>Ga0070741_10004411_pt1 | contig 32915 bp, 29 predicted proteins | sample Coa_R1_4_FD_66440 | JGI IMG/M metagenome (GOLD analysis project Ga0070741, IMG submission 66440) | Surface soil microbial communities from Centralia Pennsylvania, which are recovering from an underground coalmine fire - Coalmine... | ecosystem: Environmental > Terrestrial > Soil > Unclassified ... | reverse complement strand
ATCGACGTCGAGACGTGCAAGGGCTGCGAGCTGTGCATCCCCGCCTGCCCGCCCAAGGTCCTCACGATGTCGACGGCGGTGAACCGCAAGGGCTACCGCTACCCGGAGCTGCACCCCGGTTGCACGGGGTGCGCCGCCTGCCTGATGGTGTGCCCGGACTTCTGCTTCGAGGTGTTCCGGTTCAACACCCCACGGGAACTGGAAGTCGAGGTGACCTCATGAGCACGACGACCGTCGACGCGCCGGGAATCGCCGTCACCGAACGGCGGCTGATGGAGGGATCCGAGGCGCTGGTCCGGGCGTCGATCGTCGCCGGCTGCCGTTTCTTCGCGGGCTACCCGATGACGCCGTTCACCGAGGTGCTCGAGCACTTCGCGCGGTTGCTGCCCGAGGTCGGCGGCGTCTGCATCAACGCCGAGTCCGAGCTCGAGGCCGTCGGCATGGCGTGGGGCGCGCTCTCGACCGGCGCGCGCGCGGCGACCGGTTCGACGGGCCAGGGCCTGTCCCTGATGCAGGAGTCGTTCTCGGAGATCACCGTCGCCGAGCTCCCGCTCGTGATCTTCAACATGGCGCGCGGCCAGCAGGACTACTTCCAGGCCACTCGCGGCGGCGGTCACGGCGACTACCGCCACATCGTGCTCGCCCCCCAGGACGCGCAGGAGGGCATCGAGCTCGTCCAGCTCGCGTTCCACCTCGCCGACAAGTGGCGCAACCCGGTCCTGATCTACGGCGACTATCTCCTGGCCCACGTGCAGGAGGCGGTCACGGTCGAGCGGATCGACTTCCCCGAGCTCCCGCCGAAGGACTGGGCCGTCGACGGCTCACGCACCGGCTCCGGGCTCTCGGGCACGGTGACGTCGCTCGGCGTCGGCAAGATCGGCCAGTTCGAGTTCGGGCAGGAGGGGAAGTACCAGTACATCGCGACGAAGATGCCGTTGATGGAGCGCGAGGTCCGGGTCGAGACCGGCTACCTCGACGATGCCGAGACCGTCGTCGTCGCGTTCGGCACGCCGGCGAAGTTCGTGAAGTACGCGATCAAGCAACTCCGGGCCGACGGGCACCGTGTCGGGTACGTGCGGCCGATCACCCTCTGGCCCTTCCCCTACGACGCGGTGCGCGAGGCGGCGGCCGGGGCGCGGCGTGTCGGCTCGTTCGAGATGTCGGGCGGGCAGATGATCGACGACGTGCGCATCGGCGCCGCCGGGCAGGCGCCGGTCCACTTCATCGGCGGCGTGTCGACCGACCAGTCGGGTTTCGGCGTCGGCCGCATGCTCGACGTGGTCGACGTCACGGCACGCATCCTCGCCCTGCACGAAGGCGGCGAGCAGCCGCCCGTCCCCGGCTACGAGACGTACGGCTACCGGATCCAGCCGCACCAGATGGAGGCGACGCGATGACCACGACCTCGGCTCCCCCGCCCCCGGGCCCGATCCTCGAGACGTCGACGGCGCCGGCCGACGCCCGCCGGGTCGAACAGCTCAAGCCCGACCTCCTCCTGTCACCCGAGCACCACATGTGCCCGGGGTGTGGGGAACCCCTCGTGCTCCGGCTGTTCCTCGAGGCGATCGAGGAGCTCGGGCTCGCGACGCGCTCGATCGCCGTCGTCGGGATCGGGTGCTACACGAGCTTCTCGGGGTCGATGGACGTCGACCTCGTGCAGGCGTTGCACGGCCGCGCCCCGTCGGTCGCGACGGGCGTCAAGCGGATGCTGCCCGACTCGATCGTGTTCACGCTCCAGGGCGACGGCGACATGGTCAACGAAGGCCTGCAGGAGGTGATCCACACCGCCGCCCGGGGCGAGAAGGTCACGTGCATCCTGCTCAACAACGGCGTCTTCGGCGAGACGGGCGGGCACATGACCGCGACGAGCGTCATCGGGCAGCGGACGAAGAACACGCTCGACGGCCGCGACGCCGACTACCACGGCTACCCGATCCTCATCGGCGACCTGATCGCGCAGCTCGAGGGCGCGGCCTACGTCGCCCGCGGTTCGGTGCACAACGCGGGCGCGGTCGCCCGCACCAAGAAGATGTTCCGGCGCGCGTTCGAGACGCAGGCCCGTGGTGACGGCTTCACGTTCGTCGAGGTGCTGACGATGTGCCCGACCGGCTGGTTCATCCCCACGGTCGAGGGCCCGGGTTACCTGCACGACACCCTGGGTGAGGTCCACATCATGGGCGAGCTGAAGGTCGACGGCGTGGTCCACACGACCGAGCAGCTCCACGCCGAGAACGCCGCCCGGGCCGCCGAGATGGAGGCGAAGCTCGCGGCCGGGGGGATCGACGCGTAACGCCGAAGAGGGCGGCCGGACCCGATCCGTCGACCGGGTCCGGGCCGCCGGGATCCCGGGGGTGGCAGGGCTGAGGCGTCCCCGGGATCGCGCCACGTCAGGCTGGGGCAACAGCCACGACGCGACGACACCATCGACGTCGGGAGGCGGCGAACGAGGCGCGTGCGAGCGCGGACGACCACCCTGCGCCTGCCACCCGGATTCCCCCTGTCCCCGCTCTGGTGCGACGAGCGACCGCGGCGCAGGTACCCCGCGCCGCAGCGAGTCGCCGTCCTCGCCGATCGGCGAGGCATGTGGGCGGCACGATAAGCGGTCGCCGCGCCGCCACGCAACGTGTGCGATCACTGACGCTCCCGTCAGTCGGTGTGCGAAGATCCACCCGTGCCCGAACGACACAAGGCCCTCGTGACGGCGCCGTTCCGCGGTGAGGGCTTCGACACGCTCCGCTCGCTCGCCGAGGTCGTCTACGACCCGTGGATCGAGCAGCACCCCCTCCGCATGTACAACAGCGAGCAGCTCGCCGAACGCGTCGCCGCCGAGGGCGCCGACCTGCTCGTCGTCGAGTCCGACTCGGTCAAGGGACCCGTCCTCGACCTGCCGCTGCGCGCCATCGGGTCGTGCCGGGGCGATCCCAACAACGTCGACGTGGCGGCGGCCACGGCCAAGGGCATCCCCGTGCTGCGGGCGCCGGGCCGCAACGCCGACGCCGTGGCTGAGCTCGCGATCGCGCTGCTCCTCGCCGTCAACCGGGGCGTCGTGCGGGCGGACCGTGACGTGCGCGAGGGCGAGACCTACCGCGACGGCACCATCCCCTACCAGCGCTTCCGGGCCTGGCAGCTCGCCGGCCGCACGGCCGGGCTCGTCGGGCTCGGCGCCGTCGGCCGGGCCACGAAGTGGCGCCTCGAGGGACTCGGGATGCGGGTCATCGCCTGCGACCCGTACGCCGCGGAGGCCACCCACTCCCTCGACGACCTGCTCGCCGAGGCGGACGTCGTGTCGATGCACGCGGCGGTGACTCCCGAGACCGAGGGGCTCATCGGCGCCGACCAGTTCGAACGGATGCGTGACGGCGCGATCTACGTGAACTCGGCCCGGGCCATGCTTCACGACACCGACGCCCTCGTCGCCGCGCTGCAGTCGGGCAAGCTCGCCGGCGCCGGTCTCGACCACTTCGTCGGCGAGCACCTCCCGGTCGACCACCCGTTGTGCGCGATGCCGAACGTCGTGCTCACGCCCCACATCGGCGGCGCGACCTTCGACACCGAGGCGAACCACTCGAAGCTGATCGCCGACGGTCTGGCCACGCTGCTCGCCGGAGGGCGACCCGACAACCTCGTCAACCCGGAGGTCCTCTCGTGAGTGGCGACGTGACACCGAGCGCGGCCGAGACCAAGGACGCGCTGCTGGCCACGGCCAAGGAGCTGCTGCGCAAGGGCCTGGTCGAGGGGACGGCCGGCAACCTCGCGGCGCGCCTGCCCGACGGCAACGTGGTGCTGACGCCGTCGTCGTTGCCGTACGAGACGATGACGCTCGACGACCTCGTCGTCTGCGACCTCGACGGCAACGTGCTCGAGGGGACGCGTGGCCCGACGAGCGAGAAGGCGCTGCACCTCACCGTGCTCCGTGAGCACGACGACATTCACGCGACGATCCACTCGCACGCCATGTACGCCACGATGTTCGCGATCACTCGCACCACGATCCCGGCCTGCATCGAGGAGTTCGTGGTGTACGTCGGCGGCGACGTCGGTGTCGCCGAGTACCGCACGACCGGCACCGACGAGCTCGCCGTCGAGGTGGCGAAGCACCTCGGCGACCGGAGCGCCGTCCTCATGGCGAACCACGGCCTGTTCACCGTCGGCAAGGATCCCCAGCACGCGATGCACGTCGCCGCGCTGGTCGAGCGGACCGCCCAGATCATCTGGGGCGCCCGCCAGATCGGCGAGGTGATCCCGATACCCGACGACGTCAACCGGACGTTCGCGGGCTACTACCGCTTCGGCCGCACCGGGAAGTTCTGAGCCGAGCGTCCGCGGCGCAGGTATCCTGCGCCGCAGCGAGGCGGGGCCCGAGCGGCCCGGCGCCGGAGGCGCCGAGAGCGGGAAGTTCTGAGCCGAGCGTCCGCGGCGCAGGCGCGGGGTCAGCGCTTGCGCAGCAGGGTGAGGCCGTCCGCGATGGGGAGCTGGACGCAGTCGACCCGTTCGTCGGCGGCGACGGCGTCGTTGAAGGCGCGGATCGCGACGGTGTCGGCGCTCTGGTCGGAGTCGTCGAGGACGCGCCCGCCCCACAACGTGTTGTCGACGAGGATCAGGCCGTTGCGCCGGAGCCGGACGAGGATCTCCTCGTAGTACCTCGCGTAGTTGCCCTTGTCGGCGTCGATGAACGCGAGGTCGAACTGCTCGCGGTCGGGAAGCGCCCAGAGCGTGTCGGCGGCGGGTCCGATGCGCAGGTCGATCCGGTCGGCGACGCCCGCACGGGCCCAGAACTCGCGTCCGATCGCGGTCCACTCCTCACTCACGTCGCAGCAGAGGAGCCGGCCATCGTCGGGGAGACCGCGGGCGATGCAGAGCGCAGAGTAGCCGGTGAACGTCCCCACCTCGACGGCGGAACGGGCGCCGATGAGGCGCGCGATCATCGTCATGAACGCGCCCTGCTCGGGCGAGACCTGCATCCCCGCGAAGTCCTTCGCGACCTCGCGGGTGCGCTCGATCAGGCCCTGCTGCACCTCGTCGGGCTGTGAACCATGCGCGAGGAGGTAGCGGTAGACCTCGGGCGAGAGCGTTAAGGACTTCGGTGCGTCGGCCACCCCGACGAACCTACCGCGCGGCGTCCACGTCACGGGCAGGCGGCTGCCGCGCAGGCCTCCACGGACGCGAGCTTCGCCGCCAGCCGCGCCTCGACCCCCTCGACGACCCGTTCCCCGGCGAGGTTGTGGACCTCGGCGGGATCGGTGGCGAGGTCGTAGAGCTCGCGGTCGCCGTCGTCGTACACCACGTACTTCCACCGGGCGGTCCGGATGCCGTGGTACACGGGCGCGCCGACGTCGTTTCGCCCCGACTCGAGCAGGATCTCGCGGTGCACCGTCGCACCCGTCGGATCGTGCAGCACGGGCACGAGCGAGCGGCCGTCCGGCGGGCGCAGGGGCGTCGCACCGGCGAGCTCGAGGATCGTCGGAGCGATGTCGACGTTGCTTGCGAGCGCGTCGGTCGTGACGCCGGACGCGATCGACGGCCCGCGCACGACCAGCGGCACCCGGATGGACGGCTCGTAGGGCAGGTACTTGCCGAAGGGGATCCGGTGCTCCCCGTGGAAGTACCCGTTGTCGGACATGAAGAAGATGACCGTGCGATCGAGGAGGCCGGTGTCACGCAGCGCGCCGACGATGCGTTCGACCGCGTCGTCGACCGAGAGCAGGGTCGCCAGGCGCCGGCGGTAGTCCGTCCGGATGTCGGCGATCTCGCTCCGGGCGAACCGGGGCCGGTCGCGGATGTTCTGGGGCATCTTCGAGACGTCGGCCTGGTCGAACGCCGGCCCGGCGGGCAACGCGGCGCGCCGGAACCGGTGCCTGTACTTCGGTGCCGGCACCGGGTACCGGATCCCGTGGCGTCGGTGCGGGTACCCGACCGCGGCCTCGTCGACCGCGTCGAGACCGCTCGTCTCGCGCTCGACTGCGTGGGGGGCGAGGAACGCGACGTCGAGGAAGAACGGATCGTCGCCCGCGGCCTCCTGGCGGATCTTCGCAACTGCCAGGTCGGCGTACTCGTCCGTCTGGTACCGGTGCGTGTAGCGGTGGGGACGGCCGTTCTCGTTCAAGACGTAGCCGTAGTACCGGTAGGTGGACGGGTCGACGGACGCGTTCCAGTCGTCCCAACCCGGCGGGACGGGTGCGCGCGCCGGCGCGGCGCCCTTGCCGTAGCCGTTCAGGAACTTCCCGATGTGGATCGTGTGGTAGCCGGCACGCTGCAGCGCGACGGGCATCGTGGTGCCCTGCCCGCGGAAGCTGCGGAAGCCGCCGGTCGAGCCGCGGTTGTAGAGCACGTGGTGGTTGTGTGCGTACTGGCCGGTGAAGTAGGTGGTCCGCGACGGGCAGCACAGCGGGTAGTTCGCGAAGAAGTCGGCGAACGTGACGCCGTGGTCGCCGAGCAGCGACCGGACCTTCGGAAGGACGCGCATCGACTCGAGCGTCTGGTCGTCGGTCATGAGCACGACGATGTTCGGGCGGGCCTCGGCCGCGGGCGCCGCGGGCAGCTCCCGCGCGAAGAGGAGGGCGACCGCGACGATCGCGACCGCCGCTGCGACGGTGAAGCGCCCCGACCCCTGCCTGCCCCTCACTGCGACACGTTCTACCTCCGGCGTCCCGACGTGACCGGATCGTGACCGGCGCCCGGGTCACGTACGGTGTCGCCCGCGCCGGCCGGCCGGTGCGCCGGGCACCCGAAACGAGGTCCTGTGTGGTGACCCCTGACACCGACCCGAACGACGCCGAACCGGTCGGCACCGATGCCGCGGCCCGCCGCAAGGGTGGCCCGCCGCCGCGGCGTGCCGCGGTGGAGGCGCTGGCGGCGGCGATCCGGCGTCTGGGCGACGTGGCGGTGGAGACGGCCGTCGACCCCACCGAGATCGCAGCCGTCACCGCGGAGCTCGACGCGCTCACCGCCCGACTCGGCCGGCGTCTCGACACGTCGCCCTACTCGGGGCTGACGGGCCCCGTACCCGACTTCTCGCGGCCCGAGTCGCCGATGCCGTTGAACCCGATCATCGGTGCGTGCAGTCCCGTCCGGCCCGACGTGCGGCTGGAGTTCGACGGCAGTGAGGTTCGCGGGACGGCCACGCTCTCGAAGCGCTTCACCGGCCCGCCCGGCTTCGCGCACGGCGGCATCTCCGCGATGCTCGCGGACCAGCTCGTGGCGGTGAGCTCAGGCGCGATCGGGATCCGCTGCGTGACGAAGGCGTTGCACGTGCGCTTCCGCCGCCCACTCCCGCTCGGCGAGCCGCTCGAGCTCGTCGGGCGCTGCATCCAGGACGGGGACGACGTCACGGCGGTGTGCGAGATCCGGGCCGGCGGCCAGGTCGCGGTCGAGGGAACGGCCGAGCTGGTCACCTACGAGCGCCTCGCCGGCAAGGCCCGCGCCGCGGAGCGCGGTCCCGAAGCGCGCTAGCACCGCGCGCGGGACGGGTCAGCCGGCCCGCACGAGCCGGCGGACGATGAGTCTCGCCGTCGTTGCCGGTCTGTATCCCCGACACGCGATCAACCGCACGCGAGGAGCCCACCGTGACGGCGACATACACCTTCGACGTCTTCTCCAGCCTCGACGGCTTCGGCGCCGCCAGCGGCAACTGGACCGGGTACTGGGGCAAGCAGGGCCCGGAGCTCCTCGGCCACCGCCTCGCGCTGTACCGCGAGGAGCAGCGGATGGTCTTCGGAGCCAACACCTACCGGGCGTTCGCGCAGATGCTGGCCTCGGCCGGCGACGACGCCGACGTGCGCGATCCCTGGGTCACCCGGATGAGGAACCTTCCCGCCACGGTGGTGTCGACCACGCTGGAAGACCCTCTCGACTGGCCGGACGCGACGGTCGCCCGTGGCGACGCCGTCGACGTGGTCGCTCGCCTCAAGGACGAATCCGACGTGCCGTTGCGCTCGCACGGCAGCCTGTCGATGAACCGGGCACTGATGGCCGCCGGTCTGGTCGACCGCGTGCAGGTGACGCTGTTCCCGGTGATCACCGGCCAGACCGGGCTGGACCCGATCTTCCAGGGTGCGGCCGACTTCGACCTCGAGCTGATCGAGAGCCGGACGCTCGACCGCCACATCCAGGAGCTCGTCTACCGCCCCACCCTGCATGGCTGAGCGAAGCGACGACCGGACCCCCGCTACTTCTTCGCGCTGGACTTCGCCGCCCGGGGCGCCGTCGCGGTCGTAGCAGGATCGGGGAAGTAGTCCTCGAGGCGACCGATCGAGAAACCCTGGGTGCGCACGGTGTCGAACACCTTGAGCAGGTCCTGGTACAGGTCGGTGCGCCAGTGCATCAGGATGATGTCGCCCGGTTGCAGGTTGGGACCTTCCTGCAGATCGAAGCGGCCGTCGTTGGTCGAGCCCTTCCACATGACGACGGCCTTGAAGCCGCACGACGCGGCGTCGGCGCGCACGGCGTCGTTGTACGCGCCATAGGGCGGGCGGAACAGCGTCGGGCGCCGGCCGAAGCGTTCCTGCAGATCGGCGATCGGTCCGCAGACCTCGTCGTGCCGGCGCTGCTCGCCGACCTTGGTGAGGTCGGGGTGCGTGATCGTGTGGGCCTCGACCGTCCCGCCGGCCTGCTGGGCCTGCTGCCAGTACGCCTCCCCCGCGTCGGCGGCGCCCTGCACCAGGAACATCGTGAACGGGACCTTCGCCCGCTTCAGCAGGGTGAGGACCTGCGGGTCGCGCACGAGGCCGTCGTCGATGCCGAGGAAGATGACCTTGTCGGTGATGGGCAGGCGGCTGACGACGGGCGCGAGCGCACTGCCCGCGCCGGGGAGCTGGACCGGCGTCGCCGGAGGCGCAGGGAGCAGCTGATACGCGCCGGAGGGCACCCGCGCCGGCACCCGCTTCGGAGCGACCGCCAGCTTCTCGTGCGGACTCGCGTTGTCGGCGGCGAGCGACTTCGGGACCGGGACCGCGTTCGCGGTGCCGAACCCGCCGTTCGACGATCCGCGGCCGGCGAACGCCGCGAACATGCCGGCGACGACGAGCACCGCCGCGACGACCGCGATCCCTCTCCGGTTGTCCATGTCGAACTGTTGTCGTCCCGGCGTGATCGGGGCCGTTCGTCTGCGGCCCGGCCCGACGCGGCGGGGCGCAGCGCCCCGAAGGGTAGGCGACCGGCGCCGGGTCGAGGGAGGCGGGCGCGACGAGCGCCGGATCCGGTGGGCGCCAGCGCCTACGCTGCCCGCTCGTTCCGCTGTCGAGAGGGGGGGTCATGGGCACGATCGCGATCACGGGAGCCGCGTCCGGGATGGGTGCGGCGACGAAGGCACGGCTCGAGGCCGGCGGGCACCGAGTGATCGGAGTCGACCAGCGCGACGCCGACGTCGTGGCCGACCTGTCGACGGCGGACGGCCGGCGGGCCGCGATCGCCGGCGTTCGCGACCGCGCCGGCGGCTCGCTCGACGGGCTCGTCACCTACGCCGGGGTCGGGCCCCTCCCCAACCGGGCCGGCAGCCTGCTCGTGTCGGTCAACTACTTCGGGACCGTCGAGCTGCTGACCGGGCTGCGCGAGCTCCTCGCGGCCGGCACCGATCCCGCCGCGGTCGCGATCAGCTCGAACTCGACGACGACCCAGCCCGGTGTGCCCGCGGCGCTCGTGACGGCGTGCCTCTCGGGCGACGAGGCGGAGGCCCGCCGCGTCGGCGACGAGGTGGGCTCGATCGGGGCCTACCCGGCGACAAAGACCGCGGTCGCGCGATGGGTGCGGCGGAACGCGACGACGCCCGAGTGGATCGGGGCGGGCATCACGTTGAACGCGATCGCCCCCGGGTTCATCGCCACGCCCATGACCGAGGAGGGCAAGAACGACCCCGAGCTCGGCCCGCTCCTCGACCAGTTCCCGCTCCCGGTCGGGCGGCCCGGCCGCGCCGAGGAGATCGCGGCGCTCGTCGCGTTCCTGCTCGGGCCCGACGGGCGTTTCTTCTGCGGTTCGGTGCTCTTCGACGACGGCGGGACCGACGCGCTGCTGCGGCCCGACGACTTCCCCCAGAACTGGGAACCCCCGGCCTGACGGCGCTCAGCCGGCGGGCACGCCGGCCATCGTCACGAGCGCGTCCGTCACCTCGTCGGGCCGCGTGATCATGCAGTCGTGCCCGCCACCGACCTCGAGGGCGAGGCAACCGGGAAGCCGGGCGACGAAGCGCGCGCAGACCGCGGGTTCGATCGTGCGGTCGTCGAGCGCCGTGACGTAACCCGTCGGGAGCCCGAGGGCGAGGAAGGCCGTGAGCCGGCCGGGCTCGACGAGCGCATGCGGCGGGTACGGGAGGTGGCGCTCGCGGACGAACGCCCGCTCCTCGGGCGTCCCGTCGTGGATGTTGGCGTCGAGCACGAGGTCGGGATCCGTGTGGGCGGTCCCGTCGGGCCCGAGCGTGACCGCACGCGCGATCCACGGGCTCTGCGGGACGGCTTCGATCAGGCTCTCGCCGTCCGCGGTGACCGCTCCGGCCAGCCACACGACGCGCCGGATGCGGTCGGGGACGGCCTCGGCGACGCGAGGCACGATCACCCCGCCCATGGAATGTCCGACCAGGACGACGTCGCGCAGGTCCTCGAAGCGGAACACGTTGACCACATCCGTGACGAACGTCTCGAACGTCACCGTCGAGACGTCGAGATGCGAGCGCTCCCCGAACCCGGTCAACGTCGGCGTGTACACCTCGGCGCCCCGTTCGCGCAGCCGGCGGGCCACGCGTTGCCAGCACCAGCCGCCGTGCCCGCCCCCGTGCACCAGGACGAAGGTGGCCTCCACCGCGGGATTCTCGCACGACCCCGGGGCGCCGACCGCCCGCTCGGTCGAGCGCGTCTTCGAACAGCTCGTCGGCCGGGGCCGGCCGGTGACCGCCGGGATGACCCACGCGAGCGGCTTCGCGTTCCCCTCCGGCCACACCGCGCCACCGCGCTCGCGGTCGTGGTGGTCGTCGCCACGTCGCTGGTCGCACGGGCACACGCGACGCGCGTCGTCGTGACGACCGCCGCGGTCCTCTACGCGCTCGTCGTCGCGGTCAGCCGGGTCGTCGCCGGCGCGCACGACGCGAGCGACGTTGCGGGTGGCCTCTTCGTGGGCGCGGGCTCCGCGCTGCTCGTGGCCCTCATCGTCTCGCCGGCGGCACCCGACCCGAGAACGCGAGCAGCCGGTCGCTGATCCCCGACCCGGGAGCGACCGCGCCCTCGGCTCCCCAGTAGCCGCCCGCGCGCAGCGCGTCCGTGACCGGGGTCACCGAGGTGAGCGCGCGGAACGCGAGCTCGGCCGCAGGCTCGTCCAGCGCTGCGTCCTGTCCGGTCGCGACGCACAGGTCCCACCCGTGCAGCAGGTGGTCGGCGTGGTGGAGGGCGAGCGCGTCGCCGCGCCGCATCGGACCCAACGGGTGCCGGCACGGCTCCTCGAGCACCCCCGGCCGTCGCCAGGACGCGATCGCCCCGGCCGCCGCCTCCTCGTACACGTCGACGTATCGCGCCGCGAGGTCGGCGGCGTGGATGCGCCGGAAGTCGATGCGGCCGTCGACCGCGATCATCCCGTAGGCGAGCAGGCCACCGACCATGTGATCGAGGAGCGCGAGCACGTCCCATTCGGTGCAGGGCGTCGGGTCGTGCAGTTGCTCGGGCCGGACGGCGGCGACGCGCCGCCCCGTTGCCCGTACCGTGCGTTCGTACACGTCGACCAGGTCGTCGGTCATCGACGGAAATCACAGCACGGTCGCAGGCGGTTCGGCCACGATCGGGTATGGCCCACGACACGCAGCGGGTGGTGACCGACGGGGCCGTCGAGGCGGTGCACCGCAATGCGGTCCACGCGCTGGAAAAGCTGCCGTGCGACGCGATCAGGCTCGTCGCGGGTCTCGGCGTCGAAGGCGACGCGCACGCGGGCGCGACCGTGCAGCACCGCTCCCGGGTGGCGCGCGACCCGGCGCAGCCCAACCGGCGCCAGGTCCACCTGATCGCATCCGAGCTCTACGAGGAGCTGCGCGCACGCGGCTTCGCGGTGGACGCAGGCGGGATGGGCGAGAACGTCACGACCCGGGGCGTCGAGCTGCTCACCTTGCCCACGGGGACCCGGCTCCACCTCGGCGCCGACGCGGTGATCGAGCTGACCGGCCTCCGCAACCCGTGCCGGCAGCTCGACGACCGCCAGCCGGGGCTGATGGCAGCCGTCCTCGGCCGCGCCGCCGACGGCACCCTGGTCAGGAGAGCCGGCGTCATGGCCACCGTCGTGCAGAGCGGCACCGTGCGACCGGACGACGCGATCGGCGTCCGACTGCCGAGATCTGGGAGATCCCCACTCCGCCCCGTCTGACGCGCCCGAGGCGACCTTCAGCGCGATGGGGGCCGCCGCGCCACGAGCGTGACGGTCTCGGAGTCGAACACCACGTCGCCGTGCTGGTTGGTCAACCGGCCGTGGGTCGTGACGACACCGGCGGTCGGGCGGCTCCTCGACTCTCGCTTCGCCACGATCTCGGCGTCGAACGCGAGAACGTCGCCGCCACGCACCGGGTTGGGCATCTGGTTCTTCACGCCGAGCACGGCGATGACGGCGTGATTGCCGGCGCGCTCACGCGCCTGCATGACGAGCAACGTGAAGATCGCGGTCGTGTACGCGCCCGACGCGATGACGCCGTCGAACCCGGCGGCACGCGCCGCGACCTCGTCGAGATGGATCGGCCGCGGGTCCCACTTGCGCGAGAAGTCGAGCATCTCGTCGGCCGGAACCGCGTAGCGCGTGCCGCCGAAGCGGTCGCCGACGTGCAGGTCCTCGTAGTAGGTGTCGGTCACGGGCGGCGATCGTAGGGCCCGCGACCGCTCCCGCGGCCGACGGCTCAGGCGCCGGAGACGAGCGCCAGCTCCAGCAGCTCGAGCTGGCGCGCGATCGCATGCCCCCACTCGTCGACGTCGATCCAGTCGCGATGGTCGCCGAACTGACCGCCCATCGCCCGGAACAGCACGCGACGCCCCCGCGGGACGTCGTCGTGCTCCACCACGCCGACGAAGGCGTGGTGTCCCCGGATCGGGATCGCGTCCCGCAACTCCAGGACGTCCGCCGGCTCGTAGTAGTGCAGGCCCCGCACCCAGCGGGTGGCGCGCCGCCCGAGCGCGCTGCTCCGGTCGCCGACGAGACCGACGCTGAACAGCCAGAGCGGGCGCCGGCCCAACTCGTCGCGGAACCGACGGACGAACGCGTCGGCCTCGGGCGGCCACGCCCGCTCGTGCACGTCGCCGCCCAGCACGACCGCGTCGAAGGCCGTCACGTCGTGGATGCTCGTGACCGGCGCCGCCGTCACCTCGATCCCTTCCTTCCGGATGCGGTCCGCGAGCCGTTCCGCCATCTCCGCCGTCGAGCGGTGGGCGCTCGCGTACGCCACCAACGCCCTCATCGTGCCCTCCGTCGTTCTCGGCCTCCCGTGACCATGGTCACGCCGCGGTGACGGACGGCGGCAGAGGCGAAGGTCCCGACGGAAATGCGTAGCCGCCACCATCACGCGTGGAAACCCCGCGCGGGCTCGACCGACGGTGTCGTCAGTTCTGGGCGAACTTGTCGGGCAGGAGCCCGAAGAGGATGCCGAGCACCGTCGCGACGCCGGCCAGCGCGCAGCCCTGACCCGGTCGTAGCGTCCTGGGTGTCGTCGTCTCCCGGGGGGTGTCGGGCACCGCCACGACGGTAACGCCGCCGGCCGCGGGCCGGGGAGTCGGCGCCGAACCCGGCCGATCGTGACTGCTGAGTAGCCTGTCGGGCCGTGGTGTCCCGGGCCGAAGCCCGCCGCCACCGGCGGCGGCTGCGATCCCGGCGGGTTGCCGCCGGCGCCGGCGCGCTCCTCCTCGTCGCCGCGGTCGTCGCCGCGGTCCTGCTCGTCGCGGGCGGCGGTGGAGGCGGCGATCACAACGCGCGCAACGCAGCCGCCCGCTCGCCCGCGCCCACCACGGCGTCGAGCACGACGCTCCCGGCGACGACGACCACGACCGGTCCACCCTCGACGGTGCGCGCGCTGCACCTCGACCACACGATCACGGGTCCGATCACACCCAAGTCCGTCGTCGCGTCCGGGCAGGGCCTCGTGTTCGCGCAGAACATGATCTACAAGCACTCGGTGACGGTCTACGACAGCAACTTCGACCTCGTGGCGACGATCCCCGATTCCGTCGACCTGTCGACGCTCGGGCACCCCGACCACCCGGGCGTCGTGCAGGGCGGTCCGGTGGAGGCGGCCTTCTCGCCGACCGGGCGCGACGTGTACGTCTCGAACTACTCGATGTACGGGCCCGGCTTCGGTCACCCGGGCGACGACACGTGCTCCCCGTCGGACCACCGCGACAGCAGTTTCGTGTACCGCATCGACGTGAAGCAGCTCACCATCGACGCGGCGATCGCGGTCGGGTCGACACCGAAGTTCCTCGCGGTGACGCCCGACGACCGGTACCTGATCGTCAGCAACTGGTGCTCGTACGACGTCAGCGTGGTCGACCCGGCGACGAACCAGGAGGTCAAGCGGATCCCGGTCGGCGCCTATCCACGCGGGATCGCGGTGGACCCCACCTCGACCACGGCGTACATCGCGGTGATGGGCTCGCGTGACATCGCCAAGCTCGACCTGGCCAGCTTGACGCTGACCTACATCCGCAACGTCGGGGCGGCGCCCCGGCACCTCGTGATGGATCCGGCCGGCCAGTTCCTCTACGCGACGCTGAACGGTGACGGGCAGGTCGTCAAGATCGACCTCGCGACCGACACCGTCGTCGCGCGGATCACGACCGGCCGGGCGCCGCGCAGCATGACGATCGCGCCCGACGGGCGTTCCCTCTACGTCGTGAACTACGAGTCGAACGACGTCGCGAAGCTCGACGTCGCCGACATGCACATCCTGCAGACCGTCCCGACGTCGACGCACCCGATCGGGATCACCTACGACTCCACGACGAACCGGGTCTGGGTGGCGTGCTACTCGGGCGCCATCATGGTCTTCGACGACGCCTGACCAGCCCGCCGGGTCACTCGGGTTCCGCGAAGCGGTTCGCCATGCGGTCGAAGAAGGTACCCTTCCCGCGCGCCGCGCCCAGGGCGGAACGGATCTCGTCACGGCGGCGCCAGAGCACCCCCCAGAACCGCGGTCGCAGCCACGTCGTCGGCTTCAGGTACCCGAGCTCCCAGACCGCGACGAGACCCCAGAACGCGAGGTCGTCGCTCAGGCCGCCCGCGCGCAGCTCGACCCGGATCCGCATCCCGCCGTGCACGACCTGCACGACCCGGTTGCGGATGGCCTCGACCATCACCGCCTCGGGGACGCGCACGAGGCTCGCCCGCTCGGCCGGCAGCGTCGCGGTACGGGACACGCGCCGGCGGCGGACGTCGACCACCCAGTACGGCTCCGGCGACGACGGCACCTCGAACACGAGCGGGCGCTTGCACACGAACCGCCCGGTGAGTGGCGGGAGCCCCCGGACGAACCGGGTGAAGTAGTCGCGGAACTCGGGCCACGAGAGCGTCCGGCCCGCCTCCGCTGCCGCCTGGGCGTCGAGCTTGGGCTGGAGCGATGCCGCCAGCTCGGCGAGATGCCGTTCGCGGTCCGTGTACCAGTCGACGGTCGATCGCGTGAAGCCCGACTCGGAGTCCCAGGAGTCGCCGGGGTTCATCGGGACGACCTGGGTGGTGTCGCCCGGGCGCCGCGTCGCGTCGTAGGCGGCCGCCACCTCGCCCGGCGTGATCAGGTACTGGTTCAGGTCGCGGTTCTCCGGGTGCAGGAACGCCACCATGCTCCCGAACGGGACGCCGTAGCACGCGTGCAGGTCGCGCACGCGCCCGCAGAAGTCGTCGAGATACGAGTCGCGGGTGAGCAGCTGGAGGTCGGCCGGATCCTCCGCCCGGTACGCGATCGGGTAGCTCTGCGCGAACGAGTAGCTCTTGAACACGAACGTGGGGCGGCCGAACGTCTCGACGACGCGCTCGAGGGACCGGCCGCGGATCTTGCAGTCGTTGACGTCGACGAGCACGTGCTCGCCGTCGGAGACGACAAACGTCGTGTCGTCGAAGCCGTACTGGAACGAGCCCACCCGCACGCCCTCCCCCAGCTCGACGGTCTCACCGTGGGGTAGCTCGGTGACCCGGCCGAAACCGAGGCCGCGCACCTCCCCTTCCATCACGTCGACGCCGAAGCGCGGCACCAACACGTGCGCACGCCGGTCCATCTTCCGCATCGACGGGTAGTGGAAGTGGTCGAAGTGGTGGTGGGTCAAGTAGATGTAGTCGGGCGCGAACCACTCGGGCCGGGCCGACGCGCTGGGCGGGAAGTGCCACCACGAACGCCAGTAGCACGAACCGATCAACCACGGGTCGACCAGGATCGTGCCTGCCGGTGTCTCGACGTAGAGGCAGCTGTGCCCGATGACGGTGAATCGCATCACGCCGTCCTCGGCCTCTCGGCGCCACCCGGCACGTAGTCGAGGACCACGTCGGCGACGAGCAGCAGCACGGCGACCCACGGTACGTACTCGAAGCGCAGGAACCGTTGCGGCCAGTCGTACTGCGCCGGGTACCCGAAGCGGATCTGCTGGACGACGACGTAGCCGACGACGAGCACGAGCGCGGCGACCGCCATCCCCCGCAGCACCAGCCGACCCCGGCGGGCGAGCGCGGCCACCAAGGTCGCCGCCGCGACGAACAGGCCGACCGCGGGCGTCGCGATCAACGTCGCGAGGAGCCCCATCGCGACCGTCACCCCCGCGAGCCAGCCGTTCGGCGGGCGGCCCCGCTCGGCCGCCGGGCCCGGCGCGGCGTGCCAGCGGAACGGGCGCACGACAGGCGGGTCGTCGTCGGCTGCACCGCGCACGGCCGGCGGCGCCCCCCGGCGGCGGCGCCGGGCGAACAGCAGCACCAGGCACAGCAGCACGCCGGCCGCGGACAGCCCGATGCCGAGCCACACCCGCTTCTGCGGCGTCCACTCGAGGTGGACGGTGAGCTGCGTGTGCCCCTTCGGATCGACGAGCCACCCGTTCGCCATCCCGTCGACGACGGTCGGCTCACCCAGCGAGGTGCCGTCGGACCGGGTCGCCTTCCACCCGTCGTTGTGGCTCTGGGCGAGCACGAGCCAGAACGGAGCCGACGCGTTCGTGACCTTCAGGTCGTAGGACACCGGACCCGAGTCGACGGTCTTCACCTTCGGGCCCGGCGTCGCGTGACCGAGGAGCGCGGTCGTGCGGGGCGCGCCCCCGCGGGCCGACGCGAGCGTGAGCCGGTCGAGGTCGAGCGCGGTGTCACGCCCGGGCTTCGCGACCAGGACGTGCTCGCCGGACCCCAGCGTGACGCCCGACTCCGCGCCCGCTCCGCACAGCTGCACGTCGAACGTCCCCCGCTGCTCGGCGGTCGTCGTGTCGCCGGCGAAGCGCACACCCACCGGCCGGCCGTCGACCGTCAGCAGGTCGGTGCGGCACGCGCCGGAGAACGTCACCGGCGGCGCCGCGACGCGGGCGCCCGGGATGCCGACCTCGGCGATCGACACCGGCAACTCGAGCGGGGAACGGCTGAAGTACTCGATCGTGTACTCGGGACGTACCGCCGAGATCGTGACGCGCAGCCGGCTCGTCGTGATCGGCGCGAACCGCAGCGGGACGGTCACGGTCCCGTTCGGCGTCGACGTGTCCGCGATGCCGGGGACGGGCACCGTGACGGGCGCCCCGCCCGCGGGCTGCAGGGTGAGCTGCGTCGGGACGGAGTGACGGCCGTCGGCGACGACCTGGAGGTCGAGGTGGTCGAACGTGACGGGGTTCGCGAACTGGTAGTCGAGCCACGATCCCGTGACGTCGCCGAAGTCGGAGCTCCACGCGGTGCTCGGGTCGCCGTCCAGCGCCTTCGACGCGCGCGCCCGCACGTCGCCGGCGAGGTGCGACGACGCGGTCGCGGTGATCCCCCCGTGGGCGGCGTCGGGGACGCCGAGCACCGCGTCGAGCGTCTCGTCGGGTGCGCGGCCGTCGAGCCGGGCCGTGCCCGTGACGGCGAACGACCGGCCCGCCGGGAGATCGAACACGCGCCGGAGTGCGAGCTCCTCGTCGGTGCGCACGTACTCGGCCTGGCTGCCGCGCATGCGCGTCATGACGAGCGTCAGGTTGTGGTCGAGCGAGCTCTTCCCCGCCGCCCGCAGCAGGTCGACGGGCAGCCGGACGAGCTCGTCGACGGGCTGGTGACCGGGGATCACCACTTCGGCGAAGCCGACGGGCCCGAGCCCGTCGGTCGGGCTCTCGACCGTGTCGACCGTGACGGACAACTTGTGGAACGTGCGCTTCGGGAACGTGACGACCTGGCCGGCGGCGGTGCGCGAGTCGGGACCCAGCGTGATGCTCGTCGAGTCCTTGCCGTCGAAGGTCAGCGTCGCGCCCGTGATGTAGCGGTCGCGGATGCCGGTCTGCGGCTGGACGAGCGTCACGTGATCGGTCGTAACCGACGAACCCAGGTCGATGACGAGTGACTCGCCGACGGCCTTCGCACCCGCGCCCTCGATCCAGGCGGTCGAGGGGTCGCCGTCGAACGCCATCGCCGGACGGTTCTCGGGCGACAGGAACAACGGGTCGCCGTAGGTCGTCGCCATGACGGACGCCACCCCGCGTTGTTCGGTGACCGTCTTCGTGTCGTCGCCCGCGCCCGGGAACGGTTCGAGCGGCTTGTCACCCGGGTCCTTGACCAGCGGCTTCTCCCCGGCGCGCTCCGTGTACCCGGTGACGTCGCGGATCGCGCCCCAGTGGCGCGCCGCACGCCGGTTCGTGTCGGTCACGACGAGGTCGGCACCGGCGGCGAGCTCACGCTGCAACCCCTTGTGGTCCTTCGCGAACGACGCCGAGTAGAGCACCAGCGAGCGGCCGTCGAGCACACCGGCCGACGCGGCGTCGACCAGACCCTCGCCGTCGCCCGCGACCAGCACCGGGTCGGCCGCGGCCGAGGTGTGCACGATCTTCTCGGCGTCGGCGACCGGATAGACCTGCACCTTCGGCGGGTCGGGCGCACTCGGCGGGATGGCCAGCTCGGTCGCGTCGATCATCGGCTGCTCGGGCGACGCCTGGTTGCGGGTGCGCGGCCCGAAGTCGACCGGCGTCCCGAGGCCGGGCGGGGGCGTGGCCAGCGACGTGAACAGCAGCCGCGGCCGCGGCGTCCGGTAACGCTCGTACTGCAGGTCGTAGCGCACGACGACGTCGCCGGTCGCGAACATGCGCGCGATCGGCGCCACCGCCTGCGGCTCGAAGGTGCCTTCCTGCACCCGCCGGTCGAGGGCGAGGAGGAGGTCGGCCGAGGCCTGCGAACCGAACGGGATCAGCTCGCGCTCGACGTACGGCCGCCTCATCAGGCCGGGGAGGAGCGGGTCGACGGTGTTGCCCCACCGGTAGGCGGAGAAGTCGGAGCCGGGCAGCTCGAGCACGCGCGTCTCGTTGCCCTGCGCGTCGAGGTACTTGGCGGCGTCGGTCCAGTAGGACGGGATGTCCTCGGGTCGCTCGAGGTTCTTGGCGATGTAGTCCGCGCCCCACGCGGGCGGCAGGTTCGCGATCGCGAGCACGCCCACCACGAGCGCGGCGACGACGCCGGCCCCGACGCGGACCCGTGTGAGCGCGTCGACGCCTGCCCCGATGAGCACCGCGACCCCGAGGACGACCAGCGGCACCGCTCTCGGCGTGCTCCGCAGCGCGAGGCCCACCGTCGACCCCTCGGCGAACGACTTGAACAGACGCCCCAGGTACGACGGGTCGCCGTAGGGGTACGGGCCGACCGCGATCACCATGCCGATGATCACCAGCGCGACGAAGTAGGCACGGTGGCGCCAGCGGATGCACACCGCGGACACGAAGGCGATGATCGGCAGCAGGAAGCCGACGACGAGCAGCCAGACGTCCTGCTGGTACTGGGCGGACTGCTCGATCCACAGCCCGAGGCCGTCGCGCCCGTAGAAGAACCAGTTGCCGAGACCGCGAAGGATCTCGAGCGGAGCGGACGCGGTCGCGACGGTCTTGACCGTTTCCGTGTAGTCGAGCACCGGCAGGCCGTACCCACTCTGCACGGACAACCCGGCGATCCACCACAGCGACGTGACGAAGACCAGGAACCCGATCCGCGCCGTCACCGCCAGCGCGTGCCGGAACGACACCTCCCGCTCGACGAAGACGGCGAAGACGATCCAGAGGACGGGGCCGACACCGGCGAAGATCAGCGATGTCGCGTTGGTCCCGCCGATCGTGAACACGACGAGGGCGAAGACGGCGGGATCGCGCCACCCGCCTCGCCGCAGGCTGCGGATCGCGAGGGCGATCAACCAGGGCAGGCCGGCCCACGGCAACAGGATCGCCGAGATGCGCGCCGTGTACGCCAGGGGGTACGGCGAGAGCATGTACACGAGCCCGGCGACGATCGCGCCGGCGCCGCGGCGGTCGAGGGTGCGAAGGAGGAACAGCACGCCGAGCCCGGCCGCGAAGGTGATCGACCCGAGCCAGATCCGTTGCGCGAACCAGGCGGGGACGCCGAGCTGCTGCGTGACCCAGTAGTACGGGCCCATCGGCCACAAGTAGCCGATGTTCTGGTGCGTGACCGTGCCACCACCGAAGTTCGCGTCCCACAGGTAGGCGGCGCGCGACAGCAGACGACCCGGATCGAGGTACAGGTACTGCTTCGTGTCGGCGCTGACGTCGCCGGGCGACGAGAGGAAGAACGGCACGTAGGCGATGAGCGCGAAGCCGGCGACCGTGAACAAGGGAGCGCGCCGGACGCGCGGCTCGCGCGCGGGCGCCAGCGTCTCGGATCGGATGCGGGTTGCCGCCGGCTCGACCGTCGTCACTGGGTGCGGAGCGGATGGAGCCGGCGCGCCTCGCGCGCGAGTACTTCGAGAGTGCCGCGCGCGGTCGCGGCCCAGGTGAACCGCTCGGCGCGTGCGAGCGCGCCGGCGCGGAGGCGATCGCGGAGCGCGGCGTCACCCAGGACAGTGTCGAGCCGTGCGACGAACTCGTCCTGCGTCGACGCGAGGAAGCCTGTCGTTCCCGGCGCGACGGCGTCACGGTGCCCGGCGATGTCGGTCACGACGGCCGGCGTGCCGCACGCGGCCGCCTCGGTGATCGTCATCCCCCAGCCTTCGCGTGCCGAAGTGCTCGCGAGCACCCAGGCGCGGCGGTACAGCTCGACCAGCTGCGCGTCGGTGACGCGCCCGACGAGGTCGACGTAACCCGTCGCGTCGAGGCGTTCGATCTGCTCGGTGAGCGGCGCCCGCTCGTACCCCTCGCCCACGATGACGGCGCGCAGGCCCGGGTGACGCTCGCGGAGCGTCGCGATCGCCTCGACGAGCAGGTGGAAGCGCTTCACGGGGACGAGCCGCCCGACCGCCACGACGAGCGGCTGCTGGGCGGGCCGGCCTCCGGGTGAGAACTTCGGGTCGATCCCGGGTTCGACGACGTCGACGCGCTTGGCCTTGAAGCCCAGCTCCTCGACCAGCTCGCGCTTCGACGACTCCGAGAGCGTGACGATGCGCGTGCGGCGGTAGATCGGCGGCGCGATGCGCGACTCGATGGTCCGCCCGAGCTTGGCGAGCCGGGGGGGCAGCACCATGTCCCACATCTCCGCGTGTACGTGGTGCAGGAACACGATGCGCGGCCCGCGCGCCCAGAGGGGCGAGAAGAACGGCATTCCGTTCCAGATCTCGACGAGGCCGTCACGCGCACCGTGCCAGCCCATCATCTCGCTGAACGCGGCGCGCGGGAACACCATGTAGCGGCCCGCCTTGCGGATCACGCGGTACCCGTCGCGCCAGGCGACCTGAGCGTGGCCGGCGGCGTAGGAGGTCCGGAAGTTCACCTCGATCCCGGCGGCGGCCCAGCGGCGGGCCACCTCGTGGGCGTGCAGCTCCGAGCCGCCCGCCTCGGGGTCGTCGAGGTCGCGCCACGCGAGGAAGTGCACCCGAGCGAGCCCCGCCGACGCGGCGAGGTCGCCGAGCTTCGAGTTGTCGCCGCGCGCGTCGGGGCCGAGATCGTCCACCGGTGGGGAAAGCCTCCTGGTGCGGTTCCGCGGGCTCGCGTGGCCGGTTCGGAGACTAGTGCAGCCCTTCGCTGACGGAGTGTTCATCTCGCAGCGAGGATTCGGGCCCGGCGCCGAGGCGAGCGTCTGTGGCGCAGGCATCCTGCGCCGCCGCGAGCCGAGCTCCTCGCCGAGCGGCGATGCGTTCCGTCCAGAACCATTCGAGGGCGGCGGCCGCGAGGACGACGACGACGATGTCGGCCGACGCCCGGTAGCGCGGGTTGCCGAAGGCGAGCATCGCGGAGAGCGTCGCGACGAGCACGGGCGCGACGAGCGGCGAGATCGGGACCCGCCGGCGCCTGAGCACGGCGGCGCCGGCGACGCCGAGCGGGATCATGCAGTAGAGCGTCGCGAGGCCGGCGAGCCCGACGGCGCGCTCGCGCCCTTCGTCGCGCATCAGGTCGACGGTCTGCATCGGGCGGAACACCCCCCACAGCCGTCCGGCACGCGCGAGCAGGACGACCGGCACGCGCGTCAGGTGGTGGTCGATGAACCGGAACGCGCGGTCGCGCTGCTTCGGCGCCTGCTCCGACTGGTCGAGGGTGAGGCTCGGGCTCGACGCGCACTTCTGGTCCCACCAACCGAGCAGGGGGCCGTAATAGGTGCTCTCGCAGTTCGTGTTCTCGAGCGCGATGTCCTGCGCGGTGCCCAGCGGTACCGGGTGCTCGAGCGCGAGAGAGTTCCGGATCACCCAGGGCGAGAAGACCACCGCGCCCGCGACCCCCGCGACGGCGAGCAGCTCGAGCCGCCGGCGGGGCGTGAGCGAGCGCATCCCGATCACGAGCGGGATCGCGATCGCGGGCGCCATCAGCAGCACCTCGGCCCGCACGAGCGCCGCCACCCCGCACGCGGCGCCGAAGAGCGCGGCCGTCCGCCAGTCGGGGCGGTCCCAGAAGCGGTACGCGAACAGCACCGCGGCCGCGACGCACAGCATCGTCATCGATTCGGAGAGGATCTGGCCGTCGTTGACCCACACGAGTGGCGACACCGCCGCGATCGCGGCGGCGAGGAGCCCGGCGCGCGGCCCGGCGACGCGACGCCCGACGAGCCCGACCACGGCGATCGTGCCCGTCCCCATCACCGCGACACCGAGCCGGGCGCCGAGAAAGGTCCGGATCCCGAGCCGGTCGAGGAGCGCGAGGTAGTAGGTGAACAGCGGCGGGTGGTCGGCGACCGGGCGCGAGATGCCCTTGAACGCGAGCAGTGCCGCGTTCACCAGACCGTGGCCCGTCGCGAGCTGGTGTCCCTGCAGGAAGAAGATGAGCGCGTCGCCGCGCGGCGCCTCGTTGCCCTTCACGGCCAGCACGTAGACCAGCCGGACGGCCAGCCCCACCGCGGTGACGGCGGCGAGCCCGACCCGGAACCGCCGCCCGCTCGTCACGGCGCCGGGTTCGTCGCGCCGACGAGCTCACGCTCCTCGGGCTCGGGCTCGGCGTCGGGCGGGCCGCCCCTCCCCCATCGTCGCTGCACGGCCGAGAGGACGGCGTCGATCGCGACGGCGGACAGCCCGACGATCGCGATCTCGGCCGGTGCCCGGTAGCGGGTGTTGCCGAAGGCGATGACCCCGGCGAACGTGGCGATGATCGGGAGCGCGACGAAGGGCGCGATCGTGACGCGCCGGCGCCAGAGGATCACCCCGCCCGCGACCGCGAGCGGCGCGAGCACGTAGAACTGAGCGAGCGCGATCCGCGACGCGATGATCTCGCGACCTTCGATGAAGTCGAGGGCGATCTTCTGGTCCAGGTGCACGGGTCCCCAGGGCGACCCGGGATGGAACAGCTCCCACATCCGGCCGACGCGGGCGAGGACGACGACCGGGAAGCGGTCGAGATGACCCTCGATGTAGTTCAGCCCGCGATCGCGGTAGTGCTTGTCGAGGTCGGAGACGTCGCCCTTCGCGGGTGGCCCGACGCACTTGATGCTCCACCACCCGAGCAGGTCGCCGTGGTACGTGATGCCGCAGTTGGCGGAGGCGAGGGTGATGCCGAACCCGGTCGAGAGCAGGACCGGCTGGTCGAAGGTGGCGAGGTTGCGGACGAGCCACGGCATCATGACGAGCAGCGCGCAGGCGCACGTGACGACGAAGAGCTTGACCCGCTTCCGAACCGACTCGCCGCTCAGCTTCCAGACGATGGGGATCACGGCCAGCGGGAGGAAGAGCACGACCTCCGCCCGTGTGAGCGCGCCCAGCCCGCAGGCGATGCCGAGCAGGATGGCGCGGCGCCACGTCGGCACCTTCCAGAACCGGTAGGCCGCGAGCGCCATGACCGCGACCATGAAGATCGTGATCGTCTCCGACGTGACCAGCGCGTCGTGCACCCAGAGGTTCGCGTAGACGGCCGCGATCGCGGCGGTGATGATCCCCACGCGCTCGTTGACGACCTCGCGTCCGAGTAGACCGCACACGACCACGGTGCCCGCGCCGAGCAGGCACGAGGCGATCATGTGGGCGTGGAAGCCGTCGAGCCCGACGACGGAGTAGGCGGCCAGATAGAGCGGGAACAGCGGCGGATGGTCGGCCGACGGCGCCGCGGCAGTGACCGTCCCGTTCTTGTGCAGCACGTAGGTCGCGAACCCGTCGCCGTGCGCGAGTCCGTTCGCCTGGTAGTGGTAGTAGAACGCGTCGCCCCAGATCCCCTGGTGCCACTTCCAGTGGTACGCGTAGAACACGCGAACCGCGAGACCGACGACCGTCAGGGCACCGAGCCAGAGGTAGAAGCGGCGTGACCGCGTGCTCATCGTCGTGAGCCCGGTCGTCACCCGCGCGGTGAGCCGGTTCACCGCGCTCACGCCCGCGACACCACCGGGACCGTCACGATCGGGAGCGCACCCGCGCCGTCGAGCTCCGCGACGCGGGCGCGCAACGGGCGGCCCGGGCGGCCGCGGTGCAGCTCCTCGATCCGACCGAGCATGTTGCTCCGGTTCAGCCACATCAGCCGGCTGCCGAGCCGGCCGAGCGGTTCCATGACGAAGAACGGCTCGTCGGCGTCGAAGTCGTACGGATGGCAGTACGTCCAGAGGAGCGCACCCGGGCGTGAGCGATTCACCGCGGCCCGCACGAGCGCCTGCGGCAGGAGCCGGAGGTAGATCCCGCCGAGGTAGCCGAGCGCGATCGGCGGGAGGCGCAGCACCGGGCACGGGAGCTCGACGAGGCCGTTCGCCCACCGGAACGGCCGGTGGGGGCATTCCGGAAAGCCGTACAGCGGGTGCCGCGCCGGCATGATGCTCGACGAGTACCCGAAGCCGGCGTCACGGATCACGTCGACGGCCCAGGCGCTGGCCCGGACGAGCGAGAACGTGGGCGCCCGGTAGCCGGCGACCTCCTGCCCGGTCAGGTCCTGGAGCGCGGTGCGACCGCGGTCGAGGTGCGAGGCGAGCGTCGCGGGATCGAGCTCGGTGAGCGGTTGGTGGGTCCATCCGTGCAGGCCGATCTCGTGGCCGCGCACCGCGATCGACTTCACGACGGCCGGGTGCGTCTCGACGAGCGACCCGAGGACGAACACGGTGCCCTGCACGCCGTGCTCGTCGAGCGCGTCGAGCACGGCGTCCGTCAGCTCGGGGAACCGCCGGGTCTGCCACTCCGAGGCCTCGTTGTACTCGAGGTCGAACGTGAACGTGACCTCGACGGGGGCTCGGCTCATCGCCGCCGATTCTGGCAGGTCACCACCGCCGAAACGGGTTCTGGCCCTCAATACGCGTCGGAGTCGAGGAACTCGAAGGTGGCCAGCTCGAAGGTGTCCTGGGGCAGCTGGTCCTCGTCGAGGGACTTGAGGATGAGGTTGAGCGGGGAGGGACGCAGGCGCATCGGGAGGGGGACGCCGCCGATCCTGACCCGGGCGTTGAACCCCGCGTACACGGCAAGCGGCGCGCGGTGGTAGGCGCATGCGGCGGCGACCGCGGGGGCGCCCGAGAACGCCGCCGACCGGCCCTTCGACGCGCCGTTGCGGGGCAGCACCTTCAGGATCACCGCGAAGCGCACCCCGGCGCGCCGCTCGTGCGTCGACACCGCGAGCAGGTCGGATGACACGTGCAGGACGTAGTCGCCGCCCGGGCGGCCCAGCCGCCAGCGGAGGAACGGCGCCGACCACACCTGCTCCCAGCGGTGGTCGAAGCTCGGGTCGAGGCTCGCGGCGAGCTCGTCGAGCACGGGACCGGCGAGGAGCGCAGGATCGACGGGCAGGTGCTCGAACCCGCGACCACGACCCGGGGCGGGGACGACGACGCGGACCGGCATCGGGCCGACGAGCTTCCAGTGCAGCTTGTTGACGACCGCGGGCGTCGAGTTCGCGTTCGAGACGCCCACCACGCCGACGATGCCCTGGGCCGCCGCCTTCGCGTAGACCTCCAGTCCCATGCGCGTGAAGTAGCCGCCGCGCTGCGCGGTGGGATCGACGCACGCGTTGAGGGAGAAGACGAACGGCGTCGCGACGCCGTCGCGCGAGTACGTCGCGGGCACGAGCGCGTAGTGCGCGATCCGGCGTGACCCGCCGTCCGGCAGCTCCTCGTCGTAGTTCGCCTCGATGCCGGGGCCGTACGGGCACTGCTCGTACAGCCAGGTGACGAATGCCTCGTCGAGCGGGCGGGCCGAGTCGGGGAAGACCCGCGTGAGGAGGTCGGCCGTCGGGCGTGCGTCGGTCACCGGACGCGACGTTACGACAGCGCCACCCGGGCACCCGGGAATCGCGGGGGCCCGCTGCTAACGTCGGGCGGCGATGGGAGGCCCGGTCACGGTGCTGCGCGCCCGGCTCGGGGCCATGAGCCCGGCCACGAGGCGCTTCTGGTACTGGGTGCTCGGGCTCGCCGCCCTCGGACTCACCATCCGCGCGCTCTACATCTACCAGTTCCACAACGACTGGCGGTTCTGGGGCGACTCGTGGCTCTACAAGTACGAGGCGCGTCTCATCGCCGACGGCCAGTGGTTCAAGGACCCGGCCGACTACTACCTCCGGCACCACACGCTCAGCGAGAGCGCCGACCACCCGCCGGTGTTCATCCTCTTCCTCGCGGCGATGGAGTTCGTCGGCATCACGGCGCTGCACACCCAGATGCTGCTGTGCGCGTTCGTCGGCACCGGGACGATCGTCCTGTGCGCGCTCCTCGGCCGCCGGCTCGGCGGCGAGCGTGTCGGCATCCTCGCCGCGCTGGCCGCCGCGATCTACCCCAACCTCTGGATCAACGACGGCATGCTGATGTCGGAGACGATGTTCGTCTTCTTCATCGCGCTCGCGCTGCTCTGCGCCTACCGGTATTGGGACGCGCCGAGCCTGCGCCGGGCGCTCCTGCTGAGCGTGACGATGACGATGGCGGTCATGACGCGCTCCGAAGGGTTGCTCCTGCTGCCCTTCCTCGTGGCGCCCGTGATCGCGTTCACCAAGGGCTGGGACTGGGGCAAGCGCCTCCGCGTGCTGACCGCGGCCGCGCTCGCCTCGCTGGTGATGATCGCACCCTGGGTGGGCTACAACTTCTCGCGCTTCGACAAGCACGTGTACCTCGCGGCGGGTGACGGCTACGTGCTCGGCGTCGGGAACTGCGAGCAGACGTACAGCGGCCCGTTCCTCGGGTACTGGACGCCGTTCTGCATCCTGGGGCCGGGCCGCAAGGACCCACCACCGGGCTCCGACATGTCCGACAAGAGCGCGTTCTACCGCCACGAGGCGATCGAGTTCATCAAGCACCACAAGCGGCAGGTCCCGAAGGTGGTGCTCGCGCGCGTCGGCCGGCTGTGGGGCGTGTTCCGGCCCGGGCAGAACGCACGCCTCGACATCGACGTCGAGGGCCGCGGCGAGGTGCCCGTCTGGCTCGGCGTCGCCGGCTACTACCTGCTCGTGCCGTTCGCCGTCGCCGGGGCGATCATCCTGCGCCGGAGACGCGTCAAGATCTGGCCGTTCCTGGTCGTGGTCGTCGTGGTCGCGACGGTGACCGCCGCGATCTCCTTCGGGATCACGCGCTACCGCGCCGCCGCCGAGGTCGTGCTCGTCCTCTTCGGCGCCGTCGGGTTCGACGCGCTCCTGTCGTGGATCGTGCGGCGGCGCCGGTCGAGCGGCGCCGTCTCGCCCGAGCCGCCACCGGCCGGCGAGACCCCCGCACCCGAGCTCCAGGAAGCCGCGTCCGGCAACTGACGGCCCTTGGCGTTCTCTGAACGATGCGCCTCGGCGTGCGAAGCGGATCGTTCAGAGAATCGTGCGGCCGAGCTACTGCGGCCCGTCCGACTCGGGCGCCTCGAGGTCGTGGCGGAGCATCGCGAGCTCCTGGGCCAGCGTGCGGGTGCGGTCCTCGAGGCGGGTGAGCTCCCACGAGAGGTGGACGACGACGAGCAGGAGGAACGCGATCGCGATCACGAAGAGGATCGCCGGCGGGTAGTTGACGTCGAGCCAGTCGGCCACGTCGTCGAGCAGGCCAGGGACCAGGGCGATGACGAGACCGAAGATGCCGACGGTCAGCCAGAGGAGCGAGTACTTGCCGCGGAGCTCGCGCCGGCGGACGAGCCGGAGGATGAAGCCGAGGCAGAGGACGCCGGTGACGAGGACGAGGATCCGGGGTCCGGTCATCGGCGGGCCTCCCGCGTGGCGTCGCGGGTGCTGCGCCGCGAAGCCGAGCTGAGGAGCACGACCACGAGGCGAACGTAGTAGTAGAAGAGGCGGAACCGCCGATTCGACGGTGCGCCGCCGGTACGGCCGTGCATGTTCACGCCGACCTCGTCGGCGTGGAAGCCCTGATTCGACGCGAGGACGAGCGCCTCGACGGTGTCGCCCATGTACTCCGTCGGGTAGGTGACCGCGAAGAACTCGAGCAGCGGGCGCGAGAAGGCGCGAAAGCCCGACGTCGTGTCGGTGAAGTCGCGGCCGACGAGCGTGCGGACGATGCGGCGCAGGATGCGCATCCCGAGACGGCGGACGGGGCCGACCGGGTAGGTGACGGCGCCGCCGGCGGCGAAGCGGCTGCCGATCATCAGGTCCGCGCCGGCGTCGAGGCCGGCGATCAGCTTCCACACCTCGGTCGGGTCGTGCTGGCCGTCGGCGTCGAACTGGATGGCCCGGTCGTAGCCGTTGCGGACGGCGTAGCGGAAGCCGGTCTGCAGCGCGCCGCCCACGCCGAGGTTGAACGGGAGCGACAGCACCGCGACGCCGCACCGGGCGGCGACGCAGGCGGTCGCGTCGCGCGAGCCGTCGTCGACGACGAGCACGTCGAAGTCCGGCAGCTGCGTAGCGAGGTCGGCCAACACTCTGGGGAGCGATGCCTCCTCGTTGAGCGCCGGGATGATCACGAGCGTCCGCGCCGTGGCCGTCACGCGCGCGACCTGCCCTCGGCGGCGGCGACGGCTGCCTCCTGGCGGTATCCGGCGAGGCCGCCGGCCCGCAGGCGCAGCGCCGGCCGTTCGACGACGTAGTAGCTGACGGTCGCGGACAGGACGCTCAGCCCGGCGACGAACACGACGAAGCCGGCCAGCGTCGAGCCGGTCAGGGCGAAGCGCGGGTTGCCCGTCCAGTCGAAGTACTTGTCGATCCAGAACTCGTGCCAGAGGTACACGCCGTACGAGACCAGCCCGAGGTAGCGGACGACGGGATTGCGCAGGAACCCGCGGACCACCCCGCGCTCCTGCGGCCCGAAGATGCCGGGGAGCAGCACGAAGAACGCGGTCAGGCCGTACGAGACGGTCCACGCCAGCCACTGCTTCGCGGTGAGGATCCCGTAGTTGGCCGGGATGTCGAGCTGCGTCGACGCGGCCCAGAAGCACACCGCCGCCAGCAGCCAGCAGACCCAGGGGTACCGGCCGGCGAGCTCGAACGGTCGCCACGCCCGCCGCTGCTGCACCACCCAGGCGCTCACGACCGCGAGGCCCATCCCGAGCGCGAACTCGTCGAAGAAGGCGGGCAGCACGTGCAGGCCGAGGTTCGTGTGCGACGGGTCGAAGTGGGCGAACAGCCCGCGCCACACGAGCCCGGTCACGTAGAGCACGGCCAGCCCGCCGAGCTCGACCGCGAGCCGGTTCGCGGCGCGCCGCGCGACGCGCCGGATCAGGAACGCCCACAGCGGCAGGAAGAGGTAGAAGCTGATCTCGACGCAGAGCGTCCACGCCTGCTGGATCCCGCCGAAGTGGTGGGCGACCGTGTACTGCTGGAGCAGCCCGTAGTACGAGACGAAGTCACCGAGGTCGTGGATGCGGTGCGTCGGCCCGTGCTGGAACAGCACGACGGCCGTCAACGCGACCCAGTAGGCCGGGAAGATGCGCAGGAACCGGCCCCGGAAGTAGCGCTGCAGGTGCGGGCCCGGCCCACCCTCGGCGAGATGGTCGGCGACGAAGGGCCGGTAGAGCAGGAAGCCCGAGATCAGGAAGAACACGGCGACGCCGACGTCGAGACGGAAGACGTACTGGCCCGCGTCGGTGTTGCGGAACACGAACCCGCTCGCGACCCCGACGTGCAGCAGCAGGACGGCGCCGGCCGCGAGCGCGCGGAAGCCGTCGAAGCACGGGAAGAAGACGCGGTGCGGATGCTTGCTAGTCGTCGTGTCCATCGGGAGGTTCCGGGTCCGCGTGGTCGACTGCCGCGCCCACCGTGACCGGCTCGGCCACGGCAGGAACTCCCGCGTCGTCGTCGGTCGTGTGCTCGCCCCGGTTCCGCAAGCACCCGATCGCGGCGTCGATCGCAACCGCGGCGAGCACCGTGATCGTGATCTCCGCCGGCGTACGATACCGAGTGTTGCCGAACGCGACGAGGACCGCGACGCAGACGACCACGATGGGCGCGATCAGGGGGACGAGCGTCACGCGGCGGCGCCGCAGCACGAAAGCACCGGCGATCGCGAGCGGCGCGAGCACGAAGTACTGACCGAGGGCGAGCCGCGCCGCCCACGAGCTGCCGTTCGCGTCGCGTCCCTCCAGCAGCTCGTACACGAGCGTCTGCCCCGCCTTGAGGTCGCCGACGGGCGAGCCCGGGTGGTACACGTCGAACGCCCGACCGAGTCGCGCCAGCAGCACGACGGGTAGCCGGTCGAGATGACCGTCGATGTAGTCGAACGCGCGCTTGCGCCAGTAGCGCGCCTGGTCGGACGCGTCGCCGGTGGGATGCGCGTCCTTCCCGTAGCAGGACGCGCTCCACCAACCCAGCCCGGGCCCGTAGTACGTGGCGTCGCAGTTCGCGCTCGCGAGCGTGATGTCACCGCCGCCCGATACCAGAATCGGGTGGTCGAACGCGAGCAGGTTGCGCACCAGCCACGGCGCCATCACGAGGATGGCGACGACGGCGCTCGCGGCGAAGACCCGCGGGCGTAGACCGGCGACCCACTCGCGCTTGGACAGGACGAGTGGGATGAGGACGAGGGGCAGGAACAGGATCACCTCGGCCCGCGTGAGCGACGCGAGACCGCACGCGACGCCGAACCACACGGCCCGCCACAGGTTCGGGGCGCGCCACAGCCGGTAGGCCAGGAGCACCGAGATCGCGACCATGAGCATCGTGATCGACTCGGACGTGACCAGCGGGTCCTGGATCCAGAGGTTCGCGTACACCGCGGCGACGACCGCGGCGACGATGCCGGCGCGCTCCCCCGCGTCCGCGCCGCCCGCCACCTCGCGGCCGAGCAGCCCGCACACGAACACGGTCGCGGCGCCGAGCAGACACGACGCGATCATGTGCACGTGGAAGCTGCGCCCACCGAACAGCGAGAAGACGGCGAGGTAGAGCGGGTACAAGGGCGGGTGGTCGGCGGCCGGACCGTTGGGAACGAGTCGCTGCACGCTGTGAGGCAGGAAGCGGTAGAAGCCGTGGCCGTCGACCAGGCCGTTCGCCTGGTGGTGGTAGAAGTACGCGTCGCCGGTGACGAGCTGGTCCCACTTGAAGATCACCGCGAACGCGATGCGCCACGCGAGCGCGAGCAACGTGATGACGACCAACCAGGTGAAGAACCGTCGTCTGCGATCGCGACCCGCCCGCCGTGCCCCCCGCTCGCCCACTCGCCCTCCGTTCAGGCTCGCGTGAGGTCCCGCGGGCGGGGGCGACGGTCGGGGACCCGATCCTTGAGCCGGAGCGCCGGTCGCTCGAGCGCGTAGTAGCTGATCGCCGAGGCGACGAGGGTCAGCGCGACCACGACGACGAACACCGAGACGAAGCGGGCGTTCGTGACCCAGCCGAGGGCGTCGTGGCGGGCGACGAGCTCGTCGAGGATCGGCTTGTGCCAGAGGTAGATGCCGTACGAGACGAGACCGAGCCACGCGACGACCGGCGTCCGCAGGAACCGACGGACGATCCCCTCGTCCTGCGGCCCGAACACGGCAGGGAGCACGAGGAAGAACGCGGTCGCGGCGTACAGGAGCTGCCGGCTCATCTCCTCTCGGGTCGTCAGCGTCGCGAGTCCGCGCGGGATGTCGGCGACCTTCGACACGACGAAGAACGCGACGGCGGCGGTGATCCAGCACAGCCACGGGTGGCGACCCGCGGCCGCGGCGGCCCGGGGGACGACACCGGTCTGCACGCTCCACGCGCTGACCACGGCGAGGAGCATCCCGAGCGCGAAGAGGTCGAGCTGCGCGGGCAGCCACAGCGTCGCCGGCGTCGACGACTCGTGCGTCGCGAGGAGGACGGTGTGCGTCGTCACGCCGGTGATCCACAGCACGGCGACCGCGGCGAGCTCCACCCGCAGCCGGTTGCGGGCGCCGGCCGCGACCCGGCGCAGCCCGAGCGCGAACAGCGGGAGGAAGAGGTAGAAGGTCACCTCGACGCACAGCGTCCAGGCCTGGACCAGCCCGTCGAGGACGTGGGCCTTCGAGTAGATCTGACCGAACCCGTACAGGTAGCCGATGTGGCCCCAGCCCGGCACCGGGATCGTCCCGACGACGATGAAGAACGTCAGCGCGAGCCAGTACGCGG
>Ga0070741_10004410_pt1 | contig 32916 bp, 35 predicted proteins | sample Coa_R1_4_FD_66440 | JGI IMG/M metagenome (GOLD analysis project Ga0070741, IMG submission 66440) | Surface soil microbial communities from Centralia Pennsylvania, which are recovering from an underground coalmine fire - Coalmine... | ecosystem: Environmental > Terrestrial > Soil > Unclassified ... | reverse complement strand
GCCGATTGAGCTCGTCAGGGAGGTGAGCGCGCACATGACCATTCGCCGGGCCGTGCTCGTGTTCGTCGTGATGGTCGCGGCAGTCGGGGAGGCGCGTGCCGCGGACACGCGCGCGTGCGACGCCGCGAAGCAGAAGGCGGCGGGGAAGAAGGTCGCCGCGAAGATGGCCTGCTGGGCCAACGCCGCGCGGAAGGGCGTCGCGGTCGACGCCGCGTGCCTCGCGCGCGCGGAGGCGAAGTTCGCGGCCGCGTTCGCGAAGGCGGAAGCCCACGGCGCGTGCGCGGCGGTGGGGAACGCGGCTCCGGTCGCCGAACGGCTGCGACTGCTTCGGCTGCTGCGAGATGCCGGCGGGGAGCGGGAAGTTCGCCTGGGCGGGCTCGACGGACGCGAGCGGCGTCCCCACGTGCGACACGGCGCACATCGACGACCCGACCAGGTGCCAGCCGTGCCAGCCGGTGGCGTCGTGCTTCAACGCCTGCGACGCCTGCGAGGTCTGCGTGGGGAAGCCCGAGCCCGAGCCGGCGTGCGGCGGAGAGCAGCCGTGCGCCGCGGGCGCACAGGCGTGCGGGCTGGCCGGTCAGCCGCCGTGCCCGCCCGGACGCGCGTGCGTGACGGGCTGCTGCCAGCCTGCCCCGTAGCGGGACGGCGCCGGCGCGTCAGAACTCCGTGCCGGGGCCGCCGGTCCCCGCCCCGGCCGCGCCCATGCTCTCCGGCGAGATGTCCGGGGGCTGGCCCTTGCCGGCGCCGGCCGCTGCGCCCGGCTGCTCGACGATCGCGAGCTCGGTGGCGACCGTCACCTTGTCGCCCGCCTTGAACGACCGGAGCGCCTCGGGCGGGAGCAGCATGGTGACGTCCTGGCCGTCGCTCTCGACCGTGACGAAACCCTTCTGTGGATCGATCGACTTGATCGTCCCCGTCACCTTCCTCGACGCGTGGGCGGCCGCGCCGGGGGCCGTCGTCCCCTGCCCGCCGCCCGCGGGCGCCGCGGGCTCGGCGCTCCACGCCGGTGGCGTGACGAGAACGAGCGCCGCGAGAACCGTCGCGGCCGCTATGCCGGTCGTGCGTCGCATGCGTGGGTCCTCCCGTATCGCGTCTCTCGCGCGAGAGTCGGGAAGCACGGCCGCCGCGTCAATCGCGCCCGCCCGGCTGGCGGCGTGCGCACCGGCGCCGCCCTCGCGTCGCGCGACGCGCTTCCGCACCGCGGCCGGGGACGGATCGCGCCCGGCTGCCGGCCCCGAAGGCGTGACGAGGCGGAAGAGCCCTTCGGTGCCGACCCACACGACGGGGGGACCGATCGGGCCGACCGCGACGCCGCGCGCGTCGGCTCCGGCGCCGGTGCCGGCGAGCGCCCACGTCGCGCCGCCGTCGACCGTCTCGAAGACGCCGCTTCCGGTGCCCGCGTAGAGCGTCGTCGGCGTGACTGGGTCGAGCGCGCGCGTAGGCCGAGCCGCTCCCACGCGGCGGCGCGCGCCGGAGCCCGACTACGCATACTACGGCGGGCTCGTCGCCGGATTGCGGAACACGATCGCCGCCCCCTGGGCCGCGGTGACCGGCGGAAGCGGCAACATCGCGAGCGGGTTCGCCGCCTCCGTGACCGGCGGCGTCGTGCTCCGTCACCACGCTCAGCGCAAGGTCCGTCGCCGGAGGGTGCCGAAACGTCGCGAACGGCGCGGTGGCGTTGGTGAGCGGCGGCGCTGGTCTCTCGGCTTCCGCCAATTGCGAGTGCCATTCGGGCAGGAGCGCGGGATTCCCGACCGGCACGGCGTACTGATCGGACCGGCGCCGCGCTTTCTGCTGCGCGCCGGGCGGCGGATCCCGCCGCCCGGCGCCGTTCGCCGTCTTCGCCCGCGACCTCGCCTACGGCACTCGGCCTCGGGGTCGGAGCGGTCACGTCGAAGCGCGCGCCTTCGAACGTTCCGCACAGTCCGGTCATGAGCCGCGGCTGAGTCGAGGGAGCGCTGACCGTGCGGAATGGCAAGTGGAGCCGAAGGGAGTCGAACCCTCGACCTCTTGAATGCCATTCAAGCGCTCTCCCAACTGAGCTACGGCCCCACAGGCGGCGGGAACGGCGCGGGCGGAGAGCGTCTTTTACGACGCGGCTCCCGACGGGTCAACGACCCGGGGTCCAGCTCGCGAGGTAGCGGCTCGGGTCGACGGGCTCGCCGCGGAGGCGGACCTCGTAGTGGAGGTGGGCGCCGGTCGCGCGGCCGGACGCGCCGACGGCGCCGATCGGCTGGCCGCGGCGGACGGTCTGCCCCTCGCGCACGTAGAGCGCGGAGAGGTGGCCGTAGAGCGTGTCGACCCCGACCCCGTGGCTCACGACGACGAGGCCGCCGTAGCCGGGATCGCGCCCCGCGAAGGTGACCTCGCCGTCGGCGGTCGCCTCCACCGGCGTGCCGTAGCGCGCCTGGATGTCGATGCCGGGGTGCATCTCGCGGCCCTCGCCGAGCGGCGACGAGCGGACGCCGAACGACGACGTGACGAGCCCGTGCACCGGCCAGAGCGACGGGACCCCACCGCGCGAGACCGGCGGCTCCTTCAAAAGCGCCGTCAGCACGGCGACGGAGTCGCCGACGATCGCGGTCTCGTCCTCCAGGCGCTCGAGCCGCTCGAGCGCGCGCGCGGCGGTGCGCGACGCCGGCGGCCGTCCCTCGCTGCTCGCGACCAGCGAGGCCCCTCCGGCGGCCGCGGGCTCACGGCTCTGCTCCATGTGCGCGAGGCGGCGGACCTCGTCGGCGCGGCTCCGGAGCGCGGCGGCGCGATCGGCGAGCCGGTCGACGGCGGAGGCCACCCGTGCCAGCTCGCGCTCGCGGCGCGCGGCCTGCGTCGTCTTCTCGGCGAGGCGCGCGCGCAGCGAGCGGACCTCGGCGTGCAGGCTCGCGCGGCGGATCTCGGTGCTCGCGCCGACGAACGTCGCGACGAGGAGGGCGATGCTCGTCGTGATCGCGGCCAGCCGCCAGCCGCCGAGGGCATGGAAGACGTCGCGCATAGCCGGACGGTGCGATGAGGAGCGGTCTCGCTACTCGAAGACCGTCGCGGGTGTCAAGACACGGCGCGCGCGGGGACGGCGTCCCGCCCCGCCTCGCGGAGGAGCTGCTCCGCGTGCTGCCGGACCTCGCGCGTGAGCCGCGCGCCGCCGAGCATGCGCGCCAGCTCCGCGACGCGCTCGCTCGTCGTGAGCGGCCGGGCGGAGGAGAGCGTGCGCCCGTCGTGCTCGCGCTTGGCGACGCCGATGTGGTGGTCGGCGAACGCGGCGATCAGCGGCAGGTGCGTGATGCAGAGCACCTGCCGGGTGCGCCCGAGGTGCCGGAGCTTCCGCCCGACGACCTCCGCGACCGCGCCGCCGATCCCCGCGTCGACCTCGTCGAAGATGAGCGTCGCGCCCTTGTCCTCCGCCGCCGCGAGGCACTTGAGCGCGAGCATCACGCGCGACAGCTCGCCGCCCGACGCGACCTTGGCGAGCGAGCGCTCCTCCTCCCCCGTGTTCGCCGACAGGAAGAACTCCACCTCGTCCCAGCCGGCGGGGCCGAGCTGGCGCTCCTCGCCGGCGCCGAAGCGGACGGTGAAGCGGGCGCCGTCGAGGGCGAGCGCGCGGAGCTCCTTCACGAGCGCGCGCGACAGCTCGTGCGCGACGCGCCGGCGCTCGACGGAGAGTCGGCCCGCCCATTCGGCCGCCGCGCGGCGCGCCGCCTCCACCTCGCGCTCCCGCGCGGCGACGGCGTCGCCGCCGCCGCCCGCGGCCGCGAGCTCCGCCACGAGCTCGTCGCGGCGGCGGATCAGGTCGTCCACCGTGCCGCCGTACTTCCGCGCGAGGCGCGCGAGGAGGGCGAGCCGCTCTTCGACGACCTCGAGGCGCTCGGGATCCGGCCGGAGCTGCCGCGCGTACGTCCCGAGCGCCGTCCCCGCCTCCTCGAGCTCCGCGAGCACCGACTCGACGAGCGCGCGCGTCGCGTCGAGCGCGGGATCGAGCTTCGCGGCGTCGCGGAGCCCGGCGAGCGCGCGGCCGACGGTCTCGGTCGCCGAGCCTTCGCCCGAGTAGAGCGCGGCCTCGGCCGCCGTCGCGAGGGCGGCGAGCCGCTCGGCGTGCACGAGCTTCGCCCGCTCCGCCGCGAGCGCCTCCTGCTCGCCGGGGACGAGCGCCGCCCGCTCGAGCTCCTGCACCTGGAACTGGAGCAGCTCGGTGCGCTCGGCCGCCGCCTCCGCGGCGCGACGCGCGGCGGCGAGCGCCTCGCGCGCCGCCGCCCAGCGCTCGTACCGCTCGCGCATCGGCGCGAGCGTCGAGCCGAGGCCGCCGACCGCATCCAGCAGCTCCCGGTGGCTCTCGACCCGGCGGAGCGCCTGGTGCTCGTCCTGCCCGTAGACGCGGAGGAGGTGCGGGGCGAGGTCGCGGAGGAGCGCGAGCGTCGCCTGCGCCCCGTTCACGTGCGCGCGCGTCCGGCCGCCGCGGGCGATGACGCGGCGGACGAGGACCTCGTCGGGCCGGTCCGCCGGCGGGATCCCGGCCGCCGCGAGCACCTCGCGCGCCGCGGCAGGCACGCCCGTGAAGAGCGCCTCGACGGCGGCCTCCTCGGCGCCGCTGCGGACGAGGTCGGCGTCGGGACGCCCACCGAGCGTCACGTCGAGCGCCTGGAGGAGGATCGACTTGCCGGCGCCCGTCTCGCCCGTCACGACGTTCAGGCCGGGCTCGAGCGCGAGCTCCAGCTCCTCGATGATCGCCAGGTCCCGCACCTTGAGCGTACGCAGCATCTCCGCGTCCTCCCCTACCGCGCACCCCACCCGAGCTTCGAGCGCAGCACGTCGTAGTACGTTCGGGTCGGCGCGCGCACGAGCGACACCTTCGCGCGCCCCTGGCGCACCGTGATCACGTCGCGGCCGGCGAGCGGCATCACCTCCTGCCCGTCGACCGTGATGAGCGCGTCGTCCTCGCCCGCGGCGAGCGTGATGTGGACGACCGCGTTCGGGCGCAGCACGACGGGGCGGTTCGAGAGCGTGTGGGGCGAGATCGGCGACAGCACGAGCACCTGCACCGTCGGCTCGACGATGGGGCCGCCGGCGGAGAGCGAGTACGCCGTCGACCCGGTCGGCGTCGCGACGATGATGCCGTCGGCGCGGTAGTCGGTGAGCGGGAGCCCGTCGACCGAGACCGCGAACGCGATGATGCGGGCGCGGGCGCCGTTCGTGATGACGACGTCGTTGAGCGCGCGGAAGGTGCGCACGACGCGGCCGCGCCGCTCGAGCGTCGCCGCGAGCGTCATGCGCTGGTCGAGCTCGTAGTCGCCGCGGACGACGCGCGCGAGCATGCCCATCGCCTCGCGCTCCGTGATCTCGGTGAGGAACCCGAGCTCGCCCATGTTGACGCCGAGGATCGGGACCCGCGCGTCGGTCCGGCGCGCGATCGAGAGGAGCGTCCCGTCCCCGCCGAGGACGACGATCAGGTCGGCCTCGCGCGCGAGCGTGTCCTTCGGCTGCGCCGCCACGTCCGGCAGCCCGGCCTCCGCGTCGATCAGCACGCGGAGCCCGCGGCGGCGGAGCCACGCGATCATCTTCCGCGCGAGGCGCGCGGCGCGCGGCCGACCCCGCTTCACGACCAGGCCGACCGTCCGGATGCGCGCCATCGCCACCGCCCGCCGGGGCGCTCTCCTAGCACGCGGTCCCGCCCTATGCCAGGCGCGAACGGCCGTGATAGACGGCGGGCGATGGCGCGGCAGCCCGAGCTCTTTCCCCGGTCGCGCGCGACGCCCGCCCCCGCGGCGCGAGCGCCGCTCGCCGAGCGGATGCGGCCGCGCACCGTCGACGAGTTCGTCGGCCAGCAGCATCTCCTCGGCCCCGGCCGGGTGCTCCGCGACATGATCGAGCAGGGGCAGGTCGAGTCGCTCATCCTCTGGGGGCCGCCCGGGACGGGGAAGACGACGCTCGCGCACCTCCTCGCCGCGGCCGGCGGCGCACGCGCGGTCGCGTTCTCGGCGGTCCTCCAGGGCGTGAAGGAGCTCCGGCAGATCATCGAGGAGGCCGAGGACGAGCTTCGCCACGGCGGGCCGCGGACCGTCCTCTTCGTCGACGAGATCCACCGCTTCAACAAGGCGCAGCAGGACGCCTTCCTGCCGCACGTCGAGGCCGGCACCGTGACCCTCGTCGGGGCGACGACGGAGAATCCGTCCTTCGAGGTGATCGCGCCGCTCCTCTCCCGGACCCGCGTGCTCGTCCTCGAGCCGCTCGGCCCCGACGAGATCGCGACCGTGGTCGACCGCGCGCTCGCCGACGCCGAGCGCGGGCTCGGGAAGGACCGCTTGGCGCTCGCGCCCGCCGCGCGCGAGTTCCTGGTGGCGCACGCGCAGGGGGACGCGCGGATCGCGCTCGGCACGCTCGAGCTGGCGGCGCGGCTCGCGCGCGGGCGCCGGACGAGGACCCTCGACCTGCCGCTCCTGGAGGAGGCGGCGCAGCAGCGCGCGCTCCGCTACGACAAGACGGGCGACGAGCATTACAACGTCGTCTCCGCGTTCATCAAGAGCCTCCGCGGCGGCGACCCGGACGCCGCGCTCTACTGGATGATGCGGATGCTCGAGGCGGGTGAGGACCCGCTCTTCGTCGCGCGGCGGATGGTCATCTTCGCCGCCGAGGACGTCGGCAACGCCGAGCCGCAGGCCCTCCAGGTGGCGGTCGCCGCGAAGGACGCCGTCCACTTCGTCGGGATGCCGGAGGGCCGCATCCCGCTCGCGCAGGCGGCGACGTTCCTCGCCACCTGCCCCAAGTCGAACGCCTCCTACCGCGCCATGCTCGCCGCCGCCGAGGACGCGCGGAGCCGTGGCCCCCTCCCCGTCCCGCTCCATCTCCGGAACGCGCCGACGCCGCTCATGAAGCACCTGGGCTACGGCGAGGGCTACCGCTACCCGCACGCCTACGAGGGCGCCGAGGTGGAGCAGCAGTACCTCCCCGACGCGCTCGTCGACCGGACGTACTACGAGCCGAGCGACCGCGGCCACGAGCGCGAGATCGGCGAGCGGCTCGCGCGCGCCCGCGTCCGCCGCCTTGCGCCGCCGAAGACACCGCCCCGCTGACCACCGCCCCACGTGCGGGGGCGGAGCAAGCGCGGTGCCATGGCCAGGAATCGGCGGCGCCGAGCCGCGAGCGCCCGAGGGGAGTACAGTCCTGCACGCCACGCCACGCCGGCACGCCCCGGCGTTCTCCGCGGGCGGCGCCGCGGCGCCCGCGATACCGCGTCGGCTGCGGGTGCGCGAGGAGGAAGTCGTCAGTAGCGCACGGCGACCAATACGAGCCCGTGCGGCGGAGCCGTCGCGCCCGCGCGCGTCCGGTCGCGCCCGGCGATGAGCGCCGCCATCGCGTCGGGCGCGCGCTCCCCGCGCCCGACCTCGACGAGCGTGCCGACGACGTTCCGGACCATGTGCTTGAGGAACGCCGTCGCCTCGATCCGGTACGTCAGGAGCCCGCGCCCGTCCGCCTCGAGCCGGCTCTCGAGGACGCGGCGGACGGTCGAGCGGACGGGCTCCGGGTCCGCGCCGCGGAACGCGGCGAAGTCGTGCTCGCCCTCGAGCGCGCCCGCCGCCGTCGCCATCGCGGCGTGGTCGAGCGGCTGCGGGAGGTGCCACGCGAAGCGCCGCCAGAAAGGCGACGGCGCCGGTGTGTTCAGGATCCGGTACTCGTACACGCGGCTCCGCGCGTGCCGGCGCGGGTCGAAGTCGTCGCCGACGATCGCGATCTCCCGGACGGCCACGTCGTCGGGCGTGAGCGCGTTGAGGCTCTTCCGCAGCCGGTCCAGGTCGGCCGGCAGGTGCGTCACCCGGACCGCGGCCACCTGCCCGCACGCATGGACGCCCGCATCCGTGCGGCCGGCGCCGCGGACGCGCACGGGCTCGCGGAGCGCCGTCGCGAGCGCCCGCTCGAGGACCGCCTGCACGGTCGCGTCGCCCGGCTGGAGCTGCCAGCCCTGGTAGGCCGTGCCCTCGTACTCGACGGTGAGGCGGAGCTGCATCCGTGACCCGGGATCCTGCTCATCCCCAGATCGTGGCGAACGAGTCAAGCTTCGACCCGACGCGCGGCGCGGTTCCTGGGCCCGCCTGCGCCGCTGTGCTATGGGGTGCCTGGCCACATGCATCCGCTCGTGCGCCTCGGACTGAAGGCGCTCAACCGGGCCATCGGCCGGTGGTTGCCACCGGGGCTGCTCGCCCGTCGGTACGCGCAGGGACGGATCCACATCGACGACCAGATGCTCCGGTCCGATTCGCCGGACGATCTGCGCCACTACTTCACCGTCGGACCCCTCGCCGTCGCCGAGATCGACGCCTCGTTCGCGCCGGTGGGACGTCGGCTCGAGGACGTGGCGTCGTGCCTGATCCTCCCGTCGGGCTACGGACGCGCATCGCGTTGCTCGACGCGCTCGTCGGCGTGCTCCGCCCGGGCGGCCTGCTCGTCTTCACCACCCAGGGCGAGTCCTGTCTCGCGCATCTCGACTGGTACGGGCTCGAGTTCGTAGCGGCGGCGGCGGAATTTCGGCGCGCGCTCGCGCAGGACGGGGTCGGGTTCGTGCCCTACCGGCACCAGCGAGCCTACGGCCCTGCATGCTCGGGCGTACGTCGAGCGGACGATGGCCGAGCGCTTCGGGCGCCACCTCGTTCGCGTCCGCTTCCAGGAGCGCGGCTGGAACGGGCACCAGGACGTCTGGTCGTACTCGCGCGCCGTCGAGGCGGTCGAGCGGACGGCGCGGTCCCTGCACGGCTGACCGTCGCGGTCCTCGACGCGCTACGGGCGGTTCGCGCAACCCGGCACCCCCGCGCCGCACGGACGGGGCGTGCAACGGCGCACCGTAGGTCGCCTCGAGGTAGCAGAGGCGGTTCCGTACCTCGTCCCGGTCGTTCACGAGGCCGGAGTCGTTCTCGACGTCGTAGAGGTTGAAGCGAGCTCGGCGAGCTGCGCGCTCTCGGACCCGTAGGCGTGCAGCGAGACGTAATCGAGGTCGGCGACGTAGCCGCTCACCCAGGTGCCGATGTCCACGGGCTCGTCCCTGCCCGTGCTGCTGTAGACCGACGGCGCGACGATGTAGGCGGACCAATAGCCGTGCTGCTGGCGCGCCGTGATCGCGTTGATGCCGGGCCCGAGGATGCGCGCCTTGAAGGTCGCGGCGCTGCCGGTCCAGAAGTTCGAGAGGTTGGGCTCGTTCCAGAGCTCGAACGCCGCGGCCACCTCACCCACCCGGCGGCCGTTCAGGGCTGGGTGGTTGATCAGGTCGGTCATGAACGCTCCGCATGCGTTCGCGTGTGCCGCGTTCAGCGGCGCCGTCTGGGCCTGGCCGCCGTTCGCCCAGTTCGGGACGTTGTGGACGTAGACGATCTGGACCCGGACCCACTTGAAGCCCGCCTGCGCGATGATGTCGAAGCCCGCCGTGTCGGCGTAGCGCGCGACCTGCACGCCGACGAGCGACGGATCGTTGGGCGCGGGGCACGAGGCGTTGCAGCATTGCGCGCCCGCCGGGCGTATCCACCCCACGCGACCGTCTTCCTGTGCAGTGTGCACGTAAGCATCCCGCGACGCGGCTCGATTCGACCGACGGCCGCTCGCGCGGCGGGAGAAGACCGCCCCGCCCTAGAGGTAGTCGCGGACGAGGATCTCCGCGATCTCCACCGCGTTGAGGGCGCCGCCCTTCCGGACGTTGTCGAGCGACACCCAGAGGGCGATCGACTGCTCGGCCGCCGTGTCGTCCCGGATGCGGCCGACGTGGATGGCGTCGGCACCCGCGATCTCGACCGGCGTCGGGTAGGCGTCCTCCTCGCCCGCGTGCAGGACGACGCCGCGCGCCTCGCGCAGCAGGTCGGCGGCCGCCGCCGCCCCGAGCGCCTCCTCCGTCTCGAGCGTCACGGCCATCGCGTGGCCGTAGAAGGTCGGGACGCGCACGGCGGTCACGCTGAGCGCGAGCGCCGGGTTGCCGAGCACCTTCCGCGTCTCCTCGACGACGTGGAGCTCGTGCGTGGTGGCGCCTCCCGGCTCGATCGCGCCGACCTGCGGCACGCAGTTGAATGCGCGGCGATGGGCGAAGCGGGGGCGTCCCGGGCCGCGCGCGCTGAGGAGGTCGAGCGTCTCCTCGGAGAGCCCCTGCATCGCGCGCCGCCCGCCGCCCGACGCGGCCTGGTACGTCGACACGACGACGCGGCGGAGCCCCGCCGCCTCGGCGAGCGGCGCCAGCACGACGGCGAGCCCGACCGTCGTCGCGCTCGGGCTCGCGACGATGCCCGACTCGCGCCGGTCGGCGATCGCGAGCGCGTTCACCTCGGGGACGACGAGCGGCACGCCGTCGGCGAGCCGGAAGCGGCTCGACACGTCGATCACGGCCGCGCCTGCGTCGGCCGCGGCGGGCGCGAACTCCCCCGCGACCGCGGGCCCGGCGGCGAAGAACGCGACGTCGACGCCGTCGAACGACCCCGGCCCGAGGAGCGCCACCTTCTGGCGCCGGTCGTCGTGCTCGAGCTCGCCGCCGGCCGTCTTGACGGACCCGAGGAGCCGCAGCTCGCCCAGGGGGAACTGCCGCTCGCTCAGCAGCTCGACGATCTCCCGACCGACGAGCCCCGTCGGCCCGATCACCGCGACGGTGAGCGCCTCCGCCATCACGCCGCGCCGAGGCGCTCGCGCACGCGCCGGCCCATCTCGCGGCAGCCGACGGTCCGCTCGCCCGGCGCCGCGATGTCCGCCGTGCGCGCCCCCGCGGCGATCACTTGGGCGACCGCCCGCTCGATCGCGGCCGCCGCGTCGGGCAGCCCGAGCGACCACCGGCAGAGCAGCGCCGCCGAGAGGATCGCCGCGAGCGGGTTCGCCCTGTCCTGGCCGGCGATGTCGGGCGCCGTGCCGTGGATCGGCTCGTAGAGCCCCGCGCACCGGCGCCCGGGCTCGGGGACGCCCGCGAGCGACGCCGAGGGGAGCATGCCCATGGAGCCCGCGAGCATGGAGGCCTCGTCGGTCAGGATGTCGCCGAAGAGGTTCTCCGTCGCAATCACGTCGAAGTCCCGGGGACGGCGGATCAGGTGCATCGCCATCGCGTCGACGAGGACGACGTCCATCGTGACGTCGGGGAACTCGGGCGCCACCTCGCGCGCGATCTCGCGCCACAGGCGCGAGGACGCGAGGATGTTCGCCTTGTCGACGAGCGTGAGCTTCCGGCGCCGCTGGCGGGCGAGCGCGAACGCGGCGCGGAGGAGGCGCCCGATCTCCTGCTCCGTGTAGAGCAGCGTGTCGACCGCCTCGCGGCCGGCCGGCGTCTCGCGGCGCTCGCTCGGCTTCGCGAAGTAGATGCCGCCCGTCAGCTCGCGCACGACGACGAGGTCGACGCCCTCCAGCACCTCGCGCCGGAGCGGGGAGGCCGCGATCAGCTCCGGGACCGTCCACACCGGCCGCACGTTCGCGTAGACGCCGAGCCCCCGCCGGAGCCCGAGGAGGGCCTGCTCTGGGCGCACCTCCGCCGTCGGGTCGTCCCACTTGGGACCGCCGACGGCGCCGAGGAGGACGGCCTCGGCCCCGCGCGCGCGCTCGAGCTCCTCGCTCGGGAGCGGGACGCCCGTCGCGTCGATCGCGGCGCCGCCGACCGTGCCCTCGGAGAAGGCGAGGCGGACGCCGTACCGCGGCGTCACGGCGTCGAGCACGGCGACCGCCTCGGCCGTCACCTCGGGGCCGATGCCGTCGCCCGGAAAGACGGCGATGGTCGCGGATCTCACCGGCCGTCCTCCTCCGGCGCGGCGGCGATCATGCCGGTCTGCCGCGCGTACGCGAAGAGCCCGCCCGCGGCGATCACGGGACCCGCGTCGCCGATCGGACGGAGCGCGTGGACGGCGCCCGTCCGGCGGTTCGTGAGCGTCGCCGCGTCGAGGTCGAGGACCGCCTCGTCGCCGGTGCGGAAGGCGTCGAGGAGCCGGGTCGGCGTCTCGACCGGATAGATCTCGCCGGTCGCGACCGAGTTCCGGAAGAAGATGCGCGCGTACGACTCCGCCACGACCGCCCTGGCACCCGCGGCGCCGAGCGCGACGGGCGCGTGCTCGCGCGACGAGCCGCAGCCGAAGTTCCTGCCCGCGACGACGATCCGATACGGCGTCTTCGCGGCTCCGGGCGGGACGAACGGCGGCTCGCCCGCGGTGCGTGCGAGCCCGATCAGCGCGTAGCTGCCGAGCTTCTCGTACTCCTCGGGGATCGTGGGCACGAGATTCAGGTACTCGGCGGGGATGATCTGGTCGGTGTCGATGTTGTCGCCGAGGACGTAGACGGGGCCGGCGATCGTCGTGCTCATTGGAGGAGCTCCCGCGGGTCGGTGATGTGTCCGGTGACGGCGGAAGCGGCGACGGTGTAGGGCGAGGCGAGGTACACCTGGCCCTCCTTCGAGCCCATCCGGCCGGGGAAGTTGCGGTTCGTCGTCGAGATGCAGACCTCGGGGCCGTTGATGCGCCCGAAGGTGTCCTTCGGCCCGCCGAGGCACGCCGCGCACGACGCGTCGACGGAGACCTGGCAGCCGGCGTCCCGGAAGATGTCGAGGAGCGGGCGGCCGTCGATCGTGTGCGTCCGGAGGCCGGTCGAAACCTCGGTCGTCGACGGGACGAGGAACGTGTCGACCGCCACCCGCCGGCCCTTCAGCACCTGCGCGGCGTTGATGAAGTCGGTGAGCTTGCCGCCGGTGCAGGAGCCGATGTACGCGCGCGTCAGCTTCACCGTGCGGAGCTCGCGTGCGAGCGCGCGGTTGTCGGGCGAATGCGGCTTCGCCACCACCGGCTCGAGCCGGCGCGCGTCGTAGCGGCGCTCGGCGTCGAAGCGCGCGCCCGGGTCGTTCGTCACCTCCTCGAAGTGCTTGCGGCTGCGCGCGCCCACGTACGCGCGCGTCACGTCGTCGCAGGCGATGATCCCGTTCTTGCCGCCCGCTTCGATGACCATGTTCGCGAGCGTCATCCGCTCCTCCATCGCGAGCCGCATGACGGCCTCGCCTGCGAACTCCATCGCCCGGTACGTCGCGCCGTCGACGCCGATGTCGCCGATGATCTGGAGGATCAGGTCCTTGGCGAGGATGTACGGCGGCACCTCGCCCTCGAAGACGAAGCGCATCGTCGCCGGCACCTTCAGGAGGAGCTTCCCCGTGCCGAGGACGAAGGCCGCGTCGGTGTTGCCGATGCCGGTGGCGAACTCGTTGAAGGCGCCCGCGGTGCAGGTGTGCGAGTCGGTGCCGAAGAGGACCTCGCCCGGACGGGTGTGCCCCTCCTCGGCGAGCGCGATGTGGCAGACGCCCTTGTAGCGGTCGGTTCCGACGTCGTAGAGGTGCGGGAGGCGCTGCTCCGCCGCGAACTCGCGCAGGATGTCGACGTTCCGGTGCGCCTTCTCGTCCTGCGTGAAGATGTAGTGATCGGGGATGAGCACCACCTTCTCGGGGTCGAAGACGCGGGCCCGTCTGCCGAACTCGCGCTTGAAGATGCCGATCGTGCCGGGGCCGCACACGTCGTGGGTCATGAGCACGTCCGCGTTCACCCACACGTTCTCGCCGGGCGCGACGGCCTTCCGGCCGCTCGCCCGCGCCAGGATCTTCTCGGTCATGGTCATGCCGCTCATGGTCCCACCTCCGCACGCCGCTCCCGCTGCTCGCGGTACTGGCGTCGGTATTCGAGCTTGTTGAGCGCGTTCAGGTAGGCGAGCGCGCTCGCCTGGATGATGTCCGTGTGGCTCCCCTGCCCCGTGACGACCCGCCCGTCCTCCTTGAGGAGGCACGACACCTCGCCCTGCGCGTCGGCGCCGCCCGTGATCGCCTTCACGGCGTAGCGCTCGAGCGCGGGGTGCTGGCCGGTCAGGTCGCTGATCACCTTGAAGCACGCGTCGACCATCCCGTCGCCGGTCCCCTGCCCGAGGACCTCGTGGCCGTCGATCCGGAGCTTCACGGTCGCGTGCGGCACGGCCATGCTCGACGACGTCACGTTCAGGTAGACGAGCTCGTAGCGGTCGCGGACGTCGCCGCGGACGGACTCCTGCGCGACGAGGGCGATGATGTCCTCGTCGTAGACGGTCTTCTTCGCGTCGGCGAGCGCCTTGAACCGGTCGAATAGCCGGTTCATGTCGACCTCGGCCGTCTCGAGCCCGAGCTCGTGGAGCCGCGCGACGAGCGCGTGGCGCCCGGAGTGCTTGCCGAGGACGAGGCGGTTCGAGTCGAGCCCGACCGTCTCCGGCTTCATGATCTCGTAGTTGAGGCGGTTCTTCAGCACGCCGTCCTGGTGGATGCCGGCCTCGTGTGCGAAGGCGTTGTCGCCGACGATCGGCTTGTTCACGGCGATCGGGAGTCCGGTGATCTGCGCGAGGAGGCGGCTCGTCGGGTAGATCTGCTCGGTCACGATGCCCGTGTCGACGCCGAACGCCTCGCGGCGCGTCTTGATCGCCATGACGACCTCTTCCATGGCGGTGTTGCCGGCGCGCTCGCCGATGCCGTTCACGGTGCACTCGATCTGGCGCGCGCCGTTCTGGACGGCGGCGAGCGAGTTCGCGACCGCCATGCCGAGGTCGTTGTGGCAGTGCGCGCTCCAGATCACCCGCTCGCCGCCGGGGACGCGCTCCCGGAGCATCTTGAAGAGCGCGCCGTACTCGGCGGGGAGCGCGTAGCCCGTCGTGTCCGGGACGTTGCAGGTGACGGCCCCGGCCGCGACGACGGCGCTGAACACGTCGACCAGGAAGTCGGGATCGCTGCGCGAGGCGTCCTCGGCCGAGAACTCGACGTAGTCGAGGTGCTTCTTCGCCCGCTCGACCGCCCACACGGCGGCGTCGAGGGCCTCCTGCCGGCTCATCATGAGCTTGTGCTTCAGGTGGATGTCCGAGGTCGCGATGAAGATGTGGATGCCCGGCCGCTTCGCCCGCTCGACCCCGCGGATCGCCCGCTCGACGTCCTGCTCGCGCGTGCGGGCGAGGGAGAGGACGATCGGCCGCGAGAGGACCTCCGCGATGCGCCGGACGGACTCGTAGTCGCCGTCCGACGACGCCGCGAAGCCGGCCTCGATCACGTCGACGCCGAGGTGCTCGAGCTGCCGGGCGATCACGAGCTTCTCCTCGACGTTCATGGTGGCGCCCGGCGACTGCTCGCCGTCGCGCAGGGTCGTGTCGAAGATCTGTACCCGGTCCATCGTGACTCTCCCTTCCGCGGCCTCCGTCTCGTGGCCCAGAAACAAAAAAGCCACGAGCGGTCGGGCCGCCCGTGGCGTTCTCGCGGAGTGGCTGGGCTCGGCTTCCCTACACTCCTGCGAGGGCCGCGGGCGCGCTGCTAAGCAGCAGGCCCAGGGCCGAACGAAGCAGGAGCGAGGTCGCCTCGGTCATGTGGCTTTCGGGCTTACCGGCGTGGCGCCGGCTTGTCAAGCACGACGGGGTGAACCGACGCGGGCGGCGGCGGCGACGCGCCGCGGCGGCGGCGGTGGTCGAGCGTGCGCAGGGCGAGGCCGACGGGCCCGGACAGCGCGTACGTCATCGAGCCGAGGAACAGCATCGGCATCGGGTCCCCGATGGTCAGCATGAGGACCAGGATGCAGCCGAGGAGCGTCTGGAACGGGTGGCGCTGGTGGACCCGGATCTCCTTGAAGGAGAAGTAGCGGATCTCGCTCACCATGAGGGCCGCGACGGCGTAGATCACGAGCAGCATCGAGATGTGCTTCGTCGTGTCGCCCTCGAAGCCGAAGCGGTAGAAGAGGAGCACCGTCGCGGCGATCACGTCCGCCGCCGCCGGGATCGGGAGCCCGACGAAGTGCCGCTTCTCGACCGTCCCGATCTGCACGTTGAAGCGCGCGAGTCGAAGCGCGCCGCAGGTGACGTACAGCGAGGCCGCGAGCCACCCCCAGCGGCCCCACGGCCGGAGTGCCCACTGGTAGACGAGGATGCCCGGCGCCACGCCGAACGCGACCAGGTCGGCGAGCGAGTCGTACTGGACGCCGAAGCCGCTCGACGAGCGCGTGAGCCGTGCGATCCGCCCGTCCAGCGAGTCGCAGAGCTGGGCGACGAGGATCATGATCGCGGCGATCCGGTACTGGTGCCCGAGCGTCGCGATGATCGAATAGAAGCCGGCGAAGAGCCCCGCCGAGGTGAAGAGATTCGGCAGCACGTACACGCCGCGCCGGAGCGGCGGGATCCGGTGCCGGCGCCGCCCGGGGACGATGTGGATGTCGGGCCCCTCGTTCACGCGTCGATCTCCGCGATCACCGTCACGCCCGCGCGGACCCGGTCGCCGGGCTTCACGACCGGCCGCACGCCGGCAGGAAGGAAGACGTCCATCCGCGACCCGAACATGATGAGCCCGAAGCGCGCCCCGCGCTCGACGTGGTCGCCGGGCCGAAGCCGGCAGACGATCCGCCGCGCGAGCGCGCCGGCGATCTGCACCACGAGGTAGCGCCGTCCGCCGGCGACGAGCACGACGGCGTTCCGCTCGTTGTCGAGCGACGCCTTGTCCGCGAAGGCGGCGCGAAACCGTCCGGGCGTGTGCTCCACCCGTTCGACGGTGCCCGACACGGGGTTGCGGTTCACGTGCACGTCGAGCGGCGACATGAAGACGGTGACGCGCGTCGCGGGCGTGCGAAGGAAGCGCTCCTCGCGCTCCTCGGCGACCGCGAGCACGCGCCCGTCGGCCGGCGAGACGACGCCCCGCTCGCCGCCGGGCGGCGTCCGCTCGGGATCGCGGAAGAACCAGAAGAGGAAGCCGAGCCCGACGGCGAGCGGCGCGATCGCCGCCGGATGTCCGGCGAGCGTCCCGATCCCCGCCACCATCCCCAGCACCGCGCCCGCGGCCGCAATCACCGGCCAGCCCTCGCGCGCGATGCGCACTAACGGACCTCGAGCCCTCCGCCGCGGTGGGCCACTAGTTCCGGGAGCGATCGACGAGGCGGTCGCTCGCGAGCCACGGCATGAGGCTCCGGAGCTTCGCGCCCACCTCCTCGATCGGATGCCGCGACGCCTCCTTCCGCAGCTCGCGGAAGTGCGGCGACCCGCAGCGGTACTCCGTGATCCACTCGTCCGCGAACTTGCCCGACTGGATGTCGGCGAGGATCGCCTTCATCGCCTTCCGCGACTCCTCGCCGACGACGCGCTTCCCGCGGGTCATGTCGCCGTACTCGGCGGTGTTGCTGACCGAGTAGCGCATGTTCGCGATCCCGCCCTCGTAGATGAGGTCGACGATGAGCTTCACCTCGTGCAGGCACTCGAAGTAGGCCATCTCCGGCGAGTAGCCCGCCTCGACGAGCGTCTCGTAGCCGGCGCGGATGAGCTCCGTGAGCCCGCCGCAGAGGACCGACTGCTCGCCGAAGAGGTCCGTCTCCGTCTCCTCCTTGAAGGTCGTCTCGAGGACGGCCGCGCGCGTCCCGCCGATGCCCTTCGCGTAGGCGAGCGCCACCTGCTTCGTGTCGCCGCTCGGGTCCTGCGCGACGGCGAGGAGACAGGGGACGCCACGCCCCTTCTGGTACTCGCTCCGGACGAGGTGGCCGGGGCCCTTCGGCGCGACCATGAAGACGTTCACGTCGGCCGGCGGCTCGATCTTCCGATAGTGGATGTTGAAGCCGTGGCCGAACGCGAGGGACTTGCCCTTCCCGAGCGCCGCGGCGATGTCGCGGTCGTAGATCTCGGCGGCCTGCTCGTCGGGGACGAGGATCATGACGACGTCGGCCTCGCGGGCGGCGGCGGCCGTGTCGACGACGCGGAGGCCCGCCGTCTCCGCCTTGGGTCGCGACGCGCTGTCGGGCCGGAGCCCGACGCGCACGTCGAGGCCGCTGTCGCGCAGGTTGAGCGCGTGCGCGTGCCCCTGGCTCCCGTAGCCGATGATCGCGATCCGCTTGCCCCGCAGCGGATCGAGCGTCGCGTCCCGATCGTGGTAGATGTTCATGCCGCCCGCTCCTTGTCTGTCCCGTCGACGGTGAGGAGGCGTGAGCCGCGGAACATCGCCACCTTGCCGGTTCGTACGATCTCCTTGATGCCGATCGGCGCGAGCAGCTCGATCAGCGCCGCGACCTTGTCCTCGGTGCCGGTGATCTCGACGATGTAGGACCGGTGCGAGACGTCGATGATCTTCGCGCGGAAGATCTCGACGATGTTCATCAGCTCGCCCCGCGTCCGCTCGTCGGCGACTACCTTGATGAGCACGAGCTCGCGCTCGACGTGCTCGGTGTCCGCGAAGTCCGTCACCTTGATGACGTTGATCAGCTTGTTCAGCTGCTTCTCGATCTGCTCGAGGACCTGATCGTCGCCGCGCGTGACCAGCGTGATGCGGGAGACGGTGGGATCGAGCGTCTCGGCGACGGACAGGCTCTCGATGTTGAAGCCGCGGCCGCTGAAGAGGCCGGCGACGCGGGCGAGGACCCCGAACTCGTTCTCGACCAGGACGGAGATCGTGTGCCGCATGGCCGGCTCAGTGCGCGCGGTAGCGCGACAGGATCTCCATGATCTTGTCCTTGCCGGCGAGCTTCAGCTTCTGGAGGCGCTTCTTCTCCATCTCCTCCTCGGGCGTGAGGTAGAGCTTCTGCTGGTACAGATCCAGCTTCCGCTCCAGGTCCGCGTGCTCCTCGTAGTACTGCCGGAGCTCCGGCTCTCGCTCCAGGAGGGTCTGGATGAGCTCCTCGTCCTTTTTCTCCATGCCTACCCTCCGCGACAGCGAAGCGTCGACCTTAGTATGCCGAAATTCGCCTTGTCAATTGACGAGGGCGCGCGGCGCGGCCCGTGCGAGCTCGGCTTCCGGTGGACGAACGTAGACGGGCTCGAGTGGTCCCGGATCGGTGCCCTCGCCCGCGGCGAGGCGACGGGCACCCAGCCGCGCCACGACGCCGCCGCGCGGATGGTACGTCGCGAACGGACGGAGCGCGGCGCGCCCGGCGAACGCGTCCCGATACACCTCGGCGGCGTCGCCGACGAGGACGCACGGCGACGGCAGCTCGGCGGCGAGCGCCTCCGGCCGGAGCACGCGGTCCGGCCCGAGCCGCGCGAGCGCGTCGTCGCCCGCGCCGCGGCGGAAGCAGGCGGCGTACACTTCGTGCTTCCGCGCGTCGAGCGCCGCGCAGACCACCTCGCCCGGCGCGGCATCGGCAACGAGCGCGAGCGCCTCGAGCGTCGGCACGCCGACGAGCGGCAGGCCGCCCGCGAACGCGAGGCCCTTCGCGAGCGCGAGGCCGATGCGGAGCCCCGTGAAGGACCCGGGGCCGATCGACACGGCGAGGCCCTCGACCTCCTCGATGCGGCCCCCGGCGTCCGCGAGCACGCGCTCGACGAGCGCGGGGAGCGACACCGTGTGCGAGCGGGTCTCGCGCTCCGCCGCCTCGGCCAGGACCCGCCCGTCGCGCGACACGCCGACCGCCGCCGTCCAGGTCGCCGTGTCGATCCCGAGGACGAGCAGCGTCCTAGCCCTGCACGAGCCGATGGATGTCGTTGTAGAAGACGAACACCATCAGCGTGATGAGGAGGAGGAGCCCCACCTGCTGCGCCAGCTCGCGGTGGCGCTGGCGGAGCGGCCGGCGCAAGAGCCCCTCGACGCCGAAGAACGCGAGCAGTCCACCGTCGAGCCCCGGGATCGGCAGGAGGTTGATGACGCCGAGGTTCACGGAGAGGTAGGCGAGCGTCAGGAGGAAGTACCGGAACCCGGCGCGCGCCTGCGCGCCCGCGGCGCGCGCGATCGCGATCGGGCCGCCGAGCTCCTTCAAGGGCACGTGCCCGGTGAGCATGAGGTAGAGGCCCTTCACCACGGCGCCGGTCGCGAAGACCGTCTGCTGGCCGGCCATCCAGACGGCGCGCGGCGGGCTCACGTGCTGCCACTCGTGCGACTGCTCGATGCCGATGCGGTAGACCTTCCCCGCCGGCTCGTCGAACATCGTCCGGCTCTCCTCGAGGCTCGGCGTGATCGTCACCTCGACGAGCCGGCCGTCGCGCTCGAGGCGCACGGCGAGCGGCGTGCCGCCGGACCCGCGGACGACCTCCGAGAGCTGCTCCCAGGTCTCGATCGGCGTCCCGTCGATTGCGACCACGCGGTCGCCCGCCCGTACTCCCGCCTTCTCCGCCGGGAGCCCCAGCGACACGCCGGCCACCCTCGTCGTGTTCGACGGCATCTCGACGCCGACCGTCGCGAACAGCGCCGCGTACGCGACGAACGCGAAGACGAAGTTCATCGCCGGCCCGGCGGAGACGATCGCCCCGCGCCGCGTGATCGGCTGGGTGTGGAACGCGCGGGTCGGGTCGTGCACCGCCTCGGGCTCGGCCTCGTCCTCCTCGCCGAGCATCTTCACGTAGCCGCCGAGCGGGAGGGCCGAGAGCGCGTACTCCGTCTCCCCGCGCCTCCGCGCGGCGAGGATCGGGCCGAAGCCGATCGAGAAGCGGAGCACCTTCACCCCGACGCGCTTGGCGACCAGGAAGTGGCCGAGCTCGTGGACGAAGACGAGGATGCCGAGGGCGATCGCGAAGGAGAGCGCCGTGTACGCGAACGATCCGATGTCCATGGTCCCTTCGTCAGCCTCGGGGCACGGCGGCGTAGTAATAGGTGAACACCACCGGGAAGAGGAGGCTGTCCAGCCGATCCAAAATGCCACCGTGTCCCGGGATAATCCAGCCGGAGTCCTTCGCTCCGAAGGCGCGCTTCAGCGCCGACTCGCAGAGATCCCCGAGCTGGGCGAGGAGACTGATCGCGGTGCCGAGCACGAGCGCCTCGCGCGACCCGACCGTGTCGAGGAACGCCATGCGGCAGAGCCAGGCGACGAGCATGGCGCCCGCGACGGCGCCTACGACCCCCTCGCGCGTCTTGCTCGGGCTGATCGCCGGGGCGAGGGGGTGCCGGCCGATCGCGCGCCCGGTGAAATAGCCGCCCGAGTCCGAGCCCATCGCGACGAAGACGGTGAAGAGGAGCCAGCGCCAGCCGTCCGGCAGCGAGCGCACGAGGACGACGTGCGGCGTGAAGAAGCCGAGGTAGAGGACGCCGAGGAGCGTGAGCCCGAGGCGATGCACGCCGCCCTTCAGGTCGGACTCGTGGAGGAGGAGGAAGGCGAGCCCCCCGATGCCCGAGAGGGCGAGCCCGGCCCCCCACACCTCCTGGCGCCGCCAGAGCACGGCGGCGGCGACGACCGTCCCCCACGCGATGCCGAACGCCCGGTCGAGCGCGTGCTCCGGCATGGCCATGGCGAAGTACTCGAGCAGCGCGAGCATCACGACGGCGAGGATGAAGCCGTTGAAGAGGGGGGCCCAGAGGTACTGGACGACCAGCCACAGGGCGGGGATGGCGACCGCCGCGGTGGCGAGACGCGTGCGCAGCACGGGGCGACGCTACCGCGCCAGGACCGCCGAGCCGCGAGGGACGGAGAGTCCGGGAGCGGAGCGCTCCCCTCGGCCGTTCGATGCGCGCGCGCGTCCGTTGCCGTGCCCGTTGACGTGGGCGAGCGCGGAGGTCGCGCCGGGCGCGAGCTGGCCCGAGACGCGGCCGAAGCGCCGCTCGCGCTGCTGGTAGAAGGCGAGCGCCTGGAGGTACTCACGCTCGCGGAAGTCGGGCCACAGGGTGTCGGTCACGTAGATCTCGGTGTAGGCGAGCTGCCAGAGGAAGAAGTTGCTGAGCCGCATCTCGCCGCTCGTCCGGATGAGGAGGTCCGGGTCCGGAATGCCTTTGGTGTGGAGGTGCTCGGCGACCGTCGCGGCGGTGATCTGCCCGGGGTGCAGCTCGCCCCGGCGGACGCGGCGGGCGATCGCGCGGGTGGCGCGCGCGATCTCCTCGCGCGCCCCGTAGCTGATCGCGAGCGTGACGGTCATGCCGCGGTTCCGCCGCGTGGCCGCGATCGTCGTGCGGAGCGCCTCGCGGACGGGCGGCGGCAGGCGCCGGAGGCTCCCGACCGCCAGGAGGCGGATCTGGTGCTTCATCATCTTCCCGAGCTCGGTCGCGAGGTAGCGGCGGAGGAGCGCCATCAGCCCGTCGACCTCGCGCGGGGGCCGGTACCAGTTCTCGGTGGAGAACGCGTAGAGGGAGAGGTACGGGATGCCGAGCTTCCGGCTCGTCTCGACGACCGCGCGCACCGAGTCCTTGCCGACGCGGTGTCCGTGGAGGCGCGAGAGGCCGCGCTGCTCGGCCCAGCGGCCGTTGCCGTCCATGATGACGGCGACGTGCCGCGGCAGCCGGGTGGGATCGAGCTCGACCATCAGACCGCCATGATCTCGTCTTCTTTGCCCTTGAGCGTCTTGTCGACGCGCTCGACGTACTGCTTCGTGAGCGCCTCGATCTTCTCCGCCGCCTGCCGCCGGTCGTCCTCCGTGATCTCCTTCTCCTTCTCGAGGTCCTTCAGCATCTCGAGGGAGTCGCGGCGGTGGTTGCGGACGGAGACGCGGTAGTCCTCCGCGAGCTTGCGGACGTGCTTCACGAGCTCCTTGCGGCGCTCCTCGGTGAGCGGCGGGATCGGGATGCGGATGATCTTCCCGTCGTTCAGCGGGTTGAGGCCGAGCTCGGACGCCTTGATCGCCTTCTCGATCGCCGCGATCGACCCCTTGTCGTACGGCTGGACGACGAGCAGCGTCGCCTCGGGCGCGTTCAGCGTGGCGAGCTGGTTGAGCGGCGTCTTCGTACCGTAGTAGTCGACCATGATGCCTTCCAGCAGCGCGGTCGACGCGCGCCCCGTTCGCACGTGCGAGAGGTCCCTCTTGAAGGCCGCGAGCGTCTTCTCCATCTCCTGCCTGCTCGACTCGAGGACCTCGCCGGTCATGTCCGTCCTCCATGGACGAGCGTGCCGATGCGCACGCCGCTGACCGCCTTCACGATGTTCCCGGGCTGCATCATGTTGAAGACGAGGATCGGCAGCCCGTTGTCCATGCAGAGCGAGATCGCCGTCGCGTCCATGACCTGGAGCTGGCGGCTCAGCACGTCGATGTAGGTGAGCTGCTCGAAGCGCGTCGCCTCGGGATGCTTCATCGGGTCGGCGTCGTAGACGCCGTCCACCTTGGTCGCCTTGAAGATCACCTCGGCGCCGATCTCCATCGCACGGAGGCTCGCCGCCGTGTCGGTCGTGAAGAAGGGGTTCCCGGTGCCGGCCGCGAAGATGACGACGCGGCCCTTCTCGAGGTGCCGCGTCGCGCGGCGGCGGATGTACGGCTCGGCGACCTGCTGCATCTCGATCGCGGAGAGGACGCGGGTCGGCACGCCGAGCTTCTCGAGGGAGTCCTGGAGCGCGAGCGCGTTGATGACGGTCGCGAGCATGCCCATGTAGTCGGCGGTCGCGCGGTCGACGCCGCGCGTGCTCGCCTGGAGCCCGCGGAAGATGTTGCCCCCGCCGATGACGAGGGCGAGCTCGCACCCGAGCGCGTGAACGCCCTTCAGCTCCTCCGAGAACGCCGCGAGCACCGCGGGGTCGATCCCGTACCCCGCCGGTCCGGCCAGGGCCTCCCCGCTGATCTTGAGGAGGACGCGGCGATAGCGCCTCGCGCCGGGGGCGAGCGGCGCGGGCTCAGGCTCCGGGCGCGCCTCCAGCGGGGTTCTCCTTGCCCACCGTCTCCCCGAGCTGGAACCGGGCGAAGCGGCGGACCGTCACGTTCTCCCCCAATCGAACTCTCGCATCGTCGACGATCTCTCTGACGGTGCGGTCGCTCTGCTTGATGAACGGCTGCTCGAGCAGGCACGCGCTCCTGTAGAAGGCCTCGACCTGCCCGTCCACGATGCGGTCGATCACCTTCTCCGGCTTGCCCGCCTGGCGCGCCTGCGCGCGGTAGATCTCCCGCTCGCTCTCGAGCTCGGCCGCCGGGACGTCCTCGCGGCTCACCCAGCGCGGCATGGCCGCCGCCACCTGCATCGCGAGGTCCTTCACGAGCTGCTGGAACTCGGGCGTCTTCGCGACGAAGTCGGTCTCGCAGTTGACCTCGATCAGCACGCCGATCTTCGCGCCCGGATGGATGTAGGCGCCGATCGAGCCGTCCGCCGCGACGCGGGCGGCCTTCTTGGCTGCCTTCGCGAGGCCCTTCTCGCGGAGGATGCGGATCGCCCGCTCCTTGTCGCCGCCCGCCTCGCCGAGCGCCTTCTGGCAGTCGAGGAGACCGGCGCCGGTCTGCTCGCGCAGCTCCTTCACGAGCTCGAGAGCCATCCCGCGCTACGCCTCCGCTCCCGCGCCGACGCCCGCGGACTCCCCGCCGCTCTCGGCGGACGCGACGCCGTTCCCGGCCGCCTCGCCCGCGCCGCGCTGCCGCTCCTCGTAGAGGTTGCGGCCCTCGATGACGGCCTCGGCGATCGCCGCGCAGAAGAGGCGGATCGCGCGGATGGCATCGTCGTTGCCGGGAATCTTGTAGTCGATCAGGTCGGGATCGCAGTTCGTATCGACGACCGCGACGACCGGGATGGAGAGCTTGTTCGCCTCCTTGACCGCGATCTCCTCCTTCTTCGGGTCGACGACGAAGAGGGCGTCGGGCAGCTTGCGGAGCCCCTTGATCCCACCGAGCGAGGAGAGGAGCTTCTCGCGCTCGTGGCGCAGCCTCCCCGTCTCCTTCTTCGTGAGGGCCTCGACGATCTGGGGGTCCTCGAGCATCTCGTCGAGCTTCTTCAGGCGGTCGATCGACTGCTTGATGGTCTGGAAATTGGTGAGCATGCCGCCGAGCCACCGCGTGTTCACGTAGAACGCGCCGCAGCGCTCGGCCTCTTCGCGGATCGCGTCCTGCGCCTGCTTCTTCGTGCCGACGAAGAGCATCTGTCCGCCCTGCGCGGTCAGGTCGCGGACGAAGTTGTAGGCGTCGCGGAACATCTTCACCGTCTGCTGGAGATCGATGATGTAGATGCCGTTGCGCGCGCCGAAGATGTACGGCTTCATCTTCGGGTTCCAGCGACTGGTCTGGTGCCCGAAGTGGACCCCGGCCTCCAGCAGGTTCTTCATCGTCACGTCGGTCATACGGTCTGCCTGATCACCCCCCTCGGATAGCCCTCGACGAAAGGTGCGCCAATACCAGAAAGCGCCGGTAAGACGCAATGTAGGTGGGGTTTCCGCCTCATGTGTTCATCGAGTCGAGGAACTCCTGGTTGCTCTTCGTTCCCTTGATCTTGTCGTACAGGAACTCCATCGCCTCGACCGTATTGAGCTGGGAGAGCAGCTTGCGGAGGATCCAGACGCGGTTCAGCACCTCGCGCGGGAGGAGCAGCTCCTCCTTGCGCGTGCCCGAGCGCGTCACGTCCATCGCCGGGAACATCCGCTTGTCCATCAGCCGCCGGTCGAGGTGGATCTCCATGTTCCCGGTGCCCTTGAACTCCTCGAAGATCACCTCGTCCATGCGGCTGCCGGTGTCGACGAGCGCCGTGCCCATGATGGTCAAGCTGCCGCCGTCCTCGATGTTCCGCGCCGCGCCGAAGAACTTCTTCGGACCGCGCAGCGCGTTCGAGTCGACGCCGCCGGAGAGGATCTTCCCGCTCGGCGGGACGACCGCGTTGTAGGCGCGCGCGAGGCGGGTGATCGAGTCGAGGAGGATGACGACGTCCCTTCCGTGCTCGACGAGCCGCTTCGCCTTCTCGATCACCATCTCGGCGACCTGGACGTGGCGGGTCGCCGGCTCGTCGAAGGTCGAGCTCACGACCTCGCCCTTCACCGAGCGCTGCATGTCGGTCACTTCCTCGGGCCGCTCGTCGATGAGGAGGACGATCAGGACCACCTGCGGGTGGTTCGCAGTGATCCCGTGGGCGATGTTCTGGAGCATCATCGTCTTGCCGGTGCGGGGAGCGGCGACGATGAGACCGCGCTGGCCCTTCCCGATCGGCGTGAGGAGATCGATGATGCGCGTCGTGTACTCCTCCGGCTCGAACTCGAGCCGCAGGTGCTCGTCGGGATAGAGCGGCGTCAGGTTGTCGAACAGGATCTTCTCGCGGGCCTTCTCCGGCTCCTCGAAGTTGATCGTCTCGACCTTCAAGAGCGCGAAGTACCGCTCGCCCTCCTTCGGGGCGCGGATCTGCCCCGCCACGACGTCGCCCGTTCGGAGGTTGAAGCGCCGGATCTGGCTCGGCGAGACGTAGATGTCGTCCGGGCCCGGCAGGTAGTTGTAGTCGGGCGCGCGCAGGAAGCCGAAGCCGTCGGGGAGGATCTCGAGCACCCCCTCGCCGAGGACGAACCCGTTCTGCTCCGTCTCCGACTGGAGGATCGAGAAGATGAGCTCCTGCTTCCGCATCGCGGAGGCGCCCTCGATGCTGCGCTCCTTCGCGATCGCGGCGAGGTCGCCGATCTTCTTGTCCTTGAGCGCCTTCAGATTGAGCGGCCCCGACTGCTGCGGCACGGGGTCCTCCGCCTTCCGCGCCCGCGCGCTCGCCTCCGCGCCCCCGCGCTCTCGCGTGCTCACGAGATCTTCCTCCCCGCCGCTGCGGCCTCGATTGCGTGGCTCATGGCTGGATGACGCCGGGTGCTCGGGACCCGACGAGACTTCGAACGGATGGAACGGCTGCCTCGCTTGTGATGGGGAATCCCGGCGTGGCGGACTGGCGGCACAGTAGGCGAGCGCCCCCGGACTGTCAAGCGAGACGCGGGGATTTCCCTTTGCTCCCGGCCTCTTGGCGGAGCCGTCGGAGGAGCTCGTCGAGGTCCGCGGGGAGCGGTGCGCGAAGCGTGACGCGCCGCCCCGTGCGCGGATGGTCGAAGGCGATCGCCTCGGCGTGGAGCGCCTGCCGCGCGGCGCTCGGCCCGCCGCCTCCGCCGTAGACGCGATCGCCGAGGATCGGGTGCCCGAGAGCCGCCAGGTGCACGCGCAGCTGGTGCGTGCGCCCGGTCTCGGGGCGGAGCCGAACCAGGGTCGCTCCCGGGAGGCGCTCGAGGACGGTCCAGTGGGTCACCGCCGGACGGCCGCGGCGGCTCCGCACGCTCATTTGCTTGCGCGCCGTCGGGTGGCGGCCGATCGGGCGGTCGATGGTCCCCGAGGCGGGCTCGAGCGCGCCGCGGACGACGGCCAGGTACCGCTTCTCGACCGTGCGAGCGCGAAATTGCCGCGCGAGCGCCTCGAGCGCGGCGGGGGTGCGCGCGACGAGGAGGACGCCCGACGTGTCGCGGTCGAGCCGGTGGACGATGCCGGGGCGGTCGGGCGCGCCGACGCCGGTCACGCCGAAGCGATGCACGAGGGCGTTCACGAGCGTACCGCGTCGTGCGCCCGGTGCCGGATGGACGACGAGCCCGGGCGGCTTGTCGATCGCGACCAGATCCTCGTCCTCGTGGAGGATCGCGAGCGGCAGCGGCTCGGGCGCGACCTCGAGCGGCAGGGGTTCGGGCAGGACGATCTCGACGCGCGCCCCCGCACGGAGCGCGAACGCGCTCTTCCGCGTGGCGCCGTCGACCGTCACGCGACCCGCGTCGACGAGGCGCTTCGCCTGCGAGCGCGTGCCGACCGCCGGCACGTCGGCGAGGAAGCGGTCGAGCCGGACGCCCGCCGCGCGGGGCGGTACGGCGAGCACGAGCCGCTCGGGCCGCTCAGCCACCGCCGGACGCGACCCGGTCGGCGGCGAGCACGCGGCGCGCGTGCTCGACGTCCGCGGCGATCTGCGCGCGCAGCGCCTCGGGCCCCGCGAACGCGCGCTCCCCGCGCAGGCGCTCGACGAACCGGGCCAGCGCCCACGCCCGGTAGAGGTCTCCGTCGAAGTCGAGGAGGTGCGCTTCGATCGTGCGCCGCCGGCCGTCGAACGTCGGCCGGACGCCGACGTTGAGGACGCCCGGGCGCCGCGCGCCGGCGACCTCGACCTCGACCGCGTAGACGCCGTCCGGCGGAAGGAGGAGCGCCGGACGGACGTGCAGGTTGGCGGTCGGGAATCCGAGCGTCCGCCCGCGCCGGTCGCCCGCGACGACGCGGCCGCGGAGCGCGTACGGACGGCCGAGGAGCCGCCGGGCGGCGGCGACGTCGCCGGCGCGGAGCACCTCGCGAAGCCGCGTGCTGCTCACCCGTTCGCCCGCGACCTCGACCGGCCCGACGAGGTCGACGCCGAAGCCGAGCGCCCCGCCGAGCGCCTGGAGCGTCGCCGCGGAGCCGGCGCGCGCGCGGCCGAAGCTCACGTTGTAGCCGACGACGACGTGCCGCAGCTCGAGCCGGCGAAGGAGGAAGTCGCGCACGAACGCCTCGGGCTCGAGCGCCGCGAAGGTGCGGGTGAAGCGCTGGAGGACGGTCGTCTCGACGCCGAGCTCGCGCAGCAGGACGAGCCGGTCGCGGAGCGGCTGGATGATGGGCGGCGCCTGCTCCGGCGCGAGCACGGCGAGGGGGTGCGGCTCGAAGGTGAGCGCTACCGCCCGGCCGCCGATGGCGCGCGCGCGCTCGACGGCGCGGCGGACGATCGCCTGATGCCCGAGGTGAACGCCGTCGAAGTTGCCGAGCGTGAGGACGACACGGCCGATTCGCTCGGGCTGGCGCACCAGGTGGCGGATGACGCGCATCGTCGTCACCCGTATACCGCACGCCTCGGGGCGATTGAAGGAAGGTCAGTTCTGCAGCTCGGCGAGGCGCTGGCGCGCGCGCGACGCCTCTTCCGACGACGGGAACTCGCGGATCAGCTTCCCGAGCACGATGCGCGCGTCGGGCGTGTTCCCCATGTCGATGAAGAGGTTGCCCTGCGCCCAGAGCGCGGCCGGGACCTTGTCGCCCTTCGGATAGCGCGTGACGACCTCGTAGAACTTCGAGATCGCCGCGTTCAGGTCATGCTGGAGCACGTCGCAGCGCGCGACCCAATAGAGCGCGTTGTCCGCGAGCGGCGACTCCCGGTACTTGGCCGCGAAGCTGTTGAGCGCGGGCATCGCCCGTGCGCACTCCTTGCGCGCGAGGCCGTCGAGGATGCCCAGGTACTCGGCGCGCTCCGGCACGTTCACCGTACCCGCCACCGCCTGCTCCTTCGCGACGTCGCGTCGCCACGCGTCGTCCTCCGGCGGCGCGGCGGGCGGCGGCGCGGTGGGCGGCGGCGTGGGCGGCGTCGCGACGGGCGGGGGCGGCACGGTCTCGGGCTCCTCCGTCGGCGGCGGAGGCGGCACGCCGCCGGCCTGCCCCGCCTCGAGCTGCGCGAGCCGGCGCTCCAGCTCGGCGATGCGGTCGCCGGCCGCGGACCCGCGGACCGGGCCGCCGCGCTCCTCGACGGCCGCGCGGAGCTGCTCGAGCTCCTTCTCGACCTGCTGGAGCTGGCGGCGCTGCTCGCCCACCAAGCGACGCAGCTCGCGATCTTGCTGCACCAGCTCGGCACGGCTCGCGCAACCGGCGAGCGCCAGCGTCGCGACGAGCGCGCCGCCGGCCGCGATCCGGGTCACTGACCCAGGACGACGGCGTGGACCCGCCGATTGCGAGCCCAGCAGGCTTCGTTCTCCTCGTGACAGAGAGGCAGCTCCTTCCCGTAGCTGATCGTCGAGATGCGGTCGGCACCGACGCCCTGCCCGACGAGGTAGTCCTTCACCGCCTTCGCGCGCTTCGCGCCGAGTCCCAGGTTGTACTCGATCGTGCCGCGGCTGTCGGCGTGGCCCTCGAGCTCGATCTTCGCGCGCGGGTTCTGCCGGAGCCAGGCGACGTTCTTCGCGAGCACGTCGCGGCCCCCGCCGTCGATGTCGGAGCTGTCGTACGCGAAGTGGACGTCGGCGAGGATGCCGTCCTCCTCGGGACCGAGGCCGCGCTTCGCGCGCTCGAGGCTCGAGCCGCCGGCGAGCCCCTGCTCGCCGAGGCCGGCGTTCCCGCCCTCGCCTATCTCGCCCGGCGCCGGTCCCTTCTTCCTGCACCCGGCCGGCGCCAGGGCGACCGCGACGACGAGAACGACGAGCGCCGTGCGCGTCCACGAGCCTCTCATGCCACCCTCCTCCTCGAGCGGGCCACGCGCGTCACTCGAGCCGCGGCGACCACGCGGGCGACGTATCATCCCCGCCCCCATGGGTCAATTCTTTCTGCGTCCGCCCGTCGCGGTCGGCGAGCACGAGATGCGCGCGACCGCCGCGCGTCGACGAGAAGACGAGGTAGCGCCCGTCGGGAGCCCACGACGGGTTCTCGTTGCTGCCGCCCGTCGTGATCGTCCGTGCGCCCGAGCCGTCCGCCGCCGCGACGACGATCTGGAAGCCGCCCGCGGCGCGCGACGTGTACGCGATGCGTTCGCCCTTCGGGGACCACGCCGGCGAGGTGTTGTAGTTGCCCGAGCGGGAGACGCGCGTGAGCCCCGAGCCGTCGAGGTTCATCACGTAAATCTGCGGCGACCCGGCGCGCGCCGAGCACCACGCGAAACGGCGCCCGTCGGGCGCCCACGCCGGGGCGACGTCGATCGCCCAGTGGTCCGTGAGCCGCTGGAGCACCTGGCCGCCGCGATCGACGAGCCAGATGTCGGAGTTGCCGCCCGCCTCGCGCGTGACGAGGAGCTTCGAGCCGTCGGGCGACCACGCGGCGTCGAGGATCGTTCCCGACGACTCCGCGAGGCGCGTCACCTGCCGCGTCCCGAGATCGACCTGGAAGAGGTGCGGCACGTGCTGGCGGTACGACGTGAAGAGGATCGCACGCCCGTCCGGCCGCCAGCGCGGATTCACGACGAGCGAGCGCTCGTCCGTCACGCGCACGGGCTCGGCCATGTCGAACGTCCAGCGGTAGACGTCCTTCAGCCGTCCGCTGCGGTTGCTCACGAGCGCGATCGACGAGTCGAAGGGGCCGCGCTCGCCGGTCAGGAATTCGAGGATCGAGTCCGCCGTCTTGTGCGCCATCCGGGCGACGTCGGCGCGGGAGCCCGTGTAGCGCCGGCCGACCTGCGGCACGTCGTGGCGCCCCGGGACGTCGAAGAGCCGCACCTCGAGCGTGACGAGGTCGCCGGCGACGCTGATCCCGCCCTTCACGAGGGCCTGCGCCCCGATCGCCGCCCAGCCGACGAAGTCGATCTCGGGCGCAGTGATGCCGGACGTCTGCGGGTTCTCGATGAACGTCTTCGGGTCGACGAGCTTGAAGTAGCCGGACAGGTCGAGGTCGCGCGAGAGGGCGGCCGCGAATCGCGCGCCGAGCGCACCGCCCGTGTCGCCGCCCAGGTCCTTCGGCGGCGAGACGGCGATCGCGAAGGACTCGCTGCCCGGACCGAAGATCTCGCCCGTCACGACCGCGTCGGCGCGGCCGGCCGCGCCGAGGACCGCGAGCATCGGAACGAGCAGCCGTGCCAGCCGATGAGTGAACCCCGTCATCCCGCTCCTTCGCCGCCGTGCTCCTCCGAGTGGAACTCGATCACGAACTCGCCGAACTCGTGCACGTACCGCGCCGGCGGCGGCGGCAGCTGTCCGACGTGCTGGACGGCGCGCACGGCCGACGCGTCGTACGCCGGGTTGCCAGAGCTGCGCGCGAGCGCGACGCCGCTCACGCCGCCGTCCGGCGCGATGGCGAACTTGACGGCCGCGACGAGCCCGGGCCGTACGATGACGTTCGTCCACTGCGCCTTCACCGTGTTGATGACCTGTTGGCGGTAGGCGAGGAAGTCGACCCCGACGAGCTCGCCGCCTCCCTTCCCCTCGCCCCCCGTGCCGATCGGCCCCGAGCCCGTGTCGCTCCCACCGAGGCCGCCGCCGGCCGCGCGCGCCTTCCACTTCTCCGCGAGCTCGGCGTAGGCGTCCCGCGCCGGCGCCTGGTCGTGGCCCGCCGGCGTGCCGGCCTTCGGGGTCGCGGCCGGCTTCGCGGGCTCGGGCTTGGCGGCCGCCTTCGCCTCGGGCTTCGGCTCGGCGGCCTTCGCGGTCGCCTTCCCGGCGTCGGGCTTCGGCGGCTCGGCCGTCTTCGGCTCGGGCTTCGCGGGCTCGGGCTTCGCGGGCTCGAGCTTCGGCGGCTCGGGCTTCTTCGCTTCCGGCTTCGGCTCGGGCTTCGGCGGCTCGGGCGCCTTCGCTTCCGGCTTCGGCTCGGGCTTCGGCGGCTCGGGCGCCTTCGCGACCGGCGGCGGCTCCGGTGGCTTCGGGGCCTCGGCGACCTTCGCCGGCTCCTCGGGCTTCGGCTCCGGCTTCGGCGCGGACTTCGGCTCGTCCGCGGGCTTCGCCTCGGGCGGCGGCGCCGGCGGCTCGGCCGCCTTCGCCTCCGGCTCCGGCGCCTTCGGTGCCGCCGGCTCGCCCTTCGGCACGGGCGTCGGCGGATGCGCCGGGCCGCCCTTCAGGTCCGCGCCCGGCGCGCCGGGCGGCAGGCGTCCGCCGAGCGCGCTCCGGTCCGTGATCTCGACCGTGTAGGCGACCATGGGCAGCGGCCGGGCCGGCATCCGCTCCGCGAGCACGATCACGAGCACGAAGAGGAGCACGTGCCCGAGCGCGGACACGGCGAGCATGCGGCGCAGGCGCTCGTCCCACTCGGAGGGCAGCTGGAGCGGACGGTCGGGCGGCATGGTCCGCTACCGGCGCCGGTCGGGCGGCGGCTCGGTCACGAGCCCGACGCGCACGAGGCCGGCGTCGCGCACGGCGCCCATGACCCGCATCACCTGCCCGTAGGGCACGCCCTGGTCGGCCCGCACGTAGAGCTGGCGGTCGGGACGGGCGGCGGCGATCGCGCGGAGCTTCGCCGTGAGCTCCTCGGGCGTGATCGCCGTGTCGTTCAGGTAGACCTGCCCCGTCTTCCCGACGCTCACGACGAGCTGCTCCTCCTGTCCGGCGAGCGGCCCCCCGGCGACCTTCGGGAGGTCGACGGACACGCCCTGCTGGAGGATCGGCGCCGTCACCATGAAGATGATGAGGAGGACCAGCATGACGTCGACGAGCGGCGTCACGTTGATCTGCGAAATGCTGTCGCCGCCCGCTGAGCCCTGGTCGAAAGCCATCGTCCCTCCCGCGCCTACTTCAGGAAGTGACGTTCGGCGATGTTCAGAAATTCGGACGCGAAGGTGTCCATCTCGGCGGTGAGCACGCGGACCTGGCGGGCGAAGCGGTTGTGGAGGACGACGGCCGGGATGGCGGCGGCGAGGCCCACCGCCGTCGCGATGAGCGCCTCCGCGATGCCGGGCGCGACCGCCTGGATGCTCGACGAGGTCGTGGTCGAGAGCCCGCGGAA
>Ga0070741_10004409_pt1 | contig 32918 bp, 29 predicted proteins | sample Coa_R1_4_FD_66440 | JGI IMG/M metagenome (GOLD analysis project Ga0070741, IMG submission 66440) | Surface soil microbial communities from Centralia Pennsylvania, which are recovering from an underground coalmine fire - Coalmine... | ecosystem: Environmental > Terrestrial > Soil > Unclassified ... | reverse complement strand
AGTGCGCATGCTGTTTGACGTCGGCGACAAGGTCGTCTATCCGCACCATGGCGCCGCCATCGTCGAGCGTCGCGAGAAGCGGGAAGTCTTCGGAGAAACACGGGATTACCTCGTGCTCAAGCTGGCGTATGGCGACCTCACCCTCATGGTCCCCGCCGACAATGTCGAAGAAGTCGGGCTTCGCGAGGTCATCAACGACGAAGAGGTCGAGGAAGTGTTCGCCGTCCTTCGGAAGAAGGAAGCGCGGATGCCGACCAACTGGTCTCGGCGGTTCAAGAACCACGTCGAGAAGCTGAAGAGCGGCGACATCTATCAGGTGGCCGAGGTCGTGCGGAATCTGTCGATCCGCGACAAGGACAAGGGGCTATCGGCCGGCGAGAAGCGCATGCTGACCAAAGCCCGCCAGATCCTCACCTCGGAGCTGACGTTCGCCCTCGGCGTCACCGAGGAAGAGGCCGAGGCCAAGCTCGACGAGGCGCTGGTCGGCAAGTAATCCGCCGAGGCCGCCGGGGTCCGCCCGGTAGCCTGCTCTGGATGCGCGTTCACGACACCCTCTCGGCCGGCGAGGTCGACCTCGTCCCCCGCGAGCCGGGGCGGATCGCCCTCTACATCTGCGGGCCGACCGTCTACGACGTGCCCCACGTCGGCCACGCCCGCAGCACGCTGTCGTTCGACGCCATCCGCCGGGCTCTGGAATGGCGCGGCTTCGAGGTGCTCCATGTGAGCAACGTCACCGACGTCGACGACAAGATCATCAACAAGGCCCGGGCCGAGGGCAGCAGCGAGGCGGAGGTGGCCGCCCGCTACGAGGCCATCCATTGGGAGCAGCTCGACCGGCTCGGCATCCTCCGGCCCCACCAGGTCCCCCACGCCACCCGGTTCATCCCCCAGATGCTCGACCTGGTGGCCAAGCTGGTGGCGGCCGGTCGGGCCTACGCCACCGAGTCGGGCGTGTACTTCTCGGTCGAGAGCTTCCCGGGCTACGGCGAGCTGTCCCACCGCCGGCTCGACGACCTGCTGGAGTCGGCCGGGGCCCGGGTCGAGGTCGACGAGCGCAAACGCTCCCCCGTCGACTTCGCCCTCTGGAAGGCGGCCAAGCCCGGGGAGCCGGCGTGGGACTCCGCCTGGGGCCCGGGCCGGCCGGGCTGGCACATCGAGTGCTCGGCCATGTCGGTGTCGTTGCTGGGGGAGGGCTTCGACGTCCACGGCGGGGGCGTCGACCTCGTGTTCCCCCACCACGAGAACGAGCGGGCCCAATCGGAGGGCGCCGGGCAGCGGTTCGCCCGCTACTGGTTCCACAACGCCATGGTCAACGTCGGCGGGGAGAAGATGGCCCGCTCGCTCGGGAACTTCACCACCCTGGAGGAGGCCGTCGACGCCCACGGTCCCCGGGCCTTGCGGCTTCTGGTGCTCCAGACCCACTACCGGTCGAACATGGAGATGGGCCCGGAGAACGTGGCGACGGCCGCCCGGGCGCTGGCCACGCTCGACGCCGTGGCCCGACGGGCCCGCACCGCCGGGGTGGAGCGTCTCGACCTCGGGCGGGGTGCGCTGGACGCCGACGCCGTGGCCGCCTTCGACGCCGCCCTCGACGACGACTTCAACACGCCGGCGGCACTGGCCGCCGTCTACGACGCCGTCCGGCGGGCCAACCTGGCCATCGACGCCGGCGGCGGCACCGAGGCCGGCCGGCTGGTGTCGACGGTGCACGCCCTGACCGGAGCCCTCGGCTTGGACCTCGACGACGGCTCGGTCGCCGGCGAGGGGGACGACGAGATCACCTCGCTGGTGGCGCAGCGGGACGCCGCCCGCAAGGCGAGGGACTTCGCCGAGGCCGACCGCATCCGGGCCGAGCTGGCCGCCCGGGGGATCACTCTCGAGGACGGCCCGACCGGCACGACCTGGCATCGGTGATCCGGCTCGTGTCCGACCTCGGCCTGCCCTGCCTGAGCACAACCGGTCGTGATGAAAGCCCTCTGAGGGCCCTCAGCACGACCGGTCGTGCGCAGTTCGGGACGGGTGTCGGCCTGTGAGTCCCCGGGGCGACAAGACCGGGGGGCGGGGGGTCGGCGGGAGCCGGGGGGCCGGCGGCCGCGGGGCCGGCGGCCGCGGGGCCGGCGGCCGGGGTGCGAGCGGCCGGAATGCGAGCGGACGGGGCAGTCCGGCCGACCCGGGCGCCTCCCGGGGTGCGGCCGGGAGAGGTGCGAGCGGACGGGGCAGTCCGGCCGACCCGGGCGCCTCCCGGGGTGCGGCCGGCAGAGGTGCGAGCGGACGGGGCAGTCCGGCCGACCCGGGCGCCTCCCGGGGTGCGGCCGGGAGAGGTGCGGCCGCGGAGCCGGGCGCTCGGCGGGGGCGGGCCGGATCCGAGCCCTCCATTCCCCCCGCTCGTCGCGGCGGCGGGCCGGAGAGGTTCCGGGGGGCGGAGGCCTTCCGGGCCGGAGGCGGCGGACGAGGTCTGGCCGGCGATCGGATGCCAGCGGGGGAGCCGGGGCCCCGAGCCGGGCAGGGCGCCGGAGCGGGGGCCGGCGCCGGACGGGGCGCAGGCGGCGAGCGCGGGGTGGGCGGCGAGCAGGTCGAAGGGCGGCGGGCCGTCCGGGAGGCGCTGGCCGCCGGGCGGCGGCGCATCCGGGAAGTGTGGATGGACGGGGCCCTCGAGCCGGCGCCGGTCCTCGACGAGATCATCCGGCTGGCCGAGCGGGCCGGCGTGCCCGTCCGCATGACGCCCAAGATCGACCAGCTGGCCCGGACCGACGCCGCCCAGGGCGTGATCGCCCGGGGCGACCCGCTGCCGCCGGCGGTCGACGACGACCTGCTGGCCGATCCGGCCGCCTTCGTGCTGGCCCTCGACGGCGTGACCGATCCCCGCAACCTCGGCGCCATCCTCCGGACGGCGGAGGGTGCCGGCGCCACGGGCGTGCTGCTGCCCCGGCGGCGCTCCGTCCACGTCACGCCGGCCGTGGCCAAGGCCGCCGCCGGGGCCATCGAGTACCTCCCGATCGCCCTCGTGTCCGGGATCGCTTCCGCCCTGGAGCGGGCCCGGCGGGCGGGCGTGTGGACCGTCGGCCTCGACGAGCGGGGTCCGGGCGACCTGTTCTCCCTCGAACTGGCCACCGAACCGGTGGTGCTCGTGCTGGGCGCAGAGGGCCGCGGACTGTCCCGCCTGGCCCGGGAGCGGTGCGACGTCCTCGTCCGGATTCCCATGCTCGGCCGACTGCCATCACTCAACGTGGCAACTGCGGCGGGGCTGGCGGTGTACGAGATCGCCCGCCGACGCCGGACCGACACCACGTTGGGTGTCTAGCCGGTCGGGCTAGTCTCCCGCCGGCGTCTGCGCGCCGGGTCGGGGGCGTTCGGGGGAGAATGTCGGGAAATGTCCGAATTGCGGACCCCCAAAAAGGAGTGAACTCCAGGTCTCTTAACGCTGCGCTATTGACTCTTGAACGGGGCTCCCTTACAAAGAACTAGTCCGACCGCACTTCCCGGTCACTGTCCCGTTACATCCCCGTAGGAGTTGCTCCATGCAGATGCGTCTGGGTAGTGCGGCCCTGGCTGAACTGAGCGACGACGAGCTGGTCGCCCGGTTCCAGGGCGGAGACAACGACTCCCTCGACGTCCTGCTCCAGCGGTACCGGCGCTTCACCCGGGCCAAGGCCCGCGGCTACTTCCTCATCGGGGCCGACTCCGACGACATCGAGCAGGAAGGGATGATCGGCCTCTTCAAGGCCGTGCGTGACTTCCGGCCCGACCGGCAGGCCTCCTTCCGGGCCTTCGCCGAGCTCTGCATCACCCGCCAGATCATCACCGCCATCAAGACGGCCACCCGCCAGAAGCACCAGCCGCTCAACTCCTACCTGTCGTTGTCGGGCACCCGCCCCGGCGAGGAGAACGGCAGCGGCACCGTGGAAGAGGTGCTGGAGGCGAAAGGCCTGATCGACCCCATCGAGTTCATCATCTCGATGGAGGACCTCCGCTCCATGCGGCGGATGATGAGCGAGATGCTGAGCAAGCTCGAGGTCGAGGTCCTGCGCCTCTACGTCGAGGGCAAGTCGTACCAGGAGATCGCCGAGGTCCTCGGCCGGCACGTCAAGTCGATCGACAACGCCCTCCAGCGCATCAAGCGCAAGCTCGACGTCCACCTCGCCGAGCGGGCCGCGGCGGAGGACGTCGCCTAGCAGCGCCGAAGGCGCTCTCGCAGCCCCTCCGGGGCTGGGAAAAGGCTTGACGAGGGGCCCCTCAGGGGCCCCTCGTCCTTCTGCTCCGCCGAAGCTGCTCCCCGCTCCGCTCGGGCTTCGGCGGCGAACCGGCCCTCAGGGGCCGGTCCGGGATGGCGGAGCGAGACCTGCGAGTAGTTTCGGGGGGTCCTCGGGGGGAGAGCCCCCCGAGTGCGCCCGAGTAGCTCAGACGGTCAGAGCAGGCGCCTTGTAAGCGTCAGGTCGTGGGTTCGAATCCCACCTCGGGCTCTCCCCCGGCGGCCGCTCGGGGCTTCGGCGCGCTGGAAATCGGCCGTCTTCACCCGTTCGTCATGAAATACCGTTTGCGACTTCGTTATATAGATGAGTTACGAATATCTATAAATAGATTCGGACGATATTTCGCGACTCGATCCAGACCGGACAAGGCGCCGGGGCAAGCCAAAGTTGGTGCGCCGGCCCCATCCGAGCGCCTCTCCAGAAAGGAAATTCGGCACTCAGTGCCAGTGCGGATCGTGGGATTTTGTTCCGCCGGGCTCGGCGCCCGGTAGGGCGGAGCAGTCGCCACTCTGGGAGGTCGTTGACCTGGCCTTACCTTCAGTCGAGGATCAGAATCTTGATGGAGCTCTCGCAGCGGAGCCGCGACATCATCGACTTCGAGCGGATCTGGCGTGCCCTCCCGGGCACGAAGGCCCAGGCGATCCGCGAGCGGTTCGGGATGTCGGAGTCCCGCTACTACCAGCTGCTGAACGACGTCCTCGACGAGCCGGGCGTGGCCGCCTACGACCCGCTCGTCGTCAAGCGACTCCGTCGCCACCGCGACCGCCGCCGGCGGGCCCGGTTCGACCGCCAGTACGGCGGCTCAGAGTCGCGGTGAGATGGCGCCGAGGCCAGGGCGGGCCGGACGACTCCGCCGCCGGCGGCCCCGACGTCGGCCCGGTGCCCCGACAGCCCGCGGATCCGGGCCCGCCGCCGGCCGCCCGCCACCGGTCCGCCGCCGGCGCCTCCTTCACCCGATCGATGCTCGGGGCCTTCGCCCGGGGGACGGGTCTCGTCGCCGTGGCGCTCCTGATCGGCATCGTCCTCCTCCAGTGGAGCGACGCCAGTACCGACGCCGCCGCCGGCGGCCGTCCGCCGGTCGCCGGGACGCCGGCGGCGCCCGGGACGACGGCGACGTCGGCCACCACGGCGACGACGGGGCCGGCCGGGCCGCGGCCGCCGTCGGGCGTCAGCGTCCTCGTCCTCAACGGGACCGGGCGCAACAACCAGGCCAAGCCGATGTCGGAACGCCTGGCGGTGGTCGGCTACCGCACGCTCACGCCCGGCACGGTGGCGGTGAGGGCCGACAGCGTCGTCCTCTGCCGGGCCGGCCTCGATCGGGAGGCGGGCGCCCTGGTCGCCGCCACCGGCCTGCCGGCCAAGGCCGGGACGCTGGACGCCACCACCGCCGCCGGCCTCCCCGGCGCGGGCCCCGCCGACTGCGTGGTGGTCATCGGCTCACGCTGAGCGACAAATCCGCCTTCTCGAATTACACCGGTGTAACAATCGGCGGATTGTGTGGACACAGAGACGGACGTTGCTCGCCTCCGTGTGCGCCGCCGCCCTGCTCTTGACCGCCACCCCGGCGGCGCAGGCGGCCCGGGGCCGGTCGCACGGGCACGGTCATCCCCACGCACCGAACGGCGGCGACCTCGAGCACAAGCGTGACGAGGCGAAGCGCAAAGAGGAGCAGGTCCGCCGCGACCTGGACCTCGCCCACGCCTCCGAGACGCAGCTGGAGAAGCACCTGGCGGAGATCGCCGCCGACCTCGCCGACCGGCAGGCGGACGCCACCTCGGCCCGGGCCGACGCCGAGGCGGCGAACGCCTCGGTGGTGAAGATCACCGCCGACATCGCCGCCCTCAAGGTGGAGCTGGCCCACCGCAAGGACATCTTCAACCGCCGGGCGGTCATGGCCTACATGGGTGGCGAGGAACGCCCGCTCGACGCGCTGGTGCCGCTGGCCGGCGAGCTCCTGTCGATGCCGAAGGACCTCACCGAGGCCGGACGCCGCAGCCAGATCGTCAAACGCGTCTCCCAGCAGGACAACGACGCCTACACCGCCCTCGTCGAGACGCAGGACAAGCTGGCCAAGGACGAGGTCGCCCTCACCGCCGCCCGGGACCGGGCCACGAAGCGGGCGGCCGACGCCGAGGTGGCGGTGGCCGCCGTCGCCCAGCTGAAGAAGGACCAGGAGGCGGCCAAGGCGGTGCTCGACCAGCGGATCGCCGACCTCACGTCCGAAGCCGACGCCCTCGCCGCCGAGCAGAGCCAGCTCGAGAACCTCATCGCACAGCGGCAGGCCGCCCTCGAGGCGGCCCGGCGGGCCCGGGCGGCGGCCGGCGACGCCCTCAACCGGCTCCCGAGGGCCGGCGTCGGCGTGTCGCCCAGCGGGTTCATCTGGCCCCTCGACGGCGTGGTGACGTCGGGCTTCGGGCCCCGGTGGGGCCGGATGCACACCGGCATCGACATCGCCGCTCCGGGCGGCACGCCGATCCACGCCGCCAAGGCCGGCGAGGTGATCTACGCCGGGTGGATCAACGGCTACGGCAACACGGTGATCGTCGACCACGGCGACGGCGTGGCCACGCTCTACGGCCACCAGTCCCGGCTCGGCTCGACGGAGGGGCAGCAGCTGAACCAGGGCGACGTCCTGGGCTTCGTGGGCAGCACCGGGCACTCGACCGGCAACCACTGCCACTTCGAGATCCGCATCAACACGAAGCCGGTCAACCCCCGCCCCTACCTGCCCTGACCACGCCCGACCCGCTGCTCCGGCTGCTTTCGCCCTTCGGCCGGGACCCGCAGCGGTCGGCGCTGTTCCTGGACTTCGACGGCGCCCTGGCCGAGATCGTGGCCGACCCTGAGGCGGCCCGGCCGACGCCGGAGGCGGCGGAGGCGCTCGGCCGGCTGGTGGAACGGATCGGGCTTGTGGCCGTGGTCAGCGGGCGGCCGGTGGAGTTCCTGGCGTCGGTCCTCCCCGGCGACCCCCGGCTGGTGCTGGCCGGCCAGCACGGCCTGGAACGGGTGGCGGGCGGCCGCTACGACGTCGATCCCCGCCTCGAACCGTGGCGGGCGGCCGTGGCGGCGGCGGCCGAGGCGGCCGGACGGGCCGGGATTCCCGGGCTCTTGATCGAGCGCAAGGGCGACATCGCCGTCAACCTTCACTGGCGGACGGTCCCCGAGCGGGCAGCCGAGGCGGAGGCCTACGGGCGCCGGCTGGCCGAGGACCTGGGCCTCGACGCCCTTCCCATGCGGATGGCGCTGGAGCTGCGCCCGCCCCTGCCGGTCGACAAGGGGACCGTGATCGACGAGCTGGCCGCCGGCCGGGCCGCCGCCCTCGTGGCCGGCGACGACCACGGCGACCTGGCCGCCTTCGCCGCCCTCGGCCGGCTGGTGGACGCCGGCCGGTGCGGTCACGCCGTCCGGGTGGCGGTCCGCTCCGACGAGGCCCCGGCGGCGCTGCTGGAGGCCGCCGACCACCAGGTGGACGGGCCGGCGGGCCTCGCCGCGCTGCTGACCCGGCTGGCCGGCCTGGTCGACGCCGCCCGGGCCGTCCCGGCGGACCCGGGGAACCCGGCGGACCCGGCCGACGCCGCGTCGCCACCTCCGGCGTAGCAAGCTCTTCGGTCTTGGCCGTCGCCCTCGTCTGCCCGGACAAGTTCCGGGGAACGCTCACGGCCGCCGGTGCGGCGGAGGCGCTGGCCCGCGGCGTCGAGGCGGCCGAGGCCGGCCGGCGGCGCTTCGAGGAGGTCCGCCGCCTGCCGCTGGCCGACGGCGGGGAGGGGACCCTGGACGCGCTGCTGGCGTCGCAGGGCGGGTCCCGGCGGCGGGCCACGGTCACCGGGCCGCTCGGCGACCCGGTCGAGGCCGAGTGGGGACTCCTGCCCGACAGGACGGCGGTGGTCGAGTCGGCCCGGGCCAGCGGCCTGGCCCTCCTCGACGGGCCCAACGACCCGCTGGCCGCCACCAGCCGGGGGACCGGCGAGCTGATCCGGGCTGCGGTGCGGGGCGGCGCCCGCCGCGTCCTGGTGGCGGTGGGCGGCTCGGCCATGACCGATGGCGGGCTCGGGGCCGTCGACGCCCTCGACTGGTCGCTCAAGGGCCTCGACGTGACGGTGGCCTGCGACGTGACGACGCCCTTCCTCGACGCCGCCCGGGTCTACGGGCCGCAGAAGGGCGCCACCGCGGCCCAGGTCGCCCTCCTCGGCCGGCGCCTCGAGCGGTTGGCCGAGGTCTACCGGCAGCGGACGGGCACCGACGTCGCCGTCCTGGAGCACGGCGGAGCCGCCGGCGGCCTGGCCGGCGGCCTGGCGGCGCTCGGCGCCCGGCTCGAACCGGGCTTCGAGGTCGTGGCCCGGGCGGCCCGGTTCGAAGCGGCGCTGGACGGGGTCGGCCTGGTCGTCACCGGCGAGGGCCGCTTCGACCGGACCAGCCTGGAGGGCAAGGTGACCGGCGGGGTGCTGGAGTGGGCCGCCTCGGAGGGCGTGCCGCACCGGGCGGTGGTGGCCGGCCAGGTGGCCGACGAACTGCGCCGTCCGCAAACTGGCGTTCCTTTACCGCCCCCCAGCGGTAAGGGAACGCCAGTTGGTGGAGAGCCGGGCGAGCCGGGCGAGCCGGGCGGGGAGCCGGTCCTCGAAGGCGTGCTGGTGCTGGCGCTGGTCGACCGGGTCTGGCAGGCGGGGGAGGCCTGGGCCCGGGCCGGGCTCCTCGCCGAGGAGGCCGGGGTCGAGGCGGGCCGGTGGGCGCTGGAGCGCCTGGGCTGAGCAGGCCCACCGGATCCACCGACTGGATTCACCGACCGGATCCACCGTGGGGTGCGACCGGTCGCGGTCGGCCCGGTGTCGACGGCCGTCAATGCCCCTCGGGCGCGACCGGTCGCGCCCCCCGGTCAGGACGGGGTCGACCCGGGCGGCGCGAGTGGTCGCGCAGCCTCGGTCAGGACGCGGTCGACCCGGGCGGGGTCGTCTTGGCCACCCATCGCTCGTGGTGGAGGGCCTCGGACAGGGGCCGGCGCTGGCGCCAGCCATGCCGCTCCAGATCGGGGGTCTCCTCGAGGTGGCTGACCGGCCCGATGCAGAGCCAGGCCACCGGCCGGATGCCGTCGGGGATGCCGAGCAGCTCGGAGACGAAGCTTTCCCGGTAGAACGACACCCAGCCCACGCCGAGGCCCTCGGCGGTGGCCGCCAGCCACAGGTTCTGAATGGCCAGGCAGACGGAGTAGAGGCCGGCGTCGGCGATGGCGTGCCGGCCGAGGACGGCGGGGGCGCCCCGGGCGGCGTCGTAGGTCACGACGATCGACAGCGTCGACTCCATCACCCCGTCGATCTTGATGTTGGCGAACACCGAGGCCCGCTCGGGCGGGAGCGTGGCGGCGAAGACCGCCCGCTCGGTGTTGATGTGCTCGACGAAGGCCTGCTTGGTGGCGACGTCGGAGACGAGGACGAAGTCCCACGGCTGGGTCAGCCCCACGCTGGGGGCGGCGTGGGCGGCCGACAGCACCCGCTCCAGGGCGTCGGCGTCGATCGGGGCGCCGGTGAACTGACCCCGCACGTCCCGGCGCCGGTGGATCGCCTCGTAGAGGCTGGTCAGGGTCCGCTCCGCGCTCACCGAAGGCACGACCATTGCATCGACCCTAAACCCGGGGAGCTTGAGGCGGTTTTTGCCTAGTCGAGACGTTCGTCGAGCAGGCGGTGGACGACCTCGGCGAAGCCCTCGCCGTGCCCGGCCTTGGTGACCTCCACCCCCGAGCCGGGCTCGGTGACCCAGCGCAACGACGGGTCCTTCTCGAGGCCGTTGCGGACGAGGAAGCAGCGGCCGACCTCGCCCCGGCACTCCAGGTCGGCGGCGGCGTCGCCGACCACGGCGCACTCGGCCCGCTCCAGCCCCCGGCCGGCCCGGTCGGCGGCGATGGCGGCCTGCTTTGACACCCCCCGGGGAAGGAGGTGGTAGGCCCGGACCCGGTCCAGGCGGGCTAGGTTCTCGTAGCGGCTGGGGATCACGCCGTTGTCGACCAGCGTCGCCCAGCCGAAGCCGGCCGCCGCCAGCCGGTCCTCGGCCTCGGCGGTGGACACCTCGCCCCGGAGGAGGAACGACGACTCCCGGGAGGCGTTCCAGGGGCTGTGCTCCTCGAGTCGGCCGGGATAGGACTCCAGCAGGAGTGTCACGGCCCGTTGGAGCTCGGCCGTGGGGACGCCGCCGCCGGGAAAGGCGCCGTGCTCGTGCACCACCGTGTCGCCCCGGTCGTAGACCCGGATCCCGCCCAGCTCGCAGATCCAGCTCTCGAGGCCGAGGACCCGGGCGAATTCGAACATCGGGCCCCGGGCCCGGCCGGTGAGGGCCACGATCTCAAGCCCCTCCCGGGCCGCCCGGACGAGCGCCTCGGCGGCGGCCAGCGTCGGCATGCGCTGGCTGTCCCACAGCAGGTTGCCGAGCGGGCCGACGAGGGTGCCGTCGACGTCGGTGTAGAGGACCCTGATCGCCATGGAGTCAGGCGGTGAGCTCGTCCCCGGCGTCGTAGGCCGCCAGCGACCCGAGCGGGGGACGCTCCCGCACCTCGACGTGGATCTCCTGGGCCAGGTGGTCGCCGTCGAAGAGCACGAGCCGGGCCGCCTCCCGCTCGGGGATCCCCGCCCGGCGGAGGGCCGTGGTGAGGATGGCCATGGCCTGCGGCGACAGCTGGTCGAGCGGACGGTGCCGGTGGCGGCGGGTCCCGAGGTCGACCTGGGCCAGCGCCGGCAGGCCGTGGCGGGCGACGACGTCGATGACCAGGGCGAGGTCGACGCCCCAGCCGCACACGATCGGCAGCGCCTCCAGCACCGGCCGGCGACCGGCGAACTCTCCGGCCAGCGGCTGGACGATGCCGTTCAGGTGGGGAAAGAGCCGGGCGATGAGCGGACGGGCGACGAGCTCGGTGACCCGTCCGCCCCCGGTGCGTCCGCCGCCCGGTCGCCGGTAGAAGCCCTTCACGAACTCGATGGACGGGTGGGTGAGCAGCGGACCCAGGAGGCCGGTCACGAACCGGGGGCCGAAGTCGGTGATGTCGCCGTCGACCCAGGCCACGAGATCACCCGAGGAGGCCGACAGGGACTTCCAGACGGCGTCGCCCTTGCCCGACCCGGGCCCGGCGGCGGGAAGGACGTCGGCGCTGTGGACGACCTTGGCCCCGGCGGCGGAGGCGACGCCGGCGGTGTCGTCGCGGGAGTGGTCATCGACGACCAAAATCTCGTCGACCAGCGGCACCGCCTCGACGAGCCGGCGGCGGACGGTTTCGACGATCCGGCCGATGGTGGCGGCCTCGTCCCGGGCCGGGATGCACAGCGAGGCGGTGAGCCCGGCCGCCCCCTTGGCTCGGGCGAGCTGTCGGGGATCGAAGTCGCGATGGGCGAAGACGGGGCCGGCGGCGTGCACGGCGCGGAGTCTGGCACCTGAAGGCCGCCGGGGGCGCTTTGACGGTCGGCCCGACGACCTGTCAACCTTGATGCCGCAAGCACGCGCTCATCCAGAGCGGCCGAGGGACAGGCCCGTTGACGCCGCGGCAACCAGTGCCAACCGGTGAACGCCGGGGAAGCGCCAGGTGCCAATGCCTGACCGATGAGCCGCCGAAGAGCGGAACTCCCGCTCGAGGCGCTCGAGAGCGCGTCGAGACCAGCAAAGGGAGAGACGCCGTGACATTCATAGCCGAACTCAGCTGCCGGGAATGCGGACGCGTCTACGAGGTGGCGCCGCTCCACGTCTGCGAGTGGTGCTTCGGCCCGCTCGAGGCGGCCTACGACTACGACGCCATCCGCGCCTCGGTGTCCCGGGAGAAGATCGCCGCCGGCCCGCCCAGCATCTGGCGCTACGCCGACCTGCTGCCCGCCGACCGGGGCAGCGCCGTCGACCTCGGCGCCGGCTTCACGCCGCTGGTGCGGGCCGAGCGCCTGGCCGGCGCCCTCGGCCTCGGCGAGGTCTGGGTCAAGAACGACACGCTCAACCCGACCAACTCCTTCAAGGACCGGGTGGTGGCCTGCGGGCTGTCGAAGGCCCTGGAGTTCGGGTTCAAGACCGCCGCCTGCGCCTCCACCGGCAACCTGGCCAACTCGGTGGCCGCCCACGCCACCCGGGCGGGGATGAAGAGCTACGTCTTCATCCCGTCCAACCTGGAGTCGGGCAAGGTGGTGGCCACCGCCGTCTACGGCGGCAACGTGGTCGCCGTCGACGGCAACTACGACGACGTCAACCGGCTCTGCGCCGAGCTGGCCGGCACGTACCCCTGGGCCTTCGTCAACGTCAACCTCCGGCCCTACTACGCCGAAGGGTCGAAGACGCTGGCCTTCGAGACGGCCGAGCAGCTCGGCTGGCGCTTCCCCGACCACGTCGTCGTGCCGATGGCGTCCGGGTCGCAGCTGACGAAGATCCGCAAGGGCTTCGAAGAGCTGAGCAAGGTCGGCCTCATCGACGGCGAGCCGGCGGTGCGGGTGTCGGGCGCCCAGGCGCTCGGCTGCTCCCCGATCGCCGCCGCCTTCCTGTCGGGCTCCGACACCATCAAGCCGGTGAAGCCCGACACGATCGCCAAGTCGCTGGCCATCGGGAACCCGGCCGACGGGTACTTCGCCCTCGACGTCGTCCGCCACAGCGGCGGCGGGATGGCGGCCGTGACCGACGCCGAGATCATCGACGGCATCAAGCTCCTGGCCCGGACGGAAGGGATCTTCACCGAGACCGCCGGGGGGGTGACGATCGCCACGCTGAAGCGGCTCGCCGAGGAGGGCGTCGTCCGGCCCGACGAGTGCGTGGTGGCCTACATCACCGGCCACGGCCTGAAGACGCTGGAGGCGCTCACCGCCACGGTGGGCCCGACGGCCACCATCGCCCCGACCATCGACGCCTTCACCAGCGCCTTCGAGATCGACGAGGAGTCATAGTCATGGCCACCACCGTCCGCATCCCCACCGCCCTGCGCTCGCTGACCGGCGGCGCCAGCGAGGTCCCGGTCGAGGGCTCCACCGTGGGCGACGTCCTCAAGAGCCTGGACGCCGCCCACCCCGGCCTGGCCGAACGGCTCTTCGACGAGGCCGGGACGCTGCGCCGCTTCGTCAACGTCTTCGTGGCCGACGAGGACATCCGCTTCCTCGACGGGCTGGCGACTCCGGTGGGCGAGGGTCAGACGGTGTCGATCATCCCGGCCGTCGCCGGGGGCTGACGGCTCCTCGGCCCGGACGCGAGCCTGCCGGCCCCGGACCCGTCGCCAGCGCGGGTCCGAAACCGGCAGACCGGTCGTGGTGGTGCTCAGCTGCTAGCGGCGCCACCAACCGTGATGGTGGTGGTCTCCGTGGTGGTGACCACCGTCACGGCCTGAGTGACCCTGCTTGCCCTTGGTGCCGTTGGCGTCGCGGCTGCGGAAGCCGCCGCGGGTGACGGCCACCGGAGTGCCGCCGCCGCTGCAGGCGGCCAGCGTGCCCTTGTCGCCGATCTTGGGCAGCGAGAAGTGCTGCGGGTTGCCGGGGACGTCGATCGTGAAGGCGAAGTCCTTCCCGGCCAGTTCGCCGCCGCGCTTGCCGTCGTGCTGCTTACCCGGGTCCTTGTTGGGGTTGGGCGGCGCCGGCGTGTTGGGGGCCGACGGGACGCCCGGAACCGACGGCGGAGCCGGGTTGGCGGCGGTGTCGCCCGAGCTGGCGGCGACGTCGCTGTCGTCCCACGGTGCCAGCTCGTCGAGCATGGCGGTGAGCTCGTCGTTGCCGGCGGCAGTTTCGGCTTCGGAACCCGGCTTGAGACCCTGACCCGGCTTGAACCCCTTCTTGCCCTTGTCGCCGTTCGAGGCGTGGGTTCCCCCCCGCCTGATCGTGCCGGTCACGGTGACGACGCCGGCCTGGTCCTCGGTCAGGCAGGAGATCCGCCCGACGAAGCCCTCCGCCGTCTTGTCGCCCCGCTCACCGAAGCGGACCATGCCCCGGGCGTCGGTCGGCTTGTCGCCGCTGCGACCCCGGATCTGCATCCCGTAGGCGTCGTGCTCTCCCCGGCTCAGCGCCCGCCCTCTGACGGCCAGTGTGGTGTTGCCGTTCTGCTTGTCATGGCCGTGGTGGCCGCCGGCGTCCGGGCTGGCGTTCTCGGCCAGCGCCAGACCCGGCAGCAACGCAGCCGTGGTGGCGATGGCAGCCCAGATGACGAGCTGCCGTTTGACGTGCCCCATGCACCCTCCTTCGATCGAGCGGCCCTGGTGCTCGCGGGACTGTTCCGGTTTGGCCGGAATGTCGCAATCGACCGTCAGGTCACGGTTTCTATTCGCGCCGCCGGCCGCCGGCGGCTGAGAGGAGCCTGAGAGCTAGGAGCCGCTCGGGCGCCAGGCGGCGCCGTCCATCTCCGGGCCCTCGTCGCCCATCCCGCCCCAGACGATGAGCTCGGAGCCCGTCCAGGCCAGCGTCACGTCGCTGCGGGTGGGAATCGTCGGCAGCGGCAACTCGATCCACCGGTTGTCGGCGACGCGGTACTCGAGGATCCGGGCCGACTGGCCGGCGGCCACGAACAGCCGGTCGGGGCCGGCGGCCACGATGGCCGATCCGGTCTGGGCGTCGAGGGGTGCCGTCGGCCGCCAGGTGGCGGTGGACGGGCGCCAGGCCAGCCCGTCGAGCCGTCCGGCGTTGCCGATCCAGGTGAACACGTCGTCATTGGCCACGGCGGCGAGCACCACCGGATCGATGGTGGTGCCGGCGGGGGCGGCCGTCGGGGCCGGCACGCCGGCCCCGACGCCTCCGGGCAGGGGCGGCGTGCGGCCCGGCACCTCGCGCCAGGCGCTGGCGCCGGCGTCGTAGGCGGCCAGGCGGCCCCGGCGCCAGATCAGCGGCCGGCCGCCCTCGGCCACCGTGGCCGCGAACCCGTCGTCGCCGCTCCACGGCGGCGGGACGTCGGCGATCCGCCGCCACCGGTCGGTGGCCGGGTCGTAGGCGGCGGCCGCCGGGTCGTGGACCACGCTGTCGATCGGACAGCAGTTGGCGTAGCCGCCCCAGACGACCATCTCCCGGCCCGTCCACACCGCCTGGTGCTCCGTGCGGGGGCCGATGGGCGCCGGCGGCAGCGTCCGCCACCGCTTGGCCTGCGGGTCGTAGGCGGCGCCGTCGGCTTCGGTGGCGTCGGGCCCGGACTGGCCGCCCCAGAACAGCACCTCTTTGCCGGTCCACACCGCGCTGGCCCCGATGCGGCCCGGCACCGGCGCCGGCGGCAGCGTCTCCCACCGGTCGGCGGCCGGGTCGTAGGCGGCGCCGTCGCTCGAGGCCTGCCAGTTGCCGCCGCCGCCCGACCCGCCGCCCCAGGCGATGAGTTCCCGGCCGGTCCAGGCCGTGGCCATCCCACCGGCCGGGGGGATCGGCGGATCGGCGATGTGGCGCCAGGAGCCCTGCTCGACGGAGGCCGCCGGCGCCGTCGAGGGCGGCTCGGCCGCCCCGGTCTGCCGGGCCGTCCTGGGCGATCCCGACGTCGCGCAGCCCGTCGCCAGGAGCAGAGCGGTCAGGATCGCCGAACACCGCCGGAGACCCCGGCCCGGAAACCGGCGTGAGGCCACCGGGCGATCGTACGGGCCCCGCTCCCGGCGGTGGCGTCATTGCCTCGTCCGTGGGCCCCTGCCGGCCGGGCACACGATGCCCAAGTCACCCGATGCGGACCATTGGTCGGAAGCGCCACGGCGCGACCGGAGGAATGCCGCGTGCCGGTCGGCTGCGGATTGGCACCGTCTGGTGCATCCGTCACTCTCATCGACATGACGACGTCTGACCCAACGGCGGCTTCCCTCCGGCGCCTGGTGCTGATGGGCCAGGGCTATGTCGGACTGCCGGTGGCCATGCAGGCCGTGGCCCGGGGCTACTCGGTCGTCGGCTTCGACGTCGACGAGACCCGCGTCAAGCGGTTGAACGCCGGGGAGTCCTACGTGGAGGACGTGCCCGACACCATCCTCCAGGAAGCGCTGGCCTCCGGCCGGTACAAGGCGTCGACGGCAGAGCGGGACTGCGCCGGCTTCGACGTCGCGGTGATCACCGTGCCGACGCCGCTGCACGACGGTATGCCGGACCTGCGCTTCATCGAGGCGTCGGCCCGTACGCTCGGCCGGTACCTGCGGCCGGGTGCGACCGTCGTGCTGGAGTCGACGACCTACCCCGGCACCACCGAGGAACTGGTCCAGCCGATCCTGGAGGAGATGTCGGGCCTCGTGGCCGGCACCGACTTCCACCTGGGCTACAGCCCCGAGCGGATCGACCCGGGCAACCCGAGCTGGAACTTCGTCAACACGCCGAAGGTCGTCTCCGGCATCGACGCCGACTCGCTGGCGGCCGTCGACGCCTTCTATTCCTCCCTGGTCGAGCGGACGGTTCCGGTGGTCGGCCCGAAGGAGGCGGAGCTCACGAAGCTGCTGGAGAACACCTTCCGGCACGTCAACGTGGCTTTGGTCAACGAACTGGCCATGTTCGCCGGCGATCTCGGCATCGACGTGTGGTCGGCCATCGATGCCGCCAGCACCAAGCCATTCGGCTACATGCGCTTCACGCCCGGGCCGGGTGTCGGGGGCCACTGCCTGCCGATCGACCCGTCCTATCTCTCCTGGCGGGTGCGCCGCTCCCTGGGACACACGTTCCGGTTCGTGGAGCTGGCCAACGACGTCAACGACCACATGCCCGACTACGTCGTGCGTCGCCTGACCTACGGGCTGAACCGGCGCCGCAAGGCCGTGAACGGCAGCCGCATCCTGCTGCTGGGGCTGGCCTACAAGCGCAACACCAGTGATTCCCGGGAGTCGCCGTCGCTGGTCGTGGCCGAGCGGCTGGTGGCCCTCGGTGCCGACGTCCGGGCCGTCGACACGCACATCGCCCTCGGTGTGCTCCCGCACGGCGTCGCGCTCGCCTCGCTGTCGGCGAAAGAGCTGCGGGCCTCCGACGCCGTGGTCATGCTCACCGACCACTCGGACTTCGATCTCGACGTCGTCGTCGCCCACGCCCCCTACGTCCTCGACACGCGGCGGGTCGTGCCGGCGGCCGACCACGTCGAGTACCTCTGAGCCGAGCCAGCGGGCCGTGCGTCGCCTCCTCCACGTCACGACCACCGACATCAGCCTGGAGCTGCTGCTCGGGCCGCAGCTGCGGGCGTTCCGCGACGCCGGCTACGAGGTGCACACGGCGTCGGCACCCGGGCCGTTCGTGGCCGGCCTTGTCGACGACGGTCTGGTCCATCATCCCCTGCGCCACGCCACCCGCGCCTTCGCCCCTGGGCGCGACCTGGCCGCCCCGGCCGAGCTGTACCGGCTGTTCCGCCGGGTGCGGCCCGACATCGTCCACACCCACAATCCCAAGCCGGGTGTGTATGGGCGAATGGCGGCCCGAGCGGCGCGGGTGCCGCTGGTCGTCAACACCCAGCACGGCCTCTACGCCCAGCCCACGGACTCCACGGTGCGGCGCAGGCCGTCGCTGAGCTCGACTTTGGGTTCCCAGCCGAGGTCGCGACGGGCGGCCGTGATGTCGGCGAAGCTGTGCCGGATGTCGCCGGCCCGGGGCTCGGTGTGCTCGGGGTCGACCGCCACACCGAGGATGGCGCCGAGCGCGTCGAGCAGCTCCAGCAGCGTGGAGCGGCGGCTTCCGCCGATGTTGTAGGCCTTCCCCGAGCAGGCCTCGGCCGGCGCGGTGGCGGCGGCGAGGTTGGCGGCCACCACGTCGTCGATGTAGGCGAAGCTGCGGCTCTGGCCGCCGTCGCCGTGGACCACCGGGCGGGCGCCCGTCCGCAGCGCCCGGATGAACAGCGGGATGACGGCGGCGTAGGCGGAGTCGGGCCGCTGCCGGGGGCCGTAGACGTTGAAGTAGCGCAGCGCCACCGTCTCGAGGCCGAACAGATCGCTCCACACCCGGCAGTAGTGCTCCCCGGCCAGCTTCGACACCGCGTAGGGGGAGCGGGGCAGCAGCGGGGCCGACTCCGGCGTCGGCAGCTGATCGGCACCGCCGTAGACGCTGCTCGACGACGCCGCCACCACCCTCCGGACGCCGGCGTCCTGGGCCGCCTTCAGCACGAGCAGCGTGCCGTGGGTGTTGGCCAGGTCGACCGACAGCGGATCCTGCACCGATTGCAGCACCGCTCGCATGGCCGCCTGGTGGAAGACGACGTCGACGCCGGCCACGGCTCCCCGGACGGCCGCCTCGTCCCGGACGTCGCCCTCGACCAGTTCGGCGGCGGCCGGGACGTTGTCGCGGAACCCGGTGGAGAGGTTGTCGAGCACCCGCACCTCGAACCCTTCGGCCAGCAGCCGGTCGGCCAGGTTCGACCCGATGAAGCCGGCCCCTCCGGTCACGAGCGCCCGCACGACCACCCACCCTACCGTGGCCCGACCGGATGAACCCCGACGAGGCTCCGGGCGGAATTACGGTCACGGCCTGTGGACCTGCTCGTCCGGGTGCTGATCGCCGGCCTCGCCTTCGCCGTGACCGGGTTCCTCGTGACCCGCTGGCCCCGGCTGCTTCTGGCTCGGGGTCCGATCCCGGTGGCGGTCCTCACGGTGGCCGCTGCCGCCGGGGCCGTCGCCGCCGGCGGTGCACCCACTCCTCTCCGGGCCGTCAACGTCGTGCTGCGGGCGGCCCTGGCGGCGGCGGTGACGGCCGCCTCCGCCCGGGCCCGGCGCCAGGCCTGGCTCTACGCCTCGACCGCCACGGTCATCGCCGGCGCCGGGGCGGCCTACGACTGGCTGGCCTTCGTCGCCACCGGTGTCACGCTGGCCATGGTGGTGCTCGGCCGGCGGAGCTGGATGATCGGCGCCCTCATCGGCGCCTGCCTCTCGCAGGTGCTCCTCCGCCTCGACCTCGGCGGCACGACCGGCACCAGCGCCACCGTGGCCGCCGCCGTCGCCGCCCTCTTGATCGCCTCGGGGCTGCGACGGTGCCGGCGCTCGACCAGGCGACGGACGTGGATCGCCACCGGGGTCCTGGCGGGCGTGGCGGTGGTCCTGAGCGGGGCGGCGGCGCTGGCCGCGGTGCGGGCCAACGGCGACGTCCACGCCGGCATCGACGCCGGGAAGGCCGGGCTCGACGCCGCCCGGTCGGGCGACGTCGGTCCGGCCACCGAACAGTTCGACCGCGCCACCGACGCCTTCGCCCGGGCCGGGGTGGGCCTCGGCCGGTGGTGGACCCGGCCGGCGCTGGCGGTCCCGGTCGTCGGTCACCAGCTCCAGGCGGCCCGCCGGCTCAGCTCGGCCGGCCGGGACCTGGCCACTGCCGCGTCGTCGGCGGCATCGGAACTCGACCTGAAGGGCCTGCGGCTCCAGCACGGCGCCATCGACATGGCGGCGCTCGGCCGGGCCGACGCCGCCCTCGGCTCGGCCCGGCAGGCCCTCGACCGGGCGGCGGCCGCCGCCGAGTCGGTGACGTCGCCCTGGTTGCTGCCGCCGCTGCAAACGGCCATCGACGACTTCGACTCCCGGATGGCGGAGGCCCGCCGCGACGTCGGTACCGCCGCCGTCCCCCGGGAGGGCATCGCCGCCCTCGATCCCCGCAACGGCCTGCCGCTGGACTGGAACCCCGGCCGGGACCGCGGCGAGGGCGCCTGGGCGCTCGTCACCACGCCCACCGGGCTGTGGGTCGGCAGCGACACCAACACCATCGGCGGGGAGACCCACGACAAGCTGGCCGAGTTCCCGCTGGCCGGCGGGACGCCCGACCCCGCCGCCGCCGTGTCCACCTCCCTGCCCGGCGACCTCTACACCGTCGCCGCCGACGGCACGGTCTCCCGGCGCTACTACGACGGCTCCGTCGTCGGCGCCGCCACCATCGTGGTGCCGGCCGGCAACGCCGACTGGAGTTCGGTGCGGGGCGCCTTCGCCGTCGGCAACCAGCTCTACACCGGCCGCGACGACGGCCGCCTCCAGGTCCGCACGATCAATCCCGACGGCAGCTTCGGCCCCCCGAGCGACGTCGACCTCTACGGCACGCCCGACACCCAGTTCCCCGTCACCCGGCTGACGGGCATGTTCTACGCCGACGGCTTCCTCTACCACACGGTTTCGGGGGACGGGCGCCTCTTCTCCCGGGCCTTCTCGCCCGACAGCAACGTCGTCGGGTGGGACGTCACCGTGGCCGGCGGCAACGGCGACGGCCTCAGCTTCAACGGCGCCCAGGGCCTCACGTTGTCGTCGGGCCACCTCACCTACAGCCGCAACGGCGCCCTCCGCACGGTCGACTTCGCCAACGGCGCCCCGGTGCCCGGCACCGACCGGGTCATCGCCAACGCCACCGGCGACTGGTCGTCGCTCGGGATGTTCGTCCTGCCCGGCCACTCGGCCCCGCCCGCCCCCGGCCAGCTCGAGACGGCCGGCACCACCGTCCCTCCCGGCTACTGGATGGCGGGCTCCGACGGCGCCGTCTACGCCTTCGGCAGCGCCGCCCCGCTCGGCTCCCTGGCCAACACCCGCCTCAACCGGCCGATCGTGACGATGGCGGCGACGCCGTCGGGGGCGGGCTACTGGCTGGTGGCGACCGACGGCGGGATCTTCGCCTTCGGTGACGCCGGCTTCTACGGCTCGACGGGCGGGATCCCGCTCAACAAGCCGATCGTGGGGATGGCGGCCACGCCGTCGGGCAAGGGCTACTGGCTGGTGGCGTCGGACGGCGGGATCTTCGCCTTCGGTGACGCCGCCTTCTACGGCTCGACCGGGGCCGTGCATCTCAACCGCCCGATCGTGGGGATGGCGGCCACGCCGTCGGGCAAGGGCTACTGGCTGGTGGCGTCGGACGGCGGGATCTTCGCCTTCGGTGACGCCGCCTTCTACGGCTCCACCGGGGCGGTGCATCTCAACCGCCCGATCGTGGGGATGGCGGCGACGCCGTCGGGGGCGGGCTACTGGCTGACGGCGTCCGACGGCGGCGTGTTCGCCTTCGGTGACGCCGGCTTCTTCGGCTCGACCGGGGCGGTGCACCTCAACCAGCCGATCGTGGGCATGGCCCCGACGTCGGACGGCCGGGGCTACTGGTTCACCGCCTCCGACGGCGGCATCTTCGCCTTCGGCGACGCCGACTTCCTCGGCTCGGCCGGCGGTCAGGCCCTCAAGGCGCCGGTCGTCTCGTTCCTCGCCCGCCACTGACGGCTGCCGGCCAGCCAGTCCCCGATTTCGTCCGCCGGCCGGGGCGGTGAGAACAGGAACCCCTGGGCCGTGTCGCAGCCGAGGGAGCGCAGCGCCTCGACCTGTTCGGCGTGCTCCACCCCCTCGGCGACCACCCGCAGCCCGAGGGCGTGGGCGAGGTCGATCACACTGCGGACGATGGCGGCGTCGCTGGGGTCGGTGCTGACGCCGGCCACGAACGAACGGTCGATCTTGACGATGTCGACCGGAAACCGCTTCAGATAGGTGAGCGACGAGAACCCGGTCCCGAAGTCGTCGATGGCCAGCTGCACCCCGATCTCCCGCAGCTGGAGGAGCGTCCTCATGTGGCGGTCGACGTCGTCGAACAGAACGCTCTCGGTCAGCTCCAGGCAGAGCGAGGAGGGCCGAAGGCCGCTGACGGCGAGCATCGACTGGACGTGGTCGAGGAGTCCCGGGTGGCGGAGATGGTGGACGTGGAGGACGTCGTCCACGGCGCCGACGGGGCAGACCATGACGAACTCGTCGCCGCCGAAACGGGCCACCGTGTCGAGCGGCCGCAGGATGGCGCCCAGCCGTTCCGCCACCGCCACGAGCAGTTCGTCGCCGGCGGCGTGGCCCCGGCTGTCGTTGACGAGCTTGAACCGGTCGAGGTCGAGGAACAGGACGGCCACCATGCGCCCGCCCCGCCGGGCCTGGGCCAGGGCCTGGTCGAGCCGGTCGAGGAGGAGACCCCGGTTGGGCAGGCCGGTCAGCTGGTCGTGGAGGGCCTGGTGGGTGAGCTCCTCCTCGGCTCGCTTGCGGTCGGTGATGTCCTGCGAGGTGCCGATCAGCCGGGCGGCGGCTCCGCTCTCGTCGACGCCGATGCGGCCTTCGACGGCCAGCCAGCGGATACCGCCGTCGGGCAGGCGGACGCGGACCTCGAAGACGAACGGGCCGAGCCGCTCGACGGCCTCGTGGACATGGACTTCGGCGAAGAGCAGGTCCTCCGAAAGGACGTGGGCGAAGAGCTCCTCGTAGCGCTGCGGCGGATCGCCGTCGCCGAGGAGCAGGAGTCGCTTCAGCTCGGCGGAGGCGGTGAGCGTCTTCGTCCGCAGGTCCCACTCCCAGCTGCCGAGCCGGGCGATGCGCTGGGCTTCCGCCAGCCGCTCCCGGTCGGCCTGGAGCTCCAGCGTCCGTTCCCGCACCGCGGCTTCCAGGGTGGCGTTGGCCTGCTGCAGCTGCTGGACCAGCTGACGGTTCTCGACCACCAGCCGCCGGCGCTCGGCCGCCGCCCGGACGGCGTGGAGCAACACGTCGGGGGCCACCGGCTTGGTCAGGTACTCGTCCACCAGCGCCACGGCCGCCACCGCCGTCTCGAAGGAGACGTTGCCGGTCAGGACGATCACCGGCAGGTCGGGGTCGGCGTCCTTCAGCCGGGCGGCGAGCTGCAGCCCGGTGGCATCCGGCAGCCGGTAGTCGACGACGACCACGGCCGGCGCCGACGCCGCCTGACCGGCCAGCGCCTCGGCGGCGGTGGCGGCGGGCCGGGCCCGGAAGCCGGCCAGCGTGAGGATGTCGACGACGGTGTTCCGGGTCGCCTCGTGATCATCGACCACGAGAACGACCGGATCGGCGCGGACCCCGCCGGCGGCGACGGCGCTCACGCCGCGATGGCCCGGGCGACGATGTCGAGGAGCCGGCCCGCCGGGACGGGTTTGTGCAGCACCGTGTAGGACCCCGCGTCGGCCGCCGCCCGGAGCTCGTCGTCGCCGGCGTAGGCCGTCATGAGCACGACCGGCGGGGGCGGGGCGCCGATCTCCCGCAGGACGGAGATCCCGTCCCGGCCGGGCATCCGGATGTCCATGACCACGACCGAGTAGGCGCCCGCCCGCAAGCGGGCCAGGGCATCCTCGCCGTTGTTGGCCGTGGTGACCTCGTAGCCCATGTCGGCGAGGATCTGGGCCACGGTCTCGCGCATGCCGAGCTCGTCGTCGACGACGAGCACCGCCGGAGCGCTCACTGGGCCGTGGCCGCCGGGACGGCGGCGGCCGGAAGCGTCACGGTGAACGACGCCCCCGTCCCGCCCCGGTTCCGCGCCTCGAGCGAACCGCGGTGGCCTTCGACGATCCGGTGGGCGACCGACAGGCCGAGACCGATGCCTTTGGCCTTCGTGGTGAAGAACGGCTCGAACAGCCGGGGTAGGACGTCATCGGCGATGCCGCCGCCGGTGTCGGACACGGTGAGGGCGACGCGCCCGTCCGAGTGCTCGGCCTCCACCACCACCAGACCGCCGTCGGGCATGGCGTCGTAAGCGTTGCAGACGAGATTGAGGAGCACCTGGCGGAGCTGGCTGGGGTCGGCCCGCATCGGTGGCACGTCAAACGGCAGCCGGCGGGCGACCTCGATTCCGGCCGGCGGAGGGGCGACGCCGAGGACCTCGTCGACGATGACGGCGACGTCGACGTCCTCCACGACCGGCTGGCGGGGCCGGGAGAACTCGAGCAGGTCGGAGACGATGAGCGTCGCGGCGCCGACCTCGCGCTCGCCGGTCGACAGCTGCCGCTCGAGCCAGGGATCGTCGGTGCCGAGCCGGCTCCGCAGGAGATAGAAGACGTTGCCCAGCACGCCGAGCGGGTTGCGGAGCTCGTGTCCCACGGCCGAGGCGAGCTCTCCGATGGCCGCCAGCCGTTCCTGCTGCACGAGCTGGTGCTGGGCGGCGTCGAGGTCGGCCAGCGACCGTCGTAGCTGTCCGGTGCGCTCCTCGACCAGCGCCAGCGCGAACTGCCGCCGGCGCAGGAGCAGCTCCACCAGGGCGGCGACGAGGATGGCGGCCAGGAGCCCGCCGATGAGGTACAGCCACGGTTGACGGGCGGCCAGCGGGCTGACCAGGGAGCCGTGGGGCGACACCTCGAGTAGCCACGTGTCCGCCCCGAGCTGGAACGGCTTGCGGGTGGCTCCGGTCCCGACCCGGAAACCGGGGGTCGACAGGACGAGCTGGGCCGGGTCGACCTTGTTGCCGGCGTAGACGGCGCCGTCGAGGTCGCTGAAGAGCTGGTTCTGCCGGGACGGCGTGGTGGTGGTCCGGGCCAGCACCGACTCGCCGTAGACGAGCGTGCGGGGCGTCACGCCGGGGACGAGCACGGCGTAACCGAGCCGCCGCTCTCCGCCGACGGTGAAGACCGATGTGCTGGTGAACCGACCGTCGGTGCCGGCTCAGTCGAGCGCCGAGCCCACCGGCGCGGGCAACGGCCCCCCGGGAGTCAGCCCGGGGCCGTCGCCCTGGACGATCTGGTAGCCGCCGTGGCCGTCGTCCTGCACCAGGGCGAGGGCGCCGACGAGCCGGCTGGAGATGGCGGTGTTGGCGGTGCTGGCGAAGGCGCCGGCGTCGTCATGCGTCAGCGTCACCACCGTGGAGGCCGTGTGCAGGGCTTCCTGGAGCTGGGCGCCGGAGAGAGTGAAGAGCGCCGCCACCTCGGTCGCCCGTTGTTCCAACAGGCGCCGCTCCTGATCCTTCACCACTCGCCGGGACGACACGGCGATGCCGCCGCCGCCCGCCGCCAGCAGCACGAAGAGCCCGGCGGACAGCAGCCGGACGGGACCCCGTCGGCGGTTCGGCGACGGACCGGCCGGCTCCGGGACCCGCTCATCCGAGCCGGTCGTCAACTGCAGGCTGTCCGCCGTCATCGTCCCGTACCGCCGCCTTCGGCCACGATCGGGCCGTCGAGCCGAGGGTACGGCCGGCATCGCCGGGCCGGGAATAGCCCCAGCGGGTCATTTCAGCTTGAGCTTCGTCCGTGTCCGCCCGGATTGACCGGAAGCCTTGACCCAAAGCGCTCGGCCGAGGGTCAAGGCTTCCGGAGTGTGGTCAGTAGCCGGACGGAGCGGACATGCCACCCGGCATCGGCTGGCTGCCCGGCATCGGCTGCGTCGGCGGGCCGCCGTAGCGGTTGCCGCCGCCATAGGGCCCGTAACCGCCGTAGCCGTACGGGTCGTACGGGGCCGGGCAGTAGGCCGGGTAGTACGGGTAGGGTCCGGGGTACGGCGCGTAGCCGTAGGGGCCCGGGCAGTAGGACGGGTAGTAGGGGTAGAACGGGTAGTCGAAGAAGAAGAACCGGTGGTGGTGCCGGAACCGGAAGAAGTCATGGCGGTTCCGGACGTTGCGGTTCATCGGGGAACGGAAATGTCCCATCCCCGTGCGGGCGGCTCCACCCCCGTGCATCATCACCGGGCGGCTGCCCATGTGGCCGCCACCCATGTGGCCGCCGCCTCCGCGGGCGACCGCCGGGGACCCCGCGGCCAGAATCATCAACCCTCCCAGCACCACCGGTGCCAGGACACGCTTGAGCATGCTCCTCCTTCCTTCAGCCATCGATGGCCGAGGCCGGGCACGGCCCGGCCTGATCCGAGCGACCCCGGCCCCTCGGCGATGGGGACGAGTCGGCGTTCGGGACGGGTAGGCGACAGAGACGAATTCGGCCCGGGTTCGCTCCGTCAGAACATACGGACAAATCGGGCATTGGGATCTCTGGCCGGCGGCAGCGGCTCTTCAGCCGGGGTCCGGTCGTCCCACCACACCAGGGAGGCCAGCATGGTGAGGAGTGCGGCCAGCACGATGACGGCCTCGAGGTCCGTGCTTCATGCCCGCCTCCATGAGAGGGAACTTCGAGGCCGTTGCCCCGTCCGGCCTTTCTGCGCCTAACATTCCTGGCCAGGGAGTTTGTGCATCTAGGGCCGCGGTGGCACCTGGGGTTGTCGCGCGGTCACTCTTCCTTCGAACTCGTGCGTCGTAGTGAGGAGAGTGGCGTGGTTTCACGCAGAGCAGCTGCGGTCCTCGTGGTGCTGGCGCTCTTCACGGGCGCCTGCTCCTCGGGGTCGAAGCAGGCATCGAAGGCGCCGACGGTCGAGGCCAACGGCCCGGCGACGACGGGGGCGGCGGCGCCCGGTGGCAGCCCGTCCGGCGAGGCGTCCACGACGTCGCCGATCCCGGCCGCCGTCGCCGGCAACGCTCCGGCCGGCGAGGCCACCGCGACATCGGCACCCGGGTCGAGCGGCGTTACGCCGACGACCCGCCGCTCCGCCAGCGGGCCGGCAGCCCAGGCCTCGGCGGCCAACAGCCCGGCGCCGAACTCGGCCCCCGGGCCCGGCCGGGCGGCGCCCGGGCCGAACCCGGTCCCGCCGAGCGGCACGCCCCCGGCGCCGGGCCAGCCCTACAAGATCGGCGGCATCTTCCCGCTCTCGGGCGGGATCTCGGCGCTGGGGCGCCCGGCCGAGCAGGCGGCCCGGGCCTACTTCCAGTCGGTGAACGACGCCGGCGGGATCGACGGCCACCGGATCGACTTCGTCACCGAGGACGACGGCGGCGATCCCAACCGCACCCGGGCCGCGGCCGAGAAGCTCGTCGAGCGGGACGGCATCTCGATCATGGGTCCGTCGTTCACCCCCTTCTCGCCCGATCTGGTTCCCTTCCTGGAGAAGAAGGGCGTCCCCTTCATCGGCTTCGACGGCGTGAACGTCGAGGGCTTCAGCTCGCCGACCACCGTCACGATCGGGGCGTCGATCGCCCCCCACGCCCGGGTGCTCGTTCCCTACTGGGTGGAGAAGACCCACGTGAAGCGGATCGCCGTCGTGTACCTCGACGTGCCGCCGGCCGTGACCTACCTCAAAGAGACCCGCGACGTCATCTGCCCCAAGATCGGCTGCCAGGTGGTCGACGCCCAGCCCGTCCAGTTCAACACCACCGACTACACCAGCATGCTGCTGCGCTTCCGGTCGGAGTCGGTGGAGGGCGTCTTCATCGTGACCGACCCCGGTTCGGCGGTGAAGATGCTGCTCCAGGCCAAGCAGCAGAACTACAAGCCCTCGCCCGGCGGGTACCTCGGCCAGCACGGCATCTACCTCGACCTCGTGCCGTCGAGCTGCGGTTCGTTCTGCGACGGCATCCTGGCTCCGACCAGCCTGTTCCCGCCCCAGGTGTCGTCCCCGGCGACCGACGAGATGCGCCGGGTCGTCGGCAAGTACTTCTCCAACGTCGACTTCGGCTACTTCACCGAACTCGGCTACGTGAGCGCCAGGATGCTCGTCGACATCCTGCACCAGGCGGGGACGGCCGACCGCGACCGGGTCCTCGACGTCGCCCGCCACATGACGGCCTACGACACCGGCGGGTTCACCAACCCCGCCCATCCCGTCGACATCTCACCCGGCCGGGAACACAGCCGCGACATCATCATCATGCGGATGGAGAAGGGCACCTGGAAACAGGAGACGGGCTGGCTCACGCCCCGGCAGTTCTGAGCCGGCCGAGCCGGAAGCTCTCACCTCCGTGAACCTGACCCTCACCGCCGAGGCCGCCGCCCGGGGGGCGGTCGTCGGCACCGGCGCCGGCCTGCTGGCCGTGGCCGTCGTGCTCACGTTCCGCTCCACCGGCGTCCTCAACTTCGCCCTCGGCGGCGTGGCGTCGGTCAGCGCCTTCGTGGTCTGGCAGCTCTGGGGCCGGGGCGGCGGCCTCCCCATCGTCCCCTCGGTGGTCATCGCCCTGGTCGTCTCCGTCGTGCTGGGCCTGGCCTGCGAACGGGTCATGCGCCCGCTGGCCTCGGCGCCGGTGGCCGTCCGGGCCATCGCCACGCTGGGCCTGCTCCTGCTCCTCGACGGGGGGATCGTCGCCCTGTGGGGGCCGGCCGACCGGTTCCTGCCCGCGCTCTCCGGCGGCGCCGTCCCGTTCGGAGTGGTCCGGGTCGGATCGCAGGAGATCGGACTGGCGGTCGTGGCGATCCTCTCCGCCGTCGGCCTCGGCCTCTGGACCCGCACCCGGCCGCTCGGTATGGCCTCCCTGGCCATCGGTGAGGACCCCGCCGCCGCCCGGCTGCTCGGGGTGCGGCCGCAGCGGGTCACCGCCGTCATCTGGGGCCTTTCGGCGTTGCTGGCCGGGATGGCCGGCGTCGGCCTCTCCGGCGGGCAGGGCGTCCTCAACTCGACCGGCATGACGCTGGCCCTGGTGGCCGCCCTGGCCGCCGTCCTCCTCGGAGGGTTCGAGCACCTCGGCATCACGGTGGCCGCCGCCGCCGGCGTCGGCGCCCTCACGGCGGCCGTGGCCGTGATCCCCTCCGCGGCCCGGGTCTCCGGCCTGGTGGAGTCGACCGGGTTCCTCGTCGTGCTGGCGGTGGTGCTCCTCCGGCCCCGCCGCAGCCTGCTGGGCCGGGCATGAGCCCGCACCGCCGGCCGGGGCTGCGCCGGCTCCTCCCCGCCGTCCTCCTCGGCGGCCTGGCCGTCGTGCCGCTCACCGGCGAGTACCCGGCGCTGGTCGGCACGCTGGCCGTGGTCTTCGCGCTGGTGGCGCTGTCGTTCGTGGTCCTCACCGGCTGGACGGGCGACGTGACGCTCGGCCAGGTCGTCCCCTACGGCCTCGGCGCCTACGGCGCCTATGTCCTCTCCGACCGGGTCGGCCTGCCGGTGGCGCTGGCCATCGTGGTCGCCGCCGTGGCCACCGTGCCGTTGCTCGTGATCATCGGCACGCCGGCGCTCCGGCTGCGGGGCCTGGACCTCGCCATCGCCACCTTCGCCCTGGCCCTCGTCTTCCAGGTGCTGGCCTTCCCGGCCTTCTCCCGGTCGCTGGCCGCCCGGAGCAGCGGGCTCACCGACTTCTCCTCCCTGGTGGTACAGGTCGGCCGGCCGAGCCTCCTGCACACGAACCGGGCCTTCTACGTCGCGGCGCTCGTCGTCGGCGTCATCGTGGTGGCGGCGGTGGCGGCGCTCGGCCGCTCGCCGTTCGGCCGGGCCCTGCGGGCGGTGCGGGACGACCCGGTCCGGGCGGCGGCCGTCGGCATCGGCGTCGGCCGTCACCGGCTGGCCGCCTTCGTCCTCTCCGGGGTCATCGCCGCCTTCGCCGGGGGAATGGTGGCGTCGCTGCGCCAGGCGATCACGCCGGCCACCTTCAACATCTTCGAGTCGCTCAACTTCCTGGCCTTCGCCGTCATCGGCGGTGTGGCCTCGCCGATCGGCGCCATCCTCGGCGGGATCGTCGGCGCCGGCCTCCCGGAGCTCACCCGGGTCGATCCCTTCCGCTTCCTGCAGGGCCATCTCGTGCTGGTCTACGGCGCCGCCCTCGTCGTGCTCCTCGCCGCCCGGCCGGACGGGCTGGCCGGGCTCCTCGGCCTCGACCGGCGGCGTCCGGCGGCGCTGCCGGAGCCGGCACCGCCGCTGCCCCGGCTGACCGGAGAGGGCGACGTCCCGCTGCTCGACGTGGAGCAGATCGTCGTCAGCTATGGCGGGGTGCGGGCGGTGGACGTCGTCTCCTTCGCCGTTGCCGAGGGTGAGGCCGTGGCCCTCATCGGGCCCAACGGCGCCGGGAAGTCGAGCCTCTTCGACGCCCTCAGCGGCTTCGTCCGCCCCACCGCCGGCGCGGTGCGCTTCGACGGCCGCGACGTCAGCCGGCTCCGCCCCGAACGGCGGGCCGGCGCCGGGCTCGGCCGGACGTTCCAGCAGGCCCGGGCCTTCCCCGACCTCACCGTGGCCGAGAACCTGCTGGCGGCGGCCCACGCCGGGGGCGAAGGGCGGCGCTCGCCGGCCGCCGTCCACTGGCTGCTGGGTCGCCTCGGCCTCGCCGACCGGGCCGACGACCGCCCGAGCTCGCTGCCGTTCGGGGCGCTGCGGACGCTGGAGGTCGGCCTGGCCCTCGCCGCCCATCCCCGCCTGCTGCTCCTCGACGAGCCCACCGCCGGCATGGGGGCCGCCGACGCCGACGCCCTCTGCGACCTGCTCGACGAACTGCGGGCCGAGCTCGGCCTCACCGTCCTTTTGGTCGAGCACGACATGGCCGTCGTCGGGCGGTTGGCGCAGCGCGTCATCGTCCTCGACCAGGGCGGCGTCCTCGCCGAGGGGACGCCGGCCGAGATCGCCGCCGACCCGGCGGTCATCGCCGCCTACCTCGGTACGAGCGCCCACCTCCTGGAGGAGACGTCGATCGGGGGTGACGGTGCTCGAAGGCCGTGAGCTGAGCGTGGCCTACGGCGGTGTCCAGGCCGTCGTCGACCTCTCCGTCCGGATCGAACCGGGCCGGATCACCGCGCTGCTCGGCCCCAACGGCGCCGGCAAGACCAGCGTGCTGGGGGCGATCTCCGGGCTGGTGCCCCATGGCGGCACCGTGTCGGTGGACGGGCTCGTCGTGTCCGACCCCGCCGTCCTCCGCTCGCTGGGCGTCATCCACGTGCCCCAGGGGCGGGGCCTGTTCCGGCGCCTCTCGGTCGGGCAGAACCTCGCCCTCGGCGCTTACGGCCGCCCGCCGGCCGAACTGCGCGACGCCCTGGCCGACGTCGAGGATCGCTTCCCACAGCTGCGCCGCTGGAAGGCCCGGCCGCTCGGGTCGCTGTCGGGCGGCGAACAGGTCATCGTCGCCCTCGGGCGGCTGCTGGTCGGGCGCCCCCGGTTCGCCCTTCTCGACGAGCTCTCCCTCGGGCTCGCCCCCGTTGCCGTCGACCGTGTCTACGACGAGATCCTGGGCTTACGGGACAGCGGTGTCGGCGTGCTGCTGGTGGAGCAGTACGCCACCCGCGCCCTCGCCGTCGCCGACGAGGTCGTCGCCCTCCAGCGAGGAACCGTCGTCTGGTCGGGCCCGCCCGCCGAACTCGGCGGCGCGGAGCAGTTCATGAAGGACTACCTGGGAGCGCGCCGATGAACCACTCCGTCGCCACTCAACGCCGCTTCGGCTTCGCCGCCGTGGCCGCACTCCTCGCCCTCGTGCCCCTGACCGCCGGCCTCACCACCGGCGTGGCCGGCGCCGCCGAACCGGCCGGGGGGCCGCCGTCGATCTACGAGGCCCGGGCCGAGGCCGCCGCCTTCGCCAACACCTTCGCCGTTCCGGCCGACATCGAGACGTTCACGCCCTACAGCCTGAGCCAGACGGACAGCGGCGGGTCCCACGGCCTCCAATCGGTGTTCTACCCCGGCTTCCTGCTGTCGGCCGCCGCCTTCCAGCAGGGCTTCCCGCCGCCTCCGGGCACCACCGAGACGCTCTACCCGCAGGGGCCCACCGAGAAGAACGCCTCGGTCTTCCCCGTTCCCGGGGGCGCCGGCTCGTCGGGGAAGAGCGGGCCGGCGGCGTCGCAGGGCGAAGCCCACTACGGCTCCATGGGCTCGGGCGACTCCGGGGGGACGATGGGCCTGGCCAAGACGTCGGTGTCGGCGGAGACCGCCACCGTCCGCTCGACCGCCGACGTCGTCCTCAGCCAGATCCGTCTGGGCGGCGGTCTCGTGATCTCCAGCGTCGTGGCCACGGCCGTGGCCACCGCCGACGGCACGGCCGGCGGCGCCCACAACACCGGGTCGGTCACGCTCGACGGCGTGACGCTCTCCGGCGTGCCGCTGGCGCTGACCCCGAGCCAGCTCCAGGCCGGCGGGCAGAAGACCGACGTGCCGGGCCCCGAAGCCGTCAACCCCGCCCTGGCCGCGGCCGGGATCTCGATCCGGCGGCTGCCGGACTCCCGGGTCACCTCCGCCGACGGCACCGAGAGCCGGCTCGAGCTCGGCGGCTACGAGATCCGCATCGACCAGCCCGCCCGGGAGTTCCACGCCCGCTACGTCCTCGGGCACGTCTCCGTCCTCGCCCGGGCCGTCCGGTAGGCGGTCCGTTCAGCTCGAAGCGGCGCCGGTGAGGCGCGCCAGGGCGGCGCGCTGGCGATCGCTGGGGCTCGAAGATGCGGGCCCGGCTGTGGCGCATCGCGCCGCCGCTCCAACGTCCCAAGCCCGATCGGAGCCCGGCCCACCGTTCTCTGGTCACGGACCTGCCACAGGTGCGGGTTCGCGCCCGGAGAAGCTGACGCTCGCCCCCGCCTCAGGCGAAGGAGTCGGGCTCGTTGCCGGGCTTCCACTTGATGTTGCAGCCGAGGCTGGGGCGCTGGTCCTCGGGTACGGGCCGCCCGGCGAGGACGGCGTCGACGGCGGCGCGGAGGTCGGCGCCGGTCACCGGCAGCCCGTTGCCGGGGCGGCTGGCGTCGAGCTGGCCCCGGTAGACGAGCCGGCGAGCTCCGTCGAAGAGGAAGAAGTCGGGCGTGCAGGCGGCCCGGTAGGCCCGGGCCACCTCCTGGGTCTCGTCGTAGAGGTAGGGGAAGCCCCAGCCCTGGCGGGCGGCCTCCTCGGCCATGGCCTCGGGGGAGTCGGCCGGGTAGGCGTCGACGTCGTTGCTGGAGATGGCCACCATGGCCACGCCCCGGGCCGGCAGGTCCCGCGACAGGGCGGCCAGTTCGCCGGCCACGTGCTGGACGAACGGGCAGTGGTTGCAGATGAAGGCCACCAGCAGCGCCGGGGCGGCGGCGAAGTCGTCGAGGGCGACCTCCTTTCCGCCCGCGGTTGTGTCCGGCAGGCGGAAGCCGGGGGCCGACGTGCCGAGCCCGAGCATCGTGGAGGGGGTTCGGGTCACCGGGAACCTCCGATCCGAAGAGACTTGCGCGCTTCCCTTTCGGCGACGCTAGTCTGCCGGGTTAGCACTCTCAGGGTGAGAGTGCTAAAACTACCGACGCAGACTCGAACATCCGACGTTGCTCCAGGGGGTTCAACCGGAATGCCAAAGATTATCGCCTTCGACGAGCAGGCCCGCCGGGCGCTCGAGAGCGGGATGAACCAGCTCGCTGATGCCGTTCGGG
>Ga0070741_10004408_pt1 | contig 32918 bp, 26 predicted proteins | sample Coa_R1_4_FD_66440 | JGI IMG/M metagenome (GOLD analysis project Ga0070741, IMG submission 66440) | Surface soil microbial communities from Centralia Pennsylvania, which are recovering from an underground coalmine fire - Coalmine... | ecosystem: Environmental > Terrestrial > Soil > Unclassified ... | reverse complement strand
CAGCGCGTCCGGTTGCTGCCGGCCTGGCTGCACCTGTACAACCACCACCGGACCCACACCGCCCTGGGAGGCCGCTCACCCGCGGAGCGTGTCAACAACCTCCCTGGACGCTACACCTAGTCGCGGATGCGGAAGGAGCGGATGGAGAAGCCCAGCAGCACCGCGGCCAGGACACCCAGGATGCCGAGGGCGAGGATCGACGGCACCTCCCAGCCGAACCAGGTCACCGAGGCCAGCTGTCGCGTCACCGCCCCCGGCACGCCGCTGGTGCTCAGCACGGCGGTGCGCAGGGGTGCGATGCCGTAGGCCACGGGGTCGATGCGGGTCAGCACCGTCATCCAGGCGGGCAGCCCGGCCAGCGGGAAGAGCGAGCCCGAGAGGAAGAAGATGGGCATGAGCAGGAAGTTCATGATCACCTGGAAGCCCTGCATCGAGCGCATGCGCGCCGCGATGGCCACGCCGAACGCGGTCAGGGTGAAGGCGATCAGGAAGAGGATGGGGACCGCCTCCAGCACCGTCAGCGGGGTGAGGTGCACGCCGATGATCGGCCCCACCGCCAGCATGATCACCCCCTGCAGCATCGCCTGGGTGGCGCCACCGAGAGTCTTGCCCACCGCCACCGCGGAGCGGTCGATGGGCGCCACCAGGATCTCCTTGAGGAAGCCGAACTCGCGGTCCCAGACGATCGACATCGAGCTGAACATCGCGGTGAAGAGCACCGCCATGCCGACCACTCCCGGATACATGTACTGCACGTAGCTGAGCGACCCGCCGAAGGTGGCGCCGCCGCGCGCGTTGCCGACGCCACCCAGCGAGGAGCTCAGCCCCACGCCGAAGACGATGAGGAAGAGCAGCGGCTGCGCCAGCGAGGCGACCAGCCGGGTGCGGTCGCGCCAGTAGCGGATGATGTCGCGGTACCAGATGACATACACCGCACGGGCGGTGCGCTGCCATCGCGGGGTGCGCAGCTCCTGCTGGCGCAGGCTGACGGCGTCGCGCGCCAGCTCGTTGATGGCGTCCATCAGCGGCGGCCTCCCCGCCACATCTGCGCCATGGCGCGCAGGTTGTCCATGGCGCCGGCCTCGTCGTCGCGGATCGCCCGCCCGGTGAGCTTGAGGAACACGTCGTCGAGGCTGGGCCGCCGGATGGTGACAGTGTTGACCCGAACCGAGAGCGCCTGGATCATCCGCGGCACGAAGGCGGCGCCGTCGGGAACCTCGATGAGCAGGCCCTGCTCGGTGCGCTTCGCCTCGACCTGCAGCCGCTCGGACAGCTCCGCCACCGCGGCGGCGTCGTCGGCCGTGCCCGCGGTGACCACGTCGCCGCCGACCATGCCCTTGAGCAGGTCGGGCGTGCCCTCGGCGACGATCGACCCGTGGTCGATGATGGCGATGCGCTCGCAGTACTCGGCCTCGTCCATGTAGTGCGTGGTCATGAAGATGGTGATGTCCTCGCTGCGGCGCAGCTCCCTGAGGTACTGCCAGATGTGCGCCCGCGTCTGCGGGTCGAGGCCCTGGGTGGGCTCGTCGAGGAAGAGGACCTGGGGCGCGTGCATGATGCCTCGGGCGATCTCCAGGCGCCGCTTCATGCCGCCGCTGAAGGTCTTCACCGCCGCGTTCGCGCGATCCTGCAACCCCACCATCTCCAGCACCGCGTCGATGCGCCGCGCCCGCAGCGCGCGCGGCACGTTGTAGACGATGGCGTGGAAGTCGAGGTTCTCGCGCGCCGTCAGCTCCTGGTCGAGCGAGGGATCCTGGAAGACCAGACCGATGCAGGCGCGCACGTCGTCGGGATGGGTCTCGACGTCGAAGCCGGCGACGCTGGCGCTGCCCGCGGTGGCGCGCAGCAGCGTGCAGAGGATCTGGATGGTGGTGGTCTTGCCGGCGCCGTTGGGGCCGAGGAACCCGAAGCTCTCACCGGGCATGACGTCGAGGTCGATGCCGCGCACGGCCTCGACGCGACCATACGTCTTCACCAACCCGCGCACCGCGATCACCGGCGAGCGGTCGCGCGAGCGCGCGGGGTCGACCACCTGCAGCTGCGCCTCCATCGCCCCCAGTATGCCCATCGGCGGTGCGGCCCGCCCCGGTATCCTGCCGCGCATGGCATCGCAGCGGCCGCGGGCGACGGTGCCGCCGGCGATGGCGAGCGCGGGCGTCCGCGGGGTCGCCGCACCACCGCTCCTGCTCTGCGCCGGCCTGGCCGCTGCGGTGACCCTGCGCCTCGGCGTCGCCGGGTCGGCCGGGCCGCGGTCGGCGCCGGCGGGAGCCGTGTTCGGCGTCGCCCTCCTGGGCCTGGCGCTGGCGGCGGGCTGGCGGCCCGGGCGCGTGTCGCCGCGTCCTGCGCTGATCGGGCTGGGCGGCGCCGCGGTCCTGCTCGCCGTGCCGGTGGCGCTCCACCTGCGCACGCTGCCGCTGCAGGCGGGGTCGCCCGCCGCCGACCTGCCGCTCTGGGCGGTGGTGGTGACCCTGGTGGCGTGCGCGGAGGAGGCGCTGCTCCGCGGCGCGCTGATGGACGCGCTGCTGCGGCGCGCCCGGCCCGAGCTGGCGGCGCTGCTCGCCGCCGTCGCCTTCGCGGCGCTGCACGTGCCGCTGTACGGCTGGGCGGCGGTGCCGCTCGACCTCGCCGCCGGGGTCTGGCTCGGCGGGCTGCGGCTGCAGAGCGGCGGGGCGGGCGCGCCGGCGCTGGCCCACACGGTCGCGGACCTCGCCTCCTGGTGGCTGCGATGAGGCGGGTGCTCGTCCTCGGCGCGGTCCTGCTCGGCGCGGCCTGGGCGCTGGCCCCGGCGCCCTCACCGCCGCTGTACGACGGCCTGCAGGGTCCGGCGCAGGCCTACCTCTACCTCACCCCGCCGCCGGGCTACCACCAGACCGGCGCGCCGAGCGGCGCCAGCCACGCGCTGGCCATCGCCGGCGGCAGCAGCGGCGCCGGCTTCATCAACACCGAGGAGACGCCGCCGCAGGCGCAGGTGCTCGCGGCGGACGGCACCTTCACCTTCCCCCCGGGGGCGACGTCGATCACCCTGTCGGTGACGCCGGTGGCGCCGCCCTCGCCCATCCCCGCCTCGCTCGGGACGCTGGCCGGCAACGTCTACCACGTCACCGCAACCGCCAACGTCCCGGGCCCGGTCAGCATCGTCGCGGCGCACCCGATGACCGTCGTGCTGCGCGGGCCCGTGGGCACCGGCACCTCGCCGATCGTGCGCATGTCCGAGGGCACCACCACCTGGCAGCGGGTGACCACGGTGCCCCTGGGCAGCGCGCCCGACATGGTCGTGACCAACACCGACCAGCTCGGCTACTTCGCCATCGCCGAGCAGGGCGGGTCGAGCTCCCCCGGCGGCTCGGGCGGCGGGCCCGGCACGGCGTCGGGGTCGAGCTCCGGCGGGTTCCCGGTCGTGGTCGTGGTGATCGCCGTCGTGGTGCTGCTGGCGGTGCTCGGAGGGCTGCTCGCGATGCGCTCGCGGACGCGCCGGCGCCCACCGCCGCGGAGGCGGCGCTGAGCCTCCTTGTAAAGGAATGTTGAGGGTGCGCTGACGAGCCGTCACCGGTCGGAATGGCGGCCCACCCACACGTTACCCGCGCGCCACCGGCGGTTCCCGCACGCGCGGGACGATGCGTTGTGATGGTTTCCGCCGCCACGCTCGGCCGTGGTCTGCCCGCCGGTCGTGCGCGCACGCGCGCCGCGCTCGCGCGCGTGGCGCTGCTCGCCTCTGCCGTGGCGACCGGCGGCCTCGCCGCGGCGGTGGCACCGGCCGGTGCCGGCGGCGCCGTGCGGGTGGTGGTCCGCTCCCTGCCGGGCGAGGCGGCCGCGGCCGCCGTGGCCGTCGAGCGGGCGGGCGGCGCGGTGCTCTCGGTGCTCGGCGCGGTGGACGAGGTGGTCGCCTCGGTTCCTGCCGCTTCTGTCCCCAACCTGCAGCGCGCCGGCGGAGTGGTCGAGGTCGCCGAGGACGCGCCGCTGCACATGCTGAGCGCCGCCTACGACCCCGCCACGGACGTCGGGTCCTCGCTGAGCACGGCACGGCTGACCGGGGCCACCGACTTCTGGACGGCGGGCGACACAGGCCAGGGCGTCGACGTCGCCGTCATCGACTCCGGCGTCGTCCCCGTCGAGGGGTTGAACGCGCCGGGCAAGGTGGTGCTCGGCCCCGACCTGTCCTGGGAGTCGCAGAACCCGGCGACCGCGCATCTCGACACCTACGGCCACGGCACCCATGTCGCCGGGCTGATCGCGGGACGCGACGCCACGGCGGTGGCGCCGTACACCGATCCGTCGCACTTCACCGGCATCGCGCCCGACGCGCGGATCGTCAGCCTCAAGGTGGCCGACGCGCACGGCGTCGCCGACGTGTCGCAGGTGATCGCCGCCATCGACTGGGTGGCGCAGCACCGCGACGACGCACCGCTGCACATCCGCGTGCTCAACCTCGCCTTCGGCACCGACAGCACGCAGTCGTGGCGCTACGACCCGCTCGCCTATGCCGCGGAGGCGGCCTGGCGCCTGGGCGTCGTGGTCGTGGTGTCCGCCGGGAACGGCGGCACGGCGAGTGAGTCGTTGACGGACCCCGCGTATGACCCCAACCTGCTCGCCGTCGGCGCCGCCGACACGCAGGGAACGCTCTCGACGGGCGACGACACGGTGGCGAGCTTCTCGTCAACGGGCCGCTCGCGGCATGCCGACCTGGTGGCGCCGGGCGTGCACATGGTGTCGCTGCGTGACCCGGGGTCGTACGTCGACCAGACCTTCGGCAGCACGGGGCAGGTGGGCTCGCGCTTCTTCCGCGGCAGCGGAAGCTCGCAGGCGGCGGCGGTGGTCTCGGGCGCGGCGGCGCTGCTGCTCTCGCAGCGTCCGTGGCTGACTCCCGACCAGGTCAGGCAGGTGCTCGTCGACTCGGCACAGCGCCTCGCGGGACAGCCGGCAACGCGCCAGGGAGCGGGCGAGCTGGATCTGCACGCCGCGTTCACACAGCGCGCGCACGACGTCGACGGCGGCGGTCCTGCGGCGCTCGGCACCGGCACGTTGGAGGGATCGCGCGGCACCTCGCACGTGAGCATCAACGGCGTCGAGCTGACCGGCGAGCGGGACATCTTCGGGCACGCCTGGGACAGCGCGGCGATGGCGCGCGCCGAGGCGAAGGGCTCGACGTGGTCGGGCGGGACCTGGAACGGCTCGACGTGGAGCGGATCCACCTGGAGCGGCTCGACGTGGAGCGGTTCGACATGGAGCGGCTCGACGTGGAGCGGCTCGACATGGAGCGGCTCGACGTGGAGCGGCTCGACATGGAGCGGGTCGACGTGGAGCGGCTCGACGTGGAGCGGGTCGACGTGGAGCGGCTCGACGTGGAGCGGAAGCACCTGGTCCGGCAGCACCTGGAGCGCGGGCTCCTGGCTGACGCGGACATGGGACTGAGCGGCGCCTCCATCGGCCGCGGCGACGGTGCGCGCACGCCTGCAGCGCGCCGGCTGCACGCTCCCTCGCCACTCTGGCTGCTCACCGCGCTGGTCGCGGCCGGCGCCGCCGCACTCGTCGCGGGACCGCTGAGCGGGCTGCACCAGGCGCACACCGCGCTCACCTTCACCTGGTGGTCGCTGGCGCCCGTGTTCCTCGTCGCCGAGGTGTGCGTGCTCCACCTCTACTTCGGGCGCGACGCGCACACCGTGTCGCTCAGCGAGATCCCGCTGGTGCTGGGTCTGCTCTTCGCCACTCCCACCGACCTCGTGGTCGCGCAGCTCCTCGGCGCCGCGGTGGCGCTGGCGCTGCACCGTCGCCAGCCGCTGCACAAGCTGGCCTTCAACCTTGCCAACCTGGCCCTCTCCGCGGGCATCGCGGTGATCGTCTTCCGCACCCTGCTGCACCACCAGGACGTGACCAGCCCGGTGGGCTGGGGCTCGGTCCTCGCCGGGACCGCGGCGGGCGCGACCTCCGGCGCGCTGCTCATCGGCGTCGCCATGCACATGACCCGGCGGGGTGCGGGCGCGGCCACGCTGCTGCGCATCCTGCGCGACGCGCTGGTCGCCGACGTCTGCGTCACCAGCTTCGGGCTGATCGCGGCCACCGTGCTGTGGTCGAAGCCGCTGGCGCTGCTCCTCCTGGTGGCACCGCTGGGGCTGGTCTTCACTGCCTACCGGGTCTACAGTGCGCAGCACGAGCGCACGGCGCATCTCGAGTTCCTCTACGAGGCCAGCCGCATGCTGCAGGAGTCGAACGACGTGGAGTCGGCGATGGCCTCGCTGCTCTCGCGCGCCTGCGCCATGTTCCACGCCGAGCTGGGTGAGCTGACGCTGTTCCCCGCCAACGGCGAGGAGCTGGCCTACCGCACGCGGGCGGGACGCGGGCACGACGGCGAGGCGCTCTTCCCCGTCGACCTCGAGCCCGTCGACGAGGGGATGATGGAGCTGCTCGCCGGCGGTGACGCGCTGCTCATCCGCAGCGGCAGGCGCGACCCGGTTGCCGACGCGTTCATGCGCTCGCGCGGGCTGCGCGACGCCATGATGGTCAGCCTGCGCGGCGAGATGCGGGTCATGGGCACCATCGTCATCGGCAACCGCAGCGGCGACGTCAAGAGCTTCGACGGCGACGACCTGCGCCTGCTGGCCACGCTCGCCTCGCACGCCAGCGTGGCCCTGGAGAACGGGCGGCTGGAGAAGTCGGTGTCGCGCCTCGTCGAGGTGGAGCAGCAGCTCCGCCAGCAGGCGTCGCACGATCCCATCACCGGCCTGCCCAACCGCGTCCTATTCAGCGAGCGGCTGGGCGCCGCCATCCGTCGCGCCGACTCCCAGCGCGGCCTGCCCGCGGTGCTCTTCCTCGACCTCGACGGCTTCAAGACGGTCAACGACCGGGTGGGTCGCTCCGCGGGCGACGCCCTGCTCGGCGCCGTCGGGTCGCGGCTCCGCGCCGTGGTGCGCGCGCCCGACACGGTGGCGCGGGTCGGCGGCGACGAGTTCGCCATCCTTCTCGAGCGCGCTCGGGACGCCGGCGAGGTTGCCGTGGTCGCCGACCGAGTGGTCAACGCGCTGACGCACCCCTTCGGCGTCGGCGACCTCGACGAGGTGCAGCTCAGCGCCAGCATCGGCGTGGTCGCGGACATCGAGGCGGGCACCGCGGTGCTCGACGTCATGGACCGGGCCGACACAGCTCTTTACAGGGCGAAGCGCACCGTGCGCGAGGCCGGCGCCGCGTAGTAGACACGCCGGCGGACGCCGTCTACAGTGGCGCGGTCGCACGAGCGCGCTCAAAGGGGGACAGCCGTGGCACAGGTGCTCGGCTACGACATCGACTCGTTCCGCTCCGCCTTCGGGGGGCCGGTGCTGGTCGAGGGAGACGAGGGCTACGACAGCGCCCGCTCCCTCTGGAACGGCGCCATCGACAAGCGTCCGGGCGTGATCGCCCGCTGCAGCACGCCCGAGCAGGTGGCCGCGGCGATCTCCTTCGCCCGGGCGAACGACCTGGAGATCTCGGTGCGCGGCGGCGGCCACAACTTCGCCGGCTTCGCGGTGACCGATCGCGGCCTGATGATCGACCTCTCGCCGATGCGCGGCGTGCGCATCGACCCGGACCGGCGGCTGGCGGTGTGCGGCGGCGGGGCCACCTGGGGCGACGTCGACGGCGCCTCCCAGGCGCACGGGCTCGCCGTGACCGGCGGCTTCATCAGCCACACCGGGATCGCCGGGCTCACCCTGGGCGGCGGCATCGGCTGGCTCACCCGCATGATGGGCCTGAGCTGCGACCGGCTGGTGGGGGCCGAGCTGGTCAGCGCCGACGGCCGCACTGTTCGTGCCGATGCCGGCAGCAACCCGGAGCTGTTCTGGGCGCTGCGCGGCGGCGGCGGCAACTTCGGCGTGGTCACCTCCTTCGAGTACGCGCTGCACCCGGTCGGCCCCATGGCCAACCTCGGCCTGTTCTTCTGGGAGGCGGCGCGGGGCGCCGAGGCCCTCTCCTTCTGCCGCGAGTTCGTGCGCACCGTGCCCGAGGACTGCGGCATCCTGGTCGCCGGGCTCAACGCGCCGCCGGCGCCGTTCGTCCCTGCGGAGCACCACTTCGCGCCCGGGTACGCGCTGATCGTTGTGGGCTTCGGCTCGGCCGAGCAGCACGCCTCGGTGATCGCACCGGTGCGCCAGGGCCTGGCACCGCTCTTCGAGCTGGTGGCGCCCATGCCCTACGTCGCGCTGCAGCAGATGTTCGACGAGGGCAACCCCTGGGGGATGCTCGCCTACGAGAAGGCGCTGCACCTCGAGGAGCTGACCGACGAGGCCATCTCGGTCATCGTGGAGCACTTCCCGCGGCACCGGTCACCGCTGTCCTTCATGCCCATCTTCGTGGTCGACGGCGCGTACTCGCGAGTCGCCGACGACGCCACCGCGTACAGCGGTCTGCGCTCGACGCGCTACTGCGTCAACATCGCCGCGGTCTGCCCCGCGCCCGAGCTCTACGAGGTCGACCGGCCGTGGGTGCGCAGCTTCTGGGAGGCGCTGCGACCGCACGCGGTGGGCCCCGGCAGCTACGTCAACTTCATGTCGGAGTACGACGAGAACCGGGTCAGGGCCGCCTACGGCAGCGCCAAGTACCAGCGGCTCTCACGGCTCAAGGCGGAGTGGGACCCGGAGAACCTCTTCCATCTCAACGCCAACGTGAAGCCGGCGGGAGGCTGAACGCCTCCCGCCGAGCCTGCACGGTGGGCTCAGTGCTGGTTGCCCGCTGACGCGTAGGAGGTGACGCAGCCGCCCGCGCCGCTGTTGTCGTTGTTGCTCCACAGCGACTGCACGGCGAAGCTGCCGCCGGCCGTGCTCACGTCGGTCGCGGCGCCGGGGCCGATGGAGATCCAGGCGCACTTGTCGCCGGTCTCGGCGCCCACGCTGTCGGTCCAGCCCAACCCCGGGTTGGGGTCGGTCGCCGCCTCGGCGAACTCGTGGCCGCCGACGATGCTCACGCCGTCGAGCAGGCCGGCGCTGCCGGAGTTGACGAAGTTCTGGCCACAGTTGGCACCGGCGTCCGTCTGGTAGGGGAAGTCGGTGTAGCTGAGGCCGCCGGCGGACGACGAGGCCATGCCGTGGTAGGCGCACCACTGGGTGTTGAAGCCGCTCGTCGAGTTGCCCTGCGGCGTGTCGATGATGTACTGCGTGTTGGCGTTGGACGCCGCCGTGGTGTTGCCGAAGAAGGCGGCGGCGCGCGCCGCCTCAGCCTGGATGTCGGCGTCGGTCGGGCTGTTGGGGATGGGGTTGGTGTTGTCCGACCAGGTGCCCTTCAGCACGCCCGCCGGGTTGCCCACGAACGGCCCGGTGGTGCAGGTCGTGCCCACACCCGTCGCGTTCTCGCAGTACTGCGTCTGGCTGGCCGGCCAGGTGGTGCCACCGATGCTGTTGAAGAAGTTTTGCTGGTAGGGAGCCTGCCCCGAGGGGTCGCGGCCGTTCCACTGCCAGTACACGATGTAGACGGCGGGGCTGGTCTGCACCGCACCACCGCCCCAGGTCATCGGCGTCCCGGCACCACCGCAGGCGACCGAGACGACGACCGGCGGGAAGCAGTCGGCGTGACGCTGCAGGGTGGGCAGGACGTGGATGTTGGGCAGGCCGGTCTTGACGACCGCGCCGGATGCCGCGGATCCGCCGAGCGGAGCGGCCGCGGCGCCGAGCGCGGCGGCACCTGTGATGACGAGTGCGAGCGAACGCATACGTTCCTCCAAGCATGTCGGTCCCCTCCCCGGACATGACGCGCAGGAGGCGCGATGTTGACAGCCTAGCGCTCAGGGAACCTGCGATGCACGCCGCCACCTTGTGCAACCGTTTGCGCAGGCCGGCCCCTACTCAGCCCCGCCCTGGTAGTCGATGCTGACGCGCACCTGGGTGCCGTGGCCGGGCACCGAGGTGATGTCGAGCACGCCGTTCTCCAGGCCGGCGCGTTCGCGCATGGAGACGAGGCCGAGATGCCTGGTGCGTTCGGCGCGGACCTGCGCGGCGGCGACGTCGAAGCCCTTGCCGTTGTCGCGCACGCTGGCGACGACGCGCTGCGGGCCGATCATCACCGTGACGTCGATGGTGTCGCCGCCGGAGTGCCGCCCGGCGTTGGCCATCGCCTCCTGCACGATCCGGAACAGCGACGCCTCCAGGTCACCGGGAAGGCGCCGTTCGGCGCCGACGATGTTGAGGCGGGCCCGCATCCTGCTGCGCTGCTCGAAGTCGACGCAGAACTTGCGCAGCGTGGGCACCAGGCCGAGGTCGTCGAGCGTCATCGGGCGCAGGTCGAAGATCAGCCTGCGCGTCTCCTCCAGGGCGACGCGCACCGTCGCCTTGAAGTCGGCGAGCTCGCTCATCGCGGTGTCCCGGTCGAGGTCGAAGACGCGCTCGACGATCTCCGCCTTGAGGACGAGGTTGGCCAGAAGCTGCGCGGGCCCGTCGTGCATGTCGCGGGCGATGCGCATGCGCTCGTCCTCGACGATCTGGAAGAGCTCGCGAGAGTTGACGCTGTGCGCCGCCACCGCCTCGTCCGCCTGCTCCCGCGCGGCGCACAACCCCGAGAGCCCGCGCTCGCAATCCTCGGCGGCCGCACCGGCGTCGTAGGCGCGCTGCTCCGCCGCGGCCAGCCGGGCGCGCAGCATCTCCATCGCGCGCGCTCCCGACGGTCCCGCCACCGCTGCCGAGCGCTCCCAATCGGCGAGCTGCGCCACCAGCGCCGCCCGCTCCGCCTCCGCCGCCGCCATGACGCTGCGGTGGTGGGTGCGCGCCTGCTCCAGCTCCGCGATGCAGCGATCGACCGCGGCGCGCAGGCTGCCGCCCGCCGCCGGCTCGGCGATCCCCGTCGCATTCACAACGGGATCCACCTTAGCCGCGGCCCGCCTCCCCCACGGTCACACCGCGCCGCCACCCGGTAACGGCGCCGCAACGCGTTCCGCGGGGGTCAGAAGCTGACGATGGTGCCCGGGGGCCCGAGGCGGAAGGACAGGCCGCCGACCTCGGCGTCGATTGGGAGCCATTCCGGATTGCGCACGCTCATCTGGGGCGTGGTCAGCTCCGGGTCGCCGACATGGGCGCCGGCGACGTCCCAGGTCGGGGCCGGTCCCGGCTCGTACGGGCTGGGGGCGATCTGATCGGCACGAAGGGGTTGGACGAACGCGAGGACCCTGCTGGTGTACGTGATGTCGAGACCAGCCACGTCGTAGATGCCGGCAGCGGACGTCTCGCCCCGTGGCACGGCACTGAGGAAGATCATCCCTGCGCCCCATTGGTCGGTGGTGATGGAGACCGGGATGTCCGAGCCGATCGTCACAGTGGCGGCGGGACACTCGGGCAGGTAGGCGTTGCCCGGCGGTGCCGCCCCCCAGTAGACGCATCCTCCGATGTCGCCGGCGCTGAGGTCGGTGCCGTTGAGGACCATGCCCGCGATCACGAAGGGAGACCACGACGTCGCGCCGGGGTCCACCTCCATGCCTGCGCTGTTCACGTCGCCGACGGCCGATGCGGCGAGCGTCGGGGTGGGCGTGACGATCTGGACGTCGGCGGCGCCGGCCGGCATCAGGCTGGTCGAGCCGCCCAGGCCTGGCAGGGTCAGCGTCACCGAATCGGACGGACCATCGGCGATGAAGGTCAGCACGTAGTCACCGGGCGTCAGCGTCTCGGGGCTCGACTCGCTGCTGCCCACCATCTGGGGGTACTCGGCGTCGCCACCCGCCGTGACGGCCGGATGCGGCGCGCACCCGTATGCGCTGCAGCCGTTCACACGGCTCTCGCCGAAGCTCACCGAGCCGTCGGTCTTGGTCAGGTAGAAGCCGATCAGCCGGCCGGTGCCGGCGAAGTGCACGTCCGGCGAATCGATCGGCAGGAATTGCACGGTCGCGGGAGCGTCCAGCGTCACCACCTCGGAGGCCGGCGTCGACCCGGTGATCACGGTGGTGCCTGCGAGCAGCGGCCCCGCGGCGTGCGCACCGGACGGATGGAGTCCGAGGAAGGCCACGGCCGCCATGGAGGCGGCGACGGCAGACATAGTCAGTCTGCGAACGGCAGCAGTCATATCCTCGTGCGTGCTCCGCCTGGACACGTCCCTTCCTCGAATGCGTTGCGCGATTATGCGCGCGAATTCCCAGCACTGTCAAAGCGACTTCACCTTGACCGCCCGGTCAGTCATCCAATCCGCCGCGCCTTCCGGTGCGGGCAACAGTCGCGGTTGTCTTCGCCGACAACCGCCCTGTATCCGGAAGGTCCGGCGCGGAAACGTCACTCCGCGCCGGACTCCTAATTGGCGAGGCGCTCAGTCCTCGAACAGGTCGTTGGAGCAGACGGACGCACCCCCGATGCAGTTGGAGCCGAGGATCTGGGAGCCATCCACCCAGCCGAAGGCGTAGCCGACCAGGTCGTATTCGCCGGTGTACACCGTGGCCGGCGAGTTGCCGAACCACGTCCCAGCACCGGTGGCGGGCAGGTTCGAGTAGATGCGCGCCATCTCCCCCGCGCTGGCGTAGGGAGCGTCGTTGGGCACGCCGTTGGCGCAGGCGGCGTCACCGCCAGGCGCCTGCACCCAGTACACCCTCGGCGCGCTCGGGTCCGTGGTGTCAAGGATCTGCGCGAAGAGGACCTGGCAGACCTGCAGGGAGACGATGGGTTCCAGGTTGCCGTTCCAGCCGGGCTCGGCGCTGCACGCAGCCCCGGTGCCCCCGACTGCCTCCGAGAGAAGCGACGCCGGCGGGATCGGCACCGACCACGGTCCGAAGCTCAGGCCGCCGGCGGTGAACTGCGGCACGGTGACCCCGCCCATGTTCTCGGACGCCCCGAGGTAGGCCGCCTGCGCCACCGGCCTGATGGTGCACTCCACCGACGGCGTCGGCCCGGGACCCGTGGTGTTGGCGTCCCCGTTGGGCAGCCCTGAGGGCAGCTGCCCGACCACCGTCAGCGCAGGACACTCTGGCGAGGCCAGGACCGCTCCGCTCTCCGGCACGCAGGTGCTCAGCGTCGTCGCCTGCGCGTGCGTGAGCCCAAGTGTCGACGCAGCCACCACACTGCATCCCGCCACCGCGAGACGCCTTCCCAATCGTGTTCTCGCATGCATGTGAGTCCCTTCCGTGGTGCGAGGATTGACGCGAAGGGCGCGACTCTACAACGCGTTCTGCGCCGCATGCTCGACCGTCGGTCAGGCTCTGAGGACTTGCATCGCCACGAAAGCCTCAATGCCCACAACGAGAAACGCCGCCGAACCACGCCGCCACGAAGGGCGAGCGGTCCGGCGGCGTCACCGCGCTGGAGAGCTACCCCAGCACGACGTCGTAGAAGAACCGCTCCTCGCGGGGCACGCCCTGGTCGACGTGGATGTGCTTCACCTCGGTGTACTCGAGGAGCCCGTAGGTGCCCAGCTCGCGGCCGATGCCGCTCTGCTTGTAGCCGCCGAAGGGGGCCAGCGAGTTGATGAGGTGCCAGTCGTTGATCCACACCGTTCCGGTGCGCAGCGCCTTGGCCATGTCGATGGCGCGGCGCGTGTTGCGCGACCAGACGCCGCCGGCGAGGCCGTAGATGGTGTTGTTGGCTCGCTCGATGACCTCCAGGTCGTCGGACCACCTCTGCACCACCAGCACGGGGCCGAAGATCTCCTGCTGGGCGGCCAGGCTGTCGTTGCGGACGTCGGCGAAGATGGTGGGGGCGATGTAGTAGCCCTTGTCGCCGACGCCCTCGGCGCGGCCGCCGCCGCAGAGCAGGGTGGCGCCGTCGGCCTTGGTCTGCTCGATGGCGTGCAGGATGCTCTCGTACTGCTGGCGGTTGACCACGGGGCCGACCTGGGTGTCGAAGTCCATGGCGTCGCCGACGCGGAGCGCCTTGGCCCTGCTGACCAGCTGGTCCATGAACTCGTCGTAGACCTTCTCGTGGACGAAGAGGCGCGTGCCGGACTCGCAGACCTGGCCCTGGTGGAAGAAGGTGCCGAAGAGCGCGCCGTCGACGGCGATGTCGAGGTCGGCGTCGTCGCAGACGATGTTGGCCGACTTGCCGCCCAGCTCGAGGGTGACCTTCTTGATGGTCTCCGCGGCCATGCGCATGATCTCGCGGCCGGTGCGCGTCGAGCCGGTGAAGGCGACCTTGTCGACGTCGGGGTGCTCGACCATGCGGGCGCCGGCGTGAGGGCCGACGCCGGTGACGACGTTGAGCACGCCCTTGGGCAGCAACCCCGTCTCGTCGATCGCCTTGACGAAGTCGAGGGCGGTCAGCGGCGTGAACGGCGAGGGCTTGAGGATGATGCTGTTGCCCATGGCCAGGGCGGGGGCGATCTTCCAGACCGCCATCATCAGCGGGAAGTTCCAGGGCACGATCCCGGCGCAGACGCCGATGGGCTCACGCTGCACGAAGTTCCACGACACCGCGGGGGTGTCGACCCAGGGCAGCGGCTCGTACCAGGGGATCTGCAGCGCCTGCTCGGCGAGGTGGCGGAAGTGCTCGATTGCGAGCGGCACGTCGACGACCGAGGTCTTGCGGACGATGGCGCCCGCCTGCTGCGACTCGGTGATCGCCCAGTCGGAGGAATGGTCCTGCAGGTACTTGGCGATCTCGTACATGATCGCGGTGCGCTGCGCCTGCGTCTTGTTGCGCCACTCGCCCTTGTCGAAGCTGCGGCGTGCGGCGGCGACGGCGCGGTCGGCGTCCGCCTCCGCACCGGCGGGCACGCGGGCGATGACCTCCTCGTTGGAGGGGTTCACCACCTCGTAGGTCTCGCCGCTGACGGCGTCGGCCCATTCGCCGTCGATGTACTGCTTGTAGGTCGCAACCTGCGGCTCGACGATCGTGGCCACGGGACACCTCCAACCCTGGGTGACTGAGACGTCAATTATCGCCCGAGGCGGGCGGCGAACGTCCTGGACGCGCCTGCGGAGGACCCCGAACGCCTGGTGACGTTCGGCCCTTCCTCCTCGATCCCGACCGCCCCCATGCTGGGGGCATGACCGAGAACGGCAAGAACGGCGGCCGCCTGGCGCGGCGCATCCTGCTCGCCGGCGACGGCTCCGACGACGCCAACGCCGCCGCGCGTGCCGCGGCCGACCTGGCGCGCCTCGCCTGCGCGGACCTGCACGTCGTCCACGTCTGGCAGCCCAGCCTGGTGCCGCTCCCCGGCGAGGCCGGTGAGACCGCCGCGCAGGAGCGGGCGCAGTCGATCCTCGAACGCATGCTCGACGCGGTGCGCGCGCGCGGTGCGCACGTCGCCGTCGGCCATCTCCGCAGTGGCAGGGCGGCCGACGAGATCCTCGCGTGCGCGGAGGAGATCGACGCCGACCTCGTCGTCGTCGGCAGCCGCGGCCTGGGCGCGCTGCAGCGCACCGTCGTGGGCAGCGTGTCCGAAGCCGTCGTGCACCACAGCACGCGCCCGGTGCTGGTGCTCCGGGCGGTTGCGGGGGCCTGGCCGCCGGTGCACGTCGTCATCGGCGACGACGCCTCGGCGGACGCGCGCAAGGCCGGCGAGCTGGCGGCCAGGATCGGCAAGGCCTTCGGCACCGACGCGGTCGTGGTGCGTGCGCTCAGCACGCTCCCGCGCATGCTCGACGGCGACTCCGACTCCGACGCGCACACCGTCGACGACGCGCTCGACGTCGCCGAGGTGTCGCTGGCCTCGCGGGCGCGCGAGCTGGAGCCGATGCTGGGGCAGCGTCCCCACGTCCACGTCGCCATCGACGACCCCGCCGCCGCGCTGGTCTCGGTCGCCTCCAGCGACGAGACGCCCGCGCTGATCGCCGTGGGCACGCGCGGCCTGGGCGCGCTGCAGCGCTGGCGCTTCGGCAGCGTGTCGACCGACGTCCTGCGCAGCGCACCGGGTGCGGTGCTCATCAACGCGCATCCGCGCGACACCCGCGACTCGTGAGCGCGGTCCGTCAGCGGGCCCGCGGGCGGCGGGCGACTCCCCACAATGGCGAGGCGATGAGCGACACCATGCCCTGGGAGGCCGACGTCGTCCTCGCCGACGGCGGCACCGTCCACATCCGGCCGATCCGCCCCGACGACGGCGACGCGCTGGTCGCGTTCCACGCCCGCCTCTCCGCGGAGACGCAGTACCTCCGCTTCTTCTCACCCAAGCCGGTGCTGACGCCCCGCGACGTGGAGCGCTTCACCCACGTCGACGGCGACATGCGCGTGGCGCTGGTGGCGATCCTCGACGGCGCGGTGGTGGGCGTGGCCCGCTACGACCGCATCCCCGGCACCGACGACGCCGAGGTCGCCTTCGTCATCGAGGACGCGCACCAGGGTCGGGGGCTGGGAACGCTGTTCCTCGAATACCTCGCGGCCATGGCCCGCGATCGCGGCGTCACCCGCTTCGTCGCCGACACGCTGCCGCACAACGCGCGCATGCTCGACGTCTTCCGCACCGCCGGGTTCGTCGCCGAGCAGCGATTCGCCGACGGGGTGGTCCGGGTCACCTTCCCCATCCGGCCGACCGATCGGTCGGTCGCCGCCATGGAGGACCGCGACCGCCAGGCCGCGGCGCACTCCATCGCCCGCCTGCTCTCGCCGCGCAGCGTGGCGGTGATCGGCGCGGGGCGGCAGCGCGGCACCATCGGGCACGAGGTGTTCCGCAACCTCATCGCCGGTGGCTTCGAGGGGCCCGTGTACCCGATCAACCCCAAGGCCTCGCACGTCGCCAGCGTGCGCGCCTACCCCAGCGTCCTCGACGTCCCGGACGACGTCGACCTCGCCGTCATCTGCGTCCCGGCGCCGCTGGTGCTGGAATCCGTCGACCAGTGCGTGGCCAAGAAGGTGCGCGGGCTGGTGGTGATCACGGCGGGCTTCGCGGAGATGGGCGGCGACGGCGTCGCCGAGGAGCGGCGCATCGTCGAGCACGCGCGCCGCGGCGGGATGCGCATGATCGGCCCCAACTGCATGGGCGTGGTCAACACGGCGGAGGGCATGTCGCTGAACGCGACGTTCGCCCCCGTGCCGCCGACGCCGGGGCGCGTGGGCTTCTCCTCGCAATCCGGAGCGCTCGGCATCGCCATCCTGGAGAAGGCGAGCGCGCTGGGCCTCGGCGTCTCGACCTTCGTGTCGATGGGCAACAAGGCCGACGTGTCCGGCAACGACCTGCTGCAGTACTGGGAGGACGACCCCGACACCGACGTCATCCTGCTCTACCTGGAGTCCTTCGGCAACCCGCGCAAGTTCTCGCGCGTGGCCCGCCGCGTGTCGCGGCGCAAGCCGATCGTGGCGGTGAAGAGTGGGCGCACCGCGTCGGGGACGCGTGCGGCGTCGTCGCACACCGCTGCGATGGCCAGCCCTGACGTCGCCGTCGACGCGCTCTTCAAGCAGACGGGCGTGATCCGCGTCGACGGGCTGGAGCAGCTCTTCGACGTCGCCCAGATGCTGGCCCACCAGCCGCTGCCCCAGGGCCCGCGCGTGGCCATCGTTGGCAACGCCGGTGGCCCCGGCATCCTGGCGGCCGACGCCTGCGAGGGGCTCGGCCTGCAGGTGCAGCGGCTCTCCGAGGCCACCCAGACGCGCCTGCGGGAGCTGGTTCCCGCCGCGGCGGCCGTGCAGAACCCCGTCGACCTCCTCGCCTCGGCGAGCGCCGCCGAGTACGAGCAGGCGCTGCGCACCGCCGTCGCCGATCCGGACGTCGACGCGGTGATCGTCATTTTCGTGCCGCCACTCGTGACACGCGCGGACGACGTCGCCCGCGCGGTCGCCGCGGCCGCCGCCGACTCCCCCAAGCCGGTGCTGGCCAACTTCCTCGCCCAGGACGGCACCCCGGAGCCGCTGCGCCAGGGCTCGCGTCGCGTCCCCTCCTATCCCTTCCCCGAGCAGGCGGCGCAGGCGCTGGCCGCGGCATGCACGTACGCGCAATGGAGGCGCCGCGAGGAGGGAACGGTGCCCGACCTGCGCGACGTCGACGTCGAGCGGGCCCGCCGCATCGTGCACGAGGCGCTCGCGGCTGAGCCGAAGGGTGGGTGGCTGGACGCCGCGCGCGCGACCGAGCTGCTCGCCGCATACGGCATCCCGGTGGCGCGCACGGTGCACGCCGACTCGCCCGACGACGCGGCGCGAGCCGCAGCCGAGCTCGGCTACCCGGTCGTGCTCAAGGCAGGGTCACCCGACCTGGTGCACAAGAGCGACGTCGGCGGCGTGCGCACCGGCATCGACGGCGAGACGGCGCTGCGCGCCGCGTATGCCGAGATGTCCGCGGCGCTGGGCCACCGGCTGGGTGGAGTGGTCGTGCAACACCAGGTGCCACCCGGTGTGGAGACCATCGTGGGCGTCGTGCAGGACCCCTCCTTCGGTCCGCTGGTGATGTTCGGCACCGGCGGCACCGCGGTGGAGCTGCTCAAGGACCGCGCCTTCAGGGTCGTGCCGCTCACCGACGTCGACGCCGCCGAGCTGGTGCGCGCACCGCGCGGCGCACCGCTGCTCTTCGGCTACCGCGGCGCGCCCAAGGCCGACGTGGCGGCGCTGGAGACCCTGCTGCTGCGCGTGGGCCGGCTGGTCGACGACCTCGCCGAGATCGCCGAGATGGACCTCAACCCGGTCATCGCCGGGCCCGGCGGAGCCACCGCGGTGGACGTGAAGCTGCGCCTGGCGCCGGTGCCACCGCACCCCGACGAGAGCACCCGCAGGCTGCGCTGAAACGGCCGTGCATCGGCGGCGGTGACGGAAGCGCGACCGCGCTCCCCGACGGGTTCACCGCTCTTTACAGCCGTTTCCGAGCGGCGACGGAGAATTGCCAGGATCGGCATCGCTTCGGGCATCGCCAGCCGCGGTGGGCCGTTCTACAGTGCTGACACGGACCGAGAGGTCGGGGACCGCCGGAACGAAAGGACCGGCAACAACCACAGTGAGGAGAACCTGGTGAACGGCATGATCCAGCGCGTCATGGCCGGCCTCCGCGCCGCGCACGGCAACGAGGCGGGGCAGGGCATGACCGAGTACGGGCTGATCCTCGTGCTCATCGCCATCGTCGTCATCCTGATGCTGGGCGTCCTGGGACATCAGGTCACCAACGACTACTCCAACATCGCCAACGGTCTTCCTCACTAGCAGACAGACGCTCGCGTGAGGTGCGCGCACGGTCAGCGCAGCACTCCGCGAAGCACCGCGTAGGCGACGGCGAGCGCGACGAGAGTCGCGCCCGCCGTCCGCCGGACGCCCCCTCTGGCCAGGAACGCCGTGGCCAGCCAGGAGGCGCCGCACAGGAAGGGATAGTCGAGCATCCGGGTCAGCCGCGGCACCTGCACGGGCGTGAGCAGCGCGATCAGCCCGAGGTTGAAGAGCACGAACCAGAGCAGCGTGCCGACGGCGTTGCCGGCGCTGACGTCGTGCCTGCCGCTGCGCGCCGGCACCACCTGGCGGATCACCTCGTCGGACTCGACGACGGCGGGCGTCAGCACCATGCCGACCAGGCCGGCGGACAGGCCCACGTCGCTGATCAGGCGCGTCGCACCTGAGGCGACCAGCTCGCCGCCGGCGGTGACGACGCCGATGCCGAGCACCGTCAGCACGATGGCGCGCAGCGGCGTCGCCGGCTTCTCGCGCGCCTCCTCGACCTCGTCGTCGTCGATGAAGCGATGCGTGCGTGAGGCGCGCACCACGTAGCCCATCGCCGCGCCGAAGGCGAGCAGCAGGACCGCGCCGGTCCAGCGCGGGGTGGTGCCACCGAAGGCCAGCGGGAGACCCGCCAGCACCGGCGCGACGGCGAAGGTGACCAGCACCCCGCGCGGCAGGCGCACGCGGAGCGGCGCGATCAGCGCGCCCAGCCCGAGAGCGGCGCAGACCAGGACGATGCTGCCGCCGAACACGGTGCCGAGGGCGACCTCCGCGGCCCCGCGGCTGCCGGCGGCGAGGCCGACGGCGACGTTCTCCGCCTCCATGCCCCCGAGCACGGCGCTCACCGCGAAGGGCGCAACGCGCAGCAGCGTGCCGATGCCGACGAGGCCGTGCACCAGCCGTTCTGTGGCCCAGACGACGAGGACGACCCCGCCGAGGAAGACGGCGACGGCGGGCAGCGCGGAGCCTGCGCTCATCGCGGCCCGTCAGCCGGGGGGCGGAGGCCCGTGCTCGCGCCGGCCGCGCCACCAGGGGTCGGGCTGGCCCTCCCAGGCGGGGTCGCGGTGGTGGGCTCGCACCACCGTCTTGATGTTGCCCCGCACGTTGAAGTCGCCGACCACCTCGCACCAGCGCGGCTGGAGGAGCTGCACCAGGTCGCCGAGGACGACGTTGACCACGTCCTCGTGGAACACGCCGCGATCCCGGAAGCCGTTGACGTAGAGCTTCAGCGACTTCAGCTCGACGCAGCGCGGCCCGGGGACGTAGCGCACGTGCAGGGTGGCGAAGTCGGGGAAGCCGCTGATCGGGCAGAGGCAGGTGAACTCGGGGATGGTGAACTGGACGGTGTAGTCGCGCTCCGGCGTCCGGTTGTCGAAGGCCTCCAGCCGCGCCTCGCGGATCATCCGCGTGCCGTGCTTCTCCTCGGGGTGCTCGCTCATCGCGCCAGGCCTCCCAGCGCCAGGGGATTGAAGTTGGTGGAGCGGTCGTAGGTGTCGATCCCCTCGCGGCGCTTCAGCCAGGTCACCACCGCATAGGTCAGCGGGGTGGCCACGATCTCGTAGAAGACCTTGAGCAGCCACTGGTCGCGCATCACCACGCGCAGCACCGCGAAGGGCAGCGTGCCGCCGAACGCGACGCTGATGAAGATGACGGTGTCGACGCCCTGGCCCAGCAGGGTCGAGCCGATGGTCCGCATCCAGAGCATCCGGCCGCCGGTGGCGATCTTCAGCTTGGCCAGGACGAAGGAGTTGATGAACTCCCCGCAGAGATAGGCGACCAGCGAGGCGATGACGATGCGCGGCGTCATGCCCAGGATGGCCGAGTAGGCGCCGCCGTCGGGATACGCGGGTGAGCTGGGCACCGCCACCGCGATGGCCACGAAGCAGACGGCGACGACGTTGGCGGCGAAGCCCGTCCAGATCACCACGCGCGCCGTCGCGTAGCCCCACACCTCGGTGAGCACGTCGCCGAAGAGATAGGAGAGCGGGAAGATGACGATGGCCGCCGGAACGGTGAAGGGGCCGAGCGCGGCCAGCTTGACGGCGATGATGTTCGACGTCACCAGGGTGGCGACGAAGAGGCCCGCCACCAGCAGGAGGCGGGGGCTGATGGCCCGTTGCGGGCGGGTCGGCTCGGTCACGGCTGCGGCTGGTACACCTCGGCGCCGTGCTCGACGAACTCGCGCGACTTCTCCTCCATGCCGGCGACCAGCGCGATCTCCGAGGTGATGCCGTGCTTGGCGGCGTAGTCGCGCACGTCCTGGGTGATGCGCATGGAGCAGAACTTGGGGCCGCACATCGAGCAGAAGTGCGCCTTCTTGGCGGGTGCGGCCGGCAGGGTCTCGTCGTGGAAGCTCGCCGCCGTGTCGGGGTCGAGGGAGAGGTTGAACTGGTCCTCCCAGCGGAACTCGAAGCGGGCCTTGCTCAGCTCGTCGTCGCGCACCTGCGCACCGGGATGGCCCTTGGCCAGGTCGGCCGCGTGGGCGGCGATCTTGTAGGCGATGACGCCGTCCTTGACGTCGCTGCGGTTGGGCAGGCCGAGGTGCTCCTTGGGAGTCACGTAGCAGAGCATGGCGGTGCCGTACCAGCCGATCATCGCGGCGCCGATGGCGCTGGTGATGTGGTCGTAGCCGGGGGCGATGTCGGTGGTCAGCGGGCCCAGCGTGTAGAACGGCGCCTCATGGCACAGCTCGAGCTGCAGGTCCATGTTCTCCTTGATCTTGTGCATGGGAACGTGGCCCGGGCCCTCGATCATCACCTGGCAGTCGCGGTCCCATGCCACGGTGGTGAGCTCGCCGAGGGTGCGCAGCTCGCCGAGCTGCGCGTCGTCGTTGGCGTCGGCGATGCTGCCGGGGCGCAGGCCGTCGCCGAGCGAGAACGAGATGTCGTAGGCGCGCATGATCTCGCAGATCTCTGCGAAGTGCGTGTAGAGGAAGTTCTCCTGGTGGTGCGCCAGGCACCAGGCCGCCATGATGCTGCCGCCGCGGCTGACGATGCCGGTGACCCGCTTCGCCGTCAGCGGCACGTAGCGCAGCAACACGCCGGCGTGGATGGTGAAGTAGTCGACGCCCTGCTCGGCCTGCTCGATGAGCGTGTCGCGGTAGATCTCCCAGGTGAGCGCCTCGGGCTCGCCGTTCACCTTCTCCAGCGCCTGGTAGATCGGCACGGTGCCGATGGGAACGGGCGAATTGCGGATGATCCATTCGCGCGTGGTGTGGATGTTGCGGCCGGTGCTGAGGTCCATCACCGTGTCGGCGCCCCAGCGCGTCGCCCAGGTCATCTTCTCCACCTCCTCCTCGATCGAGGAGGTGACCGCGGAGTTGCCGATGTTGGCGTTGATCTTGACCAGGAAGTTGCGGCCGATGACCATCGGCTCGGACTCGGGATGGTTGACGTTGGCGGGGATGATGGCGCGGCCGCGCGCGATCTCGTCGCGCACGAATTCCGGCGCCACGTTCTCGCGGATGGCGACGAACTCCATCTCAGGCGTGATCACGCCCCGCTTCGCGTAGTGCATCTGGGTGACCGCGGTGCCGCTCCGCGCGCGCAGGGGCATGCGCTGGTGCGTGGGGAAGCGCTGCAGGTTCCGCAGGTGCTCGGGACGCTTCAGCCCGTCGTCGACCGGCTGCACCTCGCGCCCGCCGTACTCCTCGACGTCGCCGCGCTCGCGGATCCAGGCGCTGCGCAGCGGGGGCAGCCCCTCGCGGATGTCGATGCGCTGCTGCGGATCGGTGTACGGGCCGCTCGAGTCGTACACGCGGACCGCGGCGGGCGGCTCGCCGTCGAGCGGGGTGAGCAGGATCTCGCGCACCGGGACGCGCAGGTCGGCGCGGCTGCCCTGCACGTACGCCTTGCGGCTGCCGCGGATCGGCTCGGCCGCCACCTGCGGTGTGTCGAGGATCTGTGCCACGGTGCGCCTCCTGCGGGCGAGGGCTCGCAGGCGCTCACGCACGGCGGCGCGGCCGGCACGGCGACGTGGTCGCACGCCGCTGCCGCGCCCGGTGTTCCGCCCGCTTTCCCTTCGCTGGTACTGACCAGATCAGGTTCAAGGAGTTGGTGGTCCTGATACCACCTCTCAGCTACACGCTCCCCCAGCGGGACTCGCTATTCAGGTGTATCCGAGCGGCAAGCATACGCCCGCGGGGAGGCGGGTGTGGAGCGGCTACCCAGGGTCACCGGAGAGGGCCCTGGCCACCGCGCCGAAGCCCCGGACGCCGGCGGCGCCGGCCGCCTGGATCGCCTCCTCCTCGATGCGGCGCAGCGCCGCGGTCACCCGGCCGGCGGCGCGCCGTCCCTGCCGGGTGAGGGTGACCAGCAGCGAGCGGCGGTCCGCGTCGTTGAGGGTGCGGGTGATCCAGGCGCGATTCTCGAGGCGGTCGAGGATGCCGGTGAGCGTCGAGGGACGGTGGCGCAGACCGCGCTGCAGCTCGCCGACGGTGTGCTCGCCGCCCTCAGCGAGGAGGGCGAGGACGTGCGCCTCGCCCTGGGAGACACCGAGGTCGCGCAGCTCGGCCTCGACGCGCACCCCGACGGCGTGCGCGGCACGCTGCAGCTCGATCACGAGCGAGGCGCCGGTGCCTCGGGGTGCGGGCATGGCGGCGACGGTACTGCGCATGCGACCTGCTCCGCAAGCCGGGCGGCCGCCCTTCGCACGACGGGGGTCCTGCCAATTGCTACGGATCCGAAATTTCCTGATACAATACGTACCGCCATGGAAGGCAACGACCTGAGCGACGACGAGTTCCTCGCCGCCGTCGACCACTGCGCGTTCGGCCCGCACGAGTTCCCCCACCGCGCCCACCTGCGCCTCGCCTATCTCTCCGTGCGCCACCATGGGCCGGCCGGCGGCGAGGCGCACGTCTGCAGCGCCATCCGCCGCCTCGCCGAGTCGCACGGCCATGCGGCCAGGTACAACGCGACGCTGTCGCGTGCCCGGGTCCGCGTCGTCGCCCACGTCATGGCGCAGCATCGCGGGGCGGGGTTCGACGAGCTCCTCGCGCTCCACCCCCGGCTGCTCGACAAGCACCTGCTCCTCGCCCACTACACGCGCGCCGCGCTGTTCGGGCCCGAGGCTCGCGCCGGATGGGTGGCGCCGGACCTGCTGCCGCTGCCTGTCACGGCCTGAGCGGGGCCTCGCGGCGTTCCCTGGCCCGCGTGGGGATTCCCCGCTCCTAGCGACGGCGGTGGCGGCGCCGCCCGGCCCACGACGCCGCGCCGGCGAGGACCGCGACGGCGGCGGCGACCAGCGCGCCGGGCGTCGCGTCGGCGGCATCCTGCAGCGCTGCGACGGGACGTGACGGCGCCGGCGTGATCCAGAGGGCGAGGGGCGGAGGGAGGGGCGATGCCGTGGCGGCGAAGGGCGAGGCCGGGGCCGCCGCAGAGGCGGTGGCCGCCGCACCCGGAGTCGTGCCGCTGGTCGGAGGAGCTGCAGGCATCGACTCGCCGTGCGGGGCGCCCGGTGCCGGCGCGGGGGACCGGGTGCCCGGCGGGGCCGGCCCACCGGGCGAGGCCGGCGCGGGCGACGACGCCGTTCCGGCCGCCGCCGAGGGGACCACCGTCTGCGGCCCGCTCCACTTGCCACCCGACGAACCGTCGGCGACGTGGAAGCGCACGCTCACCTTGTCGGTGGCGTCGGTCGAGGTGAAGTCGGCGCTGAAGGTGACCGTCCCCGACGTCCCCGAGCGCCCGGCGCAGAAGCTGGACGGCACGGCCACCGCGCCCTGGTAGGTCGAGGCGTCCGCGGAGTTGCCCGAGGGCAGCCAGGCGTTGTCGCCGGCCGCGACCTGGTACGTCGCCGCCGCCAGCCCCACCACCAGGTGGGTCTGCGAGCCGTTGGAGCACTTCACGCCGACCACCACCGCGCCGCTCGACACCGTCAGCGACGCCGCGGGATGCGCCCCGGGCATCGACACGTCGTAGCCCGCGCGCAGCGTGCTGCCCGCGGCGATGGTGACCGCGATGCCCTGCGACCACGTCCCCGTCGTCGCCTCGACCGGCGACGGCGCCAGGAGGACCGCCGGAACGCAGGCGAGCAGGGCCAGCCGCCATGCCGCGCCGCTCGACACACTCCGCATGCCCATCGCTGCCTCGAAGCCTACCGCTGCAATGCAGACGATCCAGGGCACGGTTTCCATGCCGTGCCAGCGATTGACGGGCGCGCGACGTTCGTTAGGCTTCGACCACCTCGGCGTCCACCACCTCGGGCTCTCCGGCCGCCCCGCCGGCGGCCGGGGCCCCGCCGCCGCGGATCACCAGCTCACCGCCGGCCACGTCGACGTCGATCGCGTCGCCCTCGCGGAAGCGGCCTTCGAGGATGGCCATGGCGATGGGGTCCTGGAGCCGGCGCTGGATGACCCGCTTCAGCGGCCGCGCGCCGTAGACCGGGTCGTAGCCCTCGTCGGCGAGCAGGTCGAGCGCCGCCGGGGTGATGTCGAGCGTCAGCTTGCGAGCGGCGAGGCGGTCGCGCAGGGCGCCGAGCTGGATCTCCACGATCCGGCGCAGCTGCTCGCGGTCGAGCCGCTGGAAGAGGATCACGTCGTCGATGCGGTTGAGGAACTCGGGGCGGAAGGCGTCGCGCAGGGCGTCGAGGACGCGGGTGCGCATCGCCAGCTGCTCGGCCGCGCCGGCGTCGTGGGGCATCTCGGCGATGAGGTGCGAACCCACGTTGCTGGTCATGATCACGACGGCGTTGCGGAAGTCGACGGTGCGGCCCTGGCCGTCGGTGAGCCGACCGTCGTCGAGCACCTGGAGCAGGACGTTGAAGACGTCGGGATGGGCCTTCTCCATCTCGTCGAGGAGCAGCACCGCGTAGGGACGGCGGCGCACCGCCTCGGTGAGGTAGCCGCCCTCCTCGTAGCCGACGTAGCCGGGCGGCGCGCCGATCAGCCGCGCCACCGAGTGCTTCTCCATGAACTCGCTCATGTCGATGCGCACCATGGCGTGCTCGTCGTCGAAGAGGAACTGGGCCAGCGCGCGGGCCAGCTCGGTCTTGCCGACGCCGGTGGGGCCGAGGAAGAGGAACGACCCGATGGGCCGGTTGGGATCGCTCAACCCGGCACGCCCGCGGCGCACCGCGTTGGCCACCGCGGAGATCGCATCGTCCTGCCCGACGACGCGCTCGTGCAGACGCTCCTCGATGTGCAGCAGCTTCTGCATCTCGCCTTCGAGCATCTTCGACACCGGGACGCCGGTCCAGCGCGACACCACCTCGGCGATGTCCTCCTCGTCCACCTCCTCCTTGAGCAGGGGGCGCTCGCCGCCGATCTCGCGCAGGTGCGACTGCTCCGCCTCCAGGCCGCGCTGCAGCTCGGTGAGCTGCCCGTAGCGCAGCTCGGCGGCGCGGCCGAAGTCGGCCATCCGCTCGGCGCGCTCGGCGTCGTGCTTGACCTGCTCGATGCGCTCCTTGATGTCGCGGATCGCCGTCAGCGCACCCTTCTCCTGCTGCCAGCGCTCGCGCATGCCGCTGCCCCGCTCCTGCAGGTTGGCGAGCTCGCGCTCCAGGGCCTCGAGCCGCTCGCGCGACGCCGCGTCGGTCTCCTTGCGCAGCGCCTCGCGCTCGATCTCGAGCTGGCGGATCTCGCGCTCGACCACGTCGAGCTCGGTGGGCAGCGAGTCGATCTCGATGCGCAGCCGCGACGCGGCCTCGTCGACGAGGTCGATCGCCTTGTCGGGGAGGAAGCGGTCGGTGATGTAGCGGTGCGACAGCATCGCCGCTGCGACGATCGCCGAGTCGGTGATGCGCACGCCGTGGTGCACCTCGTAGCGCTCCTTGAGCCCGCGCAGGATCGAGATGGTGTCCTCGACCGACGGCTGGTCGACCATGACGGGCTGGAAGCGCCGCTCCAGCGCGGCGTCCTTCTCGATGTGCTTGCGGTACTCGTCGAGAGTTGTGGCCCCGATCGCCCGCAGCTCGCCGCGCGCCAGCGCGGGCTTGAGCAGGTTGGCGGCGTCCATCGACCCCTCGGCGGCGCCCGCGCCGACGAGGGTGTGCAGCTCGTCGATGAACAGGATCACCTGGCCGTCGCTGGAGGTCACCTCGCGCAGCACCGCCTTGAGACGGTCCTCGAACTCACCGCGGTACTTGGTTCCTGCCACCAGTGACCCCAGGTCGAGGGCCACGACGCGGCGGTCCTTGAGGCCCTCGGGCACGTCGCCCGAGGCGATGCGCTGAGCCAGGCCCTCGGCGATGGCGGTCTTGCCGACGCCGGGCTCACCGATCAGCACGGGGTTGTTCTTGGTGCGCCGCGAGAGGACCTGCATGACGCGACGGATCTCGTCGTCGCGGCCGATGACGGGGTCGAGCTTGCCGCGCCGCGCCGCGTCGGTGAGGTCGCGCCCGTACTTGTCGAGCGCCTCGTACTTGGCCTCGGGGTTGGGATCGGTGACGCGCTGCGAGCCGCGCACCGACTCGAGGATGGCGTAGATGCGGTCGCGGGTCACGCCCGCCTGCTGCAGCAGCCGCGCCGCGTCCCCCTGCTCCTGCGACGCCAGCGCGATGAGCAGGTGCTCGGTGGAGACGTACTCGTCCTTGAGGCGGCTCATCTCGTCGAAGGCGGCCATGAGCACGGTGCGGAGCTGCGCTCCCACGCCGGGATCGGCGCCGACCTGCTTTGGGCGCGCGTCGAGCGACGCGCGCAGGCGCGCCGCCATCGGCTCCGGCTGCGCCTCGAGACGGCGCAGGAGGGTGGGGACCAGCCCTTCCGGCTGTTCCAGGAGCGCGAGCAGCAGGTGCTCGGGATCGACGGACGGGTGCTGGAGGGTCTGGGCCGCCTGCTGGGCGGCCTGCAGAGCCTCCTGGGAGCGTTCGGTGAAGCGGTCGAGCCGCATGGAGTCAGGGGACCTCCTTGCTTGGGATTTCGGGAGGTGAATACCCCAAGCCCCGCACGGCTAATCCTGCGCGCCACCGCCGGCGAACGCCGGCGGCCCCGGCCGTTCCGCCCAGCGCCGCCGGCCCCCGGCCTGCGAGACTCCCGGCGCCGGACGACAGGCGATGGAAGTGGAGGCGCGGGAGCATGAAGCTCGGGTTGATGTTCGCCAACACCGGGGCGATGGTCTCCCCGGAGGGCGCGGCGGAGGTGGCGCGGCACGCCGAGCAGGCGGGATTCGAGTCGCTCTGGACGGTGGAGCACGTCGTCGTCCCGGCGGGCTACGAGTCGAAGTACCCCTACAACCGCAGCGGGAAGATGGCGGGAGGTGACGACGCGCCCATCCCCGACCCGCTGATCTGGCTCGCCTACGTCGCCGCGCACACCGAGCGGCTGAAGCTTGCCACCGGGATGCTCATCCTCCCCCAGCGCAGCCCGCTGGTCACCGCCAAAGAAGTGGCCACGCTCGACGTGCTCAGCCACGGTCGCGTCATCCTCGGGGTCGGCATCGGCTGGCTGCGCGAGGAGTTCGAGGCCATCGGCGTCGACTTCGAGACGCGCGGGCGCCGCGCCGTCGAGGGCATCGAGGCGATGCGCCGGCTCTGGGCCGACGACCAGCCGAGCTACGAGGGCCGCTCCGTCCGCTTCCACGACGCCCGCCTCTGGCCCAAGCCGCTGCACCGCCGCGTGCCCATCGTGCTCGGCGGCCACGGCGAGGTCGCCGCACGCCGCGCGGGACGCCTCGCCGACGGGTTCTTCCCCGGGCGCAGCAGGCCCGACGAGGTGCGGGCGCTGCTGCAGGTGATGCGCCGGGCGGCGGAGGACGCCGGCCGCGATCCGGCGCAGGTCGAGCTGACCCTCGGCGCACCGCCCGACCGCGCCTTCGTCGAGCAGCTGGTCGAGCTGGGTGTCGACCGCGTGGTGCTGCCGCCGATGGGGCTCGACGTCGACTCCGTCAAGGCGGGCATCGACCAGGCGGTCGAGACGCTCGCCGCCCTGGCGGCCACCTGACCCCGCGCGAGCGATCGCGGCGATGCGTCCACACCGGCCGGAGCGGCGATACCATGGCGCCGGCCGCGGGCCACGCATGCCATCGATCGACCTCTTCCTCCGTCTCACCCACCGGCAGCGCCGCAACCTGGCCGCCGTCGTCGCCGCGTCGGCGCTGATCGGCTTCGTGCTCGCCAACCAGCCGCCCGGAAGCGCCGCGCATCCCGAGGCGCGCCCGGCCGCGGCCCGTCCGGCCGATCGCAGCGCCGTCCTGCCGCTGACCGCGGCGACGCCGACGCCGGCCCCGCTCCCGGTGCTCAGGCTGCTGCACGCACACCTCGCCTTCACCGACGACTCCGCCTCGCACAGCGGTGCGCCCAACGTGAAGGCGACGGCCGGCATCCTCGTCGACCTCGACACCGGCAGCATCCTCTGGCAGCGCGACATGCACGCGCCGCTGCCGCCGGCGAGCACGACGAAGGTGCTCAGCACCATGGTGGCGCTGGAGAACTTCGATCCCGGGCGGCTGGTCACCGTCACGCCCGACGCGCTGCACCAGGCCGGGGACGAGACGGTCATGGGGTTGAGGGCGGGCGACCAGCTCACCGTCGAGGAGCTGCTCGACGGCATGCTCACCGTGAGCGGCAACGACGCCGCCACCGCGCTCGCCGTCGACACCGTGGGCATGGACGCCTTCGTCGCCGCCATGAACCGGCAGCTCGAGGCGCTCGGGCTGCACGACTCGCACTTCGTCACCCCCGTCGGCCTCGACGACCCGCAGCAGCGCGCCTCCGCCTACGACCTCGCCACCATCGCGGCGCTCGACGTCGAGAGCTTCCCCGTGTTCCGGCAGATCGTGTCCCAAACCGAGATCGACCTGCCCGCCACGGCGCAGCACGGCGCCTTCTACCTGGGCAACCTCAACCGGCTGCTGAGGATCTACCCGGGCGCCGACGGCATCAAGCCCGGCTCCACCGGCGACGCCGGCCCCTGCCTGATCGGGATGGCGGAGCGCGGCGGGCACCGGCTCCTCTCGGTGGTGCTCGACGCGCCGGAGCTGTACACCGACTCGCGCGACCTGCTCGACTGGGGGTTCGTGCAGGAGGGGGTGCCGTCGGCGCTGCCGACCCCGGCGCCCGCCAAGAAGCGGCCCTAGGCGCTCTGGGCGTCGGACTGGCGGCGGCGCCGGTCGGTCAGGTGGGCGCGGCACTCGGCGTAGGTGAGGCACGAGGCCACGAACCCCGCGTGGCTCCAGGTGAGCGGCGCCACGCTCATCGGCGCGCCGGTGTACGGATGCACCTGTTCCGGCAGCACCCCCGAGGGCAGCGCCTGCCGCTGCACCCACTCCAGCAGGGGCAGCACGGTGGCGTCCAGCTCCGCGGCGCTGCGCGCTACGCGTGAGCACCAGTCGGCGAGCCACAGCGTGCAGATGATCCAGGGGTTGCCCGGCACCTCGTCGGACACCTCGACGCACTGGTAGTAGTCGCGCTGGTAGCGCGACACGCCGCCGATGCCGGTGCGCAGCCAGAGCGTCTCGCGCACCGACTCCATGGTCGCCGCCACGCGCGGGTCGTCGGGCTCGTACATGCCGAAGGCGAAGAGGCCGAAGAGCGAGGCGTCGACGGTCATGTCGCGGTCGTAGCCCCAGCCGGCGCTGCGCGGCATGAGCTGGCGCGCGAAGCGGCGCTCCCGGTCGTTCCAGAGCAGGTCGTCGGCGGCGCGGCGCATCTCGGCCGCGGCGCTGCGATAGGTGGTCGCCTTGTCGGTCTCGCCGAACTCGTCGGCGATGCAGGCGGCAGCGGTCAGCCCGCCGTGCACCGCCGCCACGGTGAAGGTGTGCACGCCGCGGCGCTCCTCCCAGAGGTCCCAGGACGGTCGTGGCAGGCGGGTGGAGTGGTCGCGCCAGGTGACCATGAAGTCGGCGGCCTTCTCCACCAGCGCGTGGTAGAGCGGCTTGACGAACTCGGTGTCGCGGGTGCGCCGGAAGTACTCGCCGAGCGACCAGATCACCAGCGCCGTCTCGTCCTCCTGGATGGGGAGCTGGGGCTGCCCGTCGCCGAACCAGGGGTGCCACGACGAGCCCAGCGAACCGTCGGCGTTGTACTTGTGGAGCAGGTAGCCGCGGCCGCCGCCGAAGCGCTCCAGGCAGAACTCCAGGAAGGCGCGCAGCGGGTGCGGGTAGCCGGCGCGGTCCAGGGCCACGCCCACCAGCGCGCCGTCGCGCGGCCAGACGTAGCAGTAGGTGTCGCGCGCGTGCTCGAGGATGTCGCGGTCGGTGGCGGCGATGACCCCGCCACCCTCGTCGATCAGCGCTCGCGTGATCAGCAGGCTGCGGGTGTAGAGCGCCTGCAGGTGCCGGGGCAGGGAGTCGACGCGCTGCGAGGCGCTGTTGACCCAGCTCCGCCAGTACTTGCGGGTGCGGTCGAGGATCTTCTCCGGCGAGGTGTCGCGCAGCATCTGGTCGAGCGCCTTGACCTGGCGATAGGCGGTGGCGACGCACATCCAGATGTGCAGCGTGGCGGCGCCGCCGGCGGGGAGTGCGAGCGAGAAGCCGATGCACGAGTCGACGGCGCCCTGCTCGATGGCGTGGCCGCTCAGCTCGCCGTCCTCGGCGTCCGCCCAGGTGCCGGCCAGGCCGTGGATGCCGGTGCGCCCGGTGGTGTAGAGCCGCACCCCGGCGCGGCCCTGCGCCGAGCCGTTGAAGAGGAAGTAGCGCGACCCCTTGTAGTGCAGCACCGCCGACAGCTCGGGGTCGAAGAAGGCGGTGTCACCGACGTCGGTGCCGCTGATGTTCAGGTCATGGTGGGCAAAAACGCGCACCTCGCGGGCGCGCCCGGTGAGGTCGCGCACCTCGACCTGGCGGACCAGCACGTCGGCCTCGAAGTCGACGGCGTCGTGCAGGCGCACCTCGATGCCCAGGTTGGGGTGGTGGGCGACCACCTCGGTGACCAGCGTGTCGGACTCGTACGCGACGGCCCGGTCGAAGGCGTCGAACCAGGCGAAGACGCCGTCCGTCCAGAACCCCAGCCGCGAGGGCGCCCCGGCGTGGTGCTCGAAGCCGACCTGCGGGTAGTAGACGTCGCGGATGCGGCAGGCCTCGTCGAGGTTGACGTGCAGCCTGCCGTTGCTGAGCACCAGGGAGCGAGGCATCGCCGGGCCAGTATAGGAGCGGCCGGCGGGAGCGCCCGGGCGCGGTGACGCTTCTGTTGCGGCGCTCCGCGGGAGCGCCCCGCCTCACCGCCCTGCGACGCCGCCGTTGCCGAAGCGTCGGCCGGCCGGGCTCCACGCGGCCGTATAACTCCAGGCAGGACCCAGTTCGAGGTTGCGTGTGCTGGCTGCCGCCCGTGTCCCCGCGCCGAGCAGTCCGTCGGCGCCGAGCCCGGCCCGACCGGACGCCATGGCCGCACGCCCACCGGCGCGCGACCTCCCCACCGCCGTCGAGCGCGACCGCCGCGCCGGCATCGAGCGGGTCATCGAGCTGGGCCGCTGGCTGGTCCTCATCTTCGCCGCCGTCACCGCCAACTTCTCCTCGAAGCGCACCGGCAACATCGCCGAGGTCAACCTCCTGCTCGGCTCCTGGGGCCTCTTCAACCTGGCGGTGACCCTGGCCCTGGTGGCCCGCCACCTGCCCGGCAGGCGCACCCAGTACGCCATGACCGGTCTCGACATCGCCGTGGCCACGGCGCTCATCTACCTGACCGGCGGCTTCGCATCGAGCTTCAGCGTCACCTTCTACGTGGTGGTGATCGCCTCCAGCCTGCGCTTCGGCATCCGCGGCTCGCTGCTCTGCGCCGCGGTGATCAGCGCGACGTACATCGCCGTCGGCATGTGGGTGTCCCACGAGCTGCCGTCGCTCGACGTGTACTCCTCGCACATCTTCCTGTACTTCGTCGTCGCGGTCGCGACCGGCCTGCTCGCCCGCGAGGTGGCCGGCGCGCGGGCGCGCCAGATCGCGCACACCTTCGAGCTGGAGCACGCCGCCTTTCTGGAGCTGCGCGAGGTCGACCGCATCAAGAGCGAGTTCATCATGCTGGCCTCGCACGAGCTGCGCACCCCGCTGGCCAAGATCAAGGCCTGGCTGATGC
>Ga0070741_10004407_pt1 | contig 32921 bp, 26 predicted proteins | sample Coa_R1_4_FD_66440 | JGI IMG/M metagenome (GOLD analysis project Ga0070741, IMG submission 66440) | Surface soil microbial communities from Centralia Pennsylvania, which are recovering from an underground coalmine fire - Coalmine... | ecosystem: Environmental > Terrestrial > Soil > Unclassified ... | reverse complement strand
CCGCCACCGGCGAGCGCGAGGCATACGCGACCTCGACCTTGAGTGCGAGCTCGCCCTCCCGGCCGATTCCCACCGGGGCGATGCACAGACCCAGATTGAGCAATCCATCCCGCTCCAGCGCCGCGCCCAGCCAGGCGGGGGTGGCCGCCAGGTGGCCGCACAGCGCCAGCGCCGTTGCCCGGTCGAGCGCCAGCTGCGTCAGCGCCTCGGGCTGCACTGCATCCAGCAGGATCAGCACCGCCTGGATCAGGCGCGGCACGCGCGCCAGTGGGCCGCCGCTGCCGATGAGCAGGTCGATCGGTGGCAGCGGCGGCGGGGTGGACCGGCCGCCGGCGTCGTCCCACGCCGCCAGCGCCGGGCTGAGCGTGCCAGCTAGGCGGCCGGCCACGTCCTCGGCCACGAGGCGGAGCGCCTCGCGCGCGAAAGCATGCTCGATCAGCAGGTCGTGCACCGTCTCGGGCAGCGAGGCCGGAGCGCCCAGGGCCCGCTGCGCCGCGCGGCGCAGCAGCTCTTCGCCCGCATCGACCGGCAGCCACCGTGCCACAGCGGCGGCTCCCGCCTGGCGTAGCAGGCTGAGACGCCCCGCGCCCAAGCCCAGGTCGTCACGCGCGGCCACCACCAGCCGCCGCTGCGCCTGGCTGCCCACGGCGGCTACGGCAAGGGCGTGGGCGGCGCCGAGATCGAGCGTCAGCACGTCGACGTCGTACCGCTCGGCGATCAGCTCGGTGGCCGTGCAGATGCCGTCGAGCGTGGATTGCGGAGCGGCGCGCCACGCCTCCGGCAGCGTCTCCAGATACCCGCGCCCGAGGCGCTGCGCGGCACAGGAGCGAACCGCCGGCGCGAGCTGCTCGGCCGGGCTTCCCTGGAGAGGAATGAGGCGCGGCCCCAGCGCTTCGGCGGCCGAGGCCAGCACACGCTCATCCTCGGCGATCACCAGCACTGCTGGCGGGGCGCCGAGCCGGCCCGTGCCGCAGGCCAGGGTCTCGATGGCACCGAGCACGCGCTCGTGGTCGGCGGGCCGCCCGGCATGCACGAGCACCAGATCCGGCTCCTGGGCCTCCAGCGAGGCCAGCAGCGGCTCCGGCTCGCCGGCCGGGCCCTCCAGTGCCAGCACCGGCAGGAGACGTACCGGTAGGGCAGCCAGCGCCGCGGCGAGGGCCCGGCCATCGCCCGCACGTGGTGCCACGATGGCGATGCGCGGCACACCGCCGGCACTGGTCATGACCAGCCGCTCGGCGGCCGCGGTGGTGTGGAGCGGGCGCCCGGCGATCTCCAGCGTGCGCGCCAGGGCGCGCTCGAGCGCGCTGGCAACGGCCGGCCGGCCATCATCGCCGATCGACGGCACTCGCCCTGTGGCGATGAGCCGGCGCTCGCCCTCCACCGGCTCGATGAGGAAGACAGTGGTAAAGCCCATGCCCACGTCGGCAGCCAGCAGGGCGCGCTCGTTGCCGGCCGCCGCTGCAGGCGCTGCGGTGGCGTCGGATGTGGCCACGGGCGCCACGGGCACGGCGGTTGGCCTTGACCATGGAAGGCGCATCGGCCGGGCAGGATAGCATGCCTGCCGCCGATTCTGTGCGCGTTCGGTGCGTGCCGGCGGGAGCGATGCCGGCGGGAGCGATGCCGGCGGCAAGGGGCAGCGGCTGATGTGGCCGCTCGGGCTTGGAACCGTGCGATGGCCATGATCGGGCGGCTGCCGTGCGGAAGGGGTCGAGAAGCGACGTGGCCACTTGGGTCTGCAGCGCCAGGGCTGCGCTACCCGCACCACCCCCACGGAAAGGATCGAAAAGCGATGTGGCCACTTGGGTAGCCAAAGCGGCGCGACCCGCCTACAATTTAGGGCTGGGAAGGGGAGCTCCCGTTTGGAACGCGACCCGCTCGTCCGGGGCCTGCTGCTCATGCTGGCGGCCATCGGGACGGTGTGGCTGGCCGGCTGGATCTGGCAGGTGGCGAGCCGATTTTCGGACGTCATCCTGCTCTTTTTCCTCGCCTGGCTGGTGGCCTTTGTCCTGAAGCCGATCGCCCGGTGGCTGCAGCGGTTCGGCCTGCCGCCGCTGCTGGCCGTGGGCTCGGTCTACCTCGGGCTGGCCCTGATTGTGGTCGTCACCGCCGTCCTGGTCGTTCCTGTGGCGGTGACGCAGCTGGCGCAGCTCGGCAATAGCCTGCCGCTCCTCGGCGCCGAGCTCAAGCTGCGCGCCGATCAGGTGCACGTGAGCCTGCTCGAGCGCGGGCTTCCCGAATCGCAGCTGGCCGATCTCTACAACACCGCCGTGGCACGCGCCGAGGCGGCCGGCGCCGCGCTGCTCACCAGCAGCCTGGCCCTAGCCACGGCGCTGATCGGCAGCGTGCTGAAGGCGATGCTGGTGCTGATCCTCTCCTTCTACATCATGCTCGACGGTGAGACGATCGCGCGCCTCTTCGTCGAGCTCCTACCGGTGCGCTATCGCGACGACGCCGCGGCCGCGCTCGAGCAGATCGACCGGACGTTCGGTGGTTTCGTGCGTGGCCAGCTCTTCCAGGCGGCGCTCTACGGCATGGGGACGGCGCTGGCCATGGAGCTGGCCCGGCTCCCATACACGCTGGTCATCAGCATCTTCGCCGGTATCGCGATGCTCATCCCATTCATCGGTCCGTATCTGGCCATGATCCCGCCCTTCGTGCTGGCAATCACGCTGGCGCCGGGAACGGTGTGGTGGATGATGGCGCTCCTGATCGTTCTGCAGTTTGTGGTCGTCAACGTCCTGGCGCCCAGAATCATGAGCCGCACGGTAGGAATCCATCCGCTCGTCGTCTTTGGAGCCGTGCTCGTGGGGGCCAAGGTGGCCGGTGCATGGGGGGCCATCTTCGGCGTCCCGGCGGCGGCGATGCTCTTCCTGCTGCTGCGCGTCCTCTATCTGCGGGTGGTGCTGCGCACGCCGCTCTATCGCACGGGTGCGCCGCTCTCGCCGGAAGCGCTCGTGCCGGCAGCCAGGCCGATCGTGCCCCACGCTCGCGTGCCGGGCTACGACCGGCCTGAGCCCGCTCCCCCCGGTGCTGCCGGCGGTGATCCCCACGCCCCCCAGCCGGGCGAGGCTTCGGCCCGCCCGGCGGAACGAGAGCCGGTGCTACGATGAGCATTCTGCTGCGGCTGCTTCGCTACGCCTACCGCTATCGCTTCTTTACGCTGGCGGCGTATGCCTGCCTGCTGCTCGCCACCGGGCTGGGGCTCGTGCAGCCGATCATCATCAAGCAGGTGATCGACCGCGGCATCGGGCAGCGCGATGCGCCGTTCCTCCTGCTGGCGGCCGGGCTGCTCGTCGTCGTCAACGTCAGCAGCAGCCTGCTCAACTTTGGCACCTCGTTCCTCAACGAGCTGGTCTCGCAGCGCGTCGCCTACGACCTGCGCAACGCGCTCTATGACCACCTGCAGCGCCTCTCGTTCGCCTATCACGACCGCGCCAAGACCGGCGAGCTGATGAGCCGCGTCACCTCCGACGTCGATAACTCGCGGGTCTTCACCGGCCAGGGCGTGCTGCAGGTGATCAATGCGGTGATGATCTATATCAGCGTCATCAGCATCATGTTCCGGCTGGACTGGCGTCTGGCACTCCTCTCGCTGCTGACGATGCCCTTCCTCGCCTTCACCGCCATGCAGTACGGCACCAAGGTGCGGCCGATGTATAGCCACATGCAGCGCCAGTGGGCGCGCCTGACGGCCACCCTTCAGGAGAACATCACCGGCGTGCGGGTGGTCAAAGCCTTCGCGCGTGAGCCGTTCGAGATCGAGAAGTTCGAGCGTGACAATGAGGCGTACCTGGAGCGCAATATCGCCGCTGCACGGCTGCAGGCGCTCGTCTACCCGATGATGCTCTTCATCACCAGCGTGGGAACGATCTTCATCCTCTGGTACGGCGGCCGGGAGGTGGTGCTGGGGCGGATGACGATCGGCACGCTGCTGGCGTTCAATAGCTACCTGGCACGCCTGGCACAGCCAACGCGCATGCTGGGATCGATCATCGCCTGGGTCTCGCGCGCCGTCGCCTCGGGCGAGCGCCTCTTCGAGATCCTGGACGCGCGCTCGCCGGTGGCGGAGAAGCCGGGCGCCATCCCCATGCCTCCGATCAAAGGGCGGGTGGTCTTCGACCACGTCTGGTTCAGCTACGCGCCGCCATCGCCGGCCGCGGCCGGTGCGCTGGAGGACGGTGGGCCACGGCCGGCCGGTGGGGACGGCCGCGCCTCCGGCCGGCGGGGTGGTGCCGGGCGAGGTGAGCCCGATCGGAGCGTGGAGCGGCAGCGTGAGGCCGAACGGCGCAGCCTCTTCGATCCCAGCCGGCCGCTCTCGGGCGAGCCGGTGCTGCGCGACATCTCGCTGGTGGCCGAGCCGGACCAGGTCGTGGCGCTGATCGGCCATACCGGCGCGGGCAAGACCGCGCTGGTGAATCTCATCCCCCGGTTCTACGACGTCACCAGGGGCGCCGTGCTGATCGATGGGATCGACGTGCGCGACGTGCAGCTGGAGTCCTTGCGCCGCCAGATCGGTATCGTGATGCAGGACCCGCTGCTCTTCTCCGCCAGCATCGCCGAGAACATCGCCTATGGGCGGCCCGACGCGCCGATGGAGGCGATCGTGCGCGCGGCGAAGGCGGCGCAGGCCTACGAGTTCATCTCTCAGCTGCCCGAAGGCTTCGAGACGCACGTCGGCGAGCGCGGCGTCACCCTTTCCGGCGGCCAGCGGCAGCGCCTCAGCATCGCCCGGGCGCTGCTGATCGATCCGCGCATCCTGATCCTCGACGACGCCACCGCCAGCGTCGACATGCGCACCGAGTTCCTCATCCAGCAGGCGCTGCAGGAGCTGATGAAGGGGCGCACGACCTTCGTGATTGCCCAGCGGCTGACCACCATCAAGCAGGCCGACCAGATCCTGGTGCTCGATCACGGGCAGATCGTGCAGCGCGGCACGCACGACGAGCTGCTCCAGCACGAAGGCCCCTACCGGCAGATCTACGATCTGCAGCTCCGTGACCAGGAGGAGGTCGTCAGGCAGATGGAGCAGATGGCACGGCTGGGGGGCCAGCCATCCGGCGAGACGGCGCGAGTCGCGACACGCTAAGAGCAGGTGCCATGAGCCAGATGCCACAACCGAGGAGACGGAACCCGGAGGACGATGAGGTTCTCGGCAAAGCCTACGATCCGCGGATCGTGGCGCGGACCTGGAAGTACGTGCGCCCCTACCGGGTGCACATGCTCTGGGCCACGGTGCTGATGATCTGCATCGCCTCGGCGAACCTCGCCGGCCCCTATCTGATCAAGCTGGCGATCGACGTGGCCATCGCCTCGGGCAATATACCTATGCTCACGCTCATCGCCTTCGCCTACATCCTCAGCGCGCTCGTGTCGTGGGCCTGCACCTACGGGCAGACCTACATCATGAGCTGGGTGGGCCAGAGCGTGCTCTACACCATGCGCCGCGAGCTGTTCGTGCACCTGCAGCGGCTCTCTTTCAGCTACTACGACAACATGGAGGCCGGGCGCATCATGTCGCGCATGACCGGCGACGTGAGCGCGCTGAACGACTTCCTGACCAGCGGCGTGGTGGCCATTGCCAGCGGCGTCTTCGTGCTGATCGGCATCGTGGTGATCATGCTCTCGATGAACCTGCGCCTGGCGCTGCTCACGCTCACCGTCGTGCCGCTCATTGCGCTGGTGACGCACCTCTATCGCTCGCGCGCACGCGAGCTCTACCGCGAGGTCCGGCGCCAGAACTCGATCGTCACCGGCTACCTGGCTGAGAACATCGCCGGCGTGCGCGTGGTGCAGGCGTTCGCGCGCGAGCGCGAGAACCTGCGCCGCTTCGACCAGGTCAACCGCGAGAACCTGCGCCGGCTGCTCAAGGCCGCGGCCTTCTCCTCTGGCTTCAATCCGGTGCTCACCTTCATGAGCACGATTGCCGTCGTGCTGATCATCTGGTACGGTGGCCAGAAGGTGCTCCAGGGCACGCTGACCATTGGCTCGCTCTATGCCTTCATCGCCTACGTCGGCCGGTTCTTCGAGCCCATCAACGACCTCTCGCAGCGCTACAACTCGATGCAGGCGGCGATGGCCGGTGGCGAGCGCGTCTTCGAGCTGCTCGATACGCCGGTGGCCATCCAGGATAAGCCAGGTGCCTACGAGCTGCCGCCGATCAAAGGGCGGGTCGTCTTCGATAATGTGGTCTTCGAATATATCCCCGGCCGCCCGGTGCTCAAGGGCATCTCGCTCCGTGCCGAGCCGGGCGAGGTGGTGGCGCTCGTCGGCCATACGGGGGCCGGCAAGAGCTCGATTATCAACATCCTGCTGCGCTTCTACGACATCAAGAGCGGCGCGATCACGATCGATGGGCACGATATTCGCGACGTGACCACGGCCAGCCTGCGCCGCCAGGTGGGGCTGGTGCTGCAGGAGCCGTTCCTGTTCTCGGGAACGATCCGCGACAATATCCGGTACGGCAAGCTCGACGCCACGGACGAAGAGATCATCGCCGCGGCCAAGGCCGTCAGCCTGCATGAGTTCATCGAGTCGCTGCCCTTCGGCTACGATACCGAGGTGCAGGAGCGAGGCTCGACGCTCTCCCAGGGGCAGCGCCAGCTGCTCTCGTTTGCGCGGGCGCTCATCGCCGACCCGCGCATTCTCATCCTGGACGAGGCGACGTCGAGCGTCGATACCGCCACCGAGAAGCTGATCCAGAGCGCGCTCGAGGTCTTGATGCGCGGGCGCACCAGCTTCGTGATTGCCCACCGCCTGTCGACGATCAAGGCCGCCGACCAGATCATCGTGCTGCGCCAGGGCGAGATTATCGAGCGCGGCACCCACGCCGAGCTGCTGGCGCGCGAAGGCTACTATTTTGGCCTGTATTCGATGCAGTTCCGGTATCAGGAGCTGGGCCTGGCCCACAACGTCTTTGGGGGCGACGACGAGACGGTGGAGCCGGTTGCCCTGCCGGGGCATCCGGGTGCGCTCGGCGCGCGTGGGGCCCCGCCTCCTGCGCAAGCCACACGAGGGTGAGACACGCTGGCACGCCACAGGTCAAGCGATTGGTGGCGGTGCTCCTGGGAGTAGCGCTGGTGGGGAGCACCGCGGTCGTGGCCGCGCGCCGCGGCATCGCGCCCCTGGTCGCGCGAGAGGTTGCGGCGCCGGCGATCAAGACGGCCGAGCTCTGGTACCAGCAGGCGCCGGCGCCGGGAGTGTGGGCCGAGCTGAAGGTGATCCTCGATAATCCTCTCAAGCTTGGGGCAACGAAGACCCAGCTGGTGGTCTCCGGCACGCTGCTCGATGACTTCCGGATTCGCGATACCGATCCCAAGCTGCTCATGCCGCCCCGTCGCCTGGTTGATGGCCGGGTGGCGCTACTGTTTCCGGCGCCGCTCGACCAATCGCTGAACTGGTATCGGCTCGAGCTGGCGGCGCGCACGGCAGCGCCACGGCCGCTGGCGCTGGAGCTGACGATCATTGGCCCCGGGACGATGCCGGCGGTGCGGCCGGCCACGCCGGTGGTACAGTTTGCCGATCGCGCCGCCGACCCTTTCCTGGCTGTGCCCCGGCCATTGATTGGCGCCATCCCGGGCCGGGCGCGCGAGGCGTTTCCGGTGCTGGTCGTGTTCGACGTGGTGATGGGGGTGCTCGCCGCCATGGGCTGCGTGGTAGCCTTCCGCCTTGCGCACCGCCCTCCACCGGCGCCGTGAGCCGGCCGGTACTATTGGGCCATCTCCTGGGGCACTTCTGGCCGGCGGAACGGTAGTATTGTCCAGCCGTTCGGTACGGGAAGCCGGGCTGGAAGCTGGACGGAGAGACGAAGCTTGGGTTCGGCCAGTCGGTTCGCCACGAGTCAGTCGGTTCGTCACGAAAAGGCGAAAGACGAAGGGCCAAAGCCTGGCTCCGGCCAGCCGGTTCGTCCGTTGGTACGTAGAGCGCGCCGCCGGGAGAAAGGGAGAGCCGGCAAGGAGCCATCACTCCGGCTGCCGGGCGGCGTTCTAGTTTGGGGAGCGTAGGCCATGGCTGCGACTCTGACCTGGCGTTGGTGCATGGTGCCCGGCGTCCGGCAGCACGCCGGGCGTGCCGACGGCAGCGCGGCACACGTTTTGCTGGTCCTCGTATCCTGATGATCCTGCACCAGATGCCGGCAGGTTAGGGCGTGTCGACGATACGGATGAGCCGGGGGACGATAAGGGAAGCAGAGGCGAGCGCGTTCGAGCAGCGTGAAGCTTGGCGGCACCGCTGATGAGGGAGAGAGGGAGTGAGCCGTATCTTGATTGTCGACGACGATCCAACGATCGTCCAGATGCTGACCGATATCCTGACCGACGAAGGGTACGAGGTCGCGTCGGCCACGCAGAGCTTGCGCGCCTTCGATCGGGCGAAAGAGACGCAGCCGGACCTGATCTTGATGGACATCATGATGCCCTACCTGGATGGGCTCGATCAGATCAAGCTCTTCTCGCTCGACGATGACCTCAAGGATGTGCCGATCATCGTCATCACGGCGAAGGCGCACGCGCTTGATGGCATCGAGGACCTGCGTGCATTGCGGATCGTCGATTACCTCTATAAGCCGTTCGAGATCGCCGTGCTGCTGGAGAAGATTCGCCACGTGATCGGCACGCCGGCCTAGAGCAGGTTAAGGCCAGCGGGGTTTAGTCATGCCTTCCCTGCTTGGCTGTCCGTGGTGCTCGGTGCCGCCGGCTGGCGCCGTGTGGCCGGAAGCCGTAGCCGGTAGCCGACCCCGCGCACCGTCTCCAGCAGCTTTGGCTTGCTCGGGTGCTTCTCCAGCTTCTCGCGCAGCCAGCGAACGTGGACGTCGACGGTGCGGCTATCGCCGACGAAGTCGCGGCCCCAGACGTGGTCGAGCAGCTGCTCGCGACTGAATACCTGGCCCGGGTGGTGTATGAAGAAGGCGATCAGGTCGAACTCCTTGGGCTTGAGGGGGATCTCCTTCCGCTTGCGCAGCAGGCGCCGCTCGGCCGGGTCGAGCAGCAGATTGCCGATGCAGATGGGCGATTCTACCGGCGGCGGCGACTCGCGCTCGAACTGCCGGCGACGCAGCATGGCCTTCACGCGCGCCACAAGCTCGCGCATCGAGAAGGGCTTGGTCACGTAATCGTCGGCGCCGACCTCGAGCCCCACCACCTTATCCACCTCATCGGCCTTGGCCGTGAGCATCAGAATGGGAACGGTGCGCAGCGCGGCCGCGGCTGATTGGCGCAGCGCGCGGCACACTTCCAGCCCATCGAGGCGTGGGAGGAGCAGGTCGAGGATGACCAGATCGGGGCGCTCACGCCGCGCGACGTCGAGCCCGCGCTCGCCGTCGGCGGCGGTGAGCACCTCGTAACCTTCCTTGCGCAGGTTGTAGCCGATGGTGCTCAGCAGCGCCGGCTCGTCTTCGATGAGCAGGATGCGGGCCATGCGGCGCGGTTACGCTCGGCTCGTCTCTCCGGCCGACACCGGGGTGCCCGCGCCTGCCTGGCCGGCCGACGACTTGCCGGGCGGCTCGGTGGCCATGCGCAGAAAGAGCCGGTGGAAGCGGAGGTCGCCGGTGAGCTCCGGATGAAATGAGGTTGCCAGCAGATGCCCCTGGCGCGCGGCGACAATGGTGCCATCCGGCAGGCGCGCCAGCACCTCGGCCCCGGGGCCAACCGCCTCGATCTTCGGTGCGCGGATGAAGACCGCGTGATACGGCCGCTTCCCTACCGCCGGCACGTCGAGATCGATCTCGAAGCTCTGCACCTGCCGGCCGAAGGCGTTGCGGCGCACGGTGATCTCCATCACGCCCAGCAGGGGCTGGCCGGGCAGGGCATCGCGCACGTCCTTGGCCAGCAGAATGGCCCCCGCACACGTGCCCCACACCGGGAACCCGCGCTCGATTGCCCGGCGCAGGGGATCGAGCACCTGCCATTCGGCCAGCAGCTTGCCGATGGTGGTGCTCTCTCCCCCAGGGATGATCAGCCCGGCCAGGTCCTCCAGGTCCTCCGGCAGGCGCACCTCCACCGGCTGCGCGCCGGCGCGGCGGAGCGCGGCGACGTGCTCGGCGACGTCGCCCTGCATCGCCAGCACGCCGATTCGTGCCGCCTTGCTCATCACTCGCCCCTCCAGCATCTCGGCCGGCCGCACCTCCTCGGACAAGCTCTTGCCTGAGCGGCCGCTCCGGGTAGCTGTGCTCATCGCTCGCTACCAGCCCCGCACCGCCAGGCGCTGCGATTCGGGCATCGTCGCCACCTCGAGCCCGCGCATCGCCTGGCCAATCCCCTTGCTGACCTCGGCGATGATCTTTGGATCGCGGAAGTGCGTCGTCGCCTGCACGATCGCCTTGGCGCGGGCCGGCGGATCATCGCTCTTGAAGATCCCGGAGCCGACGAAGACCCCATCGACCCCCAGCTGCATCAGCAGCGCGGCGTCGGCCGGGGTGGCGATCCCGCCGGCAGCGAAGTTCACCACCGGCAGGCGGCCGGTATCGTGCACCTCCTTGACCAGCTCGTAGGGGGCGCCCAGGCGCTTCGCCTCGGCCATGAGCTCGTCCTCGGGCATGGCGGCGATCTTGCGGATCTCCCCCAGCACAGCGCGCGCGTGGCGTACCGCCTCGACGACGTTGCCCGTTCCGGCCTCGCCTTTGGTGCGGATCATGGCGGCCCCTTCGCCGATCCGGCGCAGGGCCTCGCCCAGATCACGACAGCCGCAGACGAACGGCACCTTGAATTCGTGCTTATTGATGTGGTGCTCCTCGTCAGCCGGCGTCAGCACCTCGGATTCGTCGATGTAGTCCACCCCGATCGCCTCGAGCACCTGCGCCTCGACGAAGTGGCCGATGCGCACCTTGGCCATCACCGGGATGGTGACCGCCTCCATGATCTTCAGGATCAGCTCGGGGTCGCTCATGCGCGCCACGCCGCCGGCGGCACGGATGTCGGCCGGCACGCGCTCCAGCGCCATCACGGCCACCGCTCCAGCGTCCTCGGCAATCCTGGCCTGCTCCGGCGTCACCACGTCCATGATGACGCCGCCCTTGAGCATCTGCGCCAGGCCCTTCTTGACCAGCCAGGTGCTCTCCTGCTTGCTTGGCTTGCCAGCCGCCTGGCCGTTGCCGCTCACCGCCGATACCCCATTGGTCCGGTGGGTCGCACTCGCGCCGGCAGCATGCCGGCCTCTCCTCGTCTGCGCCATCACGCTCTCCTTTCTGTGTCTATCCCGGTCTATCGCGTAGGGGCTTGCCCTCTCGCTTCCATGTCCATCTCGGTCTATCACACAGGGGCTTGCCCTCTAGGGTGCCGGTCAGATCGTCGCTGCCGGGAACGGTCGGACAAAGCACGAGGCGGTCCTTCGTCTCTCGTCTTTCGTCCTCCTCCGGCAGAACGTGACCGATGCTCTAGGCAAGGCTAGCGCATGGTGTGGTATGAAACAAGAGCCAATTACAAAAGAGCCTTTTGGACCAATGTGGCTTGGGTAGGCTTCGAGTCCTGCTTCCAATGGCTGGGGCAGCACGGCGCGGTATCAGGCGAGCCAGTTCTCGACCGCAAGCCCCGGCACGAGCTGGAAGTGGCGCACGTTCCCAGTGACCACCGTGAGGCCTCGGACGACAGCGATGGCGGCAATGCGTAGGTCGGCGTCACCGGTAGGCGTGCCGCGTCGCTCCAATGCTGCCCGCATCTCTCCGTAGCAGCGGGCTGCCGGAGCATCGAATGGAAGAACCGGCAGGTTGGGGAGGAGCAGGTCGTCTAGACGTTGCAGGAGGACGGCGGTTCGCTCCCGCAGGCGGTAGGCGCCATAGATCAGCTCTCCGAGGGTGATGCTCGAGGTGAACTGATCCTCTGGCGGCACCGAGGCCAGCTTGGCGATTAGCGTCGGAGAGGGCGCCCGCCGTAGGAGATTGCTCAGCACGTCGGTATCTAGGAGGTACATCAGGCCTCGAGCGCCTCGAGCGCGACGGCTCGGCCGGTATCCCGGTCGCGTTGCGCGTAGAGCTCAGCGATGAGAGCATCCATGTCCTGGTCCTCCACCTCCCCCCAGGCGCCGGCAAGCGCAAGGGCGCCTCGCCGCCGCGAGGCAGGCCGCAACTGCTCTAGCTGCTCCAGATCGCTTACGCTCACCAGCGCGGCCAGGGGCGTGCCCCGGCGCTCGATCAGGTAGTGCCGGCCGCCGTACGCCACCTGGGCCATGAGAGCGGAGAAGTGAGCTTTGGCCTGGGCAGCGCTGATCCGTTCGGCCACAAGGGCACCTCCTGCGAATTGGCCATCTCCACCATTCTAGCACCATCTCTTTCCTGGCCGGAGGCAACGCCCGAGACAACGCATGGCAATGTGGTATGAAACAAGAGCCAATTCTTAAAAGAATGCTTTGGACCAATGTGGCTTGGCAACGTGCGTGAAGGCCCGCCGCGGCAGCTCCAGCGGCGGCTGTACGAGGCAATCCGTAGCGCCATTTTGCGCGGCGTGCTGGCGCCGGGCACGCGGCTGCCGCCGACGCGTGTGCTGGCCGAGGATTACGGCATTGCCCGCCAGACGGCGGTGCTCGTCTACGAGCGGTTGCTCGACGAAGGCTACGTCGTGGCCCGCGTGGGCGCGGGCACCTTCGTGGCCGAAACGTTCCAGGCGCCGGCCCAGACGCCGCGGCCAGAAGCGCCGGAGCCGCGGCTGCCCCGCTCGCGGTGGGCGCAACGGGCCACAGCCGCTCAGTGGGAGCAGTGGTCCCCGGAGCGCCCCGAGCTCGACTTTCGGCCCGGCGTGCCCGATTGGGCCGCTTTTCCGCACGCGCGCTGGCGGCGCCTGCTGGCGCGGCGCTGGCGCGCGGCCGGCGCCGAGGCCGGGCTGGCCCAGTACGGTGATCCGGCCGGGTACCGGCCGCTGCGCGAAGCGCTGGCCAGCTTTCTGGCGCAATCGCGCGGGCTGCGCTGCCGTGCCGGCCAGATCGTGATCGTGAGCGGCTCGCAGCAGGCGCTCGACCTGCTAGCGCGCATCGCGCTCGATCCCGGCGATCGCGCGGCGGTCGAGGATCCCGGCTACCCGCCGGCGCACGCTATCTTTCGCGCCGCCGGCGCCACACTCGTGCCGGTTCCGGTCGATCCCCAGGGGCTCGACGTCGCCGCGCTGCGCGCCGCTGCCCCGCGGCTCGTCTACGTCACTCCCTCGCACCAGTATCCCACTGGCGCCACACTCTCGCTCGGGCGGCGTCTGGAGCTGCTGGAGTGGGCCGCGCAGGCTGGCGCGCTGGTGGTGGAGGATGACTACGAGAGCGAGCTGCGCTATGGCGGGCCGCCGTTGCCGGCACTGCAGGGGCTCGACCGGCAGGGATGCGTGGCCTACGTGGGCAGCTGCTCCAGCGTGCTCTTCCCGCCGCTGCGCGTGGGCTGGATCGTGGCGCCGCCGGCGCTCATCGAGGCGCTGGTGGCTGCCAAGTGGCTAGCCGATCGCCAAACCTCGACGCTCGACCAGCAGGTGCTGGCCGACTTCATCGCCGAGGGCGATTTCGCTCGCCACCTGCGCCGCTCGCGCGCCCTCTACGGCCGCCGGCGCGCGCTGCTGGAGGAGGCCGTGCATCGCTTCCTCCCACCATCCTGCCGGCTCGGTGGAGAGCCGGCCGGGCTGCAGACGCCACTCTACCTTCCCCCTGGGACGGACGAGCTAGCCGTGGTCAGGGCAGCGGCGGCGCGCGGCGTGGGCGTGTATCCGCTCGGCCCGTGCTTTGTGCCGGCGGCGGATGATGAGCGCGGCGGCAAGCCGGGCGCGGCCGCCGATGGCCGGCAGCCCGGCCTGCTGCTTGGCTTCGCCGCCGTCCCCGATGAGCGCATCGCTGAAGGGATCCGCCGGCTCGCTGCCGCCATCGAGGAGGCGCGCCGCGCATAGCATCGGCAACTGACGCAGTGTTCACGCAGCGCTGGCAGGCCGCCAGCGCGTAAGGCGACTTGGTGCAGGCCGGCAGGAGTCCTGAGCCCAGCTCCGCGTGCCGTGCGCGGCGCAAAGATGTACCCCACGATCCACTAGCCGGCAGCTCCTCGAGGCACCTCGAACTGGGCGGCGTACTGCGCGTACGCTGCCTGCGCGGCGTCGCGCTCGGTCTCGCTCCAGCCGTGCTCGCGCGCCAGCATGGCAGCGACGAGGCCGGCAGCACTGCGCCCGTGGTCCGGCGCCAGCAGCGCCAGGCGCAGCCGCTGCGCCAGCACGTCGGCCACGGTGGCCGCCTGCTCGTGGCGCACGGCGAAGAGCGCCTCGGCCCGCAAGATGGGTAGCCCCGGCACGAGCGGCTCGCCGAGACTGGGATCTTCGGCAATGAGCTGCTCCACCTCCGGGTAGCCGGCCCCATAGCGCGCAATCAGGCGAGCGCGGCGGGCGCGTGCCTCGTCGCGAACCTCACGCAATGCCTGCTCGCGCCATGCCGCGAAGGCCGCGCGATCCAGCGGCGTGGCGAAGCCAGCCAGCGGAAGCTGCGCGGTGGGCGAGGGGCCGGCGCCACGCGGGCCACCAAGCCGGCGCGCCACCAGGTCGACGACCTTCTGGGCCATGCGCCGGAAGGTGGTGAGCTTGCCGCCGGCAATGGCCACCACCCCGTGCTCGGTCTCGAAGAGGCGGTCCTCGCGCGAGAGCGATGCCGTCGAGCCATTCGAGCCATCACCGGCCGCGACGAGTGGGCGGAGCCCCGCCTGCGTGGCCAGCACCTGCTCCGGCGTGAGCTGCAGCGCCGGAAAGGCGCGGTTGGCTGCCTCGAGCAGGTATTCCACATCCTCACGCGTGGCGCGCGGTGCCTCGAGGTCGCCGCGATAGTCGGTGTCGGTCGTGCCGATCATGGTGCGGCCGTGCCAGGGAATGACGAAGATGAGCCGCCCATCCGGTGCGGTGGGCAGGTAGAGTGCGGCCTCCTGTGGGAACGCATCGGCGGGCAGAAAGAGGTGCACTCCTTTGGCGGGACGCAGCCGTGGCCCATCGCGGGGTGGCAGAACCTGGTCCAGCCAGACGCCGGTGGCCAGAACGACCACCCGTCCCGAGATCTCGAGCGGTGTGCCCGCCAGCCGGTCCTCGGCTGCGATCCCCACGGCACGACCTTTGGCCACCAGCAATCCCTGCATCGCCACGTAGTTAGCGATCACTGCCCCTCTGGCAACGGCCGCCCGGAGTACCTCCACCACCAGCCGCGCATCGTCGGTTCGCGCGTCTGGGTAGATGAACCCGCCGCTGAGCCGCGTGTGGTCCAGCCCCGGCGCCAGGGCCAGCGTGGCCTGGCGGTCCTGCCAGCGATGCCGCGGCGCGCCGGAGCCGGCGGCGAACGCATCGTAGAGCCAGAGGCCGGCGGCGAGCTTGGCGCGTTCCGGCAGGCCGTGAAAGATAGGAAAGGCAAACGGCAGGAGCTCGACGAGGTGCGGTGCCAGCCGTGCGAGGATGCCGCGCTCCTGTACAGCTTCGCGGGTGAGGCCCACGTGCCCCTGGGCCAGATAGCGGAGCCCGCCGTGAATGAGCTTTGAGGAGCGCGAGCTGGTCCCGGCGGCGAAGTCGGCGCGCTCGACCAGCGCCACGCGGAGCCCTCGCGCGGCCGCATCCCAGGCCACACCGGCGCCGCTGATCCCGCCACCGACAACCACGACGTCGAATGCCTCGCTGCGCAGCCGCTCCAGCTGCGCCCGGCGCGAGCCCAAGGAGGCGAAGGAAGCGACCGAGGACGTGTCCATCGCCAGATTGTAATCGCTGCTCGTGGCCGCGCTGCCCCGCGCCGGCTTGGGCGAAAGGTGGCTGGCGGCGGCGCTGCACCGAGGGCAACGCTGCGCCGCGCTTGCTAGAGTAAGCACGAGCGGCGCGACGCACTGCGCAGAGTCCTTCAACCGCAGCACGCCGCTGTACCTGGCTCCCCGGCCTGGGGCACTACAGTAAAGATGAAGCAAAGGCGGGAGGGCGGTAGACGATAGAAGGCAGCAGGGAGGAGAGGAAGCGTATGGCGTCACCACGCAGGGCTCTACTGCGCCGCGTCGCCGCGCTGGCGGCGCTTGGCTGGGCACCGGCGAGCGCGGTGCTCGCCGCGTGCAACCCTTCGTCCAGTTCCGGCGGCGAGACAACGCCGGCTGCCGGTGCCACTGTGCCAGCGGCTGCCGGCCAGGCCAAGCCTGGCGGCACCCTCCGCCTCGCCATCTACCAGGAGCCGGGCTTGCTCAACCCGTGGCTCAACCCGCAGAACGTGACCGGCCTCGTGGCTGAGCAGGTGCTCGAAGGGCTGCTCGATGTCGACGAGCGCGGCAATCGCGTGCCGCTGCTGGCGGCCGAGGTGCCGAGCGTCCAGAATGGCGGCGTCTCCGCCGACGGCAAGACGGTGACCTACAAGCTGCGCCGCGACGTCAGGTGGCACGATGGCCAGCCGTTCACGGCGAAAGACGTGCTCTTCACCTACCAGGTCATTATGGACCCAAGCAATCCGGTGAACACGCGGGCCGGCTATAGCCAGATCGGCTCGGTCGAGACGCCCGACGACTACACCGTGGTGGTGCGCTTCAAGGAGTTCTACGCGCCCTTCTTGGCACTGTTCAGCGCCATTCTGCCGGCGCACGTCTTCGGCGGCACGACGTCGATCGAAAAGCACGAGTTTGGACGCCGGCCATTGGGCACTGGGCCATTCAAGTTCGTGGAGTGGGCAAGCGGCGATCACATCACGCTGGCTCGCAACCCCGACTACTGGGTGAAAGGCCGGCCATATCTCGACCAGGTGATCTTCCGCATTACCCCTAGCCGCGAGGTGGCAGTGGCGCAGCTCAAGACCGGCGAGGCCGACGTGGTGTGGAACCTGATCGAGGCGCAGATTCCCGATCTAGCCGGCCATCCCGACATCGACGTCTGGGCCGAGCCCGGCACGAACGTGGAGCGCCTGGTGCTCAATCTGAGCGCGCCGAGCGGCCCGCACCAGGGCGATCCAGACTATCCGCATCCGATTCTGGGCGACCCGCGCGTGCGCGAGGCGATCGAGCTGGCTATCAACAAGCAGCAGATCGTGGACAAGCTGCTCTATGGCAAGACCACCGTTGGCTCATCGCCGCTCCCCACCGGCTGGGCCGCGCCCAAGATCGCACCGAGCGAGTACAGCCCCGAGAAGGCCAGGAGGCTCCTCGACGAGGCCGGCTGGAAGCCGGGGCCCGACGGCATTCGGGTCAAAGACGGCGTGCGTGCGCAGATGATCTATTCGACCACCACCGGTGACCAGCTCCGCGAGCTCACCCAGCAGGTGATCCAGGAGCAGCTCAAGAACGTGGGGATTGCGCTGGAGATCAAGAACCTGCCATCGGCCGTCCTGCTGGGAAGCTGGCAGGATAACGCGCCGCGCAAGCGAGGCAATTTCGATATCAACATGTGGACCACTGGCGCCGGGATCGATCCGCAGAGCCACCTTTTCGGCTACTTCCATTCATCCCAGATCCCTTCCGAGGCCAACCGTGGTGAGGGATTCAACTTCTCTCGTCTGCGCGACCAGACGGTGGATAAGGCACTCGAAGAGGCAGGAGCGACCCCGGACCAGGAGAAGCGCAAGGCGGCGTACGAGCGGGCGATCCGGCGCATCGTCGAGCTGCGCCCGCACATCTTCCTCTACAACCGCCTCGACGTCGATGGCGCGCGCAAGTACGTCAAGGGGCACGTGCACAACCCGTGGCGTGACCTAGGCTGGGATCTCAAGCACTGGTGGCTCGCTCGCTAGGCGGCTGCCCGGCGGCGAGCAGAGCCAGACGAGGGGCGAATCTCCCCCTATCGGCAAGCCGCAGATGACCCGCTACCTCGTGCGCCGGCTGCTGCAGGCGATCCCATTGCTGCTGGGGATCACGCTGGTGATCTTCCTGGTGCTACGCGCCACGCCGGGCGGGCCGCTCTCGCTCTACGATGCCGATCCGAATGTCACCGCCGAGGACCTCGTCCGGCTGCGCCACCAGCTTGGCCTCGACCAGCCGGTGCCGGTGCAGTATGTGCGGTGGCTCTGGGCCTTTCTCCATGGTGACTGGGGCTGGTCGATCGTCACCAAGCGCCCGGTGCTGCAGATGGTGGCCGAGCGCCTGCCGAATACGCTGGTGCTGATGGGTATAGCGTTCGTGGCTACCCTTGCGCTCGCCATCCCCGCAGCGGTGCTCTCTGCCACGCGGCAGTATTCGCTCTTCGATCACGTGGCGACGACTCTCGCGTTTGCCGGCCACTCGCTGCCCGCCTTCTGGATCGGCCTGCTGCTGATTGCACTCTTCTCGGTCAAGCTCCACTGGCTGCCGGCCGGCGGGATGGCTACCCTTGGCGCACCCTTCTCTGTGCTCGACCGGCTGCGCCATCTGATCCTGCCGGTGCTCACGCTCTCGCTGTACGACGCGGCGCACTACACGCGCTACCTGCGTGCCGGCCTGCTGGACGTCTTGCACCAGGAGTATGTGCGCACCGCCTACGCCAAAGGGCTGAGCGAGCGCGCTGTGATCCAGGGACACGTGCTGAAGAATGCAGCCATCCCGCTGGTGACCGTGATTATGCTCGACCTGCCGCAGCTCTTCTCCGGCGCGCTGATCACCGAGACGATCTTTGCCTGGCCGGGCATGGGCCGCCTCTTCTGGGAGGCGGCCGGCCGGGTCGACTACCCCGTGCTCATGGGCCTCTTTACCGTGGCGTCGGCACTGGTGATCCTCTTCAACCTGCTTGGCGATGTCGTCTACGCCTGGCTCGATCCTCGGATCCGCTATGGCTAAACTGAAGCCAAGGTGAAATCCGCAGTGAGGCCTCCGTTGGCTCACGGAGATTCCACCTTGGCTTCGGTATAGATTGGCTTCGATATAGAATGGCGAGAACAGCAATCGCGGCCCGGCGGCTGCCGGTAGCCGCAACGCGGGCGGCGCGCCCGGCCGAAGGCCTGTGGCGGCTCACGTGGCGCCGCTTCTGCGCTCACCGACTGGGGCTGGCCGGCCTTGCCGTGGTGGGCAGCATTGCGCTGGCCTCGCTGCTTGCGCCGTGGATCACGCCCTACGATCCCAATAAGACCAATCTCGACGCCATGCTCCAGGGGCCAAGTGCGGCCCATCCATTCGGTACCGACGAGCTGGGGCGCGACCTTTTCACCAGAGTGCTCTACGGCGGGCGGGTATCGCTGGCCGTCGGCGTGCTCTCGGTGGCACTCGCCGTTACCATCGGCACCAGCGCTGGCGCCCTGGCCGGCTACTACGGCGGGCGGCTGGATAACGTGCTGATGCGGGTGGTCGATTTCATGATCAGCCTGCCGTCGCTCTTTGTGCTCATCCTCCTGGCTACGCTCTACGGCACCAAGCCGGCCACGATCGTGCTGGTGATCGGCGGCCTGCGCTGGATGGGCACGGCGCGGCTGGTGCGGGCCTCGTTTCTCAGCCTGCGCGAGCAAGAGTTCGTCCAGGCGGCGCGCTGCCTGGGAGCATCCTCCGGCCGGATCATCGTGCGCCACCTGCTGCCGAATGCGCTGGGGCCGGTAATCGTTGCCGCCTCGCTTGGCGTGGCCGGCGCGATCCTGGCCGAATCGAGCCTCAGCTTTCTCGGGCTGGGCATCCAGCCGCCAATGGCCAGTTGGGGCAACATGCTGCGTAACGCCCAGGACCAGCTGCTGCGCGCCCCCTGGACGGCCTTCTTCCCCGGCCTGATGATCTTCGTGAGCGTGCTGAGCATCAACTACGTGGGCGATGGTCTGCGTGATGCACTCGACGCGCGCCGGCCGCTCAGCCGCAGCGGAGCCGGCGAGACCGGATAGTGGGTGATAATCCACGCGGCGGCCGCGGCTAGGTCATCGACGACCACCAGGCCGGCCGCAGCCAGCGCCGGATCGGCCGCGAGCGCGGCCTGCGATTCGCGCCCGCGGCCGGTACGCACCAGCAGCGGCCGGCAGCCGGCGGCAAGCCCCGCCTGCAGGTCGGTGACGTGATCGCCGACGAAGGTGCTCCGCGCGAGGTCGAGCCGGAGCTCGGCGGCCGCGCGGAGGAGCAGGCCGGGCTGCGGCTTTCGGCAGTCGCAGCGCTCATCGGGGTGATGAGGGCAGTAGAATACCGCCTCGATGTAGCCACCGGCCTCCTCGATGGCGGCGCACATCCGCCGGTGGATCTCCTCAACTACCGCGGCCGGCACCAGGCCCCGGCCGATGCCGGCCTGGTTCGTGACGACGATCACCGGGTACCCGTGCCGGTGCAGGGTGGCCAGCGCCGGCAGCACGCCGGGCAGGAAGTGGAACAGCTCCCACCGCGTAACGTAGCCGCCGTCCAGGTTCTGGTTGATCACGCCGTCGCGGTCGAGAAAGACGGCGGCGCGCCCGCTCATCGCCGCGAAAGGATAGACGGTCGGCGGCGCGTCTCACAACTCGCTTGCGGTGTCCCGGGCGACCTGGGCGGCCACGATGCGCCGGCAGACCAAGGGGGCATCTCACAACCTGCTTCTGGCGGCGACCCTGGTCCGTGAGCCAGGGCGAGTCCGTCGTTAAGATTAGGAATAATCAGCGGCGATGGTCAGCCACTCGCTACGTGACCTCACCGGTCTTGAGCAGGTGCTCCAGCTTGGGGCGCGCACTCTTGGCGGCCTCAGCGACCGGGCGTTCCCCCTTCCAGACTGGATCGAACTCCCGGTTAAAGATCTGGCGGAACTCCTGGACGTAGTCCCCAAAGTAGGAGCCATAGCGGTCGCCCGGCGCACGCAATAGCTTCGGGTCCAGCTCGTCGTAGAAGACGGTCTGATTCCTGGGCGGTTTTTCCGGCTGGAGGAACGCGTTGCGCAGGCTCTTGAGCGGCGGCATAGAGACGCCGGTGGCCACCGCGTGCTTGAGCCCCTCCTCAGTGATGTTCCAGAAGATCCACTCCCAGGTCGCCTGCTTCTGCTTCGACTCGCTGCTCATGGCCAGCATCGACCACCACCCGAGCGTTGCCCGCGTCTTACCGGCCGGCGTCGGCGCAACGTCCCAGTCGATCTTGAGGTCCTGCCGGTACTGAGCCAGGCTCCACACGCCGCCGTAAGCCATGGCCACGCTGCCACCCAGCCAGTTCACCGGCGCAGGCGTGGGAAACCTGGGGCTTGGAGCGATGGTGTATCTGTTCAGCACATCTCCCAGGAACCCTAGCCCCGCCAGCGCCTGAGACGTATCGAGCGGCACCGTTCCATCTTTGTCAATGACCTCGCCGCCGGCGCCGAAGACGTAGATTTGCCACCAGCCACGTCCAGGATCAAAGCCGTACTGCTTCACGCTGGCTGGATCGAACCCGGACTCATCGGCGTGCCGGCCGCTGGTGTCGATCGTCAGCCGCCGGGCCAGCTGCACCAGCTCGTCCCATGAGAGAGGCTGCTTCGGATCGGGCTCCTTGACGTTTGCGGCCCAAAACAGATTGCGGTTGTAGTAGAGCGCAAGCGATCCACCATCCCACGGCAGGCCCCAACGCTTGCCACGATAGGTCGAGGCATACCATGAGACGTCGTAGTAGGCATCGGCTTTGAAGCGCTTGTCCCGGGCCAGCCAGGGATCAAGCTGCTCGACTAGCCCCTGACGCACGTCGCTGCCCAGCGCGCAATCGCACTCGAAAATGGCATCGGGCGGTGAGCCGGAGGCGGCCTGGGTAACGAGCTTCTGGTGCCAGTCGCCAGGGCTGTCGTCGATCTCCACGGTAATGCTGGGAGAACGTTCCTGGAAGGCGTCCCGCAGCTCTTTCTGGAGCCGCAGGTAGGCATCGCTGCCGCGGGCCAGGTGTCGGATGGTGACCGGCGCCTGAGCAGCCGGTGCCCCTGCCGGCGTTGCCGCCGGCCCTCCCGGGCGGCAGGCTGCCAGGAGGCCGGCGCTGAGGGTACCCGTCGCTCGCGCAAGGAGAGCCCGCCGATGGCAGCCAATCCGCTCCGGCAGGTCTTGCGGCGCTGCGCCGTGCTGGCTTACGACTGGCCCGGCGCGAGCGCTCCCGCGGCGGCGGGCGTTGCCGCTGTTGCCGGGACTGCCGGGATTGCTGGTGGAGGTCGCAGGATCTTCCATTGGTCGCCCTGTCCCCTTCCTACAGTCGCCTCCTGGTAGGAGACAATGAAAGCGCGGCGTACACGGTCGGTGCGGTTGCCCTGCGAGCTATGCCAGGTGTAGGCGTTGAAGAGCACCACTGAGCCCGCCTCGACCGGCACGGGGATGCCGTGCTCACGCGCGTAGGCCTCACGATTGATCTTGCGAACGCACGTGCCGTAATCGACGATGGTGAACTCTTCCAGCCCCCATAGGTGGCTGCCCGGCACCACCCAGAGGCAGCCGTTGTCGGGCGTCGCCGCTTGCAAGGGCACCCAAACGCTCATCCGGGTCTGGGAATGGGTGCTCGGATCATCCGGCCGGCGGTAGAACGCCTCGTCCTGGTGCCAGTGGCAGACCATATCCGAGTGGGGTAGCTTCGTCACGAGCTTCGTGGAATGGATGGCGATGCCCGGCTTGACCACATCCTCGATGAGGGCGAGCAACCGCTCGTCCTCGGCAAACTGCGCGGCGAGGTCGGAGCGCTGGGCAATACGCATGACCCAGCCGGCACGGGGGCCGCCGGCGTCGTTCCCCGGCTCAGCCAGCAGCCGGTCGATCTCGCGATCGATTACCTCGAGCTCAGCCGCGGTGAAGATGTCGGGTACAACCACGTACCCATGGGTCTCATATATACGCCGCTCTTCATCGCTCAGCCGGCGCGCCGGTTTGGTGCGGGCAGGAAGCGTGGCCACCATTGGTGCTCTCTCTCCTTTCCACTCGTCCACGTACGTGGATGTACCACACCGCCAGCACGGCGGCAACTGCAATGGGCGCGGCGTGCTGCCGCCGCTGGTAAGGACTGGTAAGGACGAGCCCGGCTGCCACGGGGCCGGCTAGGGCATCCGGGATGGGTGAAAGATGAAGCAGCCGCCGGCGTTCGTCCGGTGCCGGACCCACCGGTGTCGGTAGGACGTGGCCGGTGCTCTAAGCCTGCAAAGCCCTCCCGCGGCTGTGCCGTTGTGCCCGGGCAGGGCCCACGCAGGTTCGGCGGCGAACCACTCCGCCGGCCGGCGTGCCACCGGCAGCCGTTACCGTGCCGTCAGACCGCCATCGATCACCAGCCCCGTGCCGGTGACGAAGGTCGAGTCGTCGGAGCAGAGGTAGAGCGCTGCGCGCGCGATCTCCTCTGGCGTGCCCATGCGCCCGATCGGCTGGCGGGCCTCCATGCGCCGGCGCTCGCCTTCTGGGTCCGGCTGCTGCGCCAGGATCTTGCCGATCCACGGCGAGTGCACGGTGCCCGGCAGCAGTGCATTGCAGCGAATGCCTTTCTCGGCGTAGTCGATGGCGATCGATTTGGTCAGGCCGAGCACACCGGCTTTGGCGGCGCAGTACGCCGCGCGGTTGAGTACCCCCACCTGGCCGGCGACCGACGACGTGTTGCAGATCACACCGCCACCCTGAGCCAGCATGTAGGGGATCGCATATTTGCAGCCCAGGAAGACGCCTTTGAGGTCCACCGCAATCGTGCGGTCCCAATCGTCCTCGCTCGTCTCGTGGCAGACGGCGGCAACGCCGATGCCGGCGTTATTGCAGATGATGTCCAGCCGGCCGTAGCGCTCCACGGCGGTGCGCACCAGCTGCTCCACCTCGGCGGCGCGCGAGACATCGACCTTGACGAAGATGGCCTCTCCACCCTCGTGCACAATGCGCTCGACAGTGCGCTGCCCTCCCTCGACGTCGAGGTCGGCGACGACAACCCGCGCCCCTTCCTGAGCAAAGAGCACCGCAATCGCTTCGCCGATCCCCGATCCCGCCCCGGTGACGATCACGCTCTTGCCCGCTAGCTTTCCCGGCATGATTCTGTTGCTCTCCTCTACCTGCGTCCTGCATTATGCGGTACGAGCATGCGGCTTGTAATCGCTGCCTTCACCACGCTCGACGAAGCCGATCGCGCCGCGGCCGCGCTGCTCGAGGCTGGCTTCGACCAGCAGGCACTCGCCGCCGTCGGCCAAGCCGGCGGCGGGCGCCTGCTGCTGGCCGGACGCGTGCCCGTCCACTGGCCCGGCGATCCGCCGCAGCTGCTCGATCGCACCGAGCGCGCCACCGGCAGCGCGATCGTGGCCGCGCTGGGAGTGCTGGCCGCCGTGGCGCTCGTGCTCTGGCTCGGGCCTCGCCTCGGTGTCCCCCTTGGTGCCCTTGGCGCTGCCGGCACGCCTTTCTGGCCCAGGGCGGCTGTGGCGATGGGGCTCGCGGCGCTCGGCGGCCTGCTCGCGGCGCTGGCTCGCTCCGGCCGCGGGCTGCCCCACCCGCTGGTCGTGACCTATGGCCGGCGGCTCGAGCTCGGCGACACGATCCTTGGTGTGCGCGTTGGCGGGGCATCCCAGGCGGCCTCGGCGCGCGAGACGCTGGCGATGCACGGAGCCATCCTGGCCCAGACGACGCGCGGCACGCTCGAGCCGGCGTTCCCGGCAGAGACGGCGCCGTTTGCTACCCCCAGCCGCAACTGACCGGCGGGGCCGCGCGGATGGCACGCTGCTTCTGGGGTGGGGCAGCTGCTTCTGGGGTGGGGCAAAGGCATCTTCGCTGCTCCAGCAGCGGCTGGCCAGGCGATCCTGTCGACCGTGGGCCGGCCATGGGGACCAAGGGCATCTTCGCTGCTCCACCAGCGGCTGATCAGAGATGCAACGAGCCGGCGCGCGGCTGCATACTTGGGCTATGCCTGGCGGATTGACTGTGGCCGATAACCTTGCTCAGCTCTGGCGCTCCTTCTCGCTCGAGTACGAGCTCTTCCGCAGCGTGATCGGCTGGGTGCCGCGCATCGCCTCCTTCGAGGTGAAGTGCATGCTGGTGGAGCACCTCCACGAGGACATGCGCCGCACGCGCGCGCTGCGCGAGCGGATTGCAGACTTTGGCGTCTTTGCGCCGGAGCGGCAGATCGATCAGGGGCTGGCGAACCTGGTGCGCCACCTGCTGCAGGCGCCGTTCGATGGCGCGCTGATCGGTGCCTTCTACCGCGTGCTCAAAGTTGCGCAGGCCGGCGCCTACCGACAGCACCTCCAGGTGACGCTCCGCCTCAATGACGCGCCGACCGTGGCCGTGCTCGAAGACCACCTGCCCCGCCTCGATCGCCAGATCGCCTGGGCCAAGGCGCTGCTCGAAGGTCCCGGCCTCCCCTCGGCCCTGGTGCCGGAGGTGGATGCCTTCGAAGCTGAGATCCGCGCCCACCTGGAGGCGCTCGGCGGGCTCTTCCGCGTCACGGGGCGCGCGCGCACCGACATCACCGGCGGCAGCAGCATCGCCGAGCTGGAGGCGTCGCTGGCCGGCACGATGTCGCCCGACGACATCGCCGAGCTCACCGCCAACGCGATGGCCTGGCGTTCCTCTCACCCGCTGCAGGGAGCCGGACACGCCGTCTCTTCCATGGAATCCCCTCACCCTCCGACTCCCCCTCCCACCATTCCTGCCTATCCGCAGTATGTGCGCCCACGAGTGATGGCGCTCGAGCCGCGCTTCGTGCGCCAGACGGCCGACCGGCAGCATGACGAGCCCTGGAAGGATGACATCCTGGCCGTGGCCGCCTACACGCACTTTACCGAGCTGCCGGTCGTCGATATCTGCGCCGCGATCGTCTATGACGGCCGCGACATCGTTGGACTGGGGGCCGACCGGGGAGGCGAAGAGGTGGGGGAAGAGGCTCCGCCACCGGAAGATCCGGCCGAGGCGGCCAAGCTGGCCGAGGCGCGGGCGAAGTACGAGCGCGCGGTGCAGCGCGCCCAGGAGAAACGAGCCCGTGGTGAAGGGCTGCGCCAGGACGACGGGCGACCGCCGGCCCATGCCCAGGACGCGGCCGAGCCGGCCGCCCGGCCCGCCTCATCCGCAGCGGAGATGCCTTTTGAGTTCTTCTGCGACTTCGTCCGCCAGACGTGGGACGAGGTGCGCCACACGCGCATGGGCTTCGAGCGGCTGCAGGCGCTGGGGATCGATCCCTACCGTGTGGCCATTCCGCTCGGCCATTATGCCGTGTGGGGTAACCTGCCGCTGCGCGACCGCATTGCCTCCCTGACCCAGGTGGGCGAGGCGTGCAGCTTCAAAGGCAAGCGCGAATGGGTGGCGGCGGCGCATGCGCGGGGCGAATGGCTCTCCGCGCTCGAGCACGACTACGACATGGTCGATGAGAAGAACCACGTCCGCTTCGGCGCGCGCTGGCTGCCCGAGATCATGCGCCGGCTGGGCGATCCGCGCACGCCGGAAGAGGTGGTGCAGGAGGCCGATTGGACCTTCCGCCGGCGCCTCAATGCCATCAAGCGCGATATGGGCGAGGCGTGGAAGGCAGTGCTCGGCAATAAGTTTCTTGGCTGTGGCACCCAGACCTCAGACGTTACCCTTGCGCCTGAGATCATTGCGTGATTTGCCCGAGTGGCGCCACGATGGCGGGGCTCAGCCGCAGACGTTACCCTTGCGCCTGAGATCATTGCGTGACAGTTCCATGCGTATCGAAGACCTTAGAGGTAAGAAGATCGGCGGGCTCGTCTCTGGCGGGCTCGATAGCTGCACCATCACCCACTGGCTGCGCCGCCAGGGTGCCGAGCCGCACTGCTATACCGTCGACCTCGGCCAGCCGGACGAGCCTGATCTCGAGGCAGTGCGCCGCCGGATGCTCGCCTGCGGCGCCGTCTCGGCGCACATCCTGCCCGGCCAGGCGCCGCTGGCCGAGGCGGGGCTCAAGGTGATCCAGGCGCAGGCCCGCTACGAAGGTGGCTACTGGAATACCACGGCCATCGCCCGCTACGTCACCACCCGCCTGGCCGTGGAGGCGCTCAAGCGTGATGGGATCACCATTCTGTTCCACGGGGCAACGGGGCGTGGCAACGACCAGGTGCGCTTCCAGCTGGCCACGAACATGCTGGCACCGGAGATGGAGGTCTATGCTCCCTGGCGCGATCCCAAGATGCTCGACACCTTCGGCGGGCGCAAGGAGATGGTCGAGTACGCCGCCGCCTACGGCCTGCCGATCAAAGCCAGTGTGGAGAAGATCTACTCCACCGATGCCAATATGCTCGGCCTGACGCACGAGGCTGGCAGGCTAGAGGAGCTAGAGACGCCGGCCACGCTGGTTACGCCAGAGATGGGGGTCTGGCCGTGGGACGCTCCGGATGAGCCGGAGATCGTGCGCCTGCACTGGGAAGCCGGCCGTCCGGTGTGGATCGAGACGAGCAGTGGGACCGGAGTGGAGAGCACCGCCGGCCACGAGGGGGATCCGGCTGCAGCCCTGGTTGAGATCTTCAAGGCGGCTAACCGCGTGGCCGGACGGCACGGCGTGGGCATTGGCCGGCACGTCGTGGAGAACCGGTTCGTGGGCATCAAGTCGCGGGGCGTGTATGAGGCGCCCGGCATGGAGCTGCTGGGGCAGGCCTACGAGTTCCTGCTGCAGCTGTATCTGGATCGGCGCGCGCGGCAGCTCTTCGATGACCTCTCGCGGTACCTCGCGGTGCAGATCTACCAGGGCTACTGGTTCGACTTCGGCACCACAGCGGCGCTGGCGGCGATCGACCGCTTTGCCGGGGTGGTCAGCGGCACGGTCGCGCTGCGCCTCTACAAGGGCAACGTGATCTTCGAGGGCGCGACCGACCTCGATCGCAGCGCCGTGCTCTACGCCGCCGATGAGGCGTCGATGGAGCGCGCCGGGTCGTTCGACCACGCCGACGCCGAGGGCTTCCTGCGCGTGCTGGGCGTGCCCGCCCGCAACTACGCCGTGCGGATGTTCCCACAGCTGGGGCGCTGAGGGCGGCCGCCGGCGACGCGGCTTCCCCGCTGGCTCCGGTAGGTCCGGCGCTGGCTGGAGCCTGCAGTGGCGATGCGGATCACCGCACGGCTGCCGGCAGTGGCGCGAACAGATGGCGAGAGACGGGCCCCCAGAAGGAGCCGGCCGGCTCGCTCTCCAGCCGCTCTGCGCCGAACCGGCGCTGAGGTTCAGCCTGCCTGCGGGTGCTGCTTGAGCCCCAATCAGCCAATCCGTACCACACGGCGCGAGCACACAGCTGAGGTTCAGCCTGCCTGCGGGTGCTGCTTGAGCCAGTCGTTCAGCTGGCTTGCCAGCGTCCTGGCTGCGGTATCCGGCGCCTCCTCGCCGTTCCAGATCTTATTCGTGGCCGGGCCGATGAACTCCGACTGGATCTGCGCTTGATCCTTGGAAAGCAAGCGGACGTGGCTGTACTTCTCCTGATTCAGAATATCGGTGTGGAAGCCCGGCGTTTCGAGCATCTTCATCTTCTGGTGGGCTTCGAGCGTGACCTTCTGCGTCTCTGGATGGAAGTAGACGTTCGTGCCATCGGTCGCTGCTTCACGCCCGCCTTCGGGCCCGGCGGCGAAGTTGCACCAGGCCCACGAGGCATCGTGATGCTTGCCACTCCGAGAGATGGCATCGCCGCTCGTCGCGTAATCGACGGCGTAGGCTGTTTTCTTGGGGTAGGGCACCATGCCCCACTTGAAGTTATCGATATCCTTGAAGACGCCGATGCCGCTCGTCCAGCGGGCCATCATCGCCACCTTGCCGGCGACGAAGGCTTTGGTGCTATCCTGCCCCATCTCCTTACTGAAGTTGACGGGCTGCACGCGCTGCTTGAGGCGCGAGTCCTGCAGGAAGCGCAGCGCCTCGATCGCCTGGGGCGTGTCGTACAGGCACTTCGTCGGCGCCTGGTAGCTATCGAACTCCTCTGTGCCGGCAGTATTCATCCACAGGCGATGCAAGCCTTGCTCGAACCCGGCGATAACGAGCTGGTCGCCCTGGCGCTTGGTCAGCTTCTGCGCCGCGTCCAGAAAGGCTTCCCAGGTCCACTTGTCGGCCTTGTAGAGCTCGTAGGGCGTAGCGAGCCCGGCGCTGCGAAACAATTCGGCATTGTAGAAATAGAGATTGGGGCCGGCGCCGCTGGGCACCCCGGTGAGCACGTTCTTCCAGCTCATGATCTGGAAGGCCAGCTTGCCAAGCGGCGCGCTCTTGTAGGCATTGCCGTAGGCGTTCTTGTCGCGCCGGAGGAGCTCGTTCAGATCGAGCACCCAGTTGCGCGGCCCGTAGTCCTGCACCCACGGCATATCCATGTGGAACGTGTCGGGCGGCACATCGCCGGCGAACGAGGTCTGCAGCTTGTTGACTAGGTCGCCATAGTCCAGGGTCGAAACGTTGACGGTGATCTGGGGAAACTTCTGCTGGAACGCATCCACGACGCGTAGCTGCCGCGCCCGGTAGTCGGGAGTGCCCCAGTGCCAGAACTCGATCGTGACCGGGCCAGAGGCTTTGAGGCTCGGTTCTGATCCAGCGCTTTGCCCCGAGCCACCGCCACAGCCGGCCAGGGCAATGGAAAGCAAGCCGGCTGCAGCCGTGCCACCGGCTCGTAGCGCCACTGTGCGTCGCGTGACCATGGCCGTTTCCATCTCTTGCTCCTCCTTCTCTGGATCTCCTGGAGGCAGCGCTTATGGCAGCCGCAGCGGTTGGCCTGCCGGCTGAGCTGCAGCTGGGCTGGCTGGTGCTCCTCGCCGGCCGGCCTCCGATCCGGACGAGGCGGCGCGGCAACGCTCGAGAATCCAGCGACGCTGCTGGTCTGGCCGGCAGCGTAGAGGATAGCCGCTGCAGGAGCGGCGTTCAATCTTGCCCACTCTTTGTGCACGCAAGCTGTAGCGTCCGCTCTTGTTTCGTGATAGGCTGGCTGCCACGCGCTGCGGCGGCTGGCGGCAGCTCCACCATCGTGCCGGTACCGCGGCGGTGGCCTAAGCACTGGGAGCGTGGTCCTTCGCAGATGCCCAATCTGGGATGTCTACGAAGGACTTCCCAGCAGGTGCATAGATGGAGGAGGGTGATCGATGACATACCCGAACACGAGCGTTCGTGTCATCAGTGCCGGCAGCGGCCTCCGGCGGCGGCAGGTGCTGAGTGGTGGCAGCCTGCTTGCCGGAGCCGCCGCGTTCGCCGCCTGCGGCCCGGCGGGCGCCGGAAGCGAGCAGGCGCTGAAGACCCAGGGCCCGGTAACGATCAAGCTCAGCATGTGGGACTACAACCCACAGATCGTGCGCGACAATCTCGACCAGTTCGAGCGCGAGAACCCGGGCATCAAGGTGGAAGGGCCAGAGACCGGCCCGTGCTGCGACGAGTATCGCAAGCGCATGATGACGGCCTTCCTTGCCGGCGAGCGGACCGACGCGATGTACCTGCGCGACGAGGACGCCGCCGAGTGGGCCGAAGCGAAGTGGCTGCTGCCGCTGGATGGCTTCCCCGGCGCAAAGGAGCTCGACAAGGACGAGTACCCATTCGTGAGCGAGCAGACGCATTACAAGGGCAAGAAGTACGGCACCATCTACTACGTCGGTCCGACCATCGCCGTCTACAACAAGGAGCACATCAGACAGGCCGGCTTCGCCAGGCCCCCATCCACGTGGGACGAGCTACGCATGCAGGCCTTGCAGATCAAGCGGCAGCGCATCAACGAGACCGAGTTTCCCATCGCCGGTAAGCCGAGCGAAGGCCTGATGGAGCACATGTATCTGGCCAGCGGCAAGCGCATGTTCGACGACAACCTGGAGCCAATCTTTGGCAAGGATGCGCTCTTCAAGGACATGGCCGATAAGCTGTTCAGTGCCTACCAGGGCGACAAGATCTTCGGCTCGGATCCGAACGTGCCGGCGCCGTTCGATAACGGCCACGCCAGCTTCTCCTGGACGGCGTTCTACGACCTCAAGCGCCTCAATGGCCTGGCTCAGGCCACCGGCTGCCAGTCCGGCTGCGCCAACATCGGCGGCGGCGCGGCTGCCGGGCAGCTGCTGAACTACGTCAATCCCGGCTTCGTGCCGGGCAAGACGGGTACGCAGGCCATCTGCCGCCAGTACGCCGTCTTCTCGGGCACCAAGTATCCGAAGGAGTCCTGGAAGCTCATCTATTTCCTCGGCGGCAAGGATGCCCAGGGCAAGTACACCGTCGCCAAGCGGTGGTTCGTGGAGCAAGGGCTCAACTTTGGCTACAAGTCGATGGGCGACGACCCCGATATCCGCAAGTTCGTCCAGGATTGGGGTGACCTGGATGCCTACAACAAGGTGATGGTCAATGCCTCACCGAGGCCGGGCATCAAGGGGCCATGGTCGGCGCTGTGGCGCACCGAGTTCGCCAAGGTCATGGACGACTTCTTCGCCGGCCAGATCACCGCCAAAGATGCGATCGACCGCGGCGTCCAGCTCTGGCAGCAGATGCGCGCCGACTTCGAGCGCACCAAAGGGTCAGACTAGCGCAGATCGTGCATCCTGTACGCGAGGAGGGCAGGTCGTAGCCTCCCCATGCAGTGGCAGATGCGGAGCTGATCGTCGAAGTCGTCAAAGTGGGGCATCGTCGAGAGGTGTAGCGCGCACGGTGAGCATGATGGCCCGAGGAGACAGCAACCTGAGCACGCTCTTTGATCAGCTCCGACTCGAAGGGAAGATTGCGCTCGTCACTGGCGCCAGCCACGGCATCGGCGAGGGCCTGGCATATGCGTTTGCGGCTGCCGGCGCTGACGTCGCACTCGCGGCGCGCAGTGTGCCTGAGCTCGAGCGCGTGGCCGGGCGCGTGCGTGAGCAGGGCCGGCGCGCGCTCGTTGTTCCTACCGACGTCCGCGACCTGGAGCAGATCGAGCACATGGTGGCGCGCACGGCCGACGAGCTGGGCGAGCCCGCTATCCTGGCCAACGTCGCCGGGGTAACCCGGCGTAAGCCGATCCTCGATGTCACGCTCGATGATTGGAGCTACGTGCTCGATGTGAACCTGCGCGGGCTCTACTTCGCCTCGCAGGCCTTCGCGCGGCGGCTGATCGCGCGCGGGGCTGGCTGGGGCAAGATCATCCACATCGCCAGCATGACCAGCTATCGCGGCTTCGCCGACCTTTCGCTCTACGGCATCAGCAAGACGGCGGTAATCGGCGTGACCCGCGTGCAGGCGGTCGAATGGGCGCCCTACGGCATCCGTGTGAATGCGATTGCGCCGGGCTGGATCGAAACGCCGATGACGGCCACGATGGCGCCGGCTCGCCGGCGATGGGTGGAGACCCACCTGCCGCAGGGGCACTACGGCACCGTGGACGACCTGGCCGGGCTGGCCGTCTACCTGGCCAGCCCGGCTTCGGATTACGCCACCGGCCAGGTCTTCGCCGTGGATGGCGGCTTTCTGGCCGGCAATCCCTGGCCCTCGGCAGACTGAGCGCTCGACCTGTGCTCAACGAGGCGCCGCGGCCGTACCAGGCGCTGCCCAAGGTATTGCCGGAGCGCTGCCGCCGGCTGTACGGCAGCACCGGCCAGCCGGTGGTCGTCCAGGCCGCTGAGGGCCCGCAGCCCGGCACGCCAGTCGCCGGCCGTCGGGGGATCGTGCCCGAAGTAGGCGTGGGCCCGCTGCCCGATGAGGTAGGTGGAGGCAGCGTTCATTGCGGCCGCCGCCCCCATGCCGGCCACCGGAATGGCACGCACCACCCAGCACGCGCCATAGCGTTCCGCCAGGCTCAGCGACGCGCGTCCACTGCCGGCCAGCAGCTGGTCTGCCCCTGCGCCAACACCCGCGGCCACGAGCAGAGCACGGCGGCGCTCGGCGGCGTCGAGCATGCGCCCATGCGCGGCGGCGATCTCCAGCACCAGCTCCGCCTGGAGGCGCAGCAGCGCCCCAATCCCGGCCGCCGTGCCGAGCGTGAGCGCGGCCAGCGTGCCCAGGCCGGGGATGATGCCTGCTCCCGCGCTCGCCGCTCCCACTACCGCTGCCTTGCGGCATTTCTCTCTGATCAGCTGCTCCACAAGGTCACTCGTGGAGGCGCCGGGCAGGCGAGCACGGAGGCGCTGCACGCGCCGCCTGGCTGCCGGCGCGTCGGCGCGATCGATCTGCTCGAGTGCAAGGAGGAGCCACTGGCCGGCCCGTAGGCTCCGCCGCGCCAGGGGCCCAAGGCCGGCCCGTAGGCTCCGCCGCGCCAGGGGCCCAAGGCCGGCCCGTAGGCTCCGCCGCGCCAGGGGCCCAAGGCCGGCCCGTA
>Ga0070741_10004406_pt1 | contig 32925 bp, 36 predicted proteins | sample Coa_R1_4_FD_66440 | JGI IMG/M metagenome (GOLD analysis project Ga0070741, IMG submission 66440) | Surface soil microbial communities from Centralia Pennsylvania, which are recovering from an underground coalmine fire - Coalmine... | ecosystem: Environmental > Terrestrial > Soil > Unclassified ... | reverse complement strand
GAGCGCGTGCGCTGGCGCGATCTCGACATGATGGGCATCGTCTACCACGCGAACTACTCGCGCTTCATCGAAGCGGCGGAGACGGAGTTCTTCCGCGCGATCGGCTGGACGTACGACGCGATCGCCGACCAGTTCGGCGTCTGGATCGCCCGCGTGCGCTTCGAGTGCGAGTACCGCGCACCCGCGAAGCTCGACGATGAGCTGGTGACGACCGCCACGCTCGAAAAAATCGGCGGCTCGTCGCTGACGTTCGCGTTCCGCGTCGAACGCGACGACGGAACGCTCCTCGTCGCGGCGACGCTCGTCCTCGCAGCCGTGGACCGCACGACGCTGCGCGCGACGCGCATTCCCGAGCCGCTGCGCGCCGCGCTGGGCGGGAGCTGACCGGGCCGGTCGCCGCGGCGAGCGGATTGGAACCACCGCCCGGTGCCGGAGCGGCCCTGTCTGGCCGGGCCGTGCGGTGCTACACTGAGGCGAGGAGCCGCCGCTCGCAGCGGCGGCCCGCTCGTTCTCAGTGGGGCCTTGACGTATCGTGCGCGTGCAATTCTTCGGACGGATCCTCGCGGTCGCTCTGCTGCTGCTCACCATCGCGCCGGGACCGCCGAAGCCGGGAAGCTACGGCATCCCGCCGTTCACCGACGGCACAGGCTGGATCGGCCGGCCCGTACGGCCGCTCGACTTGAGCGGCAAGGTCGTTCTCGTCGATTTTTGGGAGTACACGTGCATCAACTGCTTGCGCACGCTCCCGTATCTGAAGGCGTGGTACCAGCGCTATCACGACGACGGCTTGGAGATCATCGGCGTCCACACGCCCGAGTTCGGGTTCTCCGGGAACGTCGGAAACGTGCGCGAGGCGACGCAGCGGCTCGGAATCGCGTGGCCGGTCGTGGTGGATGCGGACAACGCGATCTGGAACCGCTACGGCACGGACGGCTGGCCGGAAGAGTTCTTGTTCGACCGCGACGGGCGGCTCGTGCACACAGTGGTCGGAGAAGGGCCGTATCAGGAGACGGAGCTCATGATCCAGAGCCTCTTGAAGGCGGGTAACCCGAAGCTCACGCTTCCGCCCGTCATGGCGCTCCTGCCGCAGGACGACTACACGAAGCCCGGCGCGCGCTGCTATCCACGCACGCCCGAAGTTCTGCTCGAGCACACGAAGATCGCCGATGCGCCGGCCGGAGATGTGCGGCGCAACGCCGTGTATGCCGATCCGGGCGGTCCGTACACGGACGGCGCGGTCTACCTCGCGGGCACGTGGCGCATGGACGGTGAGGCGGCGGTGGCGGGCGCGGTGCCGGCGGCGCTCGTGCTTCGGTACCACGCGACGCAGCTCGTCGGCGTTCTGGCGCCGCCGAAGGGCGGCAGCGTGCGCGTCGCGGTGACCGAGGACGGGGCGCCGGTTCCGAAAGCCGATGCCGGCTCGGACGTGCATTACGACGACGGCGGCGCCTCGTACGTGACCGTCGACGCGCCCCGCGCGTACGAGCTCATCATGAACGCAAAGATGGGTTCGCACGATCTGCGGTTGGCGCCCGCGGCGCCCGGCACGGCGGTCTACAGCTTCGCCTTCGAGTCGTGCGAGGTGCCGAACTAAGGACGGTCCTTCGCAGGGCCCCTCGGCGTACGCCTGAGAAGCGCATGCCGATGGGTGCGCGCACGCCGGGCGACCTCGAACCGCTCTTCCCGGATCGCGACTCCGCCGAGCCGCTGGTCCGCCAGGTCGCGCGCCGCCTGCGCGAGGCGATCGAATCGGGCCTGTATCAGCCGGCGACGCGGCTGCTCCCGCAGCGCGATCTCGCGCAGCGGCTGGGCCTTTCGCGGAACACGATCGCGACGGCGATCCAGCAGCTCGTCGCCGAGGGATACCTCGAAGCCCGCGTCGGCGCCGGAACGTTCATCGCGGCGGGCGTCGTGAAGCCGCCGGCCGCGGCGAGTCGTGAGCCGCGGTCGCTGCCCGCGCGTGCGAAGCGCTTCGCCGCGGCGGAAGATCGGCTCGAAGGGACGCTCGGCGAAGGTCCGCTGCGCGGCGGGATCCCCGACGTCGCGGAGTTTCCCTTCAGCGCGTGGCTGCGCATCGCGCGCCGCAAGCTCACGCCGACCTATTGGGGCTATCGCGACGCGCAAGGCGATCCGGACCTGCGCCGGGCGATCGTTCAGCACGTGCAGCAATTGCGCGGCGTGAGTGCCGACCCCGATCGCGTGATCGTCGTCGAGGGGACGCAGGCGGCGTTGCGGCTCGCCGCGGACGTGCTCTTGTCCGAGGGCGACCGCGTCGTCGTCGAAGACCCGTGCTATCAGTTCGCGCGCAGCGGGCTCGAAGCGTGGGGGATGCGGCTGATCCCCGCGCGCGTCGATGCCGACGGCGTCGACGTCCGACACGCGGGGCGCGCGAGCCTCGCCTACGTCACGCCGTCGCACCAGTTTCCGCTCGGTGTGCGGATGAGCCGCAAGCGACGCGACGCGCTGCTGACGTGGGCGCGCGAACACGACGCGTACGTCCTCGAGGACGACTACGACAGCGAGTTCTGGTACGACGAACGGCCGCTTCCCGCGCTGCAGAGCATCGACCGCGACGAGCGCGTGCTGTACGTGGGCTCGTTCAGCAAGACGCTCGCCCCCGGGTTGCGCGTCGGGTACCTCATCGTGCCGCGGCATCTCGCGAAGAGCTTCGCGCTCGCGCGCGTGCTTGCGACGCTCGGCATGAACCAGCACGTGCAGGCGACGCTCGCGGAGTTCATCGCCGCAGGACACTACGCACGGCACGTGCACCGCATGACCGCCGCGTACGGCGAGCGGCGGCGCGCGCTGATCGCGCTGCTCCAGAAGCCGCTCGCGCGCGCCGGTTTCACGCTGTCCGCGGGGAGCGGCGGGTTGAACGTTTCTCTCGTCGGGCCGCCGGAGTTCGACGACGTCGCCGTCGCGAAGACGCTCGTGGCGCGCGGCATTCGCCTCCAACCGCTCTCGGCGTTCTGCATCGAGCGCACCGATTGTCGCGGCTTCGTCGTGGGGTACGGTGCGGAACCGTTGCCGCAGGTGCTGCGCGCGGCGCGCGACGTGGTCGCCGCGATCGAGCAGCACGCCGGCCGAGGAACGACGGGCGCAGGCTGACGTCGCTGGGAGCTACGTCTCGTCGCTGGCGAGGATCGCGTAGACCTCTTTGCGCGCACGGTCCAGCACGGCGCGGATCTTGCCGAGCGTCGCGTCGTCGCTGCCGCGGGCGCCCGCAATCGCGGCAAAGAGCTTGAATGCGGACTGCCGCACGAGATGGCGGACGTCGAGCTCGTCGGTCTCGGCGTCGTCGTCCGGATCGGTCGCGCGTTCGTTCAGCATTGCCCGGCCGGCTTCCGTGATCGTGTAGACACGCTTGCCGTCGACCTGCTCGGCGCTGACGAAACCTCCGTCCTCGAGCATCTGCAGCGTCGGATAGACCGAGCCCGCGCTCGGGCGAACGCCGCGCCGCTCCTCGATCGCGCGGATGATCTCATAGCCGTGCTTCGGCCCCTCGGCGAGCAGCTCGAGGACGAGGTACTTCACGTCACCGCGGCGCGCGCGACGCCCCGGGCCGCGGCCGAAGCCGCCCCAGAACGCGCCTTCCCAGCCGCGCATCCACTCGCTCCCCGGCCCGTGGTGCCGCGCGTGGCGGTGGCGCTCGTGCGGCCCGTGCTCGTGCCCGAAATGCTCGTGACCGTGCCGGAAGAAGACACCCCGGCGAATCACCTGACTCATCATGTCGCGATACTACACGATATATCGTGATCTGTCCAGAGAGCGTCGAAACCGCAGGCAGACCGCTTGTTTGGCCGCTGCATCTTGCTCCGGCGAAGATCGCCCGGTACGCTAGGGCGAGGATGCGTACGCCCTACCTTACCGCGGCGGTCGCTTTCGCCGCCTTGCTCGCGCCCTTCGCCGCCGGCGCGGCGCCAAAGCCGTTCACCGGGCCGGCCGGCTGGAACCACACCGTGACGGCGACGCCGTCGCCCACGTCGCCGCGCTCGGCGGAATCGTGGCAAAAGGGCGACCAGAACGTCTCGGCGCTCAATTCGACCGATGTCGTCTACGGCGACGTCGTGGCCGCCGTGCACAAGAACATGGCGGGGAACAACGTGCACCCGACCGTCGACCGCGACATCACGTGCGCCGGCAAGCCGGCGCACGAGCTCGAGATGACGCTGAACGGCACGACGTTCCACCAGCTCATCATCGACGAAGGCACCGGCGGCGGCACGACCCGCATCACGTACTCGCGTCCGCAAAGCATGTCGCCCGCTCCCGACGTGACGGCTGCCTTCACCGCCTACTGCGGCTCGTAAGGAACGCTCACCGGCGCACGAGCGCGCGCTCGTGCGCCGTCGCTGCGATCAGTCGGTGATGAACGGGTCGGCGTAGCCGCGGTTACGGCGTTGCCGCGCGAGCATCGGATCGCAGTATACTTGGCTCCACAACGCGGCGTCGCTGGGGCCGAAGCCTTCGAAGCGCCACGTCGCCGCGGTGAAGGGCGTGAAGCGCGGACTCGCCGCTGCGCGCCACTCGCGCGCTTCCTCTTCGGTGAACCCGAACTGCACCCAAAGCGCGCGATCGGGGACGTCGGCTACGACGTCCTCGGCATCGCCAGCGGGATCCCGCCGAACGCGCTTGGCGCGGAACTCCGGATCGTCGAGGAGTCTCGGCGCGCAGCCGAAGAACAACGGAAATGTCATCGGTGGATACTCCCATCGCTTGACGGGCTCGGTCGGTGCGCTAACACCGGCCGAGCCGCTGAGTTTGTATGTGAGTATTGTAGCATGCGAACGCGTGTTCGACAACCGTTATAGCAAAGTTGCGACGCACGTGAAGCCACTGCGAAAGAAGCTGAGACTTGTCGCGAGTACCAAAGCTCGCATGACGATCGCTAGACTGCGGCACGTGTGTTCATGAACGGGGCGGGGTGTCGAGCCATGCAGGGCGCCGTTCTGTCGCTACTGCTCATCGCGTCCGTCGTCGGCACGGTGCTGTGCAGGGACGATGCGCGCAACGCGTTTCTGAATCAGCCCGTTATCCCGCACGGAAGTCCGAACATGGTCGACAAACTCGAGCCGCCGGAAGTCGCCTTTGCGTCTGACGCACTGATCGACGCCGATATCCTGCAGAACCTGCGGAGCGAGCTGCACGATGATCGGCTGTACTCGGTCGACGTTCGGCGCGTCTTGTTCGGCAGCTTACGGCCGCGGCAAACGCTCGTCATGGACCTCGGAGCCGAACTACAGCTGCCTTTAGGTCGTTACGTAATAGCGATCCGGAAGAGCGCGGTCGACCGCTTCGCCTCGGGATGGCAGCCGCCGTACCGCGTGACCTTGCGCGTCACCGGAATCGGGCTTGTCGACGGGAACATGGTGACGTACCGCCGCTTCCATGCCGCGCCTATCTCGTATGCGAAAAATGACTCGCGTGGCTGGCTCGGGTGCTTCTACGCGAAGCCTTCGACGTTCTGCCGAAACCGGCTCATGGCGAAATACCGCGTCTCATCGCCGACGCAGCGCAGTATTTACGTTTCGTTGCAGCGAGAGGATCCGTTCGCTGCGCTACTGTGGGCGCGCATCGCCGCGACGACGACCGCGTCGTTTCCTACGATTCTGTGTAGCGCTCAGATCGACGAAAACTGCGCGTCGCGAGCGCAGTTCGAGCGACGACTCGGCTACGTACCGACGGACTAAAGGGCCAGCGCCGCTGCGCTTCTGCCTCGGCCCGAAACGACCGAACGCATCCAAAGCGCGATCGGGACTTGCGGCGGCGATCATCGGCAGCCGGCGGGAAGGCCGCTGAACCCACCTTACGAGGGATCGATGATCCGCCCGTGGTGTCTAGAGGGACTGCGGGCTGAAGATTGGCCCCCAGCCGTCGACCTCGATGGAACCGGGTAACGCGCCGCCGGCCGTGTGCGCAAACGGGCTAGACGAAAACCTGGCGCTGGGTTACAATGCAGTAGCCGATGGGATCGAAGAACGTTCGCGGCGTCAGGTTCCAATGCTACTCCGGCGACCATGCCGGCGCCTCAATACCGCACGTTCATGCCCACTTCAACGAGGGCGACGTCGATATCGAGCTGCTGGCGGATCGTTCCATCCGCCTCTCGGAACAGCATAAAGCGGACCCGCACGTGAAGGCGAACGACGTGCGGAAAGCTCTGCGTGCTGCGGCCGCCGGCTACGACGATCTGCTGGAGCTATGGGAGAACAGCCGTCCATCATGAGCAAGAATGCTGCAAAACCGAAAATTGTGAAGCCCGCCCGAATCCGAACGACTGACGCTGAAATCCGAGCGGCCGTTGCAGAAGCTCGGTCGCGAGCGAAGACCGCGACCCGAATCGTGAGTGCGTTCTTCGACGCGAAGGGTGACGCAATAATCGTCAAGCTCTCCACCGGCGGGACGCTGATCGTCCCGCGGAGCAAGCTCCCGGGAATCAATAAAGCGCCGGCGGGACTGCTCGGCGACCTTAGGGCGCAAAAATCCGGCTTTTCCGTCTGGTCAGACAAAGCGGACATGGGCGCGCGCGTCGAGACGCTCTTTGAGGCAGTGGCCGGCGATGCGCTGGCGACGATAGCGGCACGCTTATTAGCCGCGCGTACGTCGCCGGCGCGGGCGGCAGCGTCGCGTGCGAATGGGCTAAAGGGTGGCAGACCGCCGAAAGCTGCAGAATCGCGTCCCAAAAAGAAAGTCCGCGCTGCCGCCTGACGACGGGCTTTTCGGTCGCGCCGACGTCAGAAGGGCCGCGACTAGGCCATTGGCGAGCGGTTCCGACGTCGACTCGAGCAGATTCCGTCCATAGTTGGACCGAGACGTCGGGCTGTGGTTCACGTCGCTCGCTCGGCTGCTTATCATTTCGCCCGTTAAAGAGCTGCTTGACATCTGCCAGGACGATATACTTGAGGCACAAAAGAGTGCCACCCAGCAGGCACACCCTCGGTATAGCGTTGGAGCATGGACCGGACGCCGACCACCCTCCTCGAAGCCGTCACCTACTTTTCGGACCCGGATCGCGCCCACGCCTACGCGGTCCGGTGGCGCTGGCCCAACGGCGTTGCTTGCCCCCGCAAGGGCTGCGGATCGGCGTCCGTTCAGGCGATTCCGACGCGCCGAGTGGCGCTGCAAGGAGTGCAAACGGCAGTTTAGCGTCAAGGTCGGCACGATCTTTGAGGACTCGCCGATTCCGTTTACTAAGTGGCTCCCGGCCTTCTGGCTGCTCGCGAATACCAAGAACGGCACCAGCTCGCACGAACTCGCTCGCGCGCTCGGCGTCACGCAGAAAACGGCGTGGTTCATGTTCCACCGCATCCGTCTCGCGATGAAAGCCGAATCCCTCATGCCGCTCGCCGGTGAGGTCGAAGCGGACGAGACGTTCGTGGGCGGTAAGCACCAGCATTTGCCTACGCGCGTGAACGCGGTCGGCAAGAACGTCCCCATCGGTGGCCCTGCCGCCGGTAAGACGACGGTGTTCGGGATGGTGCAGCGCGGGCGCGACGGGAAGCCGTCTCAGGCCCGCGCGATGGTCGTCCCGAATCATCGGGCGTCCTCGCTGATCCCGAAGATTTACGAGAACGTCCTGCCGGGCTCCACGCTCTACACCGACGCGCTGCGCTCCTATCGGCAAACGGACCGTGATTTCGTTCACGATTTCATCGACCATTCGGTGGCCTACGTCAACGGTCGCGTTCACACGAACACCATCGAAAACTTCTGGTCGTGCGTGAAGCGCACTCTGCACGGGACGTATATCGCGGTTCGTCCGTTCCACCTTGACGCATACTTGGACGAGCAGGTATTCCGCTTCAACGCTCGCGAGGACAACGACGCGGGCCGGTTCGTGGAGACGCTGAAAGGCGCGGACGGCAAGCGCCTGACGTATGCCGCGCTCACGACCTCGCATCCCCGTTGGCGCTTGCGTCCCGGCCGTGCGGCCCGCGCCGAAGCCCGTCGCGCCGCGATGAACGCGCAGCCGATTCCCGGCACAAGCGACCGCATCTAGTTTTTCTCCGTAGGCGGCGCCTGCGCGCGAGCAGGGCGAAGAACGACCGGTATCTCGAACGAGAGGGGCAACGAATATGTCACCTCCGCGTCGTTCGGGGGCACCTTGAAATGCGCGATGGGGTCCGGATAGATTATCGCTTGGGTCTTCTGAGATTCGTTGTGAATCCAAATCGTAACGCTCGACTGCGCTCCGACGCCATCAATCTCGGCGTCGTAAGTCTCGACCGCCTCCGCAGCAGCACCCGGCCTCGAAAACCTGTCGGCTGGCGCTTTGGAAAGCGCTGCCTTAAACGACACGCGAACATTCAGCGCTGGTAATCTTCCAAAATTACTGAGCGTACACGTCTCGTAATCGAACTCACGAAACGGGCTATGTTCAAACTTTTGGACCGAGCGCTTTAGAGGCCACCCAGGCCAGCCGATGAGTATCTCGTAATCGGCATTACCTCGAACTCCAGCCACACATCGCAATGTCAGGGCTGGTGCGCTCTCAATGCGTACAGACTCTTCTGTCGCGGCTGCCGACCGAGCAGATGCTTCAGCCGAGATCGCCGAATCGCGAGCTGAAAGCACATTGAACGCCATAGCGATGACGAACGCTATCAGCCCCCCGACCGTAGACCAATCGCGTAGCCACGCCCGTACTCGCGCAGCGCGACGAGACGCTCGGACGCTCACGGCGCTATTGTCGCCATCTAGTCCTCGCCCTCCACGATCTCGGTCGTTTCGGATTCCTCGACTGCGGTTTCGTCGTCGGATTCTTCGACGTGCGCTAGGTCCTCTTTGGTCACGCGAAAAACGCGGCGACCAAGGTCCTCGAATCGCTCCATCGATCTTTCGGGATCGTCGTCCAATTTAGCTACTCCTTATTGCAGAGAAACACTTCCGCGCTGCCCGTGCTGCGACCGCATATCGGAAAGACTCTCGTCCGGCCGTTCGGGACGCGGATCGTTATTTCGCCAGCATAGTAAAAGGTTGAGGTGCGGTCCTGAATCTTCGCATAATCTTCCTGCGACATATTGCCGTTCGCAACGTACTCTATACCGTTCGTACCAAACGGGACGGTGACGAACGGACTCGCACGGCAGAGCCCCGCCGCCTTCTCTGACCGAAAACCGGTTCGGACATATTGCTCCGCATCAGCGATTGAGACGCTCGCCAACGACGTCGTTGCCACGCTGCATTGCTTGACGTCAATATCGCCACCGGTCCTGTTGCCGATTTGATAACCCACCCGAAACGTTACACGACCCGGCGGCGTGCCCGGCGCATTAGGCTGAAACTCCGCACTAACGCTTGGGAACGTGACTGCTATCGGAGTCGGCGTCGGCGACGGCGTTGGATGCGGCGTTGCGGTAACGTGCGGCGTCGGCGTTGGCCGAGGGGTTGGTACCGGCGTCGCGACTATAACTACAATCTTCGGGCGCTGCTGCGGGGTCGGAGCGGCTGACGCTACTTGGGTCGTCTGCTTCGACGTAGGCCTTGAGGGGCCGTGGCCCGTCTGTCGCCCTGTGCGGGGTTTCGGAGACGGCGAACTTGTCCCGGCGGCGCCTTGCAGGAACGGCGAACCTGTACCATTGGTGCCTTGCGCTCCTGTATCAACACGGTTGGCGGCGTTGACGGCGAGCAATAACGGATAAAACGCGGCGAGGGCCACGCCGATATGAATCCACGTTTTCTTTGGAAGACTCAGTGCGTAGAGCGGTCGCACTGCAGTAAATAGCCAGTGGACGCTACTCCAAACAAGCGCCTCCAGCATCGCAACCTTCACCAGAGGCCACAGGTGCGGGAATACCGTCAACACGATTGCGGGAGCAATCGCGAGCCAGATCGTCGCGGGGTCTGGCCTTCTGGGACGAGATTGCTGCCCGGGCGGCTCGGTGGTTGAACCGTCGCCAGCTCCGCCTGTGTTATCCTCCATATCCCGACGCTACTCCGACGCCCGCCTCGCGAGCCCCGCGCGGGCTGCGGGACGACGACCCCAGGGTGCGGGCTCGAACGCCTCGCGGCACCAGCGGGGCCGCCGTCCTGAAGCAAGCTACCGCGACGAAAAGGCTGGTGCCTATAGTATATCGCCTTGACATCTGCAAAGCCATGCGAGAGGCTTGTCGTATGGAACGGTTCGCGGACGAGCTTCAGGCGGCGATGGCGGGTGCGGGCCTAACGGCAGCGCAAGTGGCGCAGCGCTCCGGCCTTACGGAGTCCGCGATCTCGCTGCTTCGGAGCGGGCGGCGGGAGCCGACCTACCGCACGGTCAAGGCACTCGCCGCGGTGCTTCCTACGCTGGCCGGCCAAGATGCCGAGCGGGTGCGGATGGACTCCATCGAGTCGGCGATCGCGGCGATCCGTGACGGGCAGATGGTGATCGTCCTCGACGACGAGGATCGGGAGAACGAGGGCGACCTCGTCATGGCAGCTGTCAAGGTGACGCCCGAGGCGATCAACTTCATGCGCAAGGAGGCCGGGGGGCTGATCTGCGTCCCGATGACGTCCGAGCGGCTGGACGAACTGCAGATCCCGAACATGGTCAACGACAACACCGCCCCGCTCGGGACGGCGTTCTCGGTCTCAGTCGAGGCGCGCGGGCGGGTCACCACGGGCATTTCCGCGCACGATCGCGCGAATACGATCAAGGCGCTCGTCGACCCGAACTGCGGGCCGGCCGACTTCCTGCGGCCCGGGCACACGTTTCCGCTGCGCGCGCGCGAAGGCGGTGTGCTCGTGCGCGCGGGTCAAACCGAAGCTGCGGTCGATCTGGCGCGACTCGCGGGGCTGTATCCCGCCGGCGTGATCTGCGAGATCATGGCGGACGACGGCACGATGATGCGCCGCGACGGCCTCAAAGAGTTCTCCGAGAAGCACGGTTTGCGGATGATCACGGTCAAAGACTTGATCGCGTACCGCATGCGGCACGAGAAGCTCGTCGCGCGAATCGCGGAATTCTCGCTGCCGACTGGGTACGGCGTCTTTCGCGGCGTCGCGTACGAGACGACGACCGACAAGGAGAAGATCGCGCACGTCGCGCTCGTGATGGGCGACATCGGTGAGGGAAAGGACGTTCTCGTGCGCGTCCACAGCGAATGTCTCACCGGCGATGCGCTGCACTCGCTGCGCTGCGACTGCGGGCCGCAGAGGGACGCTGCGATGGCGGCGATCGCGCGCGAAGGCCGCGGCGTGTTCCTGTATCTCCACCAGGAAGGCCGCGGGATCGGGCTCGCCAACAAGCTGAAAGCGTACGCGCTGCAGGATGCCGGGGCCGACACGGTCGAGGCCAACGTGCTGCTCGGCCTTCCCGCCGACAAACGCGACTACGGCATCGGTTCGCAGATCCTGCACGATCTCGGCGTGCGCGAGATGCGGCTTCTCACCAACAACCCGAAGAAGATCGCCGGCCTCGAGGGGTACGGGCTGACGATCAAAGAGCGCGTCGCGATCCAGATCGCTCCCACACCGTACAATGCGTACTACATGGAGACGAAGCGGGAGAAGATGGGGCACATGTTCGGCGCGCCGAATCCCGCCGGAGCGGAATGAAGACCGACAAGCGGCACGCGCTTCCCGACGCTTCCGGGAAGCGCTTCGCGATCGTCGTCGCCGACTTCTACGCCGATCTCGCGGCCTGGCTCGAGGACGGCGCGCGCCGCGGCCTGGTCGACTGCGGGATCGATCCCGATGCGATCGAGACGTTCCGCGTTCCCGGCTGCTTCGAGCTGCCGCTCGCGGCACGCCGACTGCTCGCGACTGGGAAGCTCGACGGCGTAGTCGCGCTCGGCGTCGTGATCCGCGGTGAGACGCCGCACTTCGACTTTGTCGCCGGCGAGTGCGCGCGCGGGATCATGGACGTCCAGCTCGCCAGCGGAATACCCATCGGTTTCGGCGTTCTGACCACCGACAACCGCGCACAAGCGGAAGAGCGCGCCGACCCCGCGCGCGGCGACAAAGGCTACGACGCCGCCGTCGCGGCCGCGACCGTCGCGATGATCGAGCCGCGCCGCGAAGTCGCCGGCCGGATGGGCTTTCGCTAGCCCGGCCTTCGATCTTCAGCTGCCCGACACGAAGGCCGCAGCGAAGACATAGCCGTTGTCCACCGGCACGCAGCGGAAGACCGCTGGTGAGAATTTCGACGTACGCGCGCTGTTGACGCCCGCAGCGTTCAAGATGACCGACGGTGAGCTCAGGATTTGCTCGTACGTCACGGTGCCGGTTCGGTCGACGGCGAGCGCCACCGTGACGTCGCCGGCGATCCCCTGCTGGCGCGCCATCGGCGGCGCCACGGGCTCTGCCGCCCGCACGACGCGCACCGACGCATACGGATTTGCACATGACGGCGGAGCGACCGGCGCGGGATCCGTCGCAACGACGATCGGGCGCTGTACGGCCTCGCCGTCGAACATGGTGGGCCGCCGGAGTCCCGCATGCAGCGTGCACGAGGCGCCGCTCGGCGTGAACTCGACGCCTTCGATGGGCCCGGGCGCGTGCAGCTCGACCGACGCTTCGAGCGCATTGCGCGGCCGAAAAGGCTGCACGGCCGTTGCACCGTTGTGAAGCGTCGCGTGCCACATGACGTCGTGCCCGTAGACGCGGACGTCGCCGGCGAGCGGCAGCGTCCAGTACCCGATGCGCAGGATCGCAGCGTTCGGATTTCCGTCGACCGTCGTCAGCGCCATCTGCCTCATGCACGGCGCGATCGACGCCGGCGGTGAGGGCGGAAACAGTTGGGCGCGCGCCGGCTGCCCGGCTGCCGCGCACGCGAAAGCGACGAGAATCGCGACGACACCCGCTTTCATGCAGGGCCGATTCGCCGGGGCGGCGGGCGCTCCTCGACGCTTTCGCTGCCCCGTTGCCAAGAACACGCCTCTCCCGTATACTCGCGGGTACCGACGTCGGTCTTCGGCCGGCGCGGGTTTTTCCGTCCAAGTCCCATGGGGGCCGGGCGTCGTATGTCGCCCGGTCGAGGTCGGTGTACGAAAACAAGCTTTTGATCTGCAAAGACTGCGCCGCCACGTTCGACTTCACGGTGCGAGACCAGATGTTCTACGCCGAGAAGGGCTTCGAAAACGAGCCGCAGCGTTGCCGCGAGTGCCGCAGCGCGCGCAAGGCGCAGCGCTCCGCCGGGCTCGGGGTCATACCGACGTCGACCGCGGGGCTGCGCGAGATGTTCGACGCCGTGTGCGCGCAATGCGAGAGCGCGACCACGGTGCCGTTCCGCCCGCGCGGCGACCGCCCGGTGTACTGCAGGAGCTGCTACTCGGCGATGCAGGCGGTGCGGGCCTAACAGTCGCTCCCGCCGAATCCGCGGGCCGTGGATTCGGTTTGGTTCGACGGCGACGCCGTCGGTTACGTCGATCAGCGGGCGCTTCCGCGCTCCGTCGTTCGCGCGCGCGCTTCGTCGGTCGACGAGATCGTCGAGGCGATCGCGACGCTCGCGGTGCGCGGCGCGCCGGCGATCGGCATCTTCGGCGCGTACGGCGTCGCGCTCGTCGCACAGCGGCTGCGTGCCGACCGGCCCGCCTATGAGGCCGCCGCCGCGCGCATCCGCGCGGCCCGGCCGACCGCCGTGAATCTGGCCTGGGCGGTGGACCGCATCCTCGCCGTGCCCGGCGACGAGCTCGGCGAGGCGCAGCGCATCCACGACGAGCAGCGCGAGGTCGACCGCCGCATCGGCGAGGCGTCCGTCGCGCTCTTTCCGGCGAGCGGCAACGTGCTCACGCACTGCAACACCGGGCCGATCGCGACCGGCGGCGACGGCACCGCGCTGGGCTGCTTCGTCGCGGCGCACCGGGCCGGGAAGGCGCTGCACGTGTTCGTCGACGAGACGCGCCCGCTGCTGCAGGGCGCGCGCCTCACCATGTTCGAGCTGCGCGAAGCGGGCGTGCCGTGCACGCTCATCGTCGACAGCGCGGCCGCGATCACGATGCGCCGGCGCGACGTCCGCGCCGTCGTCGTCGGCGCCGACCGCATCGCACGCAACGGCGACACCGCGAACAAGATCGGCACGTACGGCGTCGCGATCATCGCCGCGCACCTCGGCATCCCGTTCTACGTCGCCGCGCCGCGTTCGACGTTCGACTTCGCGCTGGAGTCCGGCGACGAGATCCCGATCGAGGAGCGCAACCCCGACGAAGTGCGCATCGCCCCCGACGATCCCGTCTACAATCCCGCCTTCGACGTGACGCCGGCGCGCCTCGTCACCGGCTTCATCACCGAGTACGGCGTGATCGCACCGCCCTACGCCGACTCGATCCCCGATCTCGAGACGCGCCCGAAGCTGTTTCTCGCGCCGGCACCGTGAGATTCTACGACTTCCTCGATCGCGAGCCGAAGATCGACGCGCTCGTGGTGATCGAGGGCGAGGATGCCATCCTCGCGCAGCGCGCGCTCGACGTCGTGCTCGATCGTCTGCTGCCCGAGGACATGCGCGCGCTGAACTGCGACGTCATCGAGGGCCCGGAGAGCGATGCGATCGGGCGCGTCGTCGGCGACGCGGTGACGGCGATGCCGTTCCTCGCCGAGCGCCGCGTCGTCGTCGTTCGGAACTGCCAGCGCATGCGCGCGCAGCCGCGGCGCGATCTGTGGGCCGCGGCGGAGAACGTCCCGGCGGGCAACACGCTGGTGCTCGAAGACCTCTTTCCGCCGGCGAAGAAGACGAAGCCCGAGCCGTTCGGCCAGCTCGCGGGGCGCAAGGCGCTGCGCATCGACACCACGCCGAACGCCGAAGTGCGCGAGCGGTTCGTGCGCGAGACGCTCGAGCGGCTTGGCGCGAAGGCGCAGCCGCGCGTCGTCGCGATGCTCGCGGAGAGCGAAGGCGACCTCGGCGCGATCCGCAACGATCTCGAGAAGCTCGCGCTCGCCGGCGGCACGATCACCGTCGCGGACCTCGAGCGCGAAAGTCTGAGCGTCGAAGACCCGAAGGCGTGGCAGTATGCCGCGGCGGTGATCGAAGGACGTCCGTCCGAAGCGCTCGCGATCGCCTTCGATCTCTTCGCGAACGACCCGCGCGGCGCGGCGGTGCCGCTCGCCAGCGCGCTCGCCAACGAGTTCGCGCTGCTGTGGGAGCTGGCGCGGCCCGGCGGGGGCGATCTGCCGCCCCGGCATCGCTGGCGCGAGCGCATCCTGCGGCCGATCGCGCGGCGGCTCGGGGAACGGCGGGCGCGCTACGGCTACGAAGCGGCCGTGCGGGGCTTCGAGGCGGTCGTCACCGGCCGGTTCGAGGACCCGCGCGCGATGATCGAGCTGCTGACCGCCGACGTCGCGCGGCTCGCTCCGTCCCGCTGACGAACCAAAGGAGTCGTTTCTCGCGCGATCCAAGGCGACCGTGATGCGCCGCCGTCACGCCCGTCCGTCGCTCTGCGCGCTGCTCGCGGTCGCGCTCGGCGGCTGCGCGGTCGGCGGAACCTCGCTGCCGTACGCGGGTCCGCCGAACAACGCCGGCGGCGGCTCGGGGTCGAACGTCCCGGCCGGAACGGGCTCGGCGCTGATCCGGTTCGTGCAGGGGTCGGTCGGCTACGCCAGCGTGGATGTGTGCGTTGACCAGCTGCCGCTCGCGTACACGGGAAGTTCGGTCGCGTATTCTCACGCCAGCGCCCTGTACGCGGTGAGCGGCGGCAACGGAAGCGCGCACGTGATCAGCGTCTACGCGCCGACTGCGGGAACCGCGCCCGGGAGCGAGTGCGCGACCGCGCCCGGCCCGTACTTCGGCGAGGCGCCGATCGCGTATACGGTGCTGTCGCCGCCCGCCTCGACGACCGGCTCGCGGCTGACCGTCGTTCTCGGCGGCCGCGGCACCGCCACGTCCGCGCTCTACGTCTTCGCCGAGCCAGACTTCGCCGCCGTCCCGGCCGGGATCCAGGCCGTCGCCCACAACGTCGCCGAGGGTGAGCCCCTCACGTTCGGCTATCTCAGCGCGAGCGGAGACACGCCGATCCCGGGCGAGACGTCGGTGCCGATCGCAAAGCCGTCGGGGACGACGGCCGTCGTCAACCAAGCGACCGGCCCGAGCCTCCTGCCCACCCAGCCGTCGTCGCCCTTGACCTTCACCGCACAGGCGTACGTCGAGCCGACGCCGGCCGAGGTCTCCGTCGGTGCGCCGTCCTCGCCGGCGACCTACGAGCTGTATGCCGTGAACGGCGCGAACAATTTCCTCTCGCTCATCGCGGTGCAGGAGACGACCACCGGTTACGGCTTCTAGCGGCAGGCCGGGCCGCTGAGACGTTTCTCGTCGAGGCCGATCCCCGTGCAGGCGCGAAGCGGACGCGCCGGATCGTGAACGACACCACCTACGCCTCGCCGTTCTCGTGGCGCTACGGCCGGCCGGCGATGCGCGAGCTGTTCTCCGAGCGTGGTCGCCGCAAGCTGTGGCGCGCCGTGTGGGTCGCGCTCGCGGACGCGCAGCGGCGCGCGGGGCTCGTCTCGCAGGCGGAGCTCGACGATCTGCGCGCGCATGCCGACGCGATCGACATCGATGCGGCGCTCGAGATCGAACGCGAGATCGGGCACGATCTCATGGCGGAGATTCGCGTCTACGCGAGACAGGCGACCGTCGGCGGCGGGAAGATCCATCTCGGCGCGACGTCGATGGACGTGGAGGACACGGTCGAGACGTTCCGGCTGCGCCTGGCGCTCGAGCAGATCGCCGCCGGGCTCGACGACGTGCTCGTGGCGTTCGCGGCGCGCATCGAGCGCCACGCCGACCTCGTGTGCATGGGCTACACGCACCTGCAGCCCGCCGAGCCGACGACGCTGGGCTATCGTCTCGCCGTGTACGCGCAAGATTTGCTCATCGACCGCGCCATGCTGTTCGCGGCGCGCGAGCAGCTCACGGCGAAGGGCATTCGCGGCGCGGTCGGCACGTCGGCCTCGTACGCGCGGCTGCTGGCCGGCACCGGCGTGACGCCGGAGGACCAGGAAGCCGACGTGCTCTCGCACTTCGGTCTGCAGGCGCGCGACGTCGCGACGCAGACGTATCCGCGCAAGCTCGACTACCTGCTGCTCTCGACGCTCGCCGGGCTCGGCGCGTCGCTTTCGAAGTTCGCCTTCGACGTGCGCGTCCTCGCGAGCCCCGCCTTCGGCGATCTCGCCGAGCCGTTCGGCGCGAAACAAGTCGGTTCGAGCGCGATGCCGTTCAAGCGCAATCCCGTCATGGCCGAGCGCATCGACTCGCTCGCGCGCCTCCTGCCCGCGTACGCCGACGTCGCGTGGCAAAACGCCGCGACGAACCTGCTCGAACGCACGCTCGACGACAGCGCGAACCGCCGCACGATCCTTCCCGAAGCGCTGCTCTGCGCGGACGAAATCCTCTCGCTCGCGAAGAAGATCGTCGACGGCATGCGCGTGGACGAGCGCCGCATCGCGGAGAACCTGCGGACCTACGGTCCGTTCTCCGGAACGGAAGCGATTCTGATGGAAGCCGCGAAGCGCGGCGCCAACCGCCAGGAGCTGCACGAGGTGATCCGCGAGAGCGCGATGCACGCGTACGACGCGCTCGCGAACGGCGAGTCGAACCCGCTCGCCCGCCTGCTCGCCGACGACGAACGGATCGCTCGCTGGGTCGACCCGGCCGAAGTGCGCGAGCGCCTCGACCCGACCGGCCACGTCGGCGACGCCCCGCAGCGCGCCCGCAGGCTCGCGAAACGCATCCGCGATACAGTAGAGAAAGCATGAAAAAAGGGCTGGAGATCGCTCGCGGCAAGACCAAAGTTCTTTTCGAGCTGGAGGGGCAGCCGGATGTCGCGATCGTCAAGCAGATGGACGCGATCACGGCCGGCGACGGCGCGCGGCGTGACGAGATGCCCGGCAAAGGCAGGCTCGCGGCGCAGACGACGGCGCGCGTCTTCCGGCTGCTGAACTTGTGCGGGCTGCCGACGCACTACCTGAACGGCGGCGAGGACGACGACGACAACGAGATGCTCGTCCGCCGCGCGCAGATGATCCCGCTCGAAGTCGTCATCCGCGGCGTCGCGGCCGGCTCGCTCGTGCGCCGGCGTCCGGGGATGCAGCGCGGCGCGCTGCTCGTTCCGCGGATGATCGAATTCTTTCTCAAGGACGATGCGAACCACGACCCGGAGATCGATCCCGACGCGATCGTCGCGAACGGCATCGCGTCGCCGCAAGAGGTCGGAACGATCACCGAGCTGGCGCGGATCACGTACGAGATCCTCGCCCACGCCTGGCGCCGTCACAACGCCTTGCTCGTCGACCTCAAGATCGAGTTCGGCCGCCTCGCCAGCGGCGAAGGGAAAGGCCAGCTCGTCATCGCCGACGTCATCGACAACGACTCGTGGCGCGTGTGGCCGCAGGGCCGCGAAGAGCTGATGCTCGACAAGCAGGTGTATCGCAATCTCTCGAGCGTCACGCCGGAAGACCTCGATCGCGTGCGCACCAACTACGAGCAGGTCGCGGAGCTCGTCGGCCAATTTCCGCAGATGCGGCCGGGGATGATCGCGGTCCTCGCCGACGGCCCGGAGCATCTCGCCGCCGTCGAGACGATCGTGCGCGCGCTCGGCGCGTACGGATTGCCGACGGTCCGTCACGTCGTCTCGGTCGCGCGCACGCCCGGGTACGTGTTGCAGCTGCTCGCGCAGCTCGAGGCGACGTTCCCGCGGCTGCTGATCGTCGCGGTGGGCGGTGCGAACGCCGCGCTGCCGTCGGTCGTCGCCAATGCGTCGGCGAGCCCGGTGCTCGGCGTCGACGCGGCCGATCCGCGTCCCGAGCAGATCGCGCTCGCCGCCGCGAAGACGCTCGCGCTCGAAGACACCGTCGTTTTCGGCCGCGTCCTGCTGCTGCAGGCGAACGGGCGCAGCGAGATCGTCGCCGCGGACGCGAAGCTGAACGCTCCTCCGCCGCCGGCGCCGCCCGGAGTCGCGCGCGCCTGACATGAGCGCGGTGCTCGACGACGCGGTCGCGCTCGGCCGGCGCGTCGGCGTCGCGCTCTCCGACGACGAGCTGCGGCGGATCGCCGAAAGGATCGGCCGCGTTCCGACCGTCACCGAGCTGTTCGCGTTCGACGCGCAGTGGAGCGAGCATTGCTCCTACAAGTCGTCACGCGAGCACTTGCGCAAGCTGCCGACCGAAGGACCCGACGTGCTGCTCGGCGTCGGCGAGGACGCGGGAATCGTTCGCCTCGGCGAATGGAACGGCGAGACCTACGGAGTCGTCGTCGCGCACGAGTCGCACAACCATCCGTCACAGGTCGTGCCGTTCGAAGGCGCGGCGACGGGGATCGGCGGCATCGTCCGTGACGTGCTGTGCATGGGCGCGGAAGTGATCGGCGTCGCGGATCCGCTGCGGTTCGGCCGGCTCGACAACGAGCACTGCCGTTACGTCGCGCAGTCCGTGGTCGACGGGATCGCCGCGTACGGCAACGCGATCGGCGTCCCGAACGTGGGCGGCGACGTCTTCGTCGACGAGTCGTTCGACGACAACGTGCTGGTCAACGTGGTCGCGCTCGGGCTCGTCAAGGCGAACGAGATCATCCACTCGCGCGCGCCGGCGGGAAGCGCCGGGTGGGACATCGTGCTCGTCGGAAAGGCGACCGATCGCAGCGGGTTCGGCGGCGCGTCGTTCTCCTCGCTCACGCTCGACGAAGAAGACGCCGACCAGAACAAAGGCGCCGTGCAAGTCCCCGATCCGTTCCTGAAGAACGTGATCATGCGCGCGACGTACGCGGTCTTCGCCGAGCTGCGCGCGCAGAACGTCGAAGCCGGGTTCAAGGATCTGGGCGCGGGCGGACTCGCCGGCTGCAGCGCCGAGCTGTGCGCGGCCGGCGGGATGGGGGCGGAGGTGGAGCTGGAGCGCGTGCCGACGGCGCAGCGCGACCTCCCGCCCGAAGTGATCGCGATCGGCGAGACGCAGGAACGGCTGTGCTGGATCGTTCCACCGTCGTTCACCCCGCTGCTGCTGGAGATCTACAACGACGTGTTCGGTCTGCCGCGCGTCGCGCGCGGCGCGTGCGCGGCGGAGATCGGGAAGGTGACGGAGAGCGGACGCTACGTCGCGCGGCACCGCGGCGAAACGGTGATGGACGTCGATCTGGCGTTCCTCACCGGCGGGGTGCGCTACCGCCGCGAGTACACGCTGCCGCACGTGCGGCGCGAGAGCGAGGCGGAGCGCGAGCGCACGCTCGCGGATGCGGACCGCGCACGCCCCGGTTCGCTCGGCGAACGGCTGCGCGCCGTCCTCGCGCACCGCGACGTCTGCTCGCGCGCGGCGATCTACACGCGCTACGACGGCGTGGTGCGCGGCTGCACCGCGATCCCGCCCGGCTACGCCGACGCGGGCGTGCTCGTGCCGATCCCGGGCGCGCCGCTCGCCGCGGCGACCGGGATCGGCGGGAATCCGCGCTACGGGAAGATCGATCCGCGCGGCGCCGCCGAGCTCGCCGTCGCCGAAGCGATCGGTCACGTCGCGGCGGTCGGGGCGCGCGCCGTCGGGCTGACGGACTGTCTGAACTTCGGCGATCCCACCGTTCCGGAGCACATGGGCGCCTTCGTCGCGGCCGTCAACGGGCTGGCCGACGCGGCGCGGCATTTCGACGTGCCGTTCGTCTCGGGCAACGTCTCGCTGTACAACCGTTCGTCGTCCGGGCGGCACGTCGCGCCCTCGCCGATCGTCGGCGCGATCGGCGTGATGGCCGACGTCGCGGCGAGCGCGACGATGGCGTTCAAGCGCGCCGGCTCGCCGATCGTCCTGACCGCCCCGCTGCAGACGGCGTTCGGCGGATCGGTGATCGCGGAGCTGCTCGCGCTCGAGACGACGACGCTCCCGGATCTGCGCGCGCACGCGTTCGCGAAGCAATGCGCTCTCGTGATCGCATGTCTCGAGCGCGGCGCGATCGGCGCGGCGCACCTCGTCACCGACGGCGGCGTGCTCGCGGCGCTCGCGAAGATGGCGTTCGCGTCGGAAGACGGTCTCGGCTTTCGCATCGACCCGCGCCCGCTCGCCGAGCCGGCCGGTCACGAGCTGGCCTGGTTCTCCGAGACGCCCGCGTTCGCCGTCGAGGTGCTCGACGTCGCCGCGTTCACCGAGCTGGCCGCCCAGCACGGCGTCCCCGGGTACGACGCGGGCGAGACGCTCGCCGAGCCCGTCGCGCTGCTGGGCGAGGAGCGCGTCGCGCTCGACGAGCTGCGCGATGCATGGGAAGCGCCGCTGCGCGATTTCTACGGCGCGGTGCGCGCATGAGCGCGCGCGTCGCGGTGCTCGTGTTCCCCGGCACGAACAGCGAGGACGAGACGCTGCGCGGGCTGCATGCGGTCGGGCTCGACGCCGCGCTGGTCCACTGGTCGCAGCCGGACGCGCTGCCGCACTTCGACGCGTACGTGCTGCCGGGCGGCTTCGCGCACGAGGATCGCGTGCGCGCCGGGGCCGCGGCGGCGCACGAGGCGCTCATGGACCCGGTGATCGAGGCGGCGCAGGCAGGCAAGTTCGTCCTGGGCATCTGCAACGGCGCGCAGATCCTCGCGGAGGCGGGGCTCGTCCCCGGGACCGGGCCGCTGCGGCGCCCGACCGCCGCCTTCGCGCCGAACGCGAGCGGACGGTTCGCTTCGCTCCACGTCCACATCAAGCTCGCGGTCGCGCCCGACCGGGTGCCGATTCTGGCCGGCATCGAGCCGGACGCGGTGATCCCGGCCTGGGCGTCGCACGGCGACGGCCGCCTCGCGGCGCCCCCCGACGAGCTCGCGCGCATGGCGCGCGACGGCCACGTCGCCTTCGTCTACGCCGACCGTCACGGCACACCGGTCCCTGCCGCCAACGGCTCCGCGCTCGGCGCCGCCGCACTCGTGAACCGCGCCGGCACCGTACTCGCCGTGATGCCGCACCCCGAGCGCGACGCGTGGACGTTCCAGCATCTCGGCGCGACGCGGCGGCGCGAGGCGATGCTCGAGCCGTCGGGCGGGATCCGCCTGTTCGCCTGCTTCGCGCGCGCGCTGAACGGACGGGCGGCATGACGACCCGGGCGTTCGCCGTCTCGCTCACCATCCCGGACAACGAAGCGTTCACCGCGCTCGAGACCGTGGGGCGCCTCGGCATACCGGCGGCGCGGATAGCCCGGAGCGACATCTGGCTCTTCGAGGTGGACGAGGGGGCGACGGCCGGGCTGCGCGACGCGGTCGCGTCGATCGAGACGATCTTCAACCCGAATAAGCACCGGCTCGTCGAGCGCGCGAGCGCGAAACCGGAGCCCGGCGAGGTGTGGATCGCCGCGCGCGACGAAGCCCCGGCGACCCTCGTCGGCGGGCGCGCGATCCCGGGCGTCCGCGCGATTCGCCGGCGCACCGGCTGGCGACTGTACGACGACGAAGGCCGCCCCGTCCCCGAGGCGACGCTCGCGCGCGCCGTCGAGACGTTCCTCTGCAACCCCGCGTTCCAAGAAGCATTACGATGACGACGACGACGGATCGAGCCGCCCGATGACGATGATGGTCGAACCCCTGCCGAACGAGCGCAGCGCGCGCGACGGGATCGGCGAGATGTACACGATCGCCACCCTGGGATCGCACTCCGCGCTGCAGATCCTCAAGGGCGCGCACGACGAAGGGTTCCGCACGCTCGCGATCGCGAACCGCGACACGCAGCGGCTCTACGAGTCGTTCGCCTTCGTCGACGAGGTGATCACGATCGAGCGCTACAGCGACTTCATGTCGCTCGTGCCGCAGCTCGAGAAGCGGAAGATCATCATCGTGCCGCACGGCTCGTTCGTGGCGTACCTCTCGCTCGACGAGCACAAGAAGATGACGATCCCGTACTTCGGGAACAAGGCCGTGCTCGATTGGGAAGCCAGCCGCGAGCTGCAGCGCGAATGGCTCCTGCGCGCCGGGCTCAAGCTGCCGCGCCAGTTCAAGACGGGCGCCGAGATCGACCGCCCCGTCATCGTGAAGCTGTACGGCGCGCAGGGCGGCAAGGGCTACATGTTCCTGCGCGACGCGATGGATTTCGAAGAGCGCGCCTCGCTGCTCGCGCGTCAGAACTACATCCTGCAAGAGTACATCATCGGCGTCCCGCTCTACATCCACTACTTCTACTCTCCGCTGAGCGGCAAGCTCGAGATCATGTCGATGGACCGCCGCTACGAGACGAACGTCGACTCGCTCGGCCGCATCCCCTCGACCGCGCAGGCCGGGATGGACGTCGATCCGTCGTACGTCGTCGTCGGCAACCAGCCGATCAGCCTGCGCGAGTCGATGCTCGCCGAAGCGTACCGCATGGGCGAGGACGTCGTGCGCGTCAGCCGCGAGATCTGCGGCCCGAAGGGGCTGTTCGGCGCGTTCTGCATCGAGACGATCATCACGCCCGACACGAACTTCTACATCATGGAGATCAGCGCGCGCATCGTCGCCGGCACGAATCTCTTCATCGACGGCTCCCCCTATTCGTACCTGAACTACAGCGAGCCGATGTCGACCGGCCGCCGCATCGCGCGCGAGATCAAGAACGCGCTGCTCTCGAACTCGCTCGACGCCGTTCTGGACGACAGCACGATTGCCGGTTCGTAACCTCGTTCTCGCAGCCGTCGCGGCGCTCGTGCTCGCGACGGCGGGCGTGCCGCGTCCCGCGCGCGCCGCGCTCGACGTCGACCCGACGCGGCTCTACGCGCAGATGAAGACCGCGTACGACAAAGGCGCCGCCGCCGGCTGGCATCTCGCCGACGAGCTGGACTATTTCTCCACCGTGCTCGATGCCGGGCGCGCCTACGAACTGCGCCGCCGCGACGATCCGCACAACGCCGCGCTGAAGGGCGTCGCGGTCGATCTCGCCACGCAGCTCGACTACGATCCGCTGACGAACAACGACGCCGCGGAGTGGTACGTGCGGCTCGCCGCGGAGACGTGGAAGGATGATCCGGCCCGCGGCATGGCCGCGCGCGCGCTGATCGCGAAGCTCGACGCCGAAGACGCCAGTCCGCTGCAGCTCGCGCACGACGCCGACGCGGACGCGACCGCCCTGGTGCAGAAGTATCCGGGCGACGTGCAGGCCCTGCTGGGACAAGTCGACGCCGATCTCCGCGCCTACGAGCTGACCGGCCAGGACGTGTGGCGCGCGCTGGCGCTCGGCCGCGCAGCGCAGCCGCAGTTCCCGATCGCGACCGTTCCGCCGGATCTCGGCAAGGTGCTGTTTCCGATGGTGGACGCGGCGCGCAACGCCGCGCCCGGCTACACCGCGGCGGAGCAGGAAGACGCGCGCGCCGTCGCCTCGCATCGCGCCTCCTCGCACGGCTTGCCGGTGATCGGGCACGTCCTTTCGCATCAGTCGTACTTGATCATCACGGCGCCCGCCGACGAGTATTTCGGGCACACGAAGCTCTCGCCGATCGGCGTGCGCAACGAGCTGACGCGCATCTCGAAATACCTCGACGCGGGCTGGGGCCCGCGGATGACCCAGGAGACGGTGTGGGTCGTCGACTCGCTCGACGACTGGCAGCACCAGTACCCGCGCGACTACGAGCTGCCGCGCCTCTACAAGCGCGCGTACGACCTGCTCAGCCGCGAGGACAGCACCGAGGCGAAGCAGGCGCTGCAAACGGTGAAGCGGACCCTGATCGTCGACTATCCCGACTCGAGCGAAGCGAGGAGCTTCCTCTCGACGTAGCGGAAGAGGCGGCGTGCCGTTCGACCTTGCCGGGACGCTCGCCGCCTACGATCCGACACAGCTGACGCTGTGCTCGATCGGCAGCCATTCGGCGCTCGAAGTCGCCTCCGGCGCGCGCGCGCAGGGCTTGCGCAACCTGATCGTCACCGAGCGCGGGCGCAACCGCACGTACGACGCGTATTTCGCCCGGCGCGGCGGCGGCGAGCCCGAGGAGCGCGGGCGAGGTCCGGCCCGCGGCTGCGTCGATGCGACGCTGCAGGTCGAGCGCTTCGCCGACGTGTTGAACGACGACGTGCAGCAGAAGCTGCGCGCCCGAAACGTCGTGTTCGTGGCGAACCGGTCGTTCGAGGTGTATCTCCACCAGCGCTACTCGTACACGGAGATCGAGGAACGCATGCGGGTGCCGTTCTTCGGCAACCGGCGGCTCCTGCGCGCCGAGGAGCGGGACGAAGCGGAGAACCAGTACGCGCTGATGGAGCGCGCGGGGATCCGCTATCCGCGCCAGCTTGCCGGTCCGGACGAGATCGACCGGCTCGTGATGGTCAAGGCACCGCACGCGAAGGTCTCGTTCGAGCGGGCGTTCTTTCTCGCGCGCAGCGCGATGGAGTACGACGCGACGGCGGAACGGCTGCTCGACGCCGGCATCGTGAGTCCCGAGGGGCTGCGTGGCGCCGTGATCGAGGAGTTCGCGCTCGGTCCGACGGTCAACCTGAACTTTTTCTGGTCGCCGATGCTGGGCGAGTTGGAGCTCATGGGCACCGACACGCGGCGCCAAACGAATCGCGACGGGTTCTCCGGGCTGCCGTTCGCGCAGGCACAGGCGCTCGCCGACGAGCCGGTCCGGATGGAAGAAGCGGGCCACATCGCGGCGACGCTGACGGAGTCGATGCTGGAGAAAGCGTTCGATCTGGGCGAGCGCTTCGTGCGCGCCGCGCGCGAGGTCGACGGCGTCGGGGTGATCGGTCCGTTCGCGCTGCAGTGCGTGATCGTCAGCGGTCCGCCGAAGGACTTCGTCGTCTACGACGTGAGCCTGCGCATCCCGGGCTCGCCGGGGACGCGCTACACGCCCTACACTTCGTACCTGTGGGGCCGCGACGTCTCCGTCGGCGAGCGCATCGCGATGGAATTGGCGTGGGCGCGCGACGCCGGCCGCCTCGCCGAGGTGCTGACGTGAACGGGCTCGCAGGGCCGGGGCCGGACGGCGGCGCCGCCGCGGCGAAGGCGGGAAGGTGAGCACCAGCGTTCAGGCGCGGCCCGCGACGGTCGTCATCCTCGACTTCGGATCGCAGGTGAGCCAGCTCATCGCCCGCCGCGCGCGCGAGGCGCACGTGTACTCCGAATTGCTCCCGTACGACACGCCGTGGGACGAGATCGCGCGGCGGGAGCCGGCGGCGATCGTGCTGAGCGGCGGGCCGGAGTCGACGCTCGGCGCCGACGCGCTCGACTGCGATCTGCGCGTGTACGACAGCGGTGTGCCGCTGCTCGGGATCTGCTACGGCATGCAGCTCCTCGCGAAGAACCTCGGGGGCGATCTCGTTCCGCTCGAGCACGCCGAGTTCGGCCCCGCGCAGCTTGCCATCGACCGTCCGGAGTCGCCGCTCTTGCTCGGCGTCCCGCTCGAGTCGCGCGTGTGGATGTCGCACGGCGACTCGGTGACGCGCGTCCCGCCGGGCTTCGAGCCGCTTGCGCACACGCCGCGCTGCGCCGTCGCCGCGATGGGAAGCGACGCGCGCCGTGCGTACGGCGTGCAGTTCCATCCGGAAGTCGTGCACACCGAAGCCGGCACGGCGATTCTGGAGAACTTTCTCCACACCATCGCCGGGATCGCGCCCGCGTGGCGGATGGACTCGTGGGTCGACGACGCGATCGACAAGATCCGCGGGCAGGTCGGCGAGGCGAATGTCCTGTGCGCGCTTTCGGGCGGCGTCGACTCCGCGGTCGCGGCGACGCTGGTGTCGCGCGCGATCGGCAAGCAGCTCACGTGCATCTACGTCGACACCGGGCTCATGCGCAAGAACGAGTCGACCGGCGTCCTCGCCGCGTTCCGCGACGTCCTGCACCTCAGCGTCGTGCACGTCGACGCGCGCGAGCGTTTCCTCGCGCGTCTCGCCGGCGTCGACGACCCCGAAGAGAAGCGCATCCGCATCGGGCACGAGTTCATCGCCGTGTTCGAGGAAGAGGCGAAGAAGATCGACGGCGTTCGCTTTCTCGTGCAAGGGACGTTGTATCCCGATGTCATCGAATCGAAGACGCCGGGCTCGAAAGCCGGGCACAAGATCAAGTCGCATCACAACGTCGGCGGACTCCCCGAGCGCATGGCGCTCGGGCTCGTCGAGCCGCTCCGGGCGCTGTTCAAAGACGAAGTGCGCGAAGTGGGACGCGTCCTCGGTCTGCCGAACGCGATCGTCGAACGCCAGCCGTTCCCCGGGCCGGGGCTCGCGGTGCGCATCATCGGCGACGTGACGCCGGAGCGTCTGGAGACCGTGCGCGAAGCGGATTTCATCGTCACTTCGGAGATCGACGCGGCGATCGCGCAAGGCCGCTTGTCGCCGCGGCCGTGGCAGTATTTCGCCGTGCTCACGCCGGTGCGCAGCGTCGGCGTGATGGGCGACGGCCGAACCTACGGCAACCTCGTCGGCGTCCGCGCGATCACGAGCGAGGACGGGATGACCGCCGACTGGGCGCGCCTCCCGCACGACCTGCTCCAAACGATCTCGACGCGCATCGTCAACGAGATCCCGGGCGTCAATCGCGTCGCCTACGACATCACCTCGAAGCCGCCCGCAACGGTGGAATGGGAGTGACGCGGCCTCCGACGGGGACACCCCGGCTCCGGTTCGACCGCGTCGCGCTGCGCGTCACGCACGCGTTGCAGGCGGCGCTGCGCGATGCCGTGCCCGCCGGCCACGCGGCGCTCGTCACGATCACCGCGCCGATTCGCGTGCCGGCGAAGACGGTCGCCGCGCTCGAGGCGTCGATCCGCGACGGGCTGTCCCGGCACGGAGCGCGATTTTCGCTGAACGAGACGATGCACGGCAACGGCGTTCGCGTGCGCATCGTCGCCGATGCGGCCTCGCAAGCGTCTGCCAACGTGCGCGTGTTCGTGCACGACGCGCGCAGCGACCCGGAAGCGCTGCTCGCGCGCGCATGACGCGCGGTCGCTACGGCGCGCCGCAGCTGTAGTCCAACGTGATGCTGCAGGCGACGAAATCGGCGCTCTGCGGCGATTTCGCGCCCACCTTCACATGAAAGAGCTGCGTCGGGACGTCGTCGGACGACAATGACACGTCGTACGTGCCGGGCCGGACGTTGGCGATGCGGTAGCGGCCCTGCGCGTTCGTCCAGCCGGCCGGACTGCGCTTCGTCGCCGGGCTGCCGTGCACGGTGAGGAGGACCCTGACGCCGGGAAGCGGCTGTCCGGTCGTCTTGTCGGTCACTTGGCCGGTCAGGACGGCCACGGCGAGCGCGAGCGAGGCGAGAGGCGCGAGACGCGTGTCCATACGCAGAGGATATACCGCAACCACCGGCGCACGGCGCTAGCCGCATGAAAATCCTGGTCGTCGGCGGCGGCGCGCGTGAGGATGCGCTCTCGTGGCGTCTCGCCGCATCGCCGTCGTGCGACGCGCTGTTCCACGCGCCCGGCAATGCCGGCACGGCGTCGCGCGGCAGGAATTGGAGCGATCTCGCGCCGACCGACGCGCGCGGCATCGCGAACCGTGCGCGCGACGAGCGCATCGATCTCGTCGTGCTCGGCCCGGAGACCGCGATCGCCGCCGGGGCCGGCGACCGCTGCCGCGCGGCCGGGATCGCCGTGTTCGGTCCGAACAGCAGCGGCGGACGGCTCGAGACGAGCAAGGTCTTCGCGAAACGCTTCATGGAGCGGCACGCGATCCCGACCGCGCGCTTCAAAGTCGTCCACAACATCGAGCAGGCGCGGCGCGCGCTGCACGACTGGCGCGGCGGCGCGGTGGTCAAAGCCGACGGCCTCGCCGCCGGAAAAGGCGTCGTGGTCTGCGACGATGCCGCCTCGGCGCTGGAGCTGCTCGGCGGCTGGTACGACAAGAACGCGATCCCGGGCGGCGGACAGGCCGTCGTGCTCGAGCAGCGGCTGAGCGGACGCGAGGTCAGCGTGTTCGCGATCGCGGACGGACGCACGATGACGCCGATCGCGGCGGCGTGCGACTACAAGCGCGCCGGCGACGACGACCGCGGCCCGAACACCGGCGGGATGGGCGCGTACTCGCCGCCGCTCGGGTTTCCCGACGACCTGCTGGACCTCGTCGACGAGCGCGTCGTGCAGCGCGTGCTGCGGGGTTTACGCGCGGAGGGCGAAGACTATCGCGGCGTCCTCTACTGCGGGCTGATGCAGACCGACGCCGGTCCGATGGTGATCGAGTTCAACGCGCGCTTCGGTGATCCCGAGACGCAAGTGCTGATGCCGCGCGTCGACGGCGATTTCGCGGCGTACCTGAAATCGGCCGCGGACGGCGCTCTCGCGGCCGACGCCGTTCGCTGGTCGCCCGACGCGTGCGTCGGCGTCGTCCTCGCGACCTCGCGTTACCCATACGAAAACACGCCGGTGCGCGGGCTGCCCGCCGATCTCGCGCTTTCGCCGGGCACGACGGCGTTCTGGGGCACGACGTCGCGCGGTGCGGACGGCACCGTCTCGTCCCCGGGCGGTCGCGTGCTGACCGTCACGGCGCGCGCCGCCGATCTTTCCACCGCTCGCGTGCGCGCGTACGACGCCGTCGGCGCGCTGCGCGAAGCGTTCCCGGCCGGGACGCCGCTCGCGTACCGATCGGACATCGCGCGCCTCGCGGACACCGTGGGGAGGATGTCTTCTTGACCACGGTCGCATCCCGGTTCGCGAGGGCGGCCCGCGCGCGCCGCGAATCTCAATGCGTCCGGCGGTTCAGGAAGGTGTAGCGAGATCAAGATGAGCGAAGGTCAAGCTCGCTTCATGTCGGTGTGCTTCGCAATCACGGCGGTCGGGAACAGCATCACTGCGCTCGCGCTTCCGACGACGGTCACGATCGCGTCGGCGTACGTAACCGTAGGAATCTTCATCTTGTGGTGGTTCTGGCGCCGGCATCACGTCGTGAAATGAGCGCGCTTCAGATCAGCGTGAGTTGACGTCCCGATTCGTCGCGCTGCGGGGCGCGGTACCGTGCGAACCGCACGCTGCGGCAGATCGCGTGAAAGCGCTGGGTGACGTCGCGCGGATACGCGGGCTCCGCGTAGCGCCCGCGACGGAAGAGCCGCTCGTAGCGCTCGACCAGCTCGGGGCGTCGCTCGCGGAGATATGCGAAGTACGCATCCCGCGTCACGTCGCCGAGGTTGAGCGCGTTGTGCCAGACGTGCGATGCGCCGGCGTTCGCGGCAGCTTGCACCACGCGACGCAACGACTCGTCCGAGTCGGTCAGATCGGGAAGGACCGGCGCCACCGCGACGCCGACCCGTACGCCGGCCGTCGCGAGCGCGCAGACCGCACGAAGGCGCTGGCGCGTCGGAGCGACCGTCGGCTCGATCTCGCGCGCCAACGACTCGTCCAGCGTTGCGATGCTGACCGCGACGCCGACGTCCGTGCGACGCGCGCATGCAGCGAGGAGCTCGAGGTCGCGCACGATCAGCGGCGAGCGCGTCGTGATGTGAAACGGCGCGCGCGCGTCGCGAAGGGCCGCGAGCACGCCGCGCATCAGCCGATACCGCCCTTCCAGCGCCTGATACGGATCGGTCGCCGTGCCGATCGCGATCTCTTCGCCGCGATACGTCCGTGCCGCAAGATCGCGCCGCAGCGCTTCGGCGACGTTGACCTTCACCGTCAGGACCGAGCCCCACTCGCGCACGCCGTCCAGCTCGCGGTACGCGTGCGTGCCGCGAGCGTAGCAAAACACGCACTGGTGGAAGCAGCCTGCGTAGGGGTTCAGCGACCAGGTGAAGCCCATGCCGCGGACGCGGTTGAGGGCGCTTTTCGCCGCCGCCTCGACGACCCGAACCTCGCCGAACCGCCGCACCACCGGAGGCCCATCCATCGAACATATGTTCGATCCATCGTTCGGACGTCCCTGGGGACCCTGCCGCGAATGAGCGGCCGCTCGGGCACCTCGAGCAGCGGCCGCTCGAGCACCTCGAGCGCTCGCCGCTGAAGCGCTGAGCCCGCGAAACTTGCCAGCGGGACACGCCGTACAGCGGGAAACGCCCGTTCGCCGGGGAGGCTCGTCCATGATCGTCGTGTTCATCGTGTTCGCGTGCGCCGCCGTGGCGCTTCCGCTGATTGCCGCGGCATGGGCGATGCGGTCGCGGCAGTGCCCGCACTGCGGTGCCGTCATCGAACCCGACCCGGCTTTGAAGCGCGTGTTCACCGGCGAGTAAACGCCGCGCGCCGGCATGCGCGCTCGGGCGCCGGCGCTGGGTCGGCTCTACCGGACGCTGGCCGCGCGCGCCGCGGCGTTCGGGACTAGATAGATCGCTTGCGCGGGGCAGTCGAGCCCGATGGTGAACAGCGCGGGACGCCCGGTCGGATGCGGCGTGCTAGCGTACCGGTAAGAGGGAATCGAACGCGCGTTCGAGAAGCACAGCCTGCAGAAGGCTCCGCGTCGAAAAGTTGCCAGAGGCTCAGTGCCAGCCTGCTGGCATTGGCCGTACGCGAAGATCTAAGGGCCCGCCGAGTTCGCTCGGACCGAGGCCCATCAGGTCTGCGGCTCGACTTGGAGCCGCTTTACGAAGGAAGTCATGGCAAAGGGTTACGCGCCCGACACCACGGGCGAAGTCGAGGTCCAGATCGTTAAGTTCAAAGTCAGGGGCGCGACGCCGGACTTGATTGACAGTCTGAAAAACGTCGCGGCGGCATTGTCCGGCAATGTGGCGACGGCTGCTCCGCCGCGGGCATTGCGTGCCGTAAACGCACCAAGCGCAAATGGTGCGTCAGGTAATGGCGGCGGACCCGTCCAGTACAGCGAGGAAGATGATGAACAGACGATCGAGCAGGGCCCGGAACCCGCTGTGAAGGCGCGGCGTCCGGCCGTTAAGCGGAAGATTCGGACGCTGAAGCTTATCGAGGACATCAGCTTCGATGGTAAGACGAAGTCGCTTCAAGACTACATGGACCAGTACAACTTCGAAGACAAGACGTTGCGAAAATATCTCGGCATCGCAGGCTGGTTTAAAGAACAGGGTCCTGTCGAAGACATCACAGTCGACCACGTTTACACGGCATACCGCAGTCTCGGCTGGACCGACCTGCCGGATAATCCGGCGCAGCCTCTGAGCGATGCGGCGAACCAGCGCAGCATGAAGTGGCTCAGCGCTGGTGAGAAGAGCGGCAGCTACCACATCAATCATGTAGGAGAAAAGAAGCTGGCGACGTTTCGTAAGACGGCGTGACGCTGGAAGAAGCGGTTCAGCGTGCCCCGGAGTTCAAGTCCTGGGGCCACGCTGATCGCATTCGGTTTTTCATGTGGTATCTGCACACGTACCAGAACCGGAGCTATATAGCTCCACGCGACGTGGCTGCGTGCTTCGATAAGCTGCATGTCGACGGCCCCACGAACCTCCCGCGGTCTTTGGCGGCGCTTAGTGAAACGCGCCCGAAGCAGGCCTTAAAGTCCAAGGGTGGTTACCGCCTCGAACATCTAGTCAGGGCTGACTTCGATTCGAAATACGGACAACGTGCGTCAACGCAACAGCTCACTCGCCAGCTGCAAGAACTTGAGGGAAAAATCACGAATGCGGCTCAAAAGGCGTACCTCGACGAAGTTCTGATCTGCTTCAAGAATAAAGCGCATCGCGCGGCTATAGTGATGGCGTGGAACCTTGCCTATGACCACCTCCTACGCTGGATATTGAACGACGCCGCGCGGCTCGCGACATTCAATGCATATCTTGCGGCGCTGAAGAACCAGCCGGTGAGCTCGATAAGACTCTATGACGATTTCTCCCATTTGAAGGAAGACCTCGTTCTCACAATAGCTCGGAAGGCACCCGTAATCTCCAACAGCTTGCACAAGGTCTTGGACGAGAAACTCCGTCGGCGCAACGCGGTCGCGCATCCCGGCGGGATTAAAGTCAACGACGTTACCGCAGAGGACGTGATTCGAGACCTCATGGACAACGTTGTGATTGCGCTTCAGTAGAAGCTGCACATCTGAGTTTCTGCCTAGAGATAATTTCACGCGCGACGAGCTGCTCAACGAATGCGCGTTCTGGCGATCGACGACGCAGCAATCTGACGTCGCCCCGGTAATCCGGGCCAGCTGAGACTGTGGGTTCCGCCGGCCGAAGGGCCGAAGGAGCCCGCCCATGCGGAAGACCCGCTTCACCGAGACGCAGATCGTCGCGATCCTG
>Ga0070741_10004405_pt1 | contig 32928 bp, 31 predicted proteins | sample Coa_R1_4_FD_66440 | JGI IMG/M metagenome (GOLD analysis project Ga0070741, IMG submission 66440) | Surface soil microbial communities from Centralia Pennsylvania, which are recovering from an underground coalmine fire - Coalmine... | ecosystem: Environmental > Terrestrial > Soil > Unclassified ... | reverse complement strand
CGTCCACTTCAGCGCGATTCAGTCCGAGGGCTACAAGACGCTGACCGAGGGTCAGAAGGTCGAGTTCGAGGTCGTGCAGGGCCAGAAGGGCCTGCAGGCGGCGAACGTCGTTCCGCTCTAGAGCTTCCCTTTCGGAACCGTTGTTCTGGGCCCCCGAAAGGGGGCCCTTCTTTTGGGAGGATGTGAGCTCCGATGCAGATCAGTCGAGAAGAGGTGCTCCACGTCGCGCGGCTCGCGCGGCTGGCGCTGACCGACGAGGAGGTCGAGCGCTTCCGCGGGCAGCTCAGCGCGATCCTCGAGGCGGTCGGCAAGGTCTCGGAGCTCGACCTGGAAGGGATCCCGCCGACCTCGCACCCGCTCGACCTCGTCAACGTCCTCGCCGAGGACGAGCCGGTTCCGTGGCTGACGCGCGAGGAGGCGCTCGCCAACGCCCCCGACCCGGAGGGCGGCTTCTTCGGGGTTCCGCCCGTATGACGACGCTCGCCTGTCGGCTCGCTGTCGCGGGAGAAACGGCCATGCACGCGAAGCGTGCCGGCAGGCAGAGCCCCCGTGCCGGGGCGCCGACGGCGCCCCGCGTGCCCCCTTCCCCGACCTCGCCTTGGGCCCCGGAAGCCGTTCTGAGCCGTGCCCGCCGTGTCGGTCGCGGCGGCGGAAAGCCGTGGCGATGACGATCGACACGCTGCGCCTGACCGCCGAGGAGGCGGACGCGCTGCTCGCGCGCAAGGAGGTCTCCGGCGCGGAGCTCTTCGCCGCCTACCGGGACGCGATCGAGGCGCGGGATCCCGAGCTGCACTGCTTCCTCCGCACCTGCGACGACCCCGGCGGCGACGGTCTGCCGATCGCGCTCAAGGACGTGATCGGCACGAAGGGGGTCGAGACGACCGCGGGCTCGAAGATCCTCGCCGGCTACGTGCCGGTGTACGACTCGACCGTGGCCGCGCGCTGCAAGGGCGGCGGGCTGCGCCTCCTCGGCAAGACCAACACCGACGAGGTCGCGATGGGATCCTCGACGGAGAACTCCGCCTTCGGCCCGTCCCGAAACCCGTGGGATCCGACCCGCGTCCCGGGCGGCTCCGGCGGCGGGTCGGCCGCGGCCGTCTCCGCCGGGCTGGCGCCCTGGGCGCTCGGCTCCGACACCGGCGGCTCGATCAAGCAGCCCTCGGCGCTCTGCGGCAACGTCGGGCTCCGGCCCACGTACGGCACCGTCAGCCGCTTCGGGATCGTCGCCTTCGCGTCCTCGCTCGACCAGGTCGGGCCGGTGGCGAAGACGGTGCGCGACTGCGCGCGGCTCTACTCGGTGATCTCCGGCCGCGACCCCGCCGATTCGACGACGGTCGAGGTCCCGGCCGTGGAGGTGCCGACCGCCGAGGATCTGAAGGGTTTGCGCATCGGCGTCCCGGTCGAGATGCGCGATGCGCCGGGGATCGAGCCGGGCGTGCGCGACGCGGTCGCGCGCGCGGTCGACCTCTGCTCGGAGCTCGGCGCCGAGGTGGAGGAGTGCTCGCTGCCGCGGTCGGTCGAGTACGGGCTGCCGTGCTACTACCTGATCGCCCCCGCGGAGGCGTCCTCGAACCTGGCGCGGTACGACGGCGTCCGGTACGGGCACCGGTCCCCCGAGGGCAACGGGCTGATCGAGGTGTACGAGCGGACGCGCGACGAGGGCTTCGGCGACGAGCCGAAGCGGCGGATCATGCTCGGCACCTACGCCCTCTCGGCCGGCTACTACGAGGCGTTCTACGGCAAGGCGCAGCAGGTGCGGACGGTGATCATCCGTGAGCACGCAGCCGTCTTCGAGCGCTTCGACCTGATCGTGTCGGCGACGTCGCCGACGGTCGCGTTCCCGGTGGGCGAGCGGGCGGACGATCCGCTCGCCATGTACGCCTCCGACCTGTTGACGATCCCGTCGTGCGTCGCCGGGCTGCCGGGGATCTCGATCCCGTGCGGCCTCTCCGAGGGCCTGCCCGTCGGCCTGCAGCTGGTCGGGCCGCAGCTCGCGGAGAACACGCTCTTCCGGGCCGCGCACGCGCTCGAGCGCGCGCTCGGGTTCGACTACGTCCCGGAGCGGCTGCGGTGACCTGGGAAGCGGTCGTCGGCCTCGAGATCCACGTCCAGCTGAAGACGCGGACGAAGATGTTCTGCCGCTGCGAGGCCGGCTTCGGCGGCGCGGAGAACACCCGCACGTGCCCCGTCTGCCTCGCGCACCCCGGCGCCCTTCCGGTCGCGAACCGCACCGCGGTCGAGTGGACGATCAGGCTCGGCCACGCGCTCGGCTGCACGATCGCCGACCGGGCCGTCTTCCACCGGAAGAACTACTTCTACCCGGACAACCCGAAGGGCTACCAGATCTCCCAGTACGACGAGCCGCTCTGCGTCGGCGGCCTCGTCACCGTGCCCGGCACCGAACCCTTCGAGGTCGGGATCGTCCGCGCCCACCTCGAGGAGGACGCCGCGAAGACGGTCCACCGCGGGGGCGGCACGGGACGCAAGGTCGGCGCCGAGCGCTCGCTGATCGACTTCAACCGCGCGGGCACGCCGCTGGTCGAGATCGTCACGCAGCCGGACCTCCGCTCCGCCGACCAGGCCCGCCGGTTCCTGCAGCTGCTCCGGCAGACGATCGTCGAGCTGGGCATCTCCGACGCGCGCATGGAGGAGGGCACGCTCCGCTGCGACGCCAACGTCTCCGTTCGCCCGGCCGGATCGGACGAGCTCCGCACCCGCTGGGAGCTGAAGAACGTGAACTCGTTCGCCTACGTCGGCCGCGGGATCGAGGCTGCGATCCGCGAGCAGGTGGCGCTGTACGAATCCGGCGGGACGGTGGAGCAGGAGACGTACGACTACGAGCCCGACACGGACACGCTCACGCAGCACCGCTCGAAGGAGGAGGCGGAGGACTACCGCTACTTCCCCGAGCCCGACCTCGTCCCTCTCGAGCCCGAGCCGGAGCTGGTCGAGCGGCTGCGTACGGAGCTCCCCGAGCTCCCGGCTGCTCGCATCGTCCGTCACACCGAGGCGCTCGGCGCGGACGACGCCTGGGCGCTCGTCACGACCGAGCGCGACGCGACCTACGCCGCGCTGGTCGCCGAAGGCGTCGCGGAGCGGGAGGCCTTCAACGTCACGATGAACCAGCCGATTCCGCCCGGAGCGAACGTCGCCGAGCTGGCGAAGGTCGTCAAGGCGGCGAAGACCCTCACGCGGGAGGCGCTCCAGAAGGCGGTCGCCGCGAGCGCGGATCCGGGGTTCACGGCCGACGCCTATCTCGGCGACGTCGCGATCACCGACGCGGCCGAGCTCGACCCGCTGATCGACCGCATCCTGGCCGCGAATCCCGGCCAGGTCGAGTCGTACCGAGGCGGCAAGGAGGGCCTGCTCGGCTTCTTCGTCGGACAGGTGATGAAGGAGACCGGCGGCAAGGCGAGCCCGAAGGTCGTCAACGAGCGGCTACGTGAGAAGCTGAGGGCATGACGGCGATCGACGAGGCGAACGAGATCCTGCGGGCGAAGGGCTACTCGGAGGCGCATCTCGCCGCCTACGAGGCGCCGCTGCCCGGGCGCGTGCTGCTGAAGGGGACGAAGATCCTCAGTCCGTTCTCCGACTCGCCCGAGGTCGTGCTGCGGGTCGCCCGCGACCTGATCCCGGCCGCCGAGGACCTCGGACGCCGGCAGGTGACGCCGCACGAGCTTCGCGCCGGGCTCGAGCAGAGCCCGGAGTGAGCGTGGGCGAGGCACGGAGCGCCGCGACCGACGAAGGCCTGGTCCCCGACGGCGACGGATGGTTCGTGCTCGACGCCCCGGAGGCCCGCTGGCTGCACACGAACGGCTTCGGCTCCTGGTGCGAGTTCGAGGGCGACGACTGATTCCCGCAACTGGGCTTGATCGCTGCCGGGCAAGGCACGTGCGCGCTCGTCGCCGTCGGCGCGCGCGTCGAGGCGCCCGAGATCCGCTACCCGGTCGCCGAGCGGGCGCTCGCCCACGGCGCGGGCGTCACGGACGAGACCACGTCGCCGCGCGAGGCGAACGCGACGGTCCCGGGCCTGTCCGAGGCGGCCGAGCGGCTGCCGGAGCTGTACGGGCGCTATCGGGACGGCGATCTCCCGGCCTGACCCCGGCTCGCCAGGCCCGGGAACGAGCTCCGCGCGTCTCGGCGTACCTCAGCGCCTAGACTGGGGACGGTGACCGAGACGCTCTCCGCGACACCGGCGCTGCAGCGCCCCGACCTCCTCCGCACGCAGGCCTGGCTGAACGGCGAGTGGGTCGACGCCGACTCCGGCGAGACCTTCCCCGTCACGAATCCCGCCACCGGCGAGGAGCTGGCGCGCGTGCCCCGGTTGGGCGCCGCAGAGACGAGCCGCGCGCTCGAGGCGGCCGAGCACGCCTACCCGGCCTGGCGCGCGCGGACCGCAGCCGACCGCGCCCGCATCCTGCGCCGCTGGGCCGACCTGATGCACGAGCACCTCGAGGACCTGGCGCTGCTGCTCACGCTCGAGCAGGGCAAGCCGCTCGCCGAGTCGCGCGGCGAGATCGCCTACGCCGCCGCCTTCCTCGAGTGGTTCGGAGAGGAGGGCAAGCGCGTCTACGGCGACACGATCCCGCAGCCGCTCTCGGACCGGCGGATCCTCGTCCTGAAGGAGCCGGTCGGCGTCGGCGCCGGGATCACGCCCTGGAACTTCCCCTCGGCGATGCCGACCCGGAAGGCGGGCCCGGCGCTCGCCGCCGGCTGCACGATGGTGCTGAAGCCGGCCGAGCAGACGCCGCTCTCCGCGCTCGCGGTCGCGGCGCTCGCGGAGGAGGCCGGGCTGCCGCCCGGCGTGCTGTCGGTCGTCACCGGCGACGCCGAGGACGCGCCCGTGATCGGTGCCGAGCTGACGTCGAACCCGCTCGTCCGGAAGCTCGGCTTCACCGGCTCCAACGAGGTCGGCAAGCTGCTGATGGCGCAGTGCGCAAAGGGGCTGAAGAAGATCTCGCTCGAGCTCGGCGGCAACGCCCCGTTCATCGTCTTCGACGACGCCGACCTCGACGAGGCGGTCGCCGGCACCGTCCTCTGCAAGTTCCGCAACTCCGGCCAGACGTGCATCTGCGCGAACCGGATCTACGTCCAGGACGGCATCTACGACGAGTACCTCGAGCGGCTCGTCGGCGCGGTCGCCGGGCTCGCCGTCGGCGCCGGAACCGAGCCCGACGTCAAGATCGGCCCGCTGATCGACGACCCGACGCTCGCGAAGGTGGAGCGGCACGTCGAGAACGCGCTCGAAGGCGGCGCCGAGCTCCAGGTCGGCGGCGAGCGGCACGAGCGGGGGCTGACGTTCTTCCAGCCGACCGTCCTCACCGGGGTGACCGCGACGATGGCGATGAGCAACGAGGAGACCTTCGGCCCGGTCGCCGGCATCGCGCGCTTCCGGACCGAGGACGAGGTCGTCCGCGCCGCGAACGACACGCCGTACGGCCTGTGCGCCTACTTCTACAGCCGGGACGTCGGCCGTGTCTGGCGCGTCTCCGAAGCGCTCGAGTACGGGATCGTCGGCATCAACACCGGCTTCGTCTCCACCGAGGTCGCGCCGTTCGGCGGGGTGAAGGAGTCCGGGATCGGCCGCGAGGGCTCGAAGTACGGCATCGACGAGTGGCTCGAGCTGAAGTACCTCGCGCTCGCAGGCCTCTCGGCCTCCGAGCGCTAGCTCGACGTCACCGCGGCACGAACCGGGGCTGCCGACCTGGTCGTCAGCACCAGCTCGGAGTCGACCTGCTCGCGCACCGCGGCGTCGTGCGTCGCGCACACGACGGCGGCGCCGGTCTCCCGCGCGAGCCGTCCGAGCAGCTCCGCGACGGCGCGTGCGTTCTGCTGGTCGAGCCTGGCCGTCGGCTCGTCCGCGAGCAGGACGGCCGGCCGGACGGCCAGGGCGCGCGCGATCGCAACCCGCTGCCGCTCGCCTGCGGACAGCCGATCGGCATGGTGCTCCATCCGGTCGCCGAGCCCCACCTCGACGAGCGCGTCGGCCGCTCGGCTCTTCGCGCCGTCCGTGAGCCCGCGGACGAAGAGGCCGAGCTCGACGTTCTCGTGCGCGGTCAGATGCGGGACGAGCCCGGGCTCCTGCGTCACCAGCGCGACGTGCTCGCGGCGAACCGCGGCCGCCCGGGCGCGGCTGAGCCGGCCGATCTCCTCGCCCAGGAGGAACACGTCGCCGCTCGTCGGCCGGTCGAGGCCGGCCAGGAGGTGGAGCAGCGTCGTCTTCCCGCTTCCCGACCGCCCGACGAGCGCCGTGAAGGTCCCGCCGGCGAACGCGCGGGAGAGGCCGGCGACGACCGGATCTCGCGAGCCGGGATACGCCCTCGTCACGTCGCGGAGCTCGGCGGCCACATCCTCGCCGGGGCCCGGCTCCCGCCGCCGCGCGACCGGTTGCAGCCGTTCCACGCTCCCGGCCACGGCGCTCGACAGCACGAGCTCGCCGGCCCGGTGCTCGGCGTGCAGCCTGCCCGGCGAGCCGAGCGCCTCGAGCAGCGGATCCGGCAGCCGCACCCACCCGGGCTCCGTGACGACGAGCGACGTGCGCTGCCCGGGGCGCCCCTCTTCGACGACCCGGCCGTCGCGCACGTGGACGAGCCGGTCGGCGATCTCGGCCGCCGCCTCGTCGTGGCTGACGATCAGGGCGGTCGCGCCGCGCTCCCGGACGAGCTCGGAGATCAGCTCGTACACGGTCTGCGCGCTCTCGGAGTCGAGCTCGCCGGCCGGCTCGTCGGCGAGCAGCAGCCGGGGCCGGTGGACGACCGCGCTGCAGAGCGCGACGCGTTGCTGCTCGCCGCCCGAGAGCCGCGCGGGGCGGTCGTCGAGCCGGTCGCCGAGCCCGACCCGCTCGAGGAGCTCCGCCGCTCGCGCACGAGCCTCCGCGCGGCCCACGCCGAGGAGCTCGAGGCTGAGCCCGACCGTGTGGGCGCAGGAGAGATCGGGCGAGAGCGCCCGCGCGTAGTGCTGGTCGAGCAGGCCGAGATGCTCCGCGCGGAACCTCGCCGCCGCCCCGGGGCCCAAGCTTCCGACGTCGGCACCGAGCACGCGAATGCTCCCGGCCGAGAGCGTGTCGAAGGCGGCGACCGTCCGGAGCAACGTCGTCTTTCCCGAGCCGCTCGGGCCCAGCACGACGACGATCTCGCCTTCCTCGACCTGCAGGGTCAGACCCTGCAGCGCCACCGCCGTCCCCGCCGTCGAGCGGTGGATGCGAAACGCGTCGCGGACGTCGATCGCCAACGTCATTCCAGGCTCCAGGATGCGCGCTCGGGCCGCTCCGCCCGGAAGGCCGCCAGCGACGTCCCCTCCGCGACCAGCAGGGCGGCGACGGCCAGGGCGAGCACGCCCAGCCCGGACACGAGCCACGCGGGGTCGAAGCGGAGCGGCGGCTCGGGGACCCGCGTCGTGCCGGAGACGCGCACGAGCGAGACGACGAGCTGCGCCAGCAGCGCCCCGAGGCCGACGCCGCCGGCCAGTCCCAGCGCGACGAGCAGAACGCCCCGCGTTCGCAGCTGCGCGCGCAGGCTGCGGGGCGCGATGCCCTGCGCCTCGAGGTCGAAGAAGTCGCTGCGCTCGTCGCGCAGCTCGCTGAGCACGCCGACCCAGAAGCCGAGCACGGCGAGGGCGAGGGCGACGATCCCGGCGGCGCCGAGCGCGAGCGCGGTCGCGTGGGCGAGCGGATCGTTCGCGAGCCGCCGTTCGATCGCGTCCCGCGACGAGACGACGAGGTCGGAGAACGGCGGCCGGCGCAGCCCGGCTGCGACGGCGTCTCGATCCCGGGGGACCGCGAGCCAGACCTCGCTCGCAGCTCCCTCGCCGGGTGCGCCCGCGTCGACCGCGGCCGACAGCCAGGGGCCGTCCGCGAGCACGAAGGGCGAGTCGGACGGGACGCCCGGCATCCTCGCCGCGACGCCGACGATCCGCGCGGGCACCTGCACGTCCTCGAAGTTCAGGACCGTCTGCTTGCCCACGCCGCCGGCCGCGCGGGCGACGTCCCGCGAGACGACCACCGGCATCGACCGGCCGTCGGTGGGCTCGACCGGCCGCACGTAGAGGGTGGCGCCGGACTCCTCGAAGGTGAATGCGATCGTCGTGCGCGGCCCCGTGTGGGTCACGTCTCCGCCGGCCGGGAGCGTCCACCCCCGCAGCGTCGAGATCGGGCGGCCGCCGCTCGCGACGAGCGGCCCGAGCGTCAGCGTCCCCGAGGGCGCAGTCGAGACCTCGCCCTCGGCCTCGTTGTGGGCGAACTGGAAGGCCTCGCTCTCGGGCAGCCGCAGCTCGAGGCCGAGCAGGCGCTCGACGGTGCCGGGCAGCCTCGCCTCGAGCGTGCCGGAGCCTCGGTGGGCGCGCCCGAGCGGGACGCGGTCGATGCCCCTCGCGGTCTGGACGACGGCGTCGACGACCACGTCGGCGCCCCTGAGCGTTGCCGTCGCGCTGAGCGTCCCCGCCCTCCGGGGAACGACGGCGCCCGCCAGCCGGGGCTCGCCCTCCGAGGCCAGCCGCCCTGCGATCGCGCGCAGCGGCAGGGGCGAATAGTCGGACCGCCACCGCAGCCGCGAGAGCGCCGCCTGCGGCAGGCCGAGCACCGTGGGCGAGAGCACCGACGACCCGCTGCCCGGCACGGTCGCGCTCAGGCGGACGACCGGATACGCGGCGACGCCGGGACCGAGGGACTCGTACCGCGAGGGCGGCGCCGCGTCGAGCGGACGCACGAGCCGCGAGCCCTCGCTGACCGTGAAGTCCAGCGGCACCCGGAAGGCCGCCTGGTCCGAGGCGCCGCGGTCGAGCGTCGCCCGGTACGTGGCGGCAAACAGCGCGAGGCCGAGCGCGACGGCGACGAACGCGCAGCTGACGACGGTCCGCGAGGGAGCGCGCGCGAGCGCCAGCACGGCGAGCCGCAGCGAGACCGCGCGGTCGCGGGTGAGGCGCTCGGCGAGCCGCATCGCGGGAGCGAGGAGACGGGCGAGGACGACCGCGACCACGAAGCAGACGAGCGCCGGAAGGATCAGGAGCAGGACGGTGTTGCCCGAGCCGACCGAATCGGGGTCGAGCGCCCCCCGGCTCGCCCCGACGGCGATCGTCGCCGCGGCGCCGACCGCCGCCACGTCGACGAGCCGGACACGGCTCCGCCCGCTCTCGTCGTCGCGGGTGTACGTCGACAGGGCGAGCACGAGCGTGGTCGCCAGCCAGCCGCCGACCAGCCCGGCGATCGTCCAGCCTCCGAGCAGCGCATGGCGCAGGATCGCTCCCGCCTGGAGATCGGTGGATCCGGCCACGCCTGCGACGACGGCGATGCCGGCGCCGATGCCCAGCAGCGCTCCCGCGAGGGTCATCGACCCGATCTCCGCCGCCAGCGCGAGCACGATCTGCCAGCGGCGCGCGCCCCGGGCGAGCAGCCTCCGGCGCTCGTTCGACAGGCCGCGGCGCAGGCCGATCGCGGCGATGATCGCGAACCCGAGCAGGAGCGCGCTGGTCGTGCCCCCGATCAGGACGAGCCGGTCGGCGGCCACCCGCCCGCGATGCGTGGCATCGAGAAGCGCCTCGTCCGGGCCGCTCAGCCGGAAGGCGAGATCCGAGGCACCGAGCTGTGCCTGCGCGCGTGACTCCGCGGCGAGGATGCGTCCCACGTCCCAGGTCCGCAGGCTGTCCGTGTCGAGCGGCGAGAGCCAGGAGTAGACGCGGTTGAAGGGCTCGAGCGCGGGCAGCTGCTGCAGCGCGTCGACGCTCGGCGCCAGCAGGATCGTCGCAGCGCCGACACCGGCGCCGCCGGTCCCGCTCCCGCCGTTCGCGGCGGAGACGTAGCCGAAGAGCGCGGGGTCGTGCAGGTCGGCGATCCCCACCCGGTCGAGGTGGATGTCGCCTTCCGAGAGCCGCCCGCGACCGGTCCCGCCGAGCTGGACGACCTCGCAGGCGGCCGCCGTGCACGAGCGCGGCACGCGGCCCGACCGGAGCCGGACGACCTGGGCGAGGCCGTCGACGGCGGCGATCTCGACGAGCTCGCCGTCGACGCGGAGCTCGCGGAAGAAGACGACGCGGCGCGGCGCACCCCCGGACAGGGACCCGAGCACGCGCCGCACCCGGCGGTCGACGCGTGCGTATTCGGCCCGGTCGAGCGGTGTGCCGAAGCGGTCGGCGCGAAACCCGCGCGCGCTTGCCGGGACAGCGGCAAGCGACCGGTGCAGGGCCTGCTGCCGCGCCACGAGGCTGCCGCCGAGCACGGACACGAGCATGGCGAAGGCGAGCGCCACACCGCCGACGACGAGCGCGGGGCGGACGGGCTGGGAGCGCAGCCGGGCGCCCGCGACGGCCAGTGCGGCCCGCCCCTCGCGCACCGGGATCAGACCGGCTCTGAGCACCACCCAAGAGCTTATAGTGGTGTTGCCGATGACGCACCGACCACCTCGCTACGAGATCCCGAAGGCGGCGCCGGAGCCGCTGCTGGACGTGCAGCGGTTCGTCAACACGATCAACCTCGAGCGCGGTGACGAGTGGCTCCAGGCCTGGCTCGAGGAGCGCGGCGTCGAGCCGCGCGAGCGCGAGCTCGCCCGCGCCCGCATCGTGCGGGAGGCGATCCGGGAGCTGCTCTACGCGAACAACGACCATGCAGTCGCGGGCGACCCGTGGGCCGCGCTGAGCGCCGCGGCCGACGCCGCCCGGCTCTCGATCGACTTCGCGCGACCGGCGCTGCTGCCGCGGGCGTCCGGGGTGGACGGGGTGATCGGCGGCGTGCTCGTCACGTCGTTCATGGCGATGGCGGACGGCACCTGGCCGCGTCTGAAGGCCTGCCGCAACTGCCGCTGGGCGTTCTACGACTACTCGAAGAACCGCTCGGCGAGCTGGTGCTCGATGCAGCTGTGCGGGAACCGGACGAAGACCCGGGCGTATCGCGCGCGGTCGGCGCGCCGACCGGCCGTCTAGCGCGGCACCCGGCCCCGCGATCGCCCGCGTCCATCCGCCGATCGGGCGCGAGAGCGGCGGTTCTCCCGGCGGCACTCGAGGGGCGGGCCCGGCGACTGTCCCTAGAATCCACCTCCGTGATCGTCGAGCAACGGGACTACCAGATCCACACCGGCAAGCTGAACGAGCTGGTCGGCCACTACGAAGCCGAGGGCATCGTGCTCCAGCAGCGGTATCTCGGCACCCTCGTCGGGGCGTTCACGACCGAGGTCGGCGGGCTCTCCACCTACACGCACATGTGGGCGTACGAGAGCTTCGAGGAGCGGATGCGGCGCCGTGCCGAGCTGCAGGCGGACGAGGGCTGGCGGGCGTTTCTCGCGAAGGTCCAGCCGCTGATCCAGAGCCAGCGGAACCGCATCCTCATCCCGACGTCGTTCTCGCCGCTTCGGTGAAGCTCGAGGGAAAGGTCGCGCTCGTCACCGGCGGCGCGCAGGGGATCGGCAAGGCGATCGCCGACGGCCTGGCCGCGGAAGGCGCGGACGTCGTGATCGCCGACCTGAGCCCCCCGCCAGGAGGCATCCGCGCCGACGTCGCCGACGAGCAGGACGTCGGGCGGATGGTCGACGAGGTCCTGTCCGGCCACGGCCGGCTCGACATCCTGATCAACAACGCCGGCCTATACGCCTCCCTCGAGATGCGGCCGTTCACCGAGATCCCGCTCGACGAGTGGCGCCGGGTGATGGACGTCAACGTCGCCTCGATGTTCCTCACCTGCCGCGCGGCGGTGCCGGCGATGCGCGAGCAGGGCGGCGGCAAGATCGTGAACATCTCCTCGGGAACGCCCTTCCGCGGCGTGCCGTTCCTGCTCCACTACGTGACCAGCAAGGGCGCGATCGTCGCGCTCACCCGGGCCCTCGCCAGGGAGCTCGGCAAGGACTCGATCCACGTCAACTGCGTCGCTCCCGGCTTCACGATGACGGAGGGCGTGCAGGCGCACCCGCAGGTGATCGAGAAGCTCCGCGACGTCTCGGTCGCCGCGCGCACGATCCAGCGCGACCAGGTCCCCGAGGACGTGGTCGGCGCCGCCGTCTTCCTGTGCACGCCCGCCGCGGACTTCGTCACCGGCCAGACGATCGTGATCGACGGTGGTCAGTACTTCCACTAGCCCTCCGGCGCTTCCCGAGTCAGGGGCGCCCGCGGGGACCCGACCGTGATCCTCTCGCTCTCGCGACAGCCGCACGACGCCCAGAACGCGGTCGTGCACGAGCTCGACGACGGGACGACGCTCGTCTGGGAGCTCCTGGACGACGAGCCGGCCGACGCGCTCCTCGCCGCTCCAGTCGACGTCAGGCCCGGCTGGCTGATGCGTCACGACCGGGTCGACTTCCCCCCCGGCGGAATCGCCTACCGGCACACCCATCCCGGGCCTGGGATCCGCTACCTGCTGCACGGGACGATCCGGATCGAGACGGGCGGGCAGACCCACGACTACGCGGCCGGCGAGGCCTGGTTCGAGAGCGGGCCCGAGCCCGTGCTCGCAACGGCCTCGGAGACCGAGGAGACGGCGTTCGTCCGCGTGCTGCTGCTGCCGCCGGAGTGGGCGGGCAAGCGCACGATCCGGTACGTCGACCCGGCGGACGAGGATCGCCCGAAGCTGCAGCGCGCCACGGTCTTCGGCGAGCAGCCGATCGCCCTGTGACGCGCACCGCTGCGCGGATCCTGGTCGACCAGCTGCTCGTGCACGGGGCGGACGCCGCGTACTGCGTTCCGGGCGAGAGCTACCTCGCCGTGCTCGACGCGCTGCACGACACGCCGATCCGGCTCGTCACGACCAGGCACGAGGCCGCGGCCGCGAACATGGCGGTCGCCTACGGGAAGCTGACCGGGCGCCCCGGCATCTGCCTCGTGACGCGCGCTCCCGGCGCCGCGCATGCCGCGGTCGGGGTTCACACGGCCTGCCAGGACTCCGTCCCCTTGATCCTCCTCGTCGGCCAGGTCCCGCGCGGTCACCTCGGCCGCGAGGCGTTCCAGGAGCTCGACTACGCGCGGATGTTCGGCGAGATGGCCAAGTGGGTCGCCGTCGCCGAGGACGCCGCCTCCGTGCCGGAGCTCGTCTCCCGCGCGTTCCACACCGCGACCTCGGGACGGCCGGGGCCGGTCGTCGTCGCCCTCCCGGAGGACGTCCAGGCCGAGCAGGCCGACGTCCCGGACGCGGCGCCGTACGTGCCGGCGCAGGCCTCCCCGGCGCCCGAAGAGGTCGAACGCGCGCTCGAGCTCGTCGCGGCGGCCGAGCGGCCGCTGGTCGTCGTCGGCGGAGGGGGGTGGACCGAGCAGGCCGGACGCGACGTGATCGGCTTCGCCGAGGCCTCCAACGTCCCCGTGGCCGTCTCGTTCCGCCGCCAGGACTACGTCGACAACACGTCCTCCGCCTACGCGGGGATGCTGACGATCGGGATGGACCCCGCCCTCGCCCGCCGGGTCGAAGAAGCGGACGTGATCCTCGCGCTCGGAACGCGGCTGGGGGAGGTCGCGACCCGGCGGTACACGCTGCTCGAGCTGCCGCGCCCGCGCCAGACCCTGATCCACGTCCACGCCGATCCGGACGAACTGGGCCGGGTCTACCAGCCGGAGCTGCCGATCGTCTCCGGCTCGCCGCAGTTCGCTGCGCAGCTTCGGCCCGTCGAGGGGGCGGTCCGCGCCGGCTGGGCCCAGGCGGCGCGCGCCGACTACCTCGCCAACCTCCGTCGCGAGCCGCTGCCCGGCGACCTGCAGCTGGGCGACGTGATCGCCCAGCTCCGGGAACGGCTGCCCGACGACGCGGTGATCACGAACGGCGCGGGCAACTTCAGCGTCTGGGCGCACCGCTTCTACGAGTTCCGGCGCTACGGCACGCAGCTCGCGCCGTGCGCCGGGGCGATGGGCTTCGGCGTGCCCGCCGCCGTTGCCGCCAAGCTGCTCCACCCGGAGCGGGCGGTCGTCTGCGTCGCCGGCGACGGGGACTTCCTGATGAGCGGGAGCGAGCTCGCGACCGCGGTGCAGTACGGGGCGGCGATCGTCGTCCTCGTCGTCAACAACGGCATGCTCGGGACGATCCGCATGCACCAGGAGCGGCACTTCCCGGGGCGCACGATCGGTACCGAGCTGGTCAACCCCGACTTCGTCGCCTACGCGCGCTCCTTCGGCGCCCACGCGGTCGCCGTCGAGAGGACGGAGGCATTCGCCGCCGCGTTCGACGACGCGCTCGCGGCCGGCCGCCCTGCGCTGATCGAGCTGCGGGTCGACCCCGAGGCGATCTCGCCGCGGGCGACGCTGACGGCGATTCGCGAAGGCCGGGCCTGACCGGCCGGTAGCGTTCGCCGTGATGCGCGAGCTGCTCCGCGAGACCGCCGACCGAGCGGCGGACTTCCTCGAGTCGCTGCCGGGCCGGCCCGTCTTTCCGCCCGTCGACCTCGACGCCCTGCGCGCACGCCTCGGCGCACCGCTTCCCGAGGGGCCGTCCGATCCAAGGGAAGTGCTGGCCGACCTCGCCGAGGCCGGCGGCGGCGCCGCCGTCGGAATTCCGGGCGGTCGCTACTTCGGCTTCGTGATCGGCGGCGCCCTGCCGGCCGCGCTGGCGGCAGACTGGCTCACCTCGACGTGGGACCAGAACGCCGGCCTGTACGTCGGCGGGCCCGCGGCCTCCGTGGTCGAGGAAGTCGCCGGCGGCTGGCTCGCGGAGCTGCTGAGGCTGCCGGCGGACGCCTCGTTCGCCTTCGTCACCGGGACGCAGATGGCGCATGCGACCGCGCTCGCGGCGGCGCGCCACCACGTGCTGGCGGAAGCGGGCTGGGACGTGGAGCGCAGGGGGCTGAGCGGCGCGCCGGCGATCCGGATCGTCGCGGGTGCCCGCCGCCATGCGACGATCGACCGCTCGATCCGGCTGCTCGGCCTCGGAACGGACTCGATCGCCGAGGTTCCGGTCGACGAGCAGGGGAGGATGCTCGTCGAGGAGGTGCGCGACGCTCTCGACCGTCCCGGGCCCACGATCGTCTGCGCGCAGGCCGGCGAGGTGAACACCGGCGCCTTCGATCCGTTCGCCGAGATCGCGGACGCGGCCGCCGGCGCAGGCGCCTGGCTGCACGTGGACGGCGCGTTCGGCCTCTGGGCGGCGGCGAGCCCACGGCTCGCGCATCTGGTCGCCGGAGCCGAGCGGGCCGACTCCTGGTCCGTGGACGGGCACAAGTGGCTGAATGTCCCGTACGACTCCGGCATCGTGTTCTGCGCGCGCCCGGACGCCCACCGGGCGGCGATGACGACGACCGCCGCGTACCTGGTCCAGGCCGACCCCGGCGGGCCTCGCGACCAGATGGACTGGACGCCCGAGTTCTCCCGGCGGGCGCGCGGCTTCGCGCTCTATGCCGCGATCCGCTCGCTCGGCCGGCAGGGGATCGCCGAGCTGGTCGAGCGCTGCTGCGACCACGCGCGGCGCTTCGCGGAGGAGCTGGGAGGGGTCTCCGGCGCCGAGCTCCTGAACGAGGTCGTCCTCAACCAGGTGCTGTTCCGGTTCGAGACGGACGAGCGGACGGCGGCGATCCTGCGGGCCGTGCAGGAGAGCGGCGAGGCGTGGATGAGCGGCACGACCTGGCAGGGCCGCCAGGCGATCCGGATCTCGGTGAGCAACTGGCAGACGACCGAGGAGGACGTGGCGCGAGCCGTCGCTGCGTTCCGCCGGGCCGCGGGCCACGATGATTGATCGGCAATTCCACGCCGCGTGGCGGCGACCGACCGGTCAGCCGGCTACCGCTCCGGAATCCTCAGCTCCCGGCCCAGGTAGAAGCCGGACGTCTCCTCGACGACGAAGGGCGCCATCGCCTGCCGCCGGCTCGCTTCCACGTCGGACAGGCGGTAGCGGTCTCGGGACTCGGGCGACTCCCAGATCGAGATCCCGACGACCTCGCTGCCGTCGACCGAGTAGCACTCGTACGCCCTGAGCATTCCGGCCGGGAACTCGCTCGGCCGCCAGGCGTTGCTGAACTGCTCGCGGGTCGTCCCCGGCTTGAGCTTGCGCGTCGTGATCCACACGTACGTCTGATCGAGCTCCATTCGCGGGACCGTACCGCAGTCCCGCAGCGGGGCGCTCAGAGCTGGACGCGCAGGCGGACGCGGGCGCCGGGCTTCGCGTCCTCGATCTCGACCGCTTCGCAGAGCTGGCGGGCGATCCAGAGACCCCGGCCGCAGGGGCTCGCGGGGTCCGGCGGCTCGACGCCGCGGTCGTGGTCGTGGATCCCGGGCCCGGCGTCCTCGACCTCGCACACGAACCGGTCCCCGGCCTTCCAGACACGGACGGCGCCCCGCCCGCGTCCGTGGGTGAGCGCGTTCATGGCGACCTCGTGCGCGGCGAGGACGACCTCGGCGACTCGTGCCGGCGCGAGCCCCGCGGCCGACGCCGCGGTGCGAACGAGCTCCCGGATCTCGCCCAGCCCGGCGGTGAGATCGAGCTTCTGGACGGGGCCGGGTCGCAGAGCAGGGGTCACCATGGAAAAGCCCCGGTACGGGGCACTCTTTCCTTCCCGCGCGGCCGTTCGCCCAAACCGGGATCAGTTCAGCGACGGGTCCTCCGGCATCGAGGCGACCACGCGGTAGACGCCGCCCTTCCGGCGCAGGACGGTGCTCCAGAGGTCGACCTCCGGCTCGGGGAAGAGGTCGAGGCCCTCCGCGTCCTCGACGATCCAGGATGCCTCCTCGAGCTCCGCCTCGAGCTGGTCCGCGCCCCAGCCGGCGTACCCCGCGAAGACCCGTGCGCGGCGGGTCGCGACCGCGAGGAGCGCGAAGTCGCCGTCGCCGGGGACGAAGCCGACGCGATCGACGACGAGCGTCGCCGCCTCGGCCGGGTCCTCGAACTCCGCCAGCACCAGCACCGCCGACTGCTGGACGGGCCCGCCGACGTAGACGCGCTCGTCGTCGTCGACGAGCGGGGCGAGATCGGGAACGGCGTCCACGACGGCCGTCTCCGACAGGCGGTTGAGGACGAGGCCCGCTGCGCCGTCCTCGGTGTGCTCCGTGACCAGCACGACCGTGCGCCGGAAGTTCGGGTCGAACAGCGACGGCGAGGCGACCAGCAGGCGGCCCTTCAGCGACTCCATACGCTCACTATTGTCCCGAAGCGGCGTTTGTCACCCGCGGCGGAGGGGACCGTCCTCGTATGGCGCGGGTCGAGGAGAAGGGTCGGAACCTCTGGCGGCTGGTCGGCCGCGGCCGGGAGGACACGACCCCCGTCTACCTGCACGCCGGCGTGCTTGCCGCGGTGGCGGCCCTCGTCGGCGTGATCGTCGGGCTCGTGTTCCTCGCCCAGGCGCTCGGCTAGCGGGGAATCCACGGTTCACCTGCGGGCCGCTCCTTCCGGGGCGAGCGGCGCGCCCCGGCGCTCGGCGAGAGCGCGGTTTCGAGGGCGCCGGGAACGGGTGGTCCGAACGCCTTCGCCGTGACTATTCGTACTGCAGGGCCTGCAGGACGTTGAGCCTCGCCGCGCGCTGCGCCGGGAAGATCGCGGCGACGATCCCGGCCAGCATCGCGACCAGCGCGAACACGATCAGCGAGGCGACCGGCCAGGACAGCACCAGGAAGTCGACGCGGACGATCAGCAGCACCGAGAGGACGATCCCCAGCACGATCCCGATCACCGCCCCGATCAGGGCGGTGACCACGCTCTCCAGGGCGATCATCCAGCGCACCTGCCAGCGCGTCATGCCGACCGCGCGCAGCATCCCCAGCTCGCGCGTGCGCTCGAAGATCGTCAGCACCAGCGTGTTGACGATCCCGAACAAGCTGACGATCACCGACAGGGCGAGCAGGACGTAGAGGATGTTGAGGATGTCCCCGAGGAAGCTCGCCTGGTTCTTCTTGAACTCCTCGCGGTCCTGGACCTTCGCGTTCGGGTAGCCCGCCAGCGCCTTGTCCAGCTTCGCGTCGTTCGCGGCCGTCACGCCGCCGGCGACGTTGAAGAAGACGAACTGGTCCTGCGGCGCGGTGTAGAGCCTGTCGAAGGCCGCGGTGGAGATCACCAGCGGCCCGTTGAACGGCGAACCGCCCGAGGGTGGGTCGTAGACACCGGCGATCCGGAAGGTGGGACGGGCGCCGCTCGGGACCAGGACCTGCACGCGCGAGCCGATCGTCAGGTCGTGCTTCTCCGCGTAGTCCTTGTCCGTGAAGGCCTGCGTCGGCTTGAGCGTGTCCAGCACCGACTGCGACCCCTCCTTCCAGTCCAGCCGGAAGATCCTGCTGCCGTCGGGGTCGATCGCCGCCAGGGTGTTCTTCTTGCCGAAGATCCGCATGTCGCCCGACCGGACGCCGACGACGTCGCGCACGCCCGGTGTCCTGGCGATCGCCCGCCCGATCGAGGCCGGGATCAGGTCGAAGTTGTTCTCCGCGGTCACCGCGTAGTCGGCGATGAAGATCTTGTCGACGGCACCGAAGAACGAGGCGCGGATCGAGGTCGCGAGCATGGTCACGAGCGTGACCAGGGTGATCCCGATCATCAGCGCGCCGGCGTTCGAGCCGGTGCGCTGCGGGTTCCGGGTCGCGTTCTCGCGGGCGAGGATCCCCGGCGCGCCGGCGAGCCGGTCGCCGGGCACGCCGAGCATCGCAGCGATCGGCCTGATCAGCTGCGCCGAGAACAGCGCCACGCCGAAGAACACGAGCACTGCGCCGACGCCCATGAAGAGCAGCACCGAGCTCGTCCCGTGCGCGCCCCACATGCCGAAGATCAGCGCGGCGAAGCCGAGCAGGGCGAGGGCGGCCGAGCCGACCGGCCGGTATTTCGCGAAGCGACCGGGAGGAATGGTGGCGCCCTCGCGCACCGCGGCGATCGGCGGCACGCGCGTTGCCCGGCGCGCGGGGCGCATGCTCGCCAGCATCGTGACGCCGGTGCCGACGACGAGCGCCCAGATCACCGTGCGCGTCTTGAACAGCAGGCCGGTGTTGGGCAGCGTGAACCCGGCCTGGTCGAAGATCCAGAACAGGAGCTTCGCGAGCCCGAGCCCGAGGAACAGCCCGATCACGGACGCGGTCAGCCCGACGACGAAGGACTCGAGCAGCACGGAACGGCGGATCTGTCGCTTCGACGCGCCGATCGTCCGCAGCGTCGCGAACTCGCGCGTCCGCTGCGTGATCGTGATCGACAGCGAGTTGGCGATCACGAAGGCGCCGACGAAGACGGCGATGAAGCCGAACGAGAGCAGGAACTTCTGCAGGAAGCTCGTGAACGAGTTCGTGTCGCTCGCGTCCGTCTCGGCCTGCTCGGCGCCGCTCCGCACCTGGGTCTGCGGCGGCAGGATCTCGCGAATCGACGAGAGCAGCTCCGCCTCGCTCACGCCCGACTTCCTCGCGACGCGGATCTGGTCGAGCTTGCCGACCTTGTGGAAGAGACGCTGCGCGGTCGGGAGGTCGAAGCCGGCGAGGGTGGCGCCGCCGATGTCGATGTTCGAGGTGCCGAACTTCACCAGGCCCGAGACCCGGAACGGCTGCGCGGCGCCCTGCGCCTCGACCTTGATCATGTCGCCGACCTCGATGTCCTTCTTGCCCGCCGTCTGCCTGTCGATGACCACCTCGTTCGCCTTCGGCCAGGCCCCGTCGACCAGGCTCAGCGAGTTGAATCGCGCCTGCGTCGGGTCGACGGAGAAGCCGAGATGGGGCGCGCCGCCGAAGCTGATCACCTTGCCGTTGCGACCGATCAGGTTCGCGGTGTCCGCGACCCCACCGAGCGCGGCGCGTACGGTCGGGAGCGCCTTGACCTTCGCGAGGAGCGACTCGTCGAACGGCGGCAGGTCGGTCGTCGCGTCCTGGCTGACCGCGGACTTGCCGGTGATCGACGCGTCCGTCCCCCGGTAGATGTTCGAGAAGATCGCGTTGAACGCGTGGGTGATCGAGTCGGTGAGGACGAAGGTGCCGCTGATCGTCGCGATTCCGAGGACGATCGCGAAGGCCGTCAGGACCGTCCGAAGCTTCCGGCCCCAGAGGCCGCGAAGCGCGATCGTCCTCACGTCCGGCTGATCTCCTCCATCGCCGCGATCACGTCGCGCGGGTCGGAGCGGGGGAGCTCCTTGACGATGTTGCCGTCGGCGAGGAAGAGAATGCGGTCGGCGATCGAGGCCGAGCGCGGATCGTGCGTGACCATCACGGTCGTCTGACCGGTCTCCTCGACGGCGTGCCGGAGGAGCTCGAGGATCTCGCCCCCGGTCTTCGAGTCGAGGTTCCCGGTCGGCTCGTCGGCGAACACGACCGTCGGCTTCGAGACCAGCGCCCGGGCGATCGCGACCCGCTGCTGCTGGCCGCCTGAGAGCTCGGACGGCCGGTGCGTGCGGCGCTCCGTCAGTCCGACCTGCTCGAGCAGCTGCTCGAGCGAGTCGCGGTCGACCTTCTCGCCGGCGATCGTCAGCGGCAAGGTGATGTTCTCCTCCGCGCTGAGCATCGGCAGGAGGTTGAAGAACTGGAAGATGAACCCGATGTGCTCGCGGCGCAGCTTGGTCAGCTCGGTGTCGCCGAGCGCCGTGATCTCGGTGCCCTCGATCGTCACCGTGCCGGAGGTCGGGCGGTCGAGCCCGGCGAGGATGTGCATCAGCGTCGACTTGCCGGAGCCGGACGGCCCCATCACCGTCGTCAGCTTGCCGCGGTCGACCTGCAGCGAGATGCCGCGCAGGGCGTCGACTGCGGTGTCGCCTTCGCCGTAGCGGCGGGCGACGTCGGCGGCGACGACGACGGATCCGTTCGCGCTCATCGCGGGGCACCCTAGCGGGTCTGGCCGCGCGCGCAAGAGGGGACAGCCGGTGTCCCCGGGTACGGGCAGCCGCACCTTCCGGCGGCGGCCGCGGTCGCAGCTAGTCTGAGCGTTCGTGGCGGAGAAGCGCTACCTGTTCACGCCCGGGCCGACGCCGGTGCCGCCGGAGGTGCTCGCCGCGCTGGCGGAGCCGATCGTCCACCATCGCGGCCCCGACTACCGGGCGCTCTTCGGCCAGTGCCTGGAACGGCTTCGGAGCGTGTGCAGGACGGAGTCCGACGTCCTGCTCTTCACCTGCTCGGGCACCGGCGCGATGGAGTCGGCGGTCGCCAACCTCTGCTCCCCGGGCGAGCGGGTCGTGGTCGTGTCCGCCGGCCACTTCGGTGAGCGCTGGCAGAAGCTCGCGGCTGCGTACGGCTGCGTGGTCGAGGCGGTCTCGTACGAGTGGGGCGAGACGCCGAGCGCGGACGACCTCGGCGCCCGGCTCGCGGAGCTCGGCGGCGCCCGGGTCGTCTTCCTGACGCATTCGGAGACGTCCACCGGGGTCGTCGCCGACGTCCAGGCGCTCGCGGGCGCCGCCAAGGCCGCAGGCGCCCTCGTCGTCGTCGACGGCGTCTCCAGCCTCTGCGCCGTCCCGCTCGAGGTCGACGCGTGGGGGATCGACGTCGTCGCCTCCGGCTCGCAGAAGGCCTTGATGACGCCGCCCGGCCTGGGGCTCGTCTCCGTCTCGGCCGCCGCCTGGGACGGGCTCGGCCGCTTGCCTCGCTTCTACTTCGACTGGGAGAAGACTCGTGCCGGCCAGGCGAAGCTCGACAGCGCGTTCACCCCCGCGGTCACGCTCGTCCGGGCCCTGAACGTCGCGCTCGGGCTGCTCCTCGAAGAGGGCCTGGAGGCGGCATTCGACCGGCACGTCCGGCTCGGGCGCGCCTGTCGCGAGGGCGCGAAGGCGATGGGGCTCGAGCTCTTCTCGCCGGACGAGGACCGCTCCGCGGTCGTGACCGCCATCCGGGCGCCGGACGGGATCGACGCGACCGAGCTCGCGCTGACGCTCCGCGACCGCTACGGCGTGACGATCGCGGGCGGCCAGGGTGACCTGAGGGGGAAGGTCTTCCGGATCGGCCACATCGGCTACTACGACGTCTTCGACGTCACGACGGCGCTCGCAGCGGTCGAGCTCGCGCTGGCCGAGGCCGGCGCCGACATCGAGCGAGGCGTCGCCGTCACGCGCGCCCTCGAGACGTTCGCCGCGCCCGCGCCCGTTTGACGGCCCGGCGTTGAGCGAGCGCTACCGAGTCCTCGTTCGCGAGACCATCGCCGAGGCGGGAATCGCCCTGCTGCGCGAGCGATTCGACGTGGACGTCGACACCGAGTCCGACCTGGCCGAGATCGTCGACCGCTACGACGCGATCGTCGTCCGCTCGGCGACGAAGCTGACGGCCGAGCTGATCGAGCGCGGGGAGCGCCTGAAGGCGATCGGCCGCGCCGGCGTCGGCGTCGACAACGTCGACGTCGCCGCCGCGACCCGGCGAGGGATCGTCGTCGCGAACGCCCCCGAGTCGACCGTCGTGTCGGCGGCCGAGCAGACGATCGGCCTGCTCGTCGCCCTCGCCCGGAACATCCCACAGGCGCACGCGGCCCTCAAGCAGGGCCGCTGGGAGCGGTCGCGCTGGGGCGGCGTCGAGCTCGCCGGCAAGACGCTCGGCGTGCTCGGCTTCGGCCGGATCGGCCAGCAGGTGGCGCGCCGCGCCCTGGGGCTCGGCATGCGCGTGGTCGCGTACGACCCGTTCGTCGGCGAGGACCGCTTCCGCGAGGCCGGCGTCGAGCGCGTCGAGCGGATGGAGGACGCACTGGCTGCCGGAGACTTCGTCACGCTCCACCTGCCGCTGACCGACGAGACGCGCGGGATCATCGGCCGGGAGGCGATCGCCGCGATGAAGGACGGGGCCCGGCTGGTCAACGCCGCCCGCGGCGCCCTCGTCGACGAAGAGGCGCTGGCGGAGGCGCTCCGGTCCGGGAAGCTCGCCGGGGCCGCGCTCGACGTCTTCTCGGCGGAGCCGTACGAGGGCCCCCTGCTCGAGCTCGACGACGTCGTCGTCACCCCGCACCTCGCCGCCTCGACGGACGAGGCGCAGGACCGCGCGGGCGTGATCGTCGCCGAGCAGGTGGCCGCCGCGCTGGAAGGGGGTCTGGTGACGAACGCCGTCAACATCCCCGTGGTCGACGCGGCCGACCTCGAGGTGCTCGGCCCCTTCATCCCGCTCGCGGCGAAGCTCGGGCGGCTGGCGGTCGAGCTCGCCGGCGGCTGGCCGGCGCGGGTGGCTGTCGCCGCGCACGGCCCGCTCTCCGAGTACGACACGCGCCTGCTCACCGTCGCCGCGCTCAACGGGATCTTCCAGGGGCGGGTCGACCAGGCGGTCAACTACGTCAACGCGCCGGTGATCGCCGCCGAACGCGGCGTGCAGGTGGTCGAGGAGCGGTTCCGCGCGTCGCGCGACTACACGAACCTCGTCGAGGTGCGCGCCGACGACGTCGCCGTCTCGGGGACGACGATCGGCCCCGAGCCCCGGCTCTTCCTCGCGGGCGCGTTCGGCTTCGGGATCGACCTCGAGCTGGCGCCGAACATGGTCTTCTTCCGCTACGACGACATCCCGGGCGTGATCGGCCGCGTCGGGACGATGTTCGGCGCGGCCGGCGTGAACATCGCCAACATGGCCGTCTCGCGGACGAAGCAGGGCGGAAAGGCCCTGATGGCGCTCTCGATCGACACGCCGGCCCCACCCGAGCTCGTCGAGCAGGTGCACGCCGAGGGGTTCGACGACGCCCGGTTCATCGCGCTGGGCTAGCCACCCCGTCGGGACGGAAGCCGCTCGCCCTCCCGCTCGTGGCGGTCGAGGGGCGAGCCGTCGCGACGGTACGCTTCGTCGATGGAAGGAGCCGGCACCGCACAGGCCTGGCCGGAGCCGGTCGAGCGCGTCGGCGACGCGCTCGAGGCGGCCGGCGCCGAGGCTCGGATCGAGGAGTTCGCGCAGACCGCCGCAACCGCCGCCGACGCCTCCCGGGCGATCGGCTGCGAGCTCCGTCAGATCGTGAAGTCGCTGCTCTTCGTCTGCGACGGGCAGCCCGTCCTGGTGCTCGTCCCGGGCGACCGCCGCGCCGACGCGCGGAAGATCGCCGCCGCGGCCGGAGCACGCCGCGCGAAGGTCGCCGGGCCTGAGCAGGTGGAGGAGGCCACCGGTTACGCACCTGGGGCGGTCTCGCCGTTCGGCCTGCGCAGCGTCGAGCGGGTGCTCGTCGATCGAAGCCTGCTCGCCGCGTCCCTCGTCTGGGTCGGTGCGGGCTCGCACCGACACCTGGCGGGGCTGGCCCCGGTCGAGCTCGTGCGGGTCTCGCGGGCGCAAGCGGTGGACGTCGCTGCGGACACGTAAGATCAGGCGAAAAGGGGAGCGGAGATGCAGGAGAGCGAGAAGATCTGGATGAACGGCGAGCTCGTGGACTGGGCGGATGCCCGCGTCCACGTCGGCGCGCACGGGCTCCACTACGGGACGGGCGTGTTCGAGGGCATTCGCTGCTACGCCACCGACCGCGGCCCCGCCGTCTTCCGCCTCGCCGAGCACCTGCAGCGGCTCGAGACGTCGGCGAAGCTGCTCTACATGGAGCTCCCGTACTCGGTCGAGGAGCTGCGCGCCGCGTGCCACGAGGCGATCGCGGTCAACGAGCTCTCCGAGTGCTACATCCGCCCGATCGCCTTCTTCGGCTACGGCGAGCTCGGCGTGCACACGGGCACGAACCCGATCGACGTGGCGATCATGTGCTGGCCCTGGGGCGCCTACCTGGGCGAGAACAGCCAGTCGCAGGGGATCACGGCGATGATCTCGTCGTGGCGCCGGGTCGGCCCGAACACGATCCCGCACGCTGCGAAGGCGACCGGCGTCTACCTCAACTCGATGCTCGCCACGCACGAGGCGCAGCGGTGCGGCTTCGACGAGGCGATTCTCCTCACGGAGGAGGGAGCCATCGCCGACGGCCCGGGCGAGACGATCTTCGTCGTCAAGGACGGCACGATCTACACCCCCGACCTGAACGCGTCGATCCTGCCCGGCATCACCCGCGACACGGTGATCCAGATCGCCCAGGATCGCGGCCACGCGGTCGTCGAGAAGAGTCTCATCCGGACCGATCTGTACACGGCCGACGAGGTCTTCTTCACCGGGACCGCGGCCGAGGTGACGCCGGTGCGCGCGGTCGACAACCACGAGATCGGCGTCGGCCCGGTCACGCTCGAGCTCCAGGCCGCCTACGCCGACACCGTTCGAGGGCGCAGCGAGCGCTGGTCGCACTGGCTCGACTTCGCGACCGCGGCGCGCGCCGGCGCGTAGACGGCGGCCCGGAGAGGCCGGCCCGTCCCCGCATCGACGCCGCCCTGCGGTCGGGCGGCTAGCCCCTCGCGGAGCGCACGATCTCGGCGATCCGGTCCTGGTCGGCCTCGGTCAGCGCCGAGCCGCTCGGGAGGCAGAGCCCGCGCTCGAACAGGCTCCGCGACACTCCGCCGCCGTAGCACGGCGCATCGCGGTAGTAGGGCTGGAGATGCATCGGCTTCCAGAGCGGCCGTGCCTCGATGTCCTCCGCCTCGAGCGCCAGCCTGATCGCCTCCGGGTCGTCGACGAGGATGCAGGTCAGCCAGCAGTTGCTTCGTCCGTACGACGCCTCGGGCATGAAGTCGAGCTCGGGCAGAAGCTCGCGGTACCTCGCGTTGATCCGCCGGCGGGCCTCGATCCGCGCGGGCAGCGCCTCCAGCTGGGCACGGCCGACCGCCGCGAGCAGGTTCGACAGCCGGTAGTTGAAGCCGAGCTCGACGTGCTCGTAGTGCGGCGCAGGCTCGCGCGCCTGCGTCGAGAGCTTGCGGGCGTGGGCGATCTTCTCGCCGTCGTTCGAGAGCAGCGCGCCGCCGCCGCTCGTCGTGATCACCTTGTTCCCGTTGAACGAGAAGGCGGCGACGTCACCCTGGCCGCCCGAGGGCTTCCCCCGGTAGGAGGCGCCGAGCGACTCGGCGGCGTCCTGCACGAGGGGGACGCCGTGCCGCTCGCAGCTCTCCCGGATCGGGTCGTAGTCGCAACACTGCCCGTACAGGTCGACCGCGACGACCGCGGCGATCCGCCGTTCCCGCACCGCTCGATCGAGCAGCTCCGGATCCATCGTCCACGTGTCCGCGCGCGCGTCGACGAAGACCGGCGTCGCCCCGACGTACCGGATCGGATTCGCGCTCGCCGCGAAGGTGAGCGACGAGCAGGCGACCTCGTCGCCGGGCCCCACGCCGAGGACGAGGAGCGCGAGGTGCAGCGCCGCCGTGCCGCTGCACAGCGCGAGCACGTGACTCACGCCGGCCGTCTCCGCCAGCTCCTGCTCGAACGCGTCCACGTGCGGGCCGAGGGGGGCGACCCAGTTCGACTCGACCGCATCACGCAGCAGCTCGAGCTCGCTGCCGGACAGATGCGGCGGAGAGAGATAGATCCGTGGCACGGCGCGAGCCTATCCGGGAGGCGATAATCACGTGGTGGCCCGTCCGGTGACAGCCAGAGCATCGCTGCGGCCACTCGGAACAGCCGTACCGCGTCCCGGGTCGCGCCGCCGTGCGCGCAGATCGGCGCTCCCGGCGTCCCTGCCCGGCGGGCCCGGCAGCTCGCCGGACACGCGAGACGAGCACTAGGGGACCGTGGCGGACACGGCCAAGATGATCTTCCTCGGCTTCGGCAAGTACGCGCGCGCGGACAAGATCTACGCGCTCGAGCCGATCGAGACCGGCGAGCGTGGCAGCGGCCGGCGGACACGGGTGTGGGTCGAGGGAGTCGCCGAGCCGATCGTCGCCTCGCGCACGGAACGGACGATCCTGCACGAGATGGGCCAGGACGCGGGCGGCTCGCCGCTCCTCGACGACGCGCTCGCCCTCGCCGAACGCCTGGCCGAGGCGGCAGAGCAGGGGCGTGTCGACCTCGGTGATCTCGGCCGCCGCGCGCGACGGCTGCTCGAGAAGACGGCAAAGCCCGAAAAGCCCGAGCGGCTTTTCTAGGGCCGCAGCGCCTCGTTGGCTCCGGCCGTGGCCGGCAGCGTCGCTGCCGCCTCGGGCTCGGGCGTACGAGGCGTTCACCGGGCCCTGCTCCCAGGCGGGTTCCCGGCCGAGCCCGGCTCCGGCCGCCGGCGTTCAGGGCCGCCGGCGTCAGGCGCCCGCGGACCGGGGAGTCAGTAGCTTCCCATCGCTCTGACCCATCCGAACGATCAGCTCGCCGCGGTCGAAGAGGCTCCGCCGACCACCGACAGGCCCGGCCGCTTCGCGGCCCTGCGCCTGCTCGCGATCGACACCCGGCCGCTCACGCAGTCGCGCGACTACCGGCGGTTGTGGCTCGGCCAGGCCGTCTCCTACCTCGGGAACATGGTCACGTTCGTCGCCGTCCCGTACCAGCTCTACGCGCTGACCCACTCGGCGCTGCAGGTCGGACTCCTCTCGATCTGCGACGCGGTGCCGCTGCTGGCCTTCTCGGCGGTCGGCGGCACGATCGCCGACCGGCTCGACCGCCGCAAGCTCGTCCTCTGGACGGAGCTCGGGCTCGCCGGCGTCTCCGGCCTGCTCGCGGTCAACGCCTTCGACGGAGCGCCCCAGGTCTGGGCGCTCTACGCCCTCGCCGCAGCCGGGACGTCGCTCTGGGCGCTGGGGTCGCCCGCGCTCCGGGCGCTGATGCCGGGCCTCGTCCCCGACGACCAGCTCGCGGCGTCCCAGGCGCTCCAGTCGATCTACTCGAACGTCGGCGCGATCGCGGGGCCGGCGCTCGGCGGGGTGCTGATCGCCGCCGCCGGCGTCCGCTGGACGTACGTGATCGACGCCGCGACCTTCGGCGCCTCGCTGCTCGCGGTCCGGTCGATCGCCCCGGCGCCGCCCCGGGGCGAGATCGCCGCGGAGGCGATGGAGTCGCTGCGCGAGGGCTGGCGCTTCCTCCGCCGCCAGCCCGTCATCCTCGGGACGTTCGCCCTGGACACGAACGCGATGATCTTCGGCATGCCACAGGCCCTGTTCCCGGCGATCGCGGTGCACCACTTCGACGCCGGAGCTCGGGCGGTCGGGCTGCTCTACGCCGCCCCGTCCGTCGGCGCCCTGCTCGCGGCGCTCGCCTCCGGCTGGACCGGTCGCATCGGCCGTCAGGGCGTGGCAGTCGCGGCCATGATCGTCGTCTGGGGCGGAGCGATCTCCGTGTTCGGGCTGGCGACGACGCTCTGGCTCGGGCTCGTGGCGCTCGCGGTTGCCGGCCTCGCGGACGAGTACAGTGCGATCCTCCGTTCGACGATCCTGTTCGCCGCGACCCCGGACGCGATGCGCGGGCGCATGCAGGGGTTCGAGCTCGCACAGGTGGCGAGCACCCCGGCGCTCGGCAACGTCGAGGCCGGGGTGGTCGCCTCGCTGACGAGCCTGCGGTTCTCCGTCGTCTCCGGCGGCGTCGCCTGCGCCGCCGGCGCCGTTGCAATCGCCGCGGCGATCCCCGCGCTCCTCCGCTACGACTCGAAGGGCCGAGAACCGGTGCCAGGCACGGGTGACGAAACCGTCACGGGCCGATGAGGGGTCCCGCTTCGTCCGCATGGTTACGCCGGTTCGGGCGCTTCCACCCGGTGCCAGGCACCGGTCACGAGAGAGTCACGGACGCGTGACTGAGCTCGGCCCGCGGCTCGGCCGCGACTTCTTCGCGCGCAGCGTCCACGAGGTCGCGCCGGATCTGATCGGAGTCGCGCTGCTGGTCGACGGCGTGGGAGGGACCATCGTCGAGGTCGAGGCCTACGACCACGAGGATCCGGCCAGCCACGCCTTTCGCGGCCGCACCGCTCGCAACGCGTCGATGTTCGGCCCGCCGGGGCGCGCGTACGTCTACCGCTCGTACGGCATCCACTGGTGTCTCAACCTCGTCTGCGAGGAGCAGGGGACGGCGGCCGCCGTCCTTCTGCGCGCGCTCGAGCCGACGCACGGGATCGATCGGATGCAGGAGCGGCGCCGCACGGACGATCTCCGCCTGCTCTGCTCAGGGCCCGGGCGGCTCTGCGAGGCGCTCGCCGTCGACCGCGGCCACGACGGCCGGGCGCTCGACGAGTCCCCGTTCGCCCTCTACGCGCGGGTCGGGACCATCCCCGTCGCCACCGCGCCCCGGATCGGGATCACCCGCGCCGCAGAGCGACCCTGGCGGTACCTGCAAGCCGGGTCGCGCTACCTGAGCCGCCCCGCACCCAGAGCGTGACGCGCAGGCCGGGCGCCGCGGCGACGCCGGCCTTCGGCCGCTGCCGGACGACCATTGGCCCGCTGCCGCGGAGGACGGGCTGGAGCTTGAGCCGCTGCAGCTTCGCCCGGGCCCTGGGCAAGGTGAGCCCGACGAGGTCCGGCACGACGCCGTGGAGCGGCTTCGCGAACACGATCCGCACCTTGCCGAACGACGACAGGCGTCCTCCTGCGGGGATCTGCTTCACCACGACGTGGAGCCGCTGCCCCGGCGAGGCCGGCTTGTAGATGACGAGCGGAGTCAGCGGCTGGGCGTCCAGGCGTGCCTTGGCGACCTCGTACGAGGAGCCGACCACGTTCGGAACCTCGACCTCGTTCGGCTTGCAGTCGGCCTCCTTTGCCGGGCCGCGGCCGGCGAAGTAGTCGATCAGGATCGTGTTCCGGCAGATCCCGTTGTCCAGCTGGAAGGTCCCGTCTCGGAGCACGAGCCGGCGCGGCTCGGAGGCGGGCGTGCTCGGGGCGGGGAAGCTCTCCGGCTCGTCGTGCAGGTACGGCAGCGCCTTCTCCATGAAGCTCTTCCAGACCAGCGCGGGGTAGGTGCCGCCCGCGACCGCGTCGCCGTGGAACTCGGTCAGCATCGGCACGAGGCGGTTCGGGTACCCCACCCAGACCGCCACGACCAGCTGGGGCGTGTAGCCCACGAACCACGCGTCGCCGTAGTTCTCCGTCGTTCCGGTCTTGCCGGCCACCGGGCGATCCGCCAGGGCCGCGCGCTTGCCGGTGCCGTACTGGACGACCTGCTCGAGGATCTGGTTGACGAGCTCCGCGTTCGTCTCCGTGATCACCTGGCGCGGCAGAGGGCGGTTCTTCTTGCCGTTGACCGACACGACCACGCGCGGACGATTCTTGAAGATCGAGCTGTCGATCCGCCGGCCGCCGTTCGCAAACGTGGCGTACGCGCGGGCCATCTCGAGCGGGTTGACGGCCTCGGCGCCGAGGCCGATCGCGAAGTAGCTCTTCAGCGGGCTGCTGATCCCCAGCCGATGGGCGACGGTGACGACGTTCTTCGGCTGGACGAGCTGGGTCAGCTGGGCGTACACGGTGTTGTCGGAGTAGACCGTCGCGCTGGTGAGGTCGATCGTGCCGAGGTTCGAGCCCTCGTAGTTGCGCACGAACCAGTCCCGGTCGCCGAGCGAGATCGTCACCGGCTTCGACTCGAACTTCGTGCTGGGCGCGATGCCCTGCTGGAGCGCCGTGGCGAGAACGAACGGCTTGAACGACGAGCCGGGCTGCCGCTCGCCCTGGACGGCGAGGTTGAACTGGCTCTCGCGGTAGTTGTCCCCGCCGACCATGGCGAGGACGCTCCCGTCGCGCGGGTCGAGCGCGACGAGCGCCGCCGCCGGGCCGTCGGGGCCGCGGAGCCACTTGGCGATCGCCTCGCGTGCCCGCTGCTGCAGGCCGAGGTCGATCGTGGTGATCACTTTCAGGCCGCCGCCGAAGACCTTGCCGGAGCCGTACCGGTCGACCAGCTGCTGCTTCACGTAGTCGACGAAGTACTGGGCGGGCCCGCGCAGCCCCGGCCGCCGGATCTGGTCCGGCTGCGGGAGCGGGGTGCGATTCGCGAGGCGGAACTCGTTGTAGGTGATGTCCTTCTGGTCGAGCATCGCCTGGAGCACCTCGCGGCGCCGAGCGTGTGCCGCCTGCCGGTTCGTGACCGGGTTGTAGAGGCTCGGATCGCTCGGGATCCCGGCCAGCAGCGCAGCCTCCGCGAGCGTCAGCCTCGACGCGCCGTGGCCGAAGTACGTCTGCGCCGCCCGCTCGATCCCGTAGGCGCCGTTGCCGAAGTAGATCGTGTTCAGATAGTTGGTCAGGATCCGGTCCTTCGACCAGACCTGGTCGAGCTGCCACGCCAGCGCCGCTTCCTTCAGCTTCCGGCTGATCGACCGCTTGCTCGTCAGATACGCGTTCTTGACGAACTGCTGCGTGATCGTCGAGCCGCCCTGGACCACCTTCTTGTGCTGGACGTCCTGCCAGACTGCGCGGAGGATGCCGCGGATGTCGACCCCTCGGTGCTCGAAGAAGCGTTTGTCCTCGATCGCGACGATCGCCTGCTTCATCACCGGTGAGATCTGGTCGGAGGCGACGATCTTGCGGCTCTCGGACCCGACCAGGCGGGCGAGGACGCGCTTGCCGGTCGAGTCGTAGATCACGCCGTCGCGCTGCGTGTGGCGCTGGGCGACCTGGTCGAGCTGCGGGATGTCGCCGCGGATCCCGACGACGAACCCGTACGCGAAGGACACGGTGCAGAAGAGCATCACCACCAGCAGGAGGGTGAAGAGGCGAAGCTTGCGGATGCGGCGCCGGCGCTTGCCGTTCGCCTGCAGACTCTTCCGACGGGCCAGAACCCGTCGATTCTAGCCCGGTCGCCCCACTACACTCGGCCGGGTGGGCATCGCCGAGCTGACCCGGAACGCCGTCGACGTGTTGCCCAAAGGCGAGCTCGAGCGCAAGCTGGCGCTCGGCCGGCCGCTGCGCGTCAAGCTCGGCATCGACGTCACCTCGCCCGACATCCACGTCGGCCGCGCGATCCCGCTTCAGCGGATGCGCGCGTTCCAGGACGAGGGGCACGTGGGCGTCCTGATCGTCGGCGACTACACGACGCGGATCGGCGATCCCTCCGGGAGGTCGACCGAGCGGCCCGTGCTCTCCGACGAGGAGATCGACCGGAACGCGAAGACCTACGTCGAGCAGGCGATGGTGATCCTCGACCCCGACCGGACCGAGGTTCGCTACAACGGCGAGTGGCTCTCGAAGCTGAGCTACGCCGAGGTGGTGCGGCTCGCGCGCACGATCACCGTCGCCCGGATCCTCGAGCGCGACGACTTCGCCAGGCGCTACTCCGCCGGCGAGCCGATCTCGGTCTCGGAGCTCCTCTATCCGCTGATGCAGGCCTACGACTCGGTCGCGATCGAGGCGGACGTCGAGCTGGGCGGAACCGACCAGCTGTACAACCTGCTCGCGGGCCGAGACGTGATGGCGGCCTACGGGCTCGAGCCGCAGGTGGCCCTGACGACGCCGCTCCTGCTCTCCTGGGACGGCGAGAAGATGAGCTCGTCGGTCGGGAACAACATCCCGTTGACCATGGCGCCCGAGGAGCAGTTCGGCCGTACCATGCGCATCTCGGACGACCAGCTTCCCCAGTGGTACGAGCTCGTGCTCGAGCAGCCGCCGCCGACCGGCGACCCGCTCGAGGCGAAGCTCGCCCTCGCGCGCTTCATCGTCGCGCGGTCGCACGGCGACGAAGCGGCCCGGGCGGCCGAAGCGCACTTCACCCGCGTCGTCAGAGAGGGACAGGCCCCCGAGGACGTGCCCAGCTTCGCCCTGGCGGGGGGAGACCCGGTGCACGTCCCGGCCGTCCTGTCGGCCGCCTTCGGCATCTCGACGAGCGAGGCGCGCCGGTTGCTCGACCAGGGCGCCGTCAAGGTCGACGGTGCCGTGGTCAGGGAGCTCGACCTTCCGCGCCGGCAGGTCGAAAATGCCCTTGTTCAGGCGGGAAAGCGGCGCTTCGTCCGCTTGACACCCTCCTGACCCTTGCTACTATTTCGCGGCTGCCCGAAAGGGCGCGTGGAAAGTCCCGACGACCAGGAGTCCCAACCGAGCGAACCGAGACGATACGTCGAAGGTAGCGAGTGCGGGGCCTCCGGCGCGGTCGGGGGCCTTTTTCACGTCAGCCCCCAGTAGCAGCCCCGGTCTTTGAAAACTCAGCAGCGTGCGTTTACGTCGAGACTCTCTCGCGGGCTTCGGCCTGGGAGAGAGACCAAACCTCGTCACGTCCCTTCGGGGGCGTGCACTTTGAGCACGAGCTCAATGTGAGATCTCAGGCACGAGCATGCTCGTGCCCGGGGAACAGTTTGCTCTCAGTCGAGAGCACAACTTCTTCACGGAGAGTTTGATCCTGGCTCAGGACGAACGCTGGCGGCGCGCTTAACACATGCAAGTCGAGCGAGAACCAGGGCTTCGGCCCTGGGGACAGCGGCGAACGGGT
>Ga0070741_10004404_pt1 | contig 32942 bp, 40 predicted proteins | sample Coa_R1_4_FD_66440 | JGI IMG/M metagenome (GOLD analysis project Ga0070741, IMG submission 66440) | Surface soil microbial communities from Centralia Pennsylvania, which are recovering from an underground coalmine fire - Coalmine... | ecosystem: Environmental > Terrestrial > Soil > Unclassified ... | reverse complement strand
ATATCGAGATTGCATGCTTCTCTGGCAATCAGTGCGGGATCCACGATGCCTTTCTGGTCGCATATGTATCCAAGCGCCCGATACAGAATACCGCTGTCGAGTTCGTGAAATCCCAAAACTTTGGCCACATTGCGCCTGGCTGTGCCCTTGCCGGTGCATGCCTCGCCATCGATGGCGATAACGGGAATGGACGGATCCTGAACAAAAGCCGCTGCTTCTTTACTCATTTGAACCTCCAAATGTGCTGAATGATATCTGATTAAAACAATAACTTATAATTAATAATATGTCAAATTATTCAAAACCTAAAAAAATTGGCATAATACTCAGATGTCCGCAGCGATCTATCACTTGCTTCCGCTTATCAGGCATTATCGCTATGAAATAATTTTTCCGATCGTCATTTTCGAGGGACCGATGATTACGGTCATTTCCGGCTTTCTGGCTTCGATTGGGGTGGTCAATGCCGTATTCACCTATGCTTTGCTCGTTGTCGGCGATATGGTCGGCGACAGCCTGTACTATGCCGCCGGCAGATACTGGTTCAATGCGAACTTTGTCAAAAAAATCGCCCGCTTTTTCGGCTACAGCGAAAATGTGGAGAAAATGCTTGAGGAACATTTTCATAAGCATACCGGCAAAAGCCTTTTATTCGGCAAGCTGTCCTACGGCCTCGGAGCGGTCGTTCAGATCACTGCGGGCGTGGCCAGAGTCAATTTTTCCGAGTTTTTATTTTTCCAGATGCTCGGCACGCTGCCGAAGACGCTTATTCTGTTTCTGATCGGCTATTACGCGGGCAATTCATATGTCAAAATCAATACCTACCTCAGTTCTCTGGCCCTGATCACTCCGATTATCGCCGTATGCTTGATCGCCGGATATATTATTCTGACTCAGCTGGCCCGGATGTATTTCAAAAAGTAATCCACATTGCAGCTCTTTTGTTTTCATGAAACAGGTATACTTACACTATTATCATTAGCATAGACATATGAAAGGACTGCACATGATTGCCTTTATTCTTGTTGTTATCGGCGCATTGAACTGGCTGCTGGTGGCATTTAATTACAACCTCGTTGACGCCATTTTCGGCGCCGGATCGGGTATCTCGATGATCATTTACATTTTAGTCGGCCTGTCCGCCCTGTATCTCCTCTTTACCCATAAAAAAGACTGCAAGACATGCATGGCCTAGATATCCACAATGATACTCTGGCTATTCATGAAAAAAGGTATAATTAGTCGGGGTTGAAATTATTAATCAAGAATTAATTATGAAAGCAATACACAAAATCGCCTGGGTACTGGTTATCATCGGCGCATTGAATTGGGGCCTCGCAGCTCTGCATTACAATGTCGTCGATATGATCTTCGGAATGGGATCGACGCTTGATACGCTCATCTACCTGTTAGTTGGCCTGTCAGGTCTCATCCTCATCTTCGGAAAAAAGCAGCATTCAGCGATGTAATGCACCCTCGAAAGATCTCCTGCCGTCTTGCGGTAGGGGATTTTTCGTTGATAAAAAAATGAGGATGCCCCTGGAGGCATCCTCGAAATTTCGAAAGGAACTATTTTTCTTTACCGCCCAAGTGAATGATCACTTCTCCAAAGGCTGAAAAACCTTTGGAGAACGAGGATTCAGGAGGAGCAACAGGCCGCGGTCCGTTGGTTTGCCACGACTTGAGCATATATCCCGGATACAGATTGACAATGGCGGCCTTGCCGACGGGAATAGCTGTCCGTAGATAAAGGCCGTATTCGTCATGATTGGCCCAGGCATATTTTTTGGTATCCCATCTCATGGCCCCCATGATTCCAGGAATAAAAGCAACGGGCCATTTGGGCGACGTAGCCTGAATACCCAGCATGCATCGCGCCTGAACCAGGAAATCATTGTACTCAAACGGAGAAAAATTCCCCGCCTGGAACCAGCAGAAGCTGGGCAGCGGTACCGTAAGGTGAGTGCTTGCTGTGGAAGTTTCGGTGCCCGGCTCATCAATGGCTACACGACCATCTAACAGAACGGCAGGTTTTAGTTTCGAGAAGCTGTTAGCTCTCCCAAGTATTCCGCCGCGATAGGCATCGTAGAACAGAAAATCGGCATTCAGCCATCCAAACTTCGGTTGAATATGAAGTTCCGGGCCTGTACCGATCTTAAATTGGATCTTGTAAGGATCCACAGGCTTGGCGTCTTTCCACCAGTCCGAAGTCTGGAAATCGAAAGCCCACTTCAGACTCACCATGCCTTTTTGTTTAAGAGTAAAAGTGGGTTTGACTCGGTCAAAATTTCCGAGGTTTCGAGAACCGATATCCCTGTTCCATTCCATGGACTGCGTCAGGCTATAGATGGTGACAGAAAATTTCGAGAGATCTATTCCGATTCTGCCGGCGGGGGCAGGGCTGCCAGCGCCAGTTGCTCCTGTAGCTCCTACAGCTCCAGTTGCCCCAGTAGCGCCGGTTGGACCAGTTGCCCCTGTAGCTCCCGTCGGACCTTGCGGTCCAGTGTCGCCTTTATCGCCTTTGAGTCCTTGAGCGACTTTTACTGGCACGGGTATTGCGGCGAAGATATCATTCAAACATCCATCCATTAGTTTCGGAATTGGAAGACTATTTCCGTTTTTACGGAAATATATTCCAGCTTCTGTACCTTCACGAACCCAGCCTCTCCCGCTAACTTCCGGCAAGGTCGTGTTGATACAGTATTCTCCGCCAAAATGTCCGAAAATCAAACCTTTTGGCGGAAGTTTTTTAGACTTAGTTCTCGGACTATAGTGGATTATCTCGGTCGGATCGGCGGTAAGGCATCTATTTTTGCCTTCCTCGGTATTTTCCCAGTACTCACGATCTTTAATGAGTGGTTCGAATGATGGTTTATTGGCCTGCGCGGCTCCCTCTGAAGGAAAGGCCGCGATCAAGACAAGTAAAGCCAGGAGAATCAAAATTTTCTTCATTTTTCCTTCCTTTTCTCAACGAACTTCTGACTTGAATTTTGTGATTTTTCCGCGAGTGTCTCATGAAGACGACACCGGGATCTGTTTGTATGCCTACCATAAAATCGGCTTTTTGTCTACTTCGAGGCGTAGTTGTACACGAGCTTGGAAATGCCGGAAATGGCCGAGGCCAGTTCATTAAAATCCTGGCCGCGGGTCATGACGCAGATGATATACGGATTGTTATTTGCCGGATAGACGATGCCGCAATCGTGCAGTTCGCGGTTTTCTATCGTGCCGTCAGGCTTGTATATGGTTCTCTCGCCGAATTTATCGGCAACCGGCACGGAGTCCGGAACGCCGGCCTGGAGACCCGGAGGAAAGTCGCGATAGGCCAGAAGTTCGAGCGCTTTTTCGGAAAGTTCCCGGTCGAGATAGGTGCTGTTGTACAAAACGCGCAGGAAAAGGGAATACGTTCGGACGGTCATGAAATCGATGGTGTCGGACGGAATTTCAATCCGCAGGTCTTTGTATAAATTTGTGAATATATTCGGGTCAAGATTGTCATGGAGCAGCCGGACGGCATTATTGTCTGAATATTCAATGGTATATGCAAGCAGGTCGTCGACGGTATAGGATTGTCCGGCCTGCACTGTTTTCAAAGGCTTGAAATATTCGGCGGCATTGTCATTGAACGATCCGTCATAATAAATCTTCTTTTGCAGAATGTCCGGATTTGTTTCGGCATATTTCAAAACTTCAACCATGGTCGGCACTTTGAGCATAGAGGCGGGCGAGTATTGTTCGTCTTCGTAGGCCGATGCCCAGGCACCGCTGTTCAGATTGAGGTAATACGCGGAAATATCGTCATTCGGATATTTTTTGGTAAACGAAACCAGAGATTGGGAAAGACTCGTGTCTTCGCTGTATGACTGGCTGGCAGTATTGATATTGCAGAGAAGAATGGGATTGATGAATTTATAGGCAGGGTTATTTTCGCGGAGGGCGGTGGTCTTAATGATTTGGGGATTGCCCCTGCCGATAGCCCATCCGAGAACAAACACTCCTATGACCACTGAAATTTCTAAAGCTTTTTTCATTTGCTTTTCATGTAATTTGTCATAATTTCTTCATCAGGCTCATTCATAATAAATCTGTTATCAAGCTAATGCAACAATCATGAATAAATTAATCAAATCACTTCTTATCGGGATTTCAATCCTATTTTTGGGAGCAAGTGTGGCTTTCGCCCAAGTAAGCAGTTCTACTAATTCCACTTCTACTAATTACACTTCCACTTCCACGAGTGTTACAAATAATAATACCAATACCAACGGAAATACAAATGGCAGTACCATGAATAATACGACGAATAATACCAATGGAACAGTAAACTACGGCGGCACTAATAACAATATGAATGCGTCGTTGGGAATAACCACCTTGTCGCGCCAGCTTTCTTTTGGGTCGCGCGGAAGCGATGTCCGCATGCTTCAGCAGTTTTTAGCCGAGGATACGTCCATTTATCCTGAGGGTTTGGTGACGGGATATTACGGCCGTCTGACCCGATCGGCGGTAGTCAGATTCCAGATTCGCTACGGTATTGCTGCGGTCGGCCGGGTCGGACCGATCACATTGGCCCAGATTAATACTCTGATTTCATCCGGCGCTTCTCTCGGAGCAGGCACCACCGCCCCGACAATTTCCAATGTCAGCATCAATGTCACTTCAAGCTCTACTCCTTCCGCAGTCACCATTACCTGGACGACCGATTCGAATGCGCAGGGCAAAGTATTTTACAGCACGACGCCTATGACGCTGACCGAAGGCCTTATGCCCGGAATATCCGGAAACGTAGTTATGGCCAACAATAACAACTTCAGCACAAGCCAAAGCGTTACCATATCAAATCTCACCTCTGCCACCACCTACTATTACGCTATCGAAGCAATCGACCAGAACGGCAATGTCTCTCTGACCTGGCCGGCAATCTTCCGAACGAATCCGTAATATGTTCGGCGGCTTCAAACAATTCATCATGCGCGGTAATGTCGTCGACCTTGCGGTCGGCGTCATTATTGGGGCGGCATTCGGCAATGTGGTCAATTCGCTTGTTAAGGATGTTCTTACCCCGCTCATCGGAGCAGTAGCCAAAACGCCTGATTTTTCCTCGCTCGTTATCACTGTCAATGCCAATAAGATAAATTACGGCTCGTTTATCAACAATATTATTTCATTTCTGATCGTGGCTTTGGCAGTCTATCTTTTTGTGGTAATGCCGATAAATCGATTCTCGCCGAAAAAAGCTCCGGATACGAAAAAATGCCCGGAATGCCTGTCAGATATTCCGCTCGATGCCAAGCGCTGCAGGTACTGCACCGTTGATTTGACTTCTCCATGAGCATGCTATAATGGCCTGACGAATTCCTTGAGGATCCAATTATAAATAAATATTAAAAGATATGAACACGACTATTACATTGGATATTCTCGCGGATAAAATTGATAGGAAATTCGACGCAATCGACAGAAGATTTGACGGTATCGATAAAAAATTCGAAAAAGTTGATCAAAGGCTTGATCACTTGGATAAACGTCTTGATTATACTAATGAAAAATTGAATACAATTGGCCAGAAGGTCGATCATGTCGACCAGAGAGTGGATAATCTCTTTATTATGACCAAGGAGGGCTTTGACGAAGTTCATCTCAAACTTAATACCATGAAATTTACTCTGCGCGATCATGAATCGAGATTGTTGAAGCTGGAAAGATAGGATATACCAAGTTATACTGGTTGAGTGAAAAGAAAATTCTTGTTACTAGTGTTTTTTCTATATGCATTGCCGATTTCAGCAGCTACATTGCAGGTCGCGGCCTGGATTCCGTACTGGCGGGAGGGGAGCGGAGTGCCGGAAGCGGTTGCTCATATCGGAGTTTTCAGCGAATTATCGCCATTCGGCTATCGGGTCAAGAGCGATGGCACCCTGGTCGACAGTTTCGGCATGACCGGTGATACTGCAGGCCAGTTGTTATCGGTAGCAAGCTCAAGCAAAGTTAAAATCATTCCGTCGGTCATGTGGTCGTCGAGCGATGCCATTCAGACTGTTTTGAAAAATCCGCAAAAAAGAAAAGCTCACGTGGCTCAGATTGTTTCAGTTGTTAAGGCTAATAATTTTGCCGGCATCGACATCGACTATGAGGCAAAACTGGCCACGACCAGAAAATATTTTTCACTGTTTCTAATGCAATTGAAAAAATCGCTATCTAACCTGCCTGGAAAAAAGATTTTAAGTTGCACCATCGAGCCGCGCACGCCGCCGTCCTCGCAGTTTGCGGTTATTCCGAAAGGCCTGGAATATGCCAACGATTACAATGCCATCAATGCCTATTGCGACGAGGTGCGGATCATGACGTACGATCAGGGCACGGTTGATCTGATCCTGAATAAGGCCCGAACCGGCCCGTATGCGCCGATTGCCGATCCGGGCTGGGTGGAAAAAGTGATCCGATTCGCCGAGCAGACCATTTCCAAAAAGAAAATTTACATCGGCCTGGCGACGTACGGCTATGAATATACGGTCAAACAGACTTCAGGCGGTTTTACCTATGAGCGCGAATCGGCCTTTGATCCCGATTATGCCGCGGGTATCGCCCAGATGTTCAATACCGCGCCGTCCCGCAATTCGGCAGGTGAATTAAGTCTGGTGTATGTGCCCACATCGACGCCATTGGCTATTTCCGGCTCGAATCTGAAAATGACGCCGAGCGCCGATACCTCATCGTTCGGCATTTCTCCGGTGACGAGCGCGAATAATATTTCTACAACAACAGCTGCTTCATTGTATCGGTTATTGTGGTGGAGCGACGCTCAGGCAATTGCCGATAAGATTGCCATTGCCAAGAAACTCGGCGTTAAAGGCGTTGCTATATTCAAACTCGACGGCGGAGCGGATCCGGCAATCTGGAATGTGCTGAAGTAGTTACTTCTTAAATAATCTTTTGAAGAAATTCGAAATGTTTTGAACGGCTTTCTGGACGACCGCGCCCTGATTGCTGTTTGACTGGCTTTGATTGTTCTGCATATTCTGAATCTGCTGGTCTGACGGCATCAAATTGGTTGGAATTTTCAGGCCGACGGTGTCAGACAAATCCTGGGCGTCCTGGAAGAAAGAAATAATCTGATCATCGCCGAAACTGGAAGTTTTCAGAGTGGCATAATCATTTTCAAAGGCGTTGACGTCCGCGGTGATGTCCTGATCAGGATTCTTTTTCTTAAACTTTGCCACAGCCCGTTCAATGGCTTTATACAAGGTCGGAGTCTGGATGAGATTACTGGCCTCGGCCCGGCAGGCTTCAATCGACTGAATAGTGTCGCTGATATCTTGAGGGTCGAAATCGGTTTCGCCGGCGGCAAGGCTTGACGCGGTATCGGCGCTGTCAGACATGGTCTGGAGACAGTCCGTAGAAACGCTCAGGCCGGATTTCTGGAGTCTGACCTGCAATTTGGCAATGCTTGCCAGGGTATTCTGAATCTGCTTGCCCGAAGCTTTGGCCTGATTGATCATTTGCTGCTGGCTCCTTTGAGTGAGGTTATCTTGCCTGTCCAAAATTTTCTGCTGCAAATCAAGAGCTTTGGTCTGATCGTCGAGACCTTGTCGAAAGGCCGCCGTCGCCGTTGCATCCGGCAGTGGCAGAGGGGGCAATGTTACAGGCTGGCTTGGCTGAGGCTGGCTGCTGGCCGGTACCGGCTGAGTCGGTACGCTCTGATTAGGCATTTGGCAGGTTGAACCGTTCCAGATTCCGCCGTATTGAGCACAGCCCTGTTGCGGTGTCATGGTCGGAGTCTGAGGTTGAGTTGTCTGGCTTCCGGACCCGGATGTGCAATTCAAGCCGTTCCAGGTTCCGCCGGCAGCCGTACAGCTTTGCTGATTCACCTGGCAGTTTGAACCGTTCCATGTCCAGCCGATGCCGGGACACTGAGAGGTCTGAGCCTGGGCGGTGCCGCTAAATAACAAGGTGGAAATTGCTAGAACTAAAATTTTTTTATTCATGGGACTATTTAATTTTTATGGTTTTATTGTACAGTTTTAATTTTCATGAATAAAGAAAGTTATGCACAAAAAATCTGCTGACACTTTGGCGGCAGCAGATTTTTGAGACAAATTTTTAATTTCCTGAAGCTTCCGCTCCCTGATTGCCGGCGTCGGATACCGAAGCCGGAGCTTTGCAAGACTTTGAGGCGGTCTTGAATGTTGACCAGGCGCTTTGCTGAGAGCTTCTCCAGGTCATGCGGGCTGTTCTCATGCTTGTCGAGAATGCAGACCAGGCGGATTTAACGGCATTTTTAATGGCGCCGTTTCCGGAAGTTAAGGCATAGGCTGAAGCCAAAGCGCTTGCCCGTGTAGTATAGGCGCTGTTTTCTGACTGATTAAAAGCGGCAATGGCCGTATCAATGGCGCCTTCCCGGGCGGCAACCGCGCTTGCGAGGCAGGTGATTTTCGAGGAACTTGCTGTCGAGGTGGCTGTCTGGGCGAATGCCGGCAGCGCCAACGCAAGCATTCCAGCGATAAGCGTTCCGGTGATAATGTTCTTTGCTGACATGTGTTGTGTAAAAATTAAAAATATCTGGTAATGGATCGATTATAATTCTTACTTAGGCTCCACGTCAACCCGGGAGATATCCGCGCCCGCCACTCCCGGCGTCTGATTCCACACCTGAATGCTTATGCCGCCCTGGCTCAGAGATGAATTGGTAATTTTGGCGTTGACCAGAGTGGTCTGGCCGCTTAGGCAAGATACCGTATTGCCCTGAACCTGAATGCCAAATGTGTTTTTGCCGGATGAAAGATCGTATGCGGCATTGGTCAGTTCGGTTTGAGTGCCGTTGTCATCTTCCCTGACATAGACCCGGCCGGCTGAAAAATCGCAGGAGACGTTATTTTTCTGGTCCAGCCTTCGGGCGATAAGCGAAACTTCAGTGTTTGAGAGGGGACTGGCATCGGCAGTGAATGTGTAATCAGTCCAGAGATGAGAGCCTTCGAGTGCCGCCTCGGCGCCGGTGGAATCGCTCGATGCCCGGATGGAAAGCGAATTGCCGTTTGAAGTGATATCGCCCCAGGCCGGCAGCCATTCGTTGCCGAACGTATTCGTGGCATACGGCAAGTTCTTCGGCTCGCCGGCCTCCATGGCGGCAAGCAAGTCGGCTCCGGTCCAGTCAACTGCCGGTTCAATGCGCCTGACCATGTATGTATGCTGGTCGGGATAATTCCAGGTTTCGCCCTCGGCCGGCCAGGTCTGATAGAAAGCCGACTGATATATGTTCGGCACGATTTGGCTGACGAGCGACTGCGCATCGGGGAAATTGATGCTGTCCTGGCCGAAGTCATTGAGAGGGTAGGCGAATGCCGTAATCGGTCCTCCAAAATCTTTGGTTAAGGTTTGCTTGGCGGTCGTCAAATCGTTTCGGATCCTTTGGGAAAATTCGGCATCGGTTTCAAATCGCAGACTGCCGCTTGAATCGCGAATGACAAATTTATTGCTCATGAAATGTCCCGGCACCGTGCCGCTTTGGCTCGCATATACCCCGGTAGTGGTGGCGGCATTGGCGTCAGTTTTGGCAATATCGTAAATGCGGTGAGCCTGGTCGGAATGACTTTCCAATTCCCATCGGCCGCTTGCCTGCATGGCGGACAATTGATCTTTATTCAGATAAAAAGACACTGTTTTGCCGTCTTGAGGCAGAGAAAATCCGGTAATGACGAACATCACTGCGGTGAAGCCGTCCTTTTGTAAAACCGGATCGGCTCCCTGAAAACTGTCCACTCTGGCATCGTCGAATGTCAGCAGAAACGATTTTGCCGGCAATTTTTTATCTCCTTTCAAAAAAGACTGCAGATCCGCCAGGCTGACCGTATGCCAGCCGGCATTTTTCAGAGTCTGCATCTGTTCGTCAAAGACGGCCACCGGAGTATTGGCCGTCTCTCCGCCTTCGCCGTGATAGAGCAAGGCCGGGATAGATTCTGCAAACTGGCCGGAGTACGTGTCTTTCTGAGGCAAGGTTTTGTCCTGAAGCAGAAACGAACCCTTTTTATTCTGGCCGTAGGTATTTTTCGACAATAAAATAAAAAGATTGAAAAAGATAAGAACCGCAACGGCGATAATAAGTAATTTTTTCATAAAATGTTTGACAAGTTCATTATGACTTTTTGGAATGAAAAACACATTAAATTTTTCACCTGAATTCCATGCGCTTCTGGTATGGTTTCTGCATGAGCCAACTGATTAAAAATCGAAAACTCCGTCTTTTCTTTCTGGCATCGTCGACTGTTTTCGCACTGGGCCTCTTGATAGCCAGTTTCAGCATCTTCTCGTCCCTAAATATCGCGTCGGCCGCAACGAACACCTGGCTGCCGCCCGCCGGCAAATCGATTTTGGAAATTCATGTCGCCAACAACGGCATGACGTATCTTCGCGGGGCCAAAGTGATTTCCGTCCAGGGTTCGACCTTGAACGTTGAGACGGCCTGGAACAGCGTTGCCTTCGACTGGATTATCCAGACCAACGGGGTGACCTACGACACCCGCCATTTCGGCACCAGAATTTTGGATGCGTCGGGAAATGAACTTGATATTTCCCGGGTTCAAGTCGGCGATGTGGTCCTGATTTCCGGCCAGCTTGACGTTAATTCTAAAATTCCGACCATCAATGCCGACGTCGTACGCATTGCCAACTGATTCCGATATGCTATTCTAGCTTGCATAATGCGCAGAATTTTGTATCTATATGCCAACTTGCTTGCCGGATTTTTTGACGTTTCGGTGGGAATGCTCATTGCCGCAGTAATCGAAACCAAATTCGGCATCAGTATCGCCTGGCGGCATCTTCTAATCGGAGGCATCCTCGCTGTCCTTCCGGATTTTGATATCGTTCTGCCGATTCTTTTTCATACCGTACAGGGAGATCATCACCAGACGATTTTTCACAGACCGATAGTACTTTTACCTGTTTCGATTTTGATCGGATACGCATTCGGCGGTTTTTTGTGGGCACTTATTACCGGCGTATGCGTTCTTTTTCATTATATTCACGATACTGTTGGCGGCATCGCCTGGTTGTGGCCATTTTCCGGAAAATATGTGACTTTTCGGGGACTGGAAAATCCTAGTCCTGAAATTAATCACGATACTTGGATTTGGGAAAACTGGCTTCAGCCAAGTTTATTATCTATAAGTGAAATCGCTCTTGGTTCAGTAGCTCTTCTTTTCTCCTTTTTAATCATTAATCAGTATCTTCTGGGGGTGATGCTGTTTATATTATTGTGGCTGAGCGTGTCCATTGTCTGGAAGCTTTCAAAAGATGGTCTTGTGTCTATTGCGGCTGAACGCTGACATTTCGCAGTTCGATTTCAGCCTGGCCGGGAGTGGCGTTCCAGGTGCTTATGCCGATCTGGCCGAAAGCCGGTTCGGAATTGTCGGCGAACGTGTACGAAACATTGTCAGTGCCGATTTCCGAGCAGCTTGCAGTGTTGCCTTTGACCGTTATGCCCACATTCAAATCCTTTTCTCCGGCCTGGAGCGGCACGTCTTTGAGGGAAGTCGAAGCGAAAGTTTTTTGCACGCCGTTGATTTTGCCTCCGAGAGCGACGTATTGCCCGGAAAATGAGCAGGTCAAATAATTGTTGCTGTCCTGGTAGCGCGCTATCAAAGTCACGTCGGAAAACGGCTGATCAATGACATCGGCGCTGAACGTATAGTCAGTCCAGCCTTTTGAGCCGTTAAGCAGGGCCTCGGCGCCGGTCGTCGAGGCAGTAGCCTGCAGGAGGAGCGTATTGTCTTTTGTCTGAGTGACCGAACCCCAGTCGCCGAGCCAGTCGCTTACGCTCAAGCTGTTATTTTGATACGGCAGAGCCTTGGGCAGGCTGACGCTGAGTGTATTGACGAGGTCGGCTCCGCTCCAGGTCGGCTGTGGCTCGACGCGCTTGATCATGAACTGATTCGGATTCGAATAATTGAGGAAGTCCTGATCTCCCGGCGTCACCTGATAGAACGCAAAGTCGTATATGCCGGGAACTATCTGAGCAAGCAATTGAGCCGAGCCTGGGAAGTTAACCGTATCCGGACCGAAATCATTGAATGGAAAGGCGAATGCGGTTACCGGACGGCCGAAATTCGACTCAAGCGTATTTTTTGCCGCGGTCAGGTCGTTGGTTACGCGGGCCGTATATTCGGCATCGGTTTCAAAGCGCGGCTGGCCGGTGGCCGGATCGATCACCACGAATTTATTGCTCAGGAAATGTCCCGGGGTGCTGGTCGCCGTTGTCAGGCCGGTGGTATCGATGGCAGTGGTGGTTGCTCCGTCTAAATTTGTAGCGATGGTGTACCAGCGATGAGCTTCTTTGGAATGGCTTTCAAGTTCCCAGTGGCCATCCATGACCATTTGAGCAAGCTCGTTTTTATTGGCATAAAAATGGGGATCTGAACCGTTATCGGGCATGGAGAAGCCGGTAATGACAAACATGACCGCAGTGTAATTGAATTGTTTCAGAACCGGATCGACCGGGAAAAATGTATCCTTTCTGCCGTCGTCGAATGTCAGCAAAAATGATTTGGCCGGCAGCTTGGCGCCGTTCTTCATAAAATCATGGAACTGTTCCATGGTAATAGTCTGCCAGCCGGCATCGTGCAGAGCCTGCATCTGAGCGGTGAAGACGTCGATCGGAGTGGTGCCTTCAAGATTGCCTTCGCCGTGATACAACAACACCGGAATGCCGTCAGCATACGGGCCGTTTCCCGCCGGAATGGTCGGTAATGGCGGCACATTGGTGAGAGGTGTAAATGCCAGTGCGGTCTGAGTATTATTGTTCTGAACGGCGTTTGTCTGGGAACAACTCAAACTTTTTATCAAAGCCCTGGTTCGCGGCCCGAGTCGGCCGACGCCCGGCAGGCCGTGAGCGATTTGAAATCGAATGACTGCCCGGCGGGTCAGCGGTCCGAATTTGCCCGTGGTTTGGGCGCTGAAAAAACCGGCAGCACGCAGAAAATTCTGAAGCTGATATGCCGGTCCGGTCGGCGAGGTGTCATGCCATCCAAGCTTCAGATTATCGACAATGTCGGTGCAGACCATGGCCGTGGTTTGTGCCTGCAAAAATGAGGGTACGACCGCTATTAAAGCCAAAATTCCGCTGAAAATTACGATTTTTAAACTGGATTTCATGCACACATAATGAATGAGTGCAATGAAAAAATGATGAGTGAAATTATGCTACTATATTGCCATGTCAAAACAGATAAGGCTAAAAATCACTCCACGGCCATTCGATACATATCTCGCCGTCATTAAAAACAGCATCGGCTCGAACATGTTTAGGAATTTATATGTCAATATAAACGGAGTTAAAAAGGATGCTACCGAAGACGGCAAAAGGGAAGTAGAAATGATTCTATGGAATAAAAAGATTCATGACTGATTGATATATCGAAGAAAATCTTTCATGGTTTTCTGCGTATGGTTACATCATATACGGCTTTCAAATCCGCGGGGATTTCCCGAAGAAAATTAATTATTTCATAGCTGCCATTATCAGCTCGCAATCCATAGGTATCAATACCTAAATGCCGGGCAATGAAAATTGCCCGCGGCAGATGAAATGATTGGCTGACCAAGGTTGCAGAAGAAATTCCAAAAATATTTTTTACCCTATAAAGGCTTGAGTAAGTATCTACACCTTTGCCATCTAAAATAATACTGGAACTAGCAATGCCAGCTTGGGTAAGATATTTCAAGACAGGAGCAGTCTCATCTTTACCGCCAGTAACGATAATTTTTTGAACTTTTCCCGAAGAGAACACGGTAATAGCTTCATTTGCCCTGTCTTTAACGGTTTCACCCAGGCCGCCATTGTTTAAAATGCCGGCGCCGAAAATAATCCCGGCTTGAGTCTGGGGAAGGGAATTAATGTCGGAGAAAATATATTTTCTGGTCGAAAAATTAATGAAGTTAACCAGGCAAAAAACCAAAAAAACCAGAATCAAAAAACTAATGCAGAGCTTTTTGAGCATGTATTAATTATATCATTTCGCCCAGGATGGGTATTTGGTCTTGATTTCCTGGATTTGTTCCGACGAGAGAGCGTTATAGACGGCGAGCCAGTCGGCGGCGATCACCTCCTGAGCCACGGAAAGAGGGACATGGCCGGCGCAGACTTCAATATGCAGAAAATTTTCAACCACATCTTTTTCCCTGAAGCCGGGATACGGATCGCGGGCTTCGGTCCAGAGATTGGCCGTGTCGTTATTTCCCCCAAGCTCCAGAGGAATAAAGTGGTCGACCTCGTAAGATCCCAAGGGTTTCGGATACTCGACGCCGTATTCCGCGTAAATTTTCTCCCGCATTTTTTGAGTGACGTTTCTGACCGACTTGGTATAGCCTTGAGCACAGATTTGAGAGACCGTAGCGTCTGCAAATATTGCACCCGGAGTGCAATTCGAATCCGGAGAGATTCCAATTTTGCAGTTTGAAAATTTATTTTGAATTTTTAGCTGTAACGGTTTGTCTGGTTTATTAAGTAAATCAGCAAGAGATGCTGTTAATCCGCCATTTTGTTTCAAATTAAATTGCTTTTCGTAATACAAAAGGTACGCTCCGAACGTTAAAATTCCGAGAAAGATTAGAACTATGATTTGAGATTGCTTCTCGGACATGCGGCGGCGGAAGGATTCGAACCTTCGAGACGTTCTGACGCGTCTAGCAATCTGACAAATTGCCGCCTTAAACCTATCAGCCACGCCGCCGTATAAAAAGCGGCAAGCAAAAAGCCCCCGCGGGCTTCGGGAGCATCGTTAATTCTCATTATACATGTTTGTAAAAAAATGCAAACAAAAACTCCCCTTACTATATAAAAGCGGGGAGTTTTGTCTAAGCTTTCGGCTTAAAGCCAGCAATTTGAACTGCTAGGCGTCAGAACGTATTACAAGTATATCTGCCGAAGCTTAAAAGTCAACAAGTTTTCCACAGTTACTTCTCCTTCGCTTTTTCAATGTCAAAATGATCCTCAAGGCATTTGAGCGAGGTTTGAAGGTCGATGTGATGGCTAAGCAGCGGTTTCCACAAATCGCCTTTTTGTTTCAGTCGTTTGAAAATAGTTTTAATGGTGAATTTTTGCGGAGTCAGGCCGGCTTTGACCTCATCCCACTCAAGCGGCGCGGAAACGGTGGCGCCCGGAAACGGCCGGAGGGAATAGGCGCTCGCCAGCGTCTGGCCTTTGCTGTTCTGCAAATAGTCGAGGTAGATTTTGCCTTTGCGTTTTATCGGCGTCCTTTCAAGCGAGGTGATTTCCGGCAGGCGATGATTGACCAGCTTGGCGATGATATGAGCCAGCGGCTTTATTTGTTCGTAGGTATATCTTCCGCCGAGAGGAATGCAGACGTGCAGGCCGGTTTTACCGGAAGTTTTGACAAAACTTTCCTCGCATATCATATCCAGAACCTTTTTTGTCTCTTGCGCCACCGTAATGGCATCGTCAAAACTTTTTTTGCCCGGGTCGATGTCGATAATCATATAATCCGGCTTGTCCAGATTGTCTATCCGCGAATTCCAGGGGTTGACCTCGATGCAGCCGAGATTGGCCATATACGCCAGGGTTTGCTTATTCTGGCAAATCAGATAATTTAAATTTTCCTTATTCGATTCCGAATAAATTTTTTCAATTGTGACAAAGCGGGGAACTTCAAAATTGATATCTTTCTGGAAGAAGCCTCTGTCTGCAATGCCGTTCGGATTGCGGTTCAGATTTTCCGGCCGGTCTTTCAGGTACGGCAGAATAGTGGCGGAAATTTTTTCGTAGTACTTGATGACGTCGCCTTTGGTATAGCCTTCTTTCGGCCAGAATGTTTTATCGAGATTTGTAGGTTTGATTTTTTTCATGTCGGTATGTAGCTAGTATATCATTCACAATTGCTTCACGGCTTTCTGCTAAGCTTGCGTCATTACTAGTTAAGTAATAATTAATATGTCCAGATTAAAAAGAATTATCGCGGGCCTGAGTACGTTGGCCATGCTTCTCTTGGGAGCCAGCCTGGCATTGGCTCAAACCTCTACCACCACGCCGGGAGTGCCGACTACCGGAGCTGGCGGCGATGCGGCAGCCAATGTTATTATCCTCGGAGTCTCAACTCTGATGATTATCACCGGAGCCGTCCTTCTCCGCAAGGAAAAGAAAGAAAAGAAACTATAACATGGCGATAAAAGACAGCAAAAAAACCATAGCCGCGATTGCGGTTATTGTTTGTGGAGGTTTGATTTTTACGGCCGCGATTGTCCGGGCTTTTTTCTATACTGAAGACATCGCTCTGCATGCCGAAATTATATCTCCGAACATTCCGACCGAACTTATCATTCCGAAGCTCAATATTGATGCCAAAGTTTTAGAAATGGGCATTACGGCCAAGGGCAATATGGAGGCCCCGCACAATTTTACCGATGTCGGCTGGTACGAATACGGCACGATTCCCGGAAATATCGGCAGCGCCGTCATCGACGGCCACGTCGACAATGGCTTGTCTTTGCCGGCGGTGTTTAAGAATTTGAAAACCCTGCAAAAGGGCGACGATATTTTTGTTATGGAAAGCTCCACCCAGCTGCATTTTGTAGTCACCGATATTGAAAGGTATTATTATACAAGTGCTCCGCTTAGTCTGATTTTCAATGCAAAGGACGGCCGTCGGTTGAACCTTATTACCTGCGACGGCTCGTGGGTGACTGCCGACAAGACCGACGACCACAGAATCGTAGTTTTTGCTATACTGAAGCAATGAAAAAAATAGTCTTAATTTTAATTGTTATCATTCTTGCCGCCGGGGGAGCAGTATTTTATTTCCATACAAAAAAGTCCGTTCAGTCCCCGGCCGGAGGGATTACCGTTGAAAACGCCGCTCCCGCAGCGACTCCCGGGCAAAATTTTCAAAAAAATAAAAATATGCTCGGCATGCTGACGGGGCAGGTGACTCTTTCGTCGAAGCCGTATCCGATTTTAATAGACATTACCGGACCAAAAGTTTTTATGGAGCTGCATGCGAACACTGCCGGCATATATAAGACTCCTTTGCCGGCGGGATCATACTCGGTCATGGCAAATACCGGCGGCTCATTGTATCCGCGCTGCCAAAACAAGAAAGTGGCGATCAGTTCAGGCGCGACAACGACGGCGAATATCGCCTGCAATTAGGTGTGTGTGTCTTTTTTCTCCCTATACAACACGTAGGGCGCGACGATAAAACCGAGAAGCAGGGCGGCCACCACCACGATCAGATCATAATCCTGATAGCCGTTGGCCGGGTTCAGGGCGAACCACATAAAAGCTTCGTCGAGAATCAATGCTGCGCCGATGCCGTAGCCGATGGCGCAGGCGATTTTCGATTTTTCGCTCTGAGCCCAGAGGCCGATATATCCGCAGATCAGAACCAGGACGATTCCGTACGTATAATGGTGGATATGATAGCTGTAGGCGCTGAAATGAAATTCCGGAATAAAATAAACCCAGACCTGGATGAGAATATACATGACCGCGAAACTGATGAAGACCGGCACTGCCAGATAGGCGTTGTGGTGGCCGTTCTCCTTGTGGCGCTTGGCGACGCCGGTGATTTTTGAAGCGATAAATTGTATCATCGAAAATAGTGTACCAAAAAAACTCTGAAAGACAAGTGAATGAAATGTGAATAAAAAAAGCCGCCCGGAATCCTCCGAGCGGCAGAAGGTGACAGAACGAATCATTGTGCTTTATTGTTCTCCGGTAATCTTCTCAAAACCCTGGTCATAGGTCACGACGTGAAGCGGACTGTGCGATACGAGATCCACGATCTGCTTCAGAGTGTCGAGCGAAACCGTCCATTGCTGGTTTGGCCGGTCGATTTCATGAATGACCAGAACCAGCCAGGCCTGGCCGTCGTGGGCAGCCTGAAGCCACTGGCTGACTTGGGCAGGCGTGGTGGTCGAGATAATCGGCCTGACCATGACATTGTAAGGAAAATGGCCCTGATAATTTAACTGCTCGTCCATGCTCTGCATCGAACGATAGTTTAAATTTCCATACCATTCCGCCTGAATGCGCGAAACTACCGTGCCGTCATATGCTCCGAACGGAACGGCGATGTGAGAGGTCGGTATGCCATTGTCGGCCAGAAATTTTTGGCTGGAATAGAGCTCGTCATTGAGCGTATTCACATCCAGGGTGGTCAGATCGCGGTGAGTGACGGTATGGGAGATGATGCTCCACTTGCCGCCGTTCTGCAAATCCTGGAGTTGGGCCAGAGTCATGTGGATGGCGTCGGAGCCCAGATATGAAGTGACCGCGGCCTCCGTGCCGACCATGCCGTACGCCTTGAGCAATGGGTAGCCTTTCGTATATGTAGACAAAAAGCTGTCGTGAAAGCAAAAGGTGACAAGTCCCGAGCCGAGCGGTCCGTACTCTTCGACATGAACATCGTCGAAGTAGGCCGTGCCGGAAACATTGCCCATGCGCAAGCGGACATCGATCCAGGCCACCTTGGCCGACGTGCCGAATTCGGCCGTGTTATAGCCGACCCATTTCCAGTCAAAGGTGCCGACATTTTTTGTTTTCATGGTTACGGGACAGTACTGATACGTGCCGTCTTCGTAGGCGACTTTGCAGTCGAGCGACGCGCCGAGTTTGTCGGCTGGATCGTCGACGATATTTTCGCCTCTGATCCGCACGGAAATGCGAACGGGAAACGCTTCCTGCTGATTGAGCACGACGCGCTGTATGGCGCCCTGCCCGGCCGTGGCGGCGATAATGAAATTACCGTCCCAGACATTGAAGTTGTGCACTCTCTGATATGGTATTCCGTATGCCTGCCAAGAGTCTGCGAGAGTGGAATCATTCTGGTCGGCCGTTTCAAAACTGCCGTTGACCGCCCGGTTGACCGCGGTGACTGTGCCGGTAAGCACGGACGGCGCGGGAAGCACCGAAACTGAAAAAGTAATGGTTCCTATTGCCGGCGAATTCTGGCTGCCGACAACGGCGGATGCCTGCCAGTTTCCTGTGTAGGTCGAATCAAGAATGCCTTCGACTGTCCAGCTTCCCTCGGCGTCGGTCTGGCCGTACGGGCCGGTCACTCCCTGGTCCTGGCCGTTGTGCTTCAGAGAAATGAATACGTTTGCATTCGGAGCAGCTCCGGAAATATTTGTCCGGTAGCGGTCTTCGACTCCGAAGTTCGGATTGCGGGAGGCATTGGTGAGGTTTACGATGCTGAAAACCGGCGAAGGGTAGGACTGACCAAAGGAGACATGTTGCAGACAAAGAAAAATCCAAAGAAAAATCACAGCAAAAGCGAGCTTTCTCATTACAGACTATTCCTTCCTATTGTGGCGATATGGAGAACTTTCCACAATAAAATGTATCAACAGGCTATAAAGATACGGTGAATAATCGGCTGAAGAGCAGATGAATTATCCGAAGGTGAAGGTGTATGCCTCGAAGCCTTTTTGATTGATGATGATTTCAATGGTGTGGTCGGAATAATCGTTTGAATCAAACAGGGTGTAGAGCTGGGAGTTTTGGATTGTCACACTTGGCTGCACTTTTCCGTCGACTGAAATTTCTAACGTAGCAGGGACCTGGCTTGAAGCGACCATATGAACCTTGCCGGCATGGAATTTCAGTTCGATTTTTCCGGAATTTCCGAGCAGGGTGATATTTTCGGGATTGAACTGCCAGTTTCCCTCAAGGGCGAAATTATTCAGATTTAAATTCTGGGGAAAAGAAAAATTTTTTGAAGAGCTGTTCTGTCCAGGCGCCAGATTTTGCAGGCGGTTCGTGCCGAAATACATTTCCGGCGACTGTATATCGCTTAATTGGCTGTCGGCCGAAGTTGTGGTCGAAAGGGCAGTCAGACCCAATAATTGCCTGACGGCATTTTCAGTGACGTCGTATTCTCCTTCGCCGAAATGGACATGGACGATATTGCCGTTCTGGTCGATGAGATATTCGGCCGGCCAGTACTGATTATTGTAGGCGTTCCAGGTTGCATAATTGTTGTCCTGGGCGACGGGATAATGAATGCCGAAATTTTTAATCGCTTCGGCGACATTGTTGGTATCTTTTTCAAAGCTGAATTCCGGAGTATGGACGCCGACAACTACGAAACCGAGGTCTTTATACGTGTCATACCACCTGGTGACGTAGGGCAGGGTGCGGATGCAGTTGATGCAGGAGTATGTCCAGAAATCTATGAGCACCACTTTGCCTTTCAAGTCGGCAATAGTGAGCGGAGGGCTGTTGAGCCAGTGCGTGATGCCCGTGAAATCAGGAGCGCTGCCATAATTTTGAAAATCAGACGTTGTTACCGAAGAAGTATTTGTATGCATTCCGCTTTTGTCGACATACCACCCGGCGGCGGCGATACCGGCGATGACAAGAATGGAAAATAAAATATTTTTTTTCATAATTAAAATTTCGGATTAAGGCTCGGGAAATAATTGAGCAGCACGGAGTATATTTTTACATCATAGTTGAAATATATGGCGATGGAAAGCAAAATGATAATCACCCCGAAGATCTGCTGAAGCAGCCGGGAATAATCGGCAATAGCATTGACCTTATTGCTCACGTACTGGCCGCCGTAGGCGATGACAAGCATGGGAATGCCTGCGCCGAGAGCGTATGCCACAAGCAAAATCGCCGCGGCCGCCAGTTCTTTCTGCAGCGCCACCAAGGTCAGGATCGAAGCCAGAACCGGCCCGGCGCACGGCGTCCAGATTACTCCCAGCGCCATGCCGAGTATGAAACCGCTCGTATTGCTTTGTTTTTCCGGATTGGTCAGCCTGCCTATTCCGGTAAAAAAATTGTTGAATTTCAAAATCACAAAATCAAACGGCGCGGGCCAGAGGAGCAGTATGCCGAAAATAGCCAGCACCGCGACGCCGATATTTCGGATGACATCCGGGTTGAAACCAAAACTTCTGGTCAGGACTGACAGCAAAATTGCCGAGACTGAAAAGACAATCACAAAACCAAAAACAATAAATAATGGCCGGGTCTTGTTTGTCTGGCTGATCGATACGCCGAGAAGAATCGGCAGAAGCGGCAATATGCACGGCGCGGCGATGGTCAGGATTCCGGCCAGGAAAGCAAAAAATATCTGGAGCATGGTACAATTATACTATGAAACGCCATAAGCATGTCATATATCCTCGCACTCTCGGGGAAAAAATATACGGTCTCTTTATCGGGCCCTTGCTTGTGGTCGGTATTGTGTTTGTAGCTTTGAAATTTTTTCATCTTACTCCCGGCACGTTTAGCGGAATATCTTTCAGCGATCTCGGCTTGGCCGCCGGCCTGACCCTGTATCGACTTATGCTTGCATTTGCAGTCTCGCTTATCATTGCCGTGTTTCTCGCCTTATTCGTGACCAGCTCGCCTGTTATTGAAAAAATTTTTCTGCCGATGTTCGATATTTTGGAATCTGTTCCGATTCTCGCGTTTTTCCCGATCATCATCATCTTTTTCATCAAGTTTGATTTTTTGAATGGAGCGGCGATTTTTATTCTGTTTATGACCATGCTTTGGAATATTGTCTTTACGCTCGTCGGTGGCCTGAAAATCATACCGAAAGATATCATATATGCCGCCGAAGTTTTTAAAATTAAAGGACTAAACTACATTCGTAAAGTCATCTTGCCGGCTATTTTTCCGGAAATGGTCACCGGCTCGATTTTGGCCGTAGCCCAGGGTTGGAACCTGATTATCGTGGCTGAAGTGATGCATGTCTATATTCCGAACGGCAGTCCTTCGAGCGATCTTTTTGGTCTCGGCAGCATTCTGGTAAAGGCGGCCTCAAACGGCCAGACCGATCTTTTTCTGGCGGCTCTTGCGGTTATGATTATCATTATCGCCATATTGAACTTTTTCATCTGGCAAAAATTAATCCATTATGCAGAACGATATAAATTCGACTAATATCATTACGTTTGAAAAGGTGGCGAAAACGTACGACCTGAAAGACACGGCGCTTAGGGATGTCAGTTTTTCCGTGGGCAAGGGGCAGTTTGTCTGCCTGATCGGCCCGTCGGGCGAGGGCAAGACCACCGTTTTGAAAATTATCGCCGGCCTGGAAAAGGAAACGGCTGGCATGGTAGTCAAGCCGAATAATGTTTCCATGGTTTTCCAGTCAATCGCCCTGTTTCCATGGCTGTCTGTTTTTGATAATATCGCCATTGTTCTCCGGGCGAGGAATATTTCGGAAAAGGAAGTTGACAAAATCGCACATGAGCATATTGCACTGATGAAACTGACGCCGTATGCCGATAAGCGGCCGGCCGATTTGTCCGGCGGACAGAGACAGCGGGTGGGTATTGCCCGGGCCCTGGCCGTCAATCCGGAGGTGATGCTTCTTGACGAGCCGTTTTCCTCTCTCGACGCAAAGAACACTGCCGAGCTTCACGACGATCTGCTCGATATCTGGAATCACGGCAAAAAGACTATCGTCATGGTTTCTCATTCGATTGAAGAGGCCGTGTCTCTCTCGGAGAAAATTATTCTCATAAAGAAGAATACTGTAGCCGACACCTTTGTCATCGACATGCCGTATCCCCGAAGAGAGCACGAACGCTTTCAGGGAGAAGTCAATAAGATACGAAAAGAATTTTTTAAATAATATCTTTCATGATCACATACGTTCAGGCAATTATTCTCGGCGCGCTCCAGGGTATTACCGAATTATTTCCGATTTCAAGCTTGGGCCACAGCGTTATTATTCCGTCGCTTCTGCACTGGAATATCGAGCAAAGCAATTCGTCGTTTCTGATTTTTATCATCGCCACCCATTTTGCCACCTCTCTGGTTTTACTTTTGTTTTTTCGAAAAGACTGGAAAAAAATTGTCATAGGAATTTTTGTATCATTAAAAAATCGAAAAATTGTTACTCCATATGAAAAATTGGGATGGCTTCTCGTCGTTGCCACCATTCCGGCCGGAATTCTCGGCGTATTGTTTCAGGACACGGTTCAAAAATTACTTGCCTCTCCCGTCATCGCCGCCGTATTTTTGATTTTTAACGGAGGCATGCTCTATCTTGCCGAGCGATTGAGAAAATACCGAAGAGAAACGGGAGGGGATGCCGCCATTGCCAGATTATCCTGGGCTCAAAGCGCCAAGGTCGGCCTGATGCAGTGTCTGGCTCTTCTGCCGGGCATTTCTCGGACCGGCTCGACCTTGACCGGGGGACTGCTGTCCGGCCTTGACCATGAAGACTCGGCTAGGTTTGCATTTCTTTTGGCTACGCCGATTATATTCGGCGCTTCGGCTTTGAAGCTTCCGGAATTATTTACGGTACATTATTCTGTCTTTCCCGTATGTATCGGCTTTATCACTTCGGCCATTGCCGCTTATTTCTCGGTGAAATTTTTGGCCAAGTATTTTGAAACCAAAACCTTAAAACCGTTCGCCGTCTATTGTCTGCTGTTCGGGATCTTTAGTTTGATTCTTTTGGCGCACTCGTAAACCAGGCATATACAAAAAGTATCAAAGCGAGAATGAACGAAGCGATGCCGTGCTTGACGTGGATAGTGGACGAGCCGGCGATGAATCCGGGCACGTATGTCGGCAATGATCCCGCCGGCGTAATCCAATAAAAGACCGCGATGCCGATAAAAATAATTCCCAATATGACTGCAAGGTATGATTTTTTCATAAGAAAATTATAGCATATCCCTTTATTTGAATGCCAAGGACATGAGCACAATGGTCAATGCATTGAGAATCACCAATCCTATGACTGTCTGCGAACGCGATGCAAGCGGATGCCATACGATATACACCGTATAAATGATGGCAACAATTGCCGCCCCGATAAAATTTCCTCTGATCATGTTTTTATTCATTAAATAATAATTATTTCGCCTGCCATTCGGTCGGCTGCAAAAGTCCGAAGATATTTCCTTCGGGGTCTACTGCCCGGGAAAACCATCCCAGTCCTTTCATTTCCCATTTTTCCTTTCCTTCCCAGAGCTGTATTTGTCCGCCATTGGCTTTAATGGCTGAAATGACCTTGTCGATGTCGTCTACCTGGATGGTGCAGTCAAAGCTGGTTATTTTCCGAGGATTGTCGGCGCGTTTATACAAACCGCCGTTGATGCCGGGTCCTTCGCCGGTCACTACCATCCAGTACTCCATGCCCATGCCGGGCATATTTGATTTTTCTATTTTCCAGCCAAGTGAATTTTCGTAAAATTTCTTGGCCCGCTCGGCGTCATCCGCCTGAATTTCAAAATGTATCGGTCTGTTGCTCATATGTCCTATTATACAATAATATTCGTGAAGATATCGTAAAGGGAAGTTGACAACAATTTTATATTTTGCTAAACTGCATTTAACGCTGAATTGATCTACAGATCATTCTTCAGGTGCTAAGAAAAGGCCCTTCGAGTCCTGAGGGGCTTTTTCTGTGCGCGTGATTTCGTGGGCCCGTAGTGTATGTAGCAACATTTCAGCGTTAGCACCTGAAGAAGCGGGTGCAAATCCCGCCGGGTCCACACTAAGAATTCACCGTTATGGTGGATTTTTAGTTTAGGATGGTTATTTTCTTTCGAGTTTAATTTTCTCAGATGTTTGGACTGAATATCCTGTACTACTTTCATCGACAAAAACTACAGAACCATTAAGTACTTTTCCACCTCCTGCAATTTGAAACAGAAAACATCCAAACCCAAAACTATTCCTATCTTTTTCTCTGTGAACAATTCTCACAAAACCATCCTTAATTTCTCCATCGAAAATATAATAATTTGAACCAATAATTTTATCTGGCGATGTTTTTCCATCTGGAAACTTTGCACGAAATACTGTCTTGACTGTGATTTCTCCTCTAACTTTATCTCCTGTTTGATGAATTAAGAAATCTAAGTCAAAACTGTGGTTACCACCCTTCCATTTACCATCAATAATCGTTGATTTATATTTACGAGAGAAATACCAAGGCAAGACTATTTTCTTAAGCAGTTCGTCAAAAATCAGTACATAGCAAACAGTAGCGATAACTCCAATGAAAACTGGAAACACAATATATTTTGAGAGCCAAATTACAGCCTGCATAATGCTCCGCGGGTAGGACTCGAACCTACAACCCATTCCTTAACAGGGAATTGCTCCACCATTGAGCTACCGCGGAATGTGTGAAGATAATAGCAAAATTAAAACCGCTTGTTAAGCGGCTTTAATTTTTTGATGGATTTCTTTAATTGCAGACCATAGTGCAGCTGTTGGTGGCAGGCTGATAGGCGGCTTCGATCGGTCCGCAGCCGATGGAATTCGGTGCGACGGCGGTCCAGGTGCGGGTGCACATGATCTGATTGGAGCCGTCAGGGTTGGAGAAAGTCGTATCCACTTTAAGTGTGTTGCCGGTGTTTAATTTCAGGTCGACCACTTTCTGGTCGGTATGGCTTTGGTCGATGCTGAAAGTTCCGACGGTAGTGCCGTTGAATTGGACGGTGGCGGATTTTTGGTAGGTGACATTGTTCGGATTGGCGCCCGGTTCAACTTGAATGAGGATTTGAGAACTATTGCTCAGAGTCATGCTGACGTTATTGGTTTCAAGATAGCCGATTGTATTGATGACATGGAATACAGTCAGTGAAACGACGTTGCCCGGCACAATGAATGATGTCTTGAATTGGGTCATGGTCGATGACGGATTGGCAGTGCCGATGTCCTGATAGAATAGGGTGCCGTCGCTTCTTCGATATTGAACCGTAATGAATGTCGTCACGTTTGATCTGTAAGAATCAGCGAAAGTATATATTTCTCCCGGTTTGACTGAAACTTCCGGGAACCACCATTTGGCATCGCCGGAAGTGTAACTGGTTATGTCCACTCGGGCGTTTTGATTGTAAGAGAAGGTGGCGTTATTTGTTCCCCATTGGCCGGGATTCCAGAGCGTCGGGGAACCGGTGCCGAGCCAGTCGGCCATGTTCGAATTGGCAACCAGGTTTTCGATCCGGCCGAGGCTGGTCTGGTCGATATCGAGGGTGCCGAGCTGATTGATAAGATGGAAGACACGCATTTGGCTGACATTTTGAGGAATGGTGAACTGGAAACTTTCGCTTTTCCAGCTCGAGGAAGGCTGAGGTTTGGCAATATCGTCGTAGCGATACGTGCCGTTTGTCAGAAGATATTCAACAGTGATGAATGTCGGCACGTCGGCTTTGTAGAAATCCGAATATTCATAGGTTTTTCCGGCTACCGGAGTGACGAGATTAAAAGCCCATTTGGCGTCGCCGGAAGTTCGCGATGTGAGATGGACTTCAGCGGCTTTGTCACTCGGTCCGTTCGGGCCGGCTACCGGATAGTTGAAGTCCTCCGCGTTTTCGCCCCAATGACCCTTGATCCAGTCGACCGGCGTCGATGATGCCGATTGCTGTTCGAGGTTTGCATTCAGAATCAGGTTCTCGGACGTAGCCGCTTTGGCTGTCGAAGCGATGGATAAGGCGCCGCTGACAATAATTGAAAATAAAATAATTTTTCTTAAAAATCGATTCATGGTTTTGCACTACCTGATAATTTCCAAAACGTATATCAGGTCCATGAATCTTTTGTTAAATCCTTCTGTCAATCAGAGCTCGGCAAGAATGTGCTCAATGTCGGAAATGCTTACCGGCTTGGTGAGGTGATAGTTGAATCCGGCTTTTTTGGCTTTGGCTTTGTCGGATTCCTGGCCGTAGCCGGTCAGAGCGATGAGAATGATGCGGCGATTGATAATCTCGCGGATTCTTCTGGCCACGTCATAGCCGCTCATTTCCGGCAGGCCGATGTCGAGGACCACCACGTCGGCGTAAAAGCTTTTGATTTTTTCGAGCGTCGCCCGGCCGTCGTGAGTCAGCTCGACGGTATGTCCGCCGTACCGGAGCAGTTCGCCGAGACCTTCGGCCGCCGGCACATTGTCGTCAACCACCAGGATTTTATAATATTTCTTGGCTTTCTGTTCCTGCGCATGATCGATATTCAAAGGCAGCTGGATGTTTTGGGGGATGGGAATGGTAACGATAAACTGGCTGCCCAATCCCAAGCCGTTGCTTTTGGCCGTAATATTTCCGTCATGCAATTCAACCAGTTTTTTTGAAAGTCCGAGACCGATGCCGAGGCCGCTGTTTTGTCCGCTCGCGTCTTTGTGCAGCTGCAGAAACGGCTCGAAAATCTGGAACAGATGATCCGAAGCGATGCCGATGCCGGTGTCCGTGACGGAAATAATCAGAGTGTTTTCTTCAGTCCTGACATCCAGAGTTATGTTTCCTTCTGGCTCGGTGTATTTGGCGGCATTGACGAGGAGATTGACCAGTATCTGCTCAATGCGGAGCGGGTCGCCGACAAGCCAGATCGGCTCCGAGGGGATATTGGAAACGAAATGATGCCGCTTTTCCCTGATCATCGGCTCGGCCGCCTCGATCGACTGTCCGAGAATTTTTTGCAGATGGAAAGTCTGTTTATCAAGCTTGAATTTCTTGCGGGAAATCCTGGAAATATCGAGCAGGTCGTCGAGAAGATGGGCCAGGGTATGGACATGATTTTCCATGGTCTCGATAAGCTCCGGCTTTTCGGTGTTTTTCATTTTCATGATTTCGATTGACGACAGGACCGGCGCGAGGGGATTGCGGAGCTCGTGAGCGAGGATGGCCAGGAAATCGTTCTTGGCCTTGTCGGCGTCGCTGATTTTGACCATGGCTTTCTCCAATTCATCGACATGCTCGGCCAGTTTTTCGGTATTCAGATTTCTTTCCTTGACCACGGCCTCGAAGATTAAAAATGTCACCGAGAGAGTGCCGACAAAAACCTGCAGGGACAAGAATTCGTTTCGCAGCGGAGCCATCACGAACGGCCCGTGGCCGAATATGGTGCTGACGGTGGCAAAGAGCGACGTCAGGAAAATAAACATGGTCATGCCGCGGGTGCCGAAGCGGATGCCGGCCCAGAGGAACGGAAATAGAATCAGATAGAGCAGAGGGCTCTGGGCGACCGAGCCGGCGCCGTGCCAGAAAATCAGCCACAGAGTGAATACGAGAAGAAGGTATCCGCCGATGATTTCCCAGGAAGTCCGGTCGGCGAAATTCCACCGCCTCGTCGGCCGCAGGGTGACGATCAGAAACGGCGCCACCACCAGTGCTCCAAGCGTATCGCCGATCCACCATGCCAGCCAAGTATTCGGAATTTGAGAAAAGATGATGACGTGGCCGAGCCAGATGCTGAGGACGCCGATAGTGGCGCTTGAGAGAATCGGAATCAGGGTGACGATGGCAATGAAGCGGATAGTGTCTCCGACTCGTTCGAAACAGCGGTATATGGTGATCATCCGCCGGATGAAATATGTTCCGAGCACGGCTTCAAGCGAATTGCCGAGGGCGATGAACAGAGCCAGGATCGGATTTGCGCCGGCCAGAAGATTGACGACGAACGCTCCGACCGTGACTGCGGGCCAGAGGTTGTAGCCGTACAAAATCAATATGGCCAGGGCGATGCCGGTCGGCGGCCAGATCAGCGCCGCAAAATGATGCACGGCGTAAATATGCAGGCCGAGCTGGGCGGAAAGGCTATAGACGGCGAAGAAAAACAACAGCTTTCCGAAGTAACCCAGCCCGAATTCAGGCACGTATTTTCTCATGGTGTAATTGTATGAACGCCAAATGAAGTGTCAATGAGGCCGGCTGAAACTCATGAATCTTTAATTCACAGCTTTTTAACCGCTGCGGATTAAAGTGTCGGTATGTTCAATTTTAATTTTTCACAGTTTAAAAATTTCAAGGTTAAAGATGTCGGTGGGCAGTTTTTGTTTTTCTTCGTACTGTATCTGGTTCTGCTTGTCAAATCGACTGGAAGTTATTTCTCGGCTAATCACAACTTGATCTTAAGCATATACAGCATTCTGTTCGGCTTTTATATTTTGTCGCGCTTTCTTTTTTCCTATCTCTATTCAAATAAAAATTACGACAGGAACTATGAGCCGAGCGTGACCTTCGTCGTGCCGGCAAAAAACGAGGAGGACAACATTGCCGAGACCATCCGCCGATTCAGGATGGCCGATTATCCCAAGGAAAAAATGGAGGTCATCGCCATAAACGACGGCTCGACCGACGGAACGCTCGAGCAGATGCTCTTGATCAAAAAAGAGTGCGAAAACTACGGACTGGCGGTTCAGGTCCTCGACTGGCAGGTCAATCGCGGCAAGCGGGCGGGCATGGCCGAAGGAGTGAAACTGGCAAAAAATGAAATTATCGTCTTCGTCGACTCGGACAGCTTCATCGACGAGAAATGCGTCCGGGAACTGGTTAAATATTTCGTCAATCCGAAGCTTGGCGCGGTCTCCGGCCACACCGATGTCTATAACAAGGACCAGAACATGCTTACGCGGATGCAGGCTCTGCGCTATTTCGTGGCTTTCAAAATTTACAAATCCGCCGAATCGATTTTCGGCACCGTGACCTGCTGTCCCGGCTGCTGCAGCGCCTATCGAAGGGAATATATTCTGCCGATTATCGATGAATGGGAGAATCAGACCTTTCTCGGCGTCAAATGCACGTTCGGCGACGATCGCTCGCTCACCAATGTGGTATTGCGCGAAGGATATGAGGCTATTTATGCGGAGGAAGCCAAAGCAGCCACGGTCGTGCCGGATACCATTAAAAAATATACCAAGCAGCAGAATCGATGGAAGAAATCATGGGTCCGCGAAACGTTTTTGGCCACCAAGTTTATGTGGAAGAAGAATCCGCTGGCCGCCCTGTCCTTCTATATTTATATTTTCCTCGGTTTCGCCTCGCCGTTTATTTTCATCAATGCCATGATTTACTTTCCCTTTTTCCGGACTCATGCCCTGCCGCTGGCCTATCTCGGGGGTCTCGGCCTGATGCTGCTCCTGCACGGCCTGTATTATAAGAATCATAATAAAAACTCACCGTGGTTTCTGCCCGTCCTGGCTTTCTGGTTCTATGCAGTCATGCTTATCTGGCAATTGCCGTGGGCGCTGGTAACTCTGACTGATACCCGATGGGGAACGCGGTAAGCAAAACCTATGTACGTAGAAACATCGCCAAAAAGAAATATGGTTTTCCTGCTTGTCATTCTGCTCTTGGTCGGGGCTGTGTTCGCCACGCTTCATTTTGAAAATCGGATTCATATTGTTGTGCTTAATGCATTTGCCAAAACCAATCCTTCAGCTGCCGCAGGTTCTGATACCGCATGGAAAGCTTTGTCCGGCAGCCTGACTGTCGGCCAGGGTTCTCTGCACTTGTTTTCTGCGGGGACGAATGCCTCGGCGGAACTTGGCCAAAATTATGCCGACATGGCCATGGCGACTCACGTTTTCCTCGACACGGGCAATTCAATTTCTTTATTCGGGCGTTTTGCAAACTCGGACAATGCCGTTTCCTGTCGTTTTACCAGAAGCGATATTGTTATCATAGGAAAAAATAACGGCAGGGAAACGACCCTCGCAAAGATTCAAAATCCTCTGGCCGTAACCTATCCTCTGGCCGCCCTCGGCATGGCCGTGAACGGCAAAAATATCATCTGCTACGAAGGTTCGAAGGCGGTCGTTCAGGCTTCCGACGAATCGATTCCCTCGTACGGCGGAGTTGCCGTTGCGGTCGGCGGCGATCAAAGTGTTTCCTTGTTCATCAACAGCATTTCAGTCGTGCCGTATGATCAGGCTTTGACTTTGTTCAGGACATTTCCTCAGTACAATGCCCAATGACTTTCATTTCCAAAAACATCACACTTTCTTTTTTCACTTTTGGCATTCTTCTGCTTTTGGTGGCTTTCAATGTCCATATACGTTCGCCGAAAGTCCATGCCGATGTCGTGCCGGAAGTTTTTATACTCAATAATAAAGTAGCCGAAGCGGATTCTGCGTATGACAGTTCGGATTCGTCATGGTGGCTTAATTCCGGCGGCTATCTGCTTCAATATCAGGACGCCAATTCAACCGTCATCGGCAATCTGCCCGCAAACGACAAATGGCGGCTGCTCTATGCCCAGAATAATCCGACGGACACCGATAACGGCTTTCATCCGCAGAATATTTTCCGCCTCATTACCAAAAACAGCATGGAGAATTTCAGCGAGCAGGCCTATTTTAAAATCGTCCGAGATAATTTTTCTGCAAGTCCGGAGCGCAACGAATCAAACGGCATTCTGCTGTTCATGCGCTATTCCGACGAGAAAAATCTGTATTATGCCGGCCTGCGGGTTGACGGCACTGCCGTCATTAAAAGGAAAAAAGACGGCATATACACGACTCTGGATCAGGAACCGATTTTCACGGGTACGTACAATAAAGATTCTAACCCGAGTCTTTTGCCGAAAAATGTCTGGATCGGCCTGAAGGTCGAAATTTTTGGAAACAATATTCATTTGTACAGCGACATCGGCGAAACCGGCCGGTGGACTCTTATGGCCTCGACTACCGATAAAGATCCGATCACCGCTTCCGCTCACGGCGGCATCCGCACCGATTTTATGGATGTCATGTTCAAAGATTTCAAAATGGAGAAACTGATTTAATGAACCGCTCATTCACTGCGTCTTTATAGATATGCATTACATTTAAAAAGGAGAACTCAAGTTCTGGAAGTACATTTTAGGAGGGATAATTGAAGAGACTCATACTGTTGATCTGTCTTCTTATGATTGCATCTTGGGCATTTGCCCAGCAGGGTTCAGACTTAATCAGCAATTTCAGCTTTGAAACTGCTGATCCGAACAACTCGTCTCTGGCCGCCAACTGGCAATGCTACGGCTCGTGTTACAGCCGTGTTGCTTTGATGTCAGCCTGGGACGGCTCGTATGTCGCTCAGATGATGGCCGGGCAGGGCGCCGTTCAGCACATTGTCCTGAATCAAAGCGTGCATGCTCCGGTGCGGATTTCCGCCCATATCGCCGGGCAAAACATCGCCGATGTTTCCAGCGACAATCTCGGCGCCTCGCTTGACTGCAAGATCCATTATCATGACGGCTCGGACGAATGGTGCTGGACGACAACCAAGACCAAAAGTGTCGGCACGTTTGACTGGAAATTTGTCGGCTACAATACCGACGATATTTCTTCCAACCGCGCGCCGATCGACTGGATCGATGTCCGCTTGGTCATGGGCAACGTAAGCGGCACCGCTCAATTCGACGATGTGCAGGTCAGGCAGTGGACGCCGGAATGGAACGGCCTGGTTACGTTCAGGTTCGACGATTCGTTTGCGTCTACCTATACCAAAGGCTATCCGATGCTTTCGGCTGCCGGTTTTGTGGCCACCGAAGCGGCCATAACCGGAAGGATGGGCATTGATTCGCTGCATATGACTCTGGCCCAGCTTCAGGATTTATATGGTCACGGCTGGAGCGTCTGTTCGCATACGGTCACTCATCCGTATCTGACGACCGTAAGCCTCACCCAGCTCAATGATGAATTGTACTGGAGCCAGAAGTACCTCGTCGACAACGGATTGCCGACGACCTGTTTTGCGTTGCCGTTCGGCGATTACAATGGCTTGGTTCTGACCAGAGCCCAGGCCGAATGGTATAACGGCTATACGTACACATCGGTAACCTCAAGCGACGACGGCACCAATTCCCAGGGACTGTTTCCATATAATGTCTTTGTGGAGCGGCTGCTTTCGACCACTACCATGAGCGACGTCAACGGCTGGATCCAAAATGCCAAGGACAAGCGCGCCTGGCTGGTCATTCTGGTTCATGAGATTGACAATCCGAACGGCCAGTATACGGTCACGTCGGCAATGTTCCAGCAAGTGATCAATGCCGTGGCGGCTTCGGGCCTGCAGGTTGTCAATTACGACAACGGTCTCTATAAAATGACTCATTGATCCTCTTTAAAATCCGCCAAGGTTTAACCTTGGCGGTAATTTTTAACGCCAAAAGGGCCGCAACTCTTGAAATAGCTCGGCCCCTTTGGCACACTTCCTGGATTGCCCAGAGAGGTGTGCATCGTCCCTCACTGTGG
>Ga0070741_10004403_pt1 | contig 32944 bp, 37 predicted proteins | sample Coa_R1_4_FD_66440 | JGI IMG/M metagenome (GOLD analysis project Ga0070741, IMG submission 66440) | Surface soil microbial communities from Centralia Pennsylvania, which are recovering from an underground coalmine fire - Coalmine... | ecosystem: Environmental > Terrestrial > Soil > Unclassified ... | reverse complement strand
AAGGAGGAAGCGCCCATGGCGAGCACGACGGACGATCACGCCACGCTCGTGGCCCTGAACGAGGGCTACCTCCGCGCCGCCGAGAGATCGGACGTGGCCTGGTACGCGGAGCACCTGGCCGAGGACTACCGCGCCACCAACCCCGACGGGTCCTTCGTGGACAAGGCGGGCTTCCTGGCCCGCATCGGGCAGCCCCATCGCCTCACCGACTTCCGCGCGCCCGAGGTGCGCATCCAGCGGGCGGGCGACGTGGCGCTGATCCACGCGAGCTTCGAGGACACGCGACCGGACGGCAGCCACGGCCGGGGCCGCTACACCGACATCTGGCAGCGGCGGGACGGGCGCTGGCTCTGCGTCTCCGCCCACTTCGTGAGGTGCTGAGCATGGCCACCGACAAGGCGACGCTCGAGGCGCTCAACCGGGAATACATCCGCTCGGTCAGCGAGGCCGACGTGCGATGGTTCGACGCGAACCTCTCCGAGGACTTCGTCAACAGCAATCCGGACGGCTCGCTGGTCGACCGCGCCGGCTTCCTGGCCCAGATCGGGCGCGGCTCGACGGTGAAGAACCTCGACATCGAGGACGTGCTGATCCGCGAGCTGGGCGACGTGGCCCTGATCCACGCCCGGACCACGTACGTCAAGGCCGACGGCCAGCCCGGCGCCGGCCGCTACACCGACGTGTGGGCCCGGCGCGGCGGTCGCTGGGTGTGCGTGGCCGCGAACGTCACGCGCCTGTAGCGCGGTCGGGGCGCCGCGGGAGCCGGGCCCCGTGAACGTGGGCGTCGTGTCCGACACCCACCTGCCCCGCTTCGGTGATCGGCTGCCGGCCGCGCTGCTGGACGGGCTCCGCCGCGCGCGGGTGGCGCTGATCCTGCACCTCGGCGACTTCACCGGCCCCGAAGTGCCCGCTCTGCTGGAGGAGGTGGCGCCGTTGCGGGCGGTGGCGGGCAACAACGATCCGCCGGCCCTCGTGCGGCGCTTCGGGCGACGCCGGGTGCTCGCGGTGGAGGGCGTGCGGATCGGGATGGTGCACGGCGATGGCCGGTCCGGCACCACCGTCGGCCGCAGCGTGTCCGCCTTCGCGGACGAGCCGGTCGACGTGATCTGCTTCGGGCACAGCCACCGGCCGCTGTGCGAGCGGCGCGAGGGGCGGTGGCTCCTCAACCCGGGCTCGCCCACCGACAAGCGCACCCAGCCCCGCTACTCCTACGCGATCCTCCGCATCGCGGACGGCCGCGCCATGCCCCGGCTCGTGTTCTTCGATCGGAGGGATGCGCGGCCGCCACGTTGACGCCCTCGCATGCGCACGCTACTGTCCCGTCGGGCATGCCGCGGATCGTCGCTCACGTGGACATGGACGCCTTCTACGCCGCCGTGGAGGCGCGGCGGGATCCCGCTTTGCGGGATCGGCCGCTGGTGGTCGGCGCGGATCCCAAGGAGGGCCACGGCCGCGGCGTGGTGACCGCGGCGAGCTACGCGGCCCGGCGCTACGGCATCCGATCCGCGCTGCCCATCTCGCGCGCGTGGCGCCTGGCGGAGGCCGCGCGGCGCCGGGGCGAGCCGGAGACGATCTTCGTCCGGGACGACCACGCGCTCTACCGCGCCGTCTCGGAGCGCATCATGGCGATCATCGAGGCCGCCGGCGACGCCTTCCAGAAGACCAGCGTGGACGAGGCGTATCTGGAGCTCTCCTCGCTCGGCGACTTCGAGGCGGCCACCGAGCGGGCGCGGCAGCTCAAGGCGGAGATCGCCGCCCGGGAGGGGCTGACCGCCTCGGTGGGCATCGGCCCCAACAAGCTCGTGGCCAAGATCGCCTCCGACTTCGACAAGCCGGACGGCCTCACGGTGGTGCGGCCGGAAGCCGTCCAGTCGTTTCTCGATCCCCTGCCCATCCGGGTCATTCCCGGGATCGGCCCCAAGACCGAGCGCTTCCTGCACGAGCGCCGGATCCGGACGATCGCCGACCTCCGGGCGATCGAGCGCGCGCAGCTCGTGGAATGGCTCGGGCGCGGCGGCGAGGACCTCTTCGCCAAGGCGCGCGGGCTCTCGGACAGCCCGGTCACGAACGAGCGCCAGCGCAAGTCCGTCGGCGAGCAGGAGACCTTCGAGGTCGACACCCTGGATGCGCCGTTCGTCCTGGAGCGCGCCCGCGCCCTGGCCCATACGGTGTGGACCCGCCTCGAGGGCCACGGCTTCCGGGGCTTCAAGACGGTGACGGTGACGGTGCGCTTCGAGAACTTCATGACCTTCGCGCGCTCGCGCACCGGGCGCGAGCCGTGGACGAGCGAGGAGGCCCTGTGGGCGACGGCCCGGGATCTCCTCCTTCCGTTCCTCGACGAGCGCGAGAATCCGCGGGGCCGCCGGCTGCGGCTGATCGGCGTGCGGGCCGAGAAGCTCTCTCCCGCCTGAAGCGCGCTCCGGCTGGTGCGGGAGAAGGCCCCGCCCGCGTGATGCCTCACGGGTGAGCCCGGCCCGAGAGTGCGCCCACCCGGACCGGGCCCCCCGCTCGACCTCCCCGGATCAGGAGGTCTTGGCCAGGGCGCGGACGATCTCGCGGCAGAACGCGGGCAGGTCGTCCGGCTTCCGCGAGGTGATGAGGTTGCCGTCCACCACCACCTCGGTGTCCGACCACTGACCGCCGGCGTTCGTCATGTCGTCCTTGATGGAGAAGAACGACGTGACCTTCTTGCCCTTCACCACGCCGGCGCTGGCCAGCATCCATCCCGCGTGGCAGATGGCCGCGACCACCTTGCCCTGCTGCACGGCGTCCCGGACCAGCTTCACCATCGACTCGTGCCGACGCATCATGTCCGGCGCATAGCCGCCCGGCACGATGATCGCGTCGAACTCCACCGCGCTCACCGCGTCGGCCTGGACGTCCACCGTCACCGGATAGCCGTGCTTCGAGGTGTAGGACCTGGCGCCGCCGGCGCCCACCACCTTGACCTCGGCCCCTTCCTCCTTCATCCGGTAGTACGGCACCCAGAGCTCCATCTCCTGGTAGAGGTTCTCGGCCAGGATCGCGATTCGCTTGCCCTTCAAGTTCATCGCCTCTCTCCTTTCGTGTTGGTGCGGCCCTGCTCGTGCAGTCGTGCTCGGGGATGTGCCTCGTGCGCGCGGGCCGACGCGCACGCCCGCAGGAGGACTATACGCCCGCCCCGTGGAGGTGGCGAGGCGTCGCCGCGCCGGCGCGGCGACGGCGGCGGTCGCGGGACGGCGGGAGAAGCGGCGGCGACCGGTCTATCGGGCAGCGGGCGGCATGAAATCCACCACCGCGGACTCGAGGTTGTACATGGCCCCGACGAGCCTCACGGCTCCCCGGCTCTCGAGACCCGCGATGACCGCACTGCGCCGACGGATCTCCCCGAGAGCCAGCTCCACGTTCGTGCGGGCGACCGCATCGACGAACGCGTAGTTCTTGGCCGACCGGTCACCCGCGTACACGGTGGCCTCCACCGCGGGCCGGATCTTGGCCAGGAGGCCGGTCAGGCTGCCGAGGTGCACCTGGTCGATGGCGCCCTTCACCGCTCCGCACGCGGTGTGGCCCATCACCAGCACGACCTTCGCGCCGGAGACCTGGCAGGCGAACTCCATGCTGCCGATGACGTCGTCGTTGACCACGTTGCCGGCGACGCGGGCATTGAACACGTCGCCGATCCCGAGGTCCATGATGGTCTCGGCGGGCGCGCGCGAGTCGATGCAGCTCAGGAGAACCGCGGCGGGATGCTGCCCCCGCGCGCTGGCCCGCTGCTGGGCCAGGTAATCCTGGGGCGTCCTCTGGCCCCGGCGGAAACGCTCGTTGCCGTTCTTCATCATCTGGATGATCTCGTCCGGCGTGAGCCGATCGCGCTCGGCCTGGGTCAGGGCGGCGCCCCACCCCCCGCGAGGGGTCAGGACGCCGCCGGCGAGAACGGCCGCCCCGGCCGATGCGGCCACCCGGAGGAACGCCCGGCGGCTCACCCGGCTCGTCGGGCTCACGTGGATTCCCCTTCCCCGCCCTCTCCGCTCCCTCGCTGCTGGCGCAGGAACTCCTCGAGGTCGCGTATCAGCTTGCCGGTGTCCAGATCGCCCTCCGGCAGGGACGACGCCTCCTCCCGGGCCGCGGCATCGTACTCCTGCTCGAGCTTCCGCACGTGCTCGCGGGTGGCGCGGTCTCGCGCCACCGCCTGGTCGCACTGGGCGCGGAACTCCCGGATCGCGTCCGGGAAGTACGACATGTCCGGGCTCAGGTTGAGCAGACGGGCCACGTAGGACACCAGCACCTCGATCGCGGCCGGGTTCTCGGTCTCCGGCAGATAGTGGGGCGCCTGCCCCATGAAGCCGACGTGGTGGATGCCGCGACGCTCCGCCGCGTCCAGGACGATGGTCGAGATGCCGGTCGGCCCCTCGTAGGTCGGCGGCCGGTAGATCCGCCAGGCCTCGAGCACCTCTCGCGTGCCCGGATCCGTGCAGCGGGCGGTGACCCGCACCGGGCGGGTGTGCGGAGCGCCCGCGAGCAGCGCGCCGAGGGAGACGATGCGCCTCACCCCGCAGCGCTGGGCCAGGTCCACGAACGCCTTCGCGTACGTCCGCCACCGCTGATGGGGCTCGGGGCCGCGGAACAGGAGCAGCCCGTCGCGCCCGTCGGTCGGCTCCCAGGAGAGGAATTCGCTGCGCGGCCAGTAGATGTCCCGGCGGTTGTCGGGCCGCAGGCGCACCTTCGGCCGCTCCTGGGTGAACACGAAGAACTCCTCGGGGTCGATCCGCGCGAGCCGCTCCGCCCCCAGGTCCCGGGCCAGATAACGCAGGGCGCCGGTGGCGGCGCGGCCGGCGTCGATCCACCCCCCGAAGGCGATGACCATCGTGGTCAGGTTGGAGGGAGGCTCCCGGTCGAACTCGACGTGGTCCATGCTCCTCCTTTCCGCGTATTGACGACCCTCGACCGCCGGGCTACTGTCGCGCTGCCCATACGTTAGAGCAACCGCGCCGAGCGGAGGAGGAAATCGCCATGCCCTTCTACGAGAGAGGCCCCGTCCGGATCCACTATCAGGAGGTCGGCTCCGGCTTTCCCCTGCTCCTCATCCCGGGCGGAGGCCTGAACTCGGCCCTCTCCTCCTGGCAGACCGCCTCGCCCTTCGACCCCATGGAGCGCTACCGGAACGACTTCCGGTGCATCTGCGCCGATCTCCGCAACGCCAACCCCGGCCAGTCCCGCGGCCCCCTCGAGGTCGACCGCCCCTGGGACGCCTACTCCGACGACCAGCTGGGGCTGATGGACCATCTCGGCATCCGGGAGTTCCTGGTGATGGGCTTCTGCATCGGCGGGCCCATGATCCACAACCTCATCAGGCGGGCCCCGGACCGCATCGTGGCCGCCGCGATGATGCAGCCGAGCGGGTACCGGCCCGAGCTGCCCGATCTGTTCTACCAGAACAACATCAAGGGCTGGGGCCCGCAGCTCTGCGAGAAGCGGCCGGACGTCACCATGGACATGGTCCACGCCTTCCTCACCAGCATGTATACCAACCGCGCCGACTTCGTCTTCACCGTCTCGCGCGACTTCGTGCGCTCGATCAAGACCCCGCTGCTCATCGCACCCGACGACGTCCCCGCGCACCCGTACAAGGTGGCGATGGAAGTGGCGAGCCTGGCCCCGAACGCGGAGGTCACCATCTATCCCTGGAAGGACTCGCCCGAGCACATCGACGAGGTGGTGGAGCACGCGCGCCGCTTCCTCCGGGCGCACGTGCCGGCCGGCCGCTGACCGGCGCCGCGCGGTGGCCATGAAGTTCGGTCTCTACAGCTCCATCGCCAACCCGCCTCGGGGGGAGCGGCTCGATCGCTGCATCGACGAGGTGATCGCCGAGGCACAGCAGGCCGAGGCGGTCGGCTTCGACTCCTGCTTCTTCGGCGAGCACCATCAGGACAGGGACGGCTTCCTGCCGTCGCCCCTGATCGTGGCCACCGCGGTGGCGGCCCGGACCAGCCGGCTCCGGGTCGGCACCTCGGTGATCCTGCTGCCGCTCCATCACCCGGTGCGCGTCGCCGAGGACGTCGTCACGCTGGATCTGGTCTCCAAGGGCCGCGTGATCCTGGGCGTGGGCATCGGCTATCAGCCGGCGGACTTCCGGGCCTTCTCGGTGCCGATGGAGGATCGGGCCGGTCGCTTCGAGGAGAGCATCGAGATCCTGCGTCTCTGCTGGACCAGCGAGCCGTTCTCGTACCGCGGCAAGCACTACACCCTCGAGGACGTGCGGATCCTTCCGCGGCCCTACCAGAAGGGCGGCCCGCCGCTCTGGATCGGCGCCAGCATCGAGGCGGCCGCGCGCCGGGCGGGCCGGATCGCCGACGGCTTCGTGGGCACCCCCAGCACCGGGCTCGCCAATGCGACGCGTCTCGCGCAGGTGTACCGCGAGGCCGCGCGCGAGGCCCATCGTCCGGCCGAGGTGATCCAGATGCGCGATGCCTGGGTCGCGCGGTCCCGCGCGGAGGCCGACGCCGTCTACGGCCCGCACGTGATGACCGCCTACCGTTACTACTGGGAAAATCGCCTGGCCGAGTTCCGCACGCTCCCCGCGGGCGCCGAGTTCAACCTGACGACTCTCGCCCCCGATCGGCTCGTCCTGGGCGACCCCGACACGTGCGTCCGGGAATTCCAGCGCTGGCGCGAGGCCACCGGCGCCAGCACCTTCCTGCTTCGCCTGCGCCACGCCCATTCGGGCGGGCCGCCGCACGAGAAGATCCTCGAGGCCATCCGGCTCTTCGGCGAGCGCGTCCTGCCGTACGTGTGAGCGTCATGCTCCGGCGCGTGGCCGGCCTCGCGGTCGGGCTCTGGCTGGCCTTCACGGCGGTCGGCGCCGCGCCCGCGGCCGGCCTGGGCGCGACGGCGGTGAACGGAACCGACGGTCACGGGCCGGTGACGACGTTCTACCCGAGCGACGCGCCCGACAGTCCGGTGACGCGCGGGCCCTTCACCTTCCCCGCCGCGTGGCAGGGCGCGCCGCGGGCCGGCAACCGGCGGCTCATCGTGATCTCGCACGGCTCGGGCGGCGCGCCCTGGCCCTTCGTGGACCTCGCCCGGACGCTGGTCGCGGCGGGCTTCGTGGTGGCGGTGCCCGAGCACGACGGCGACAACCACCGCGACCAGCGCCTCGTGGGTCCGGAGAGCTGGAAGCGGAGGCCCGCGGAGGCGGTCGCGGCCATCGACGCGGTCCACGCGGACGCGCGGCTCGGCCCACTGCTCGATACCGATCGGGTGGGCGTCTACGGGACGTCGGCGGGCGGGCTCACCGCGCTCACGCTGGCGGGCGCGCGCTGGTCGCCCGCCAACTTCATGCGGCACTGCCTCGCCCACATGCGCGAGGACTTCCCGGGCTGCGTGGGCCTCGTCACCTCGCTGCACGGCAATGCGCTGGATGGGGTGAAGGTGTGGCTGGCGGGCTGGGTGCACCGCTGGCGCTTCAATGACGAGACCCGCTACGGCCTGACCGACCGTCGCATCGTGGCGGTGGTCGCCTCGGTCCCGATGGCGACCCCGATCGACCTGACGACGCTGGCCGCGCCGGTCGCCGCCGTGGGCCTGATCGAGGCCGGGCAGGACCAGTGGCTCCTCCCGCGCTTCCACATCGAGCGGGTCCGCGCCGCCTGCGCGCGATGCGAGCGGCTCGCGAACCTTCCCGCCGCCGGCCACGGATCGCTCTTCTCGCCCTGGCCGGACTCGCTGGCCCGGAGCCTCACCCCGCTCCTGGTGGATCCGCCCGGGTTCGATCGGGCCGGGCTGCCCGCGGTGTACGCGACGATCGCCAAGTTCTTCGTGCGCACCGTCGTGATGCAACGGTAGCGCGGGGGACGCCGTCCACGGGCCCGAGGCGCCCCATGGCTCGCTCGTCAGCCGCCGCTCGGACGCTCTACACCATCGGCCATTCCACGCGGCCGATCGAGGAGCTCATCGATCTGCTCCGCGCCCACGGAATCGAGCAGCTGGTGGACGTCCGCACCATCCCGAAGTCGCGCCACAACCCGCAGTTCAACGGCCCGGCCCTCGCCCGGTCGCTCCGCGCGGCCGGGATCCGGTATCGGCACCTGAAGGCGCTCGGCGGACTCCGCCACGCGCGGCCGGACTCGATCAACCAGGGCTGGCGCAACGCTTCGTTCCGCGGGTACGCCGACTACATGCAGACCGAGGAGTTCGCGGAGGCCCTCGCGCGGCTCGAGGAGATCGCGACCGAGCGGCCGACCGCGATCATGTGCGCGGAGGCGATCCCGTGGCGGTGCCATCGGTCGCTGATCGCGGACGCGCTCACCGTCGCCCGGTGGCGGGTCCTCCACGTCCAGAGCCGCCGCTCCGCCCCGCTCCACCGGCGCACGCCCTTTCTCGTGGTCCGCGCGGGCCGACTGCTCTATCCGGCCCCGACGGCCCGGAGCCCCCGCGAGCAACAGCGTCGCTGACACGCGTGCCGTTTCCTGTCACACGCCTGACCCCGGGGCCGGACACCCCGGAGAATCCGGCAAATTCCACGCCGCTTTGTCGATTTCGGGGGGCTGGCATGCCGATTGCGTAAATGGCTCAGCCCAATTCTCAGCACGCCCGCCGACCCCGGCCGGGGACGAGGAGCAAGCGATGGCAAAGCGGCCAACCTTCGGCATCTTCCCCAAGGTGCTCCTGACGATGATCGCGGTGGCGGTGATCCCGCTCGGCGCCATCTGGTACGTGAACCAGCGCGCGGCGGTGGAACGGATCGAGCACGCGGTCGACCAGCAGCTGGGGGACCGGGCGGAGGCGGTCGGCACCTTCGTCGACGCCTGGACCGAGATGAACGTCAAGATGCTGCGGCAGAACGCCGCGCTCGACGATATCGTCTCGATGGACGCCCGGCGGCAGCGCCGGACCCTGGTCGCCATCGCCAACGAGTACAAGGCGGTCTATCTCGCCTTCACCATCGCGCCGGACGGCACCAACATCGGACGAAGCGATCAGGACACGCCGAAGAACTACGGCGACCGGCTCTACGTCCAGCAAGTCCTCCACGGCGCTCCGCTCGGCCAGCAGGTCGTGATCAGCCGGACCAACGGCCAGCCCGCCCTCATCCTGTCGGTCCCCGTCACCGCCGAGCAGCGCCTGGTCGGCGTGCTCGCCATCGGCATGACGATCAACGACGTCTCCAGCAGCATCGCGGGGGTCCAGATCGGACGGACGGGCCACGCCTTCCTGCTGGACACCACCGGCAAGGTCATCGCGCACCCGCGGAAGGAGTACGTCGAGGGCCTCAAGGATCTGAGCCAGCACCCGGCCTTCCTGGGCCGCTCGGATGTCACCAAGAAGCGGATCGTGTACACCGACGAGGCCGGCCGGTCGATGCTCGCCTACGCGCGCAAGACCAAGGAGGGCTGGACCCTGGTGGTCCAGCAGGACGTCCAGGAGGCCTACGCCCCCATCACCGCGGCCAACCGCAACGCGCTGGTGCTGCTCGCCCTGACCCTGCTGCTCGTGGTGCTGGCGTCGTACCTGCTGGCCCAGCGGCTCACCCGTCCGATCCGCAGCCTCACCCGGATCGCGGACGAGATCAGCCGGGGAAACCTCAAGGCCTCCATCCCGGAGGCGGGCCGCTCCGACGAGATCGGCGCGCTGGCTCGGGCCGTCGACCGCCTGGGCGCCAGCATCAAGGCCGCCATGGCGCGCCTCACCCCAACACGGTCCGAGTCGGCGGGAACGGGCGGCACCGGCTGGAAACGTCCCGGCCCCGGCCTCGCCGACCGGCGCTCAGCCGGGTAGCGACCGCCCCACTCCATCCGCATGGCGGCCGAACGTCCGGGCGACGCGGAGCTCCGGCCGCGCGATCAGGTGATCGCGGAGCTCCAGTCCCTGTGCGCCGCCCGGGGCACGGGCACGCTGTTCATCATCACGCTCGAGAACCATCCCGCCCAGGTCGTCCTTCGCGAGGGGGAGATCGTCGGCCTGAGCTATCGACTCATGCGCGGACCGGACGCCCTGGCGCCGCTTCAGACCTTCAGCGCGGCGCGGTACCGCTTCGAGCAGGCGTCGGTGCCATCGGTGGATCCGCGACTCCCCGCGACCGCCGAGATCCTCGCCCACCTGGGCGCCGCGTCAGGACCGGTGTCGGTGGTGTCGCAAGCGGCGCCCAGGCCGGATGTGAGCCCGGCGACCGCCACGCGACCGCCCGCCGAGGCCGCAGAAGCGATGGGCCGGATCCGACCGCTGCTGGAGCGCGAGCTGGCCGAGTTCCTGGGCCCCATGGCGGGGATGATCTGCCAGGAATACCTCGCGGGTCACCCCGGTCTCGGCTCGCCGCAGGAGACCACGCGGCTCGTCGAGGCGATCGCCCGGGAGATCGGGGACCCGGCGAAGGAAGCCCACTTCAAGCAGCGCGTTCTCTCGCAGCTGCCGCACGCCTGATCCGGGCGGGCGGCGCGCTCTCCTTCGTCGATCAGGCCTCCCGCACGTTGGCGGCCAGGAGTCCCTTCGGGCCTCGGTTCACGTCGAACTCCACCTTGTCGCCCTCGGACAGAGTCTTGAAGCCCTGCGCTTGAGTACCCAGAGCCATGGGACCTTCGTCCAACCGGTCCGTTCACGCTCCCGCGCCTCGATCGACCACCCCGCGGATCGCCTCGAGCAACCGCTCGCCGTCGAACGGCTTCCCCAGAACACCGGCCACCCCGGCGCGCTCGATACGCTCGCGCGTCGTCGCATCATCGTGGGCGGTCATGAAGATGATCGGGATGTCCGCCCGGTCCGCCGCCAACCTCGCCTGCAGCTCGAATCCATCCATCTCGTCCAGATAGATGTCCAGCACCAGACACGCGGTGCGGACCGACGGCGCCAGGGTCAGGAAGTCCCGGGCCGACCCGAACGTCGCGACCGCGTAGCCCGCCGACGTGATGAGCCGGCCGAGCGCGCGGCGTACCGACAGATCGTCGTCCACTATGCAGATCAGCGGGCTCGCGAGGGTCATCTCCCGGTCATCGTACCGGACCCCGCCGGGAGGGATAGTGGACCTTCGTCCCAACTCCCGGGCCGTCTTCAGCCCGCGCCGATGACGCCCCCTTCCCCCGCGAGCCGAACCAGCTCCGCGAGGGATCCCGCCCTCATCTTCTCCATGACCCGGCCTCGGTGTACCTTCACCGTCTTCTCCGCGATGCCGAGCTCGGACCCGATCTGCTTGTTCAGCATTCCCGCCACCACCAGCGCGAAGACGGCGGCCTCCCGCGGGGTCAGGCTCGCGATGCGGCTCCGTACCTCGCTCGCCCGTGCCTCGTGCCGTCGATCGGTCAGCGTCCGCGCCACCGCCTGCTGGATGGCACTCAGCAGGACCTGCTGGTCCACCGGCTTCACGAGGAAGTCCACGGCGCCGCCCTTCATGGCCTTCACGCTCACCGGGACGTCGCGATGGCCGGTGATGAACACGATCGCCACGCGCAGCCCGGCCGCGGCCAGCGCCGCCTGGAGGTCCAGCCCGGTCAGCCCGGGCATGCGGACGTCCAGCACCAGACAGCAGGGACCCTCGTACGGCTCACGGGCGAGGAAGTCGCGAACCGACTCGAACGTTTCCGCCCGATGGCCCGCCGCCCGGGCCAGTCGCGCCAGGCTCTTTCGCACCGCCGCGTCGTCGTCCACCACGAACACGACCGCGGTCGTCGGAACGTTCATCGCTCGCCCGCCGCGGTCCGCAAGGTGAACGAGAACGTGGCGCCCCCCCGAGCGTTGTTCCGGGCCTCCAACTCGCCACCGTGCGCGTGCACGATGGAGCGCGCGATCGCCAGACCCATCCCCAGCCCTTCGGGCTTCGTCGTGTAGAACGCCTCGAAGACGCGTTCCAGGTCGGCCCCATCGATGCCGACCCCCGAATCCTCCACCGACACCACCACGGTCGCCGGGCCGCCCCGGAAGGTCCGCAGCACGATGGTCCGCCCTCCCGCACTCGGCTCGGCCATCGCGTCCAGCCCGTTCATGAGCAGGTTCAAGACCACCTGCTGCAGCTGCACCCGGTCCCCCGCGACCGGAGGCAGGTCGGCGGCCAGATCGAGCTCCATCGCCACGTTACGGATGATCGCGTCGCTGCTCACGAGACGCGCGACCTGGCTCACCAGGTCTTCGACGTCGAGGGCGGCGAGCTGGAGATCGCCATTCCGGAGGAACCCGCGCAATCGCTGGATCACCTCACCGGCCCGCTTGTCGTCGGCGACGATGTCCCGCAGGATCTCGCGAATCTCGACCGGATCCGCCGGATCCGACTCGAGCATGCGCTGGGCCGCCTGGGCGTTGCTGAGGATCGCGGTCAGGGGCTGATTGAGCTCGTGGGCGAGCGACGCGGTGAGCTGCCCCATCGTCGACACGCGCCCGACATGGGCCAGATCCTGGCGCAGCCGCTGTGCCTCCATGTCCGCGCGACGGCGCGACAGCGCGCTGGCCAGCACTTCCCCGAGCAGATGAAGCCGCTGCACGAACTCGTCCCGCCACGCGCGCTCGGTCCCGACGGTGCTGAACGCCAGGGCGCCGACCACCGCCCCTTCCACCGTCAAGGGAACCGCGACCAGGGACTTGATGCCGAGCCGACGGTACGTTCGCCGATCGAGCGCCGCGTCCTCTTCCGGGAGCTCATCGAGCCGGGAGAACCTGACCAGCTCTCCGCGCCGCAGCCGGGCGCCGACCCACGGGATCTCGTCGAACCCGACCGCAGATGGCTTGGGCCGCACCCCCTCCGCCGCCCACCAGTGGGTCGGCCGTGCCGTCCCGCCATCGCCCGAGTACTCGGTCAGCGTGCCCCAGTCCACCACCAGGAAATCGGCCATCTGGCGGAGGGAGCGCTGGATGGCCGGGTCGACGTCGGCACCCGACACGCGACTGAACATCGCGACTTGCTCGGACAGCAAGGTCTCGAACCGGAGTCGCTCACCGAGCGAGCGCTCGGCACGCCTCCGGCGCGATCGCTCCAGAGCCAACCGGAAGACGAGCAGGGCCGCGCCCAGGACGAGAAGCGCCTCGACGAGATGTGGAGCGATCCATCCATCCGGGAGGCCGGCACCGTTCGCGGCGGCGACCGCAGGAGGCGATCGCATCCAGCCGAACGGTACGAGCAGGACCAGGCAGAGGACAACGACGAGGGGCCACGAACTCCACATCCAGTGGCCACTATAGTCTTCCGTCCCCCCGCGGGCAACCTACTCGGCCGCCTCCCATCCGAGGCGGCCCGGGCTCGGACTACGGGCGCTACTTCGTGCTGGCGGTCTCGAGCAGGGCAGAGGCGCAGCCCTCGGCCACGGCGCGATTGGGCTCCGCCTGTCCCGCAAAGCTGGCCCACCCGGTCTTCATCACGAAGTCGGTCTGGTCGTAGGAGGACGTGATGGCGCGAAGCTCCTCGAGCTTCTTCACGCGAGCGACGTCGGCCTTCGGCCCGGCCACACAGATCGGCACCAGTGCGGCGGTGACCGCCGTATCAGCCTGCTTCAGCGCCATCTGCCGGGCGGTGCCGCTCGTCGTCCATCCCCCCCAGCTGAACCCCACGATCATGGTGATCACACTGCCCGCCACCGCACCCCAGATCCCGGTCTTGAGCCTGACGTCCCCCAGTTGCATTGGACTCCTCCTGGCGCTTCGGAGAATGTGTGTCGTGAGCTTCGAGTGTAGGGGCCCTCGCGGAACCGCGATATGGGACCAAGGTCCAAGCCGGGCGGCTCGGTGCCGGCCCCATGAGAGCGCTCACGCGTCCGTGCGCCAGATGGTGTCGACGATCTTCTTGCCGTCCTTCTTGAGCGTGTACGAGACGGTGAGGCTGGTGCCGATCGGGAACTCGCGAGCGGTCTGCTTGCCGGTCAGGAACACCTGGGTCCCGTCGTGCAAAACGAGGTGATCGGCGTGCCGGACGCGCAGAATGCCGACGAGGACCCCACCCGGCACGGCCGCCTCCGTTACCGCCTGGCCACGAACATGAGTCCTTCGGCGCCGCAGCGGCAGCGTCCCGCCTCGAACGGCGGCCGGCGCCCCGCCAGCTGGGCCATGACCCCCGAGACGGCGAGAGCGGGCAGATCACCGCCCACCGCTCGGCCAGCACACGGCGGGCAATACGCTCGGTCTGGATGGCGCCGCAGGTAGTCCCGCACCACGCTCTCGGTCAGGTCGAGCGGCACCGCCCGATCGTCGCTCGCCGATGCCCCTGGGAGGCCGGACGCGGACCTTGCCTCCGGTGACGGAACGATGGCCACGCGTCGCCGACGCATGACACCCACTGTACGGGCGTTGCCGGCCGGGCCTATTGGACGTTAGTCCAATACGTGGCCGGTTGCGGCCTCGCCAGGCGCCCCTCGGGGTCGCGCCGGCGGCCGAATCTCCTTGACAGGGTCGCTCCCCGCGGGCTACGTGGGGAGCGGGCGGCGCGGGCGGTCCGGCACGCCGTCCCCATCACCCTCACTCCGGAGGCTCGCCATGCCGAAGTCGGAGCTCAAGCAGTCCCTGCTGGTCACGCACCTCGAGGACTACGTGCTGAAGGGCTGGATGAGCTTCCACTACCACGGCCACGGCGAGCACAAGCTCCAGGCGGGCGACTGCCACATCATCCCGCCCGGGCTGTCGCACACCGTGACCGGCTGGTCGGAGGACGTGGAGATCCTGGAGATCACCTCCCCCGGGCACTACAAGACGGTCGACACGGTGAACGGGGTGGAGGTCGCCCCGGCCACCGCCTAGGGCGCGATCTTCCGCAGCGCCGGCAACAGCTCGTCGCTCATCAGCCGCATGCTCGCCAGCGCGTGGGCGAGCGGCATGCCGAGCCAGTGCGTGCGGAAGAAGAGGAAGTTCGCGCCGACCGCTTCCCAGCACGGGCGGAGCTGCTCGTAGCACTCCTCGGGGCTGCCCAGCACGAAGCGGTCGCGCAGCAGCGCCTCGAAGGGCTGGCGGAACGTGTCGCCGTCGGGCAGCACCGCGTCCTGGCCCCAGGACGCGTAGGCGCGGTACTTCGCGCCGAGATAGGGCCCGGCCAGCTCGAGGGCGGTTCGCCGGTCCTTCGCGCAGTAGATCTCCTTGATGAGCGGCCGCACGCGCGGCCACGGCTTGCCCAGGCGCGCGCGCTCCTCCCGGTAGAGGCCCATCTGGCGCGTGATGCTGGCCATGGTCGCGTGCGGGTTCACGAACCAGGTGTCGCCCAGACGGGCCGCCCGGCGCACCGCCGCGTCGCTGTTGGCCGCGAACCAGATGGGCGGGTGCGGCCGCTGCGCGGGCCGGCAGGTCAAGGTCACGTTCGCGAGCTTGCAGACGTCGGTCTCGACGCTGACGCCGTCCTCGGTCCACAGGCGCTTGACGATCTCCAGGCACTCCTCGAACCGCTGCAGGCGCTGGCCCTTCGGGACGTTGAACGCGTCGAACTCGACGTCGCGATAGCCGAGCCCCACCCCGAACACGAAGTTGCCGCGCCAGATGACGTCGAGCGAGGCGATGCACTCGGCCACCTCGACCGGGTTGTGCAGGTTGATGAGCAGCACGCCGGCGACCCCGGTCATCTCCCCCGCCTCGGCGGCCAGCCGCGCCAGGAACGGAACGAGCTGGAGCTGGCTCATGCCCTCGCTCAGGTAGTGCTGGCCGGTGGCGACCGCGTCCCAGCCCCGATCGCGCGCCAGGCGCGTCATCGCGAACTGCTCGTGGAGCGCGGAGACCATGTCGGTCCCGAGCGGGTTCTGGTTCGTGAGGAAGATGCCGACCTTCATGGCTTCGCTCCCTGGGCCCTCGAGTGAACGCGGATGCGCGGCGCGCGAGGGAACGATACCCTTGGCGGTCCGGCGCGACAACCACCGGGTCGCCGCGCCGGGGTCGGGTGCCGGCGCCCCGGTTGACAATGGTCGGGCCAGTGGAGTATTCGGTCTGACCAATGACATCCCCCCGCATCTTCGAAGGCCTCGTCCAGGATCTCCGCGTCGCGATCGCCCAGGGTCGCATCGCGCCCGGGGCGCGCCTGCCCACCGAGCGGGCGCTCGCCGAGCAGTTCCGGGTGAGCCGGGCGTCGGTGCGCGAGGCCATCCGGATCCTCGAGCTGTTCGGCCTGGTGACGGTGCGGCGCGGGCGGACCGGCGGGGTGGTGACCACGCCGCACTGCACGGAGATCGCCCGCGACTCCTTCGCCTCGTTGCAGCCCCTCGGCCGGCACGGCTTCTCGCATTCCCTCGAGTTCCGGCGAATCATCGAGCCGAAGGTAGCGGAGCTGGCCGCGCAGCGGGCGACCGACGACCACCTCAACACGCTCCACAAGACCCTTCGCATGCTGGAGGAGCATCCCGACTCGACGGAGGCGTTCGTGGAGAGCAACCGGCTCTTCCACCAGACCCTGGCCCAGGCGAGCGGCAACCCGTACGTGCAGGGGTTCCTGCCCGAGTTCTTCGCCACCGAGGTCATGAGTCACGCCGCCGGCACCGCCGGCCCCGTCCAGCGGTCGTTCGCGCGCTTCTTCCACTCCAAGATCGCCGACGCGGTGACCCGGCGCGACGGCAAGGAGGCCGCGGTCTGGATGGAAGCCCACCTCTCGCAGCTCGAGAGCGACTTCCTGCGGAGTGCCGAGGTGGCGCGCGTCGACGGCGAGTCCCCCTCGCCGCCCGCGGCCCGCCGGCGCCCGGGCCGGACCCGGGCCCGCCGCGCCGCCCCGCAATGATCCCGTCCCTCACTCATCAGGAGGAGGAACCCATGGCGTCGCACGGCAAGTCGATCGCACTCGTTGTACTGGCGGTCTGCGCGGTCTCCGCCCTCCTGGGCGCGGCCGCCCCGGCCGCGGCCCAGCCGAAGGTCGGGGTGCTGATGCCGCTCTCCGGCAAGGGAGCCTCCTACGGGGCCCACCAGCAGGTGGCGATCAAGATGTTCCAGGAGAAGGGCGACGCCCTCAGGCTCGTGATCTACGACACGCGCGGCGAGAACACCGACGCGATCAACCTCACCCGCAAGCTGATCGGCAGCGACCAGGTGGTGGCGATCGTCGGGCCGCTCTTCAGCGGCGAGTCGGAGGTCACGTTCCCGGTCGCGGTCCAGGGCAAGACGCCGATCATCACCCCGACCTCGGCCAAGCCCGGCATCGCGGCGGCCAATCGGCCCTGGGCGTTCCGCAACGCGCTCACCTCCGACAAGCTCGACGGCGCCCTGATCGACCGGTGGCTCGCCGCCCACCCGGGGATCAAGAAGGTCGTGATCCTGCTCGACACCAAGGACGCGGTCTCGAAGTCGGACGGCAGCGTGGTGCTGCCCGCCGCGCTCAAGAGCCGCGGCATCACGGTGCTCGACTCCATCTCGTTCCAGACCGGCGACATCGACTACTCGGCGCAGGTCACCAAGGCCAAGAGCCTCAACCCGGACGGAGTGGTGGTGGCCGCCCTCTACAACGAGGGCGCCAACGTGGTGCGTGAGGTGCGCAAGCAGGGCATGACCCAGCCGATCGTGGCCGGCCTCGGGGTCATGGATCCGCGCTTCATCGAGCTGGCCGGTCCCGCCGCCGAAGGCGTCATGACCGTCAACGACTTCTGGACCGACAACCCGGATCCCGCGGTGGCCCGCTGGGTGGCCGACTACAAGAAGCGCTCTCCCACCCCGCCCAGCAACGCGGCCGCGCTCATGTACGACACCCTCGACATCGTGCGGACCTGCGCCGAGAAGAGCGCGCTCAGCGGCAAGCCCGACGATCTCGAGAAGGACCGCGAGCGGATGCGCGACTGCCTGGCCAAGGTGAAGGACTACAAGGCCCCGGTCACCGGCGCCACCACCTTCGACGCCAACGGCGACGCGGTCCGGCAGCCGGTGGTGCTCGTGGTGCGCCAGGGCAAGTTCGAGTCGGTCCGGTAGCGCGCAGTGCTGCTCCAGCAGCTCGTCAACGGGCTGATGCTCGGCAGCACCTACGCGCTCATCGCCATCGGCTATGCGCTGATCTTCGGCGTCCTCGGCCTCGTGCACCTGGCCCACGGCGAGGTGTTCATGATGGGCGCGCTGATCGGGCTGCAGCTGGTGCTCTGGCTACACGCGGGGCCCGCGGTGGCCCTGGTGGGGGCGCTGCTCGGCACCGCGGTGCTCGGCATGATCATCGAGCTCACCGCGTTCCGGCCCATCCGCGCGCGGCACGGTCCGGTCTTCGCCCCGATGGTCAGCACCATCGGGGTCGGCCTGATCCTGCAGGAAGTGGCCACCAAGGTCTTCGGCGGCGAGCAGGTCGGCTTCCCCCACCGGCTGGAGCCGGTGACCTGGCGCGTGGGCCCGATCACGATCAGCTCGGTGCAGCTGCTGATCCTAGGCGTCTCGGTGGCCCTGATGGTCGCGCTCCACCTCTGGGTCACCCGCACCCGCATGGGCATGGCGATGCGCGCCAGCGCCGAGAGCACGCTGACCGCGCGGCTGCTCGGCATCTCCACCGATCGGGTGATCCTCGTCACGTTCGCGGTGGCCTCCGCGCTGGCCGGCGCGGCCGGGGTGCTGGTCGGCCTCTCGTTCAACGCGATCTCCCCGTTCATGGGCATCGACATGGGGGTGAAGGGCCTCGCGATCATGCTGCTGGGCGGGCTCGGCAACATCTACGGAGCCATGGTCGGCGGCCTGCTGCTGGGCGCCGTGGAGGTGCTGAGCGTCGCGTATCTCGCCTCGTCCTACCGCGATGCCTTCGTCTTCGCGGTGATGATCCTGATCCTGCTCTTCCGGCCGCAGGGACTCTTCGGCGTCGGGCACATCCGCTAGGGCCGGCCGCGATGGGCTCGTACTGGGAGTCGGTGCTGATCTTCCTCGGCATCAACACGGTGCTGGCCCTGTCGCTCTACCTGCCCATCTCGGCCGGTCAGCTCTCGCTCGGCCACGGCGGCTTCATGGCCATCGGGGCCTACGTCACCGTGATCTGCACCACGTGGCTCGGCTGGCCCTTCGCGGCGGGGCTCGCCGCCGGTGGCCTGGCCGCCGCCATCGCGGGCGCGCTGGTCGGCTTCCCGGCCCTGCGCATCCGCGGCATCTACCTCATCATCCTGACCATGGGCTTCGGCGAGATCGTTCGCATCTTCTTCCTCAACTTCGAGCCCACCGGGCAGGCCTCGGGGATCGGCGGCATCAAGCACCTGACGTCGCTGCCGGTGGTGAGCGTGGTGGCCGCGCTCATGCTGGTCTGTCTGATGCGCTTCCGCGGCTCGCGGATCGGCCGCGCCCTGCGCGCGGTGCAGGAGGACGAGGTGGCGGCCGAGGCGATGGGCGTCAACCTCACCCGGGTGAAGGTGGCCGCCTTCGCGCTCGGCGCCCTCGGGGCCGGCGTCGGCGGCGGTCTCTACGCTCACCAGGCGCTGTTCATCGATCCCGCCCAGTTCGGCTTCTTCCGCTCCGCCGAGATCTTCCTGATCGTGGTGCTGGGCGGCGTCGGTACCTACTGGGGCCCCGTCGTCGGCGCGGCGGTGGTCACCCTCCTGCCCGAGACGCTGCGCTTCGTGCAGGAGTGGCGGATGACCGTGTTCGGGACGCTGCTGGTCCTCTGCGCGGTGCTGCGGCCCGCCGGCCTGCTCGCGCCGCGCCGCCACACGCCGGCGTGAGACGGACGTGATGCTCCGCGTCGAGGGGCTCGCCAAGCGCTTCGGGGGCTACCAGGCCCTCGCGGACGTGGACCTCACCGTCGAGCCGGGCAGCGTGCACGCGGTGATCGGCCCGAACGGCGCGGGGAAGACCACGCTGTTCAACGTCATCACCGGCCTCCTCTCTCCGACCGCGGGGTCGGTCGCGCTCGACGGGCGCGACGTCACCGGCTGGCGCGCGGATCGCATCACCCACGCCGGCATCGCTCGCACCTTCCAGCAGGTCCGCCTCTTCCGGGGCATGAACGCGCTCGAGAACGTGATGGTGGGCCGGCACGCCCGCACCCGGGGCGGCTTCGGCGCGGCCCTCGTCCGCCCCCCGTTCCGGGAGCGAAGCGAGGAGGTGGAGACGCGCCGCCGGGCTCGCGAGCTCCTGGAGATGGTGGGCCTGGCCTCCCGCGCCGGCACCTGGGCGGGCGATCTCACCCTGGTCGAGCAGCGGCGCCTCGAGGTGGCGCGGGCCCTCGCCAGCGATCCGCGCCTCCTGCTCCTCGACGAGCCGGCGGGCGGGATGACCGCCGTCGAGGTCGAGGATCTGAACCAGCTCATCCGGAAGATCCGCGAGTCCGGCGTGACGGTGGTCCTGGTGGAGCACCACGTGCGCCTGGTCATGCGGGTCTCGGACGTGGTGACGGTGCTCGACGCGGGCCGCGTCATCGCCAGCGGGCCGCCGGACCGCGTGCGCCAGGACCCGCGGGTGATCGCGGCCTATCTGGGGCGCGAGGCATGAGCTGGCTCGAGGTCCGCGACGTGTCGGTCAGCTACGGAGTCGTGCGTGCGCTGGACGGGGTGAGCCTGTCCGTCGGCGAGGGCGAGATCGTGGCACTGGTCGGCTCCAACTGCGCGGGGAAGAGCACGCTCATGAAGGCGATCATGGGCGTGGTGCGGCCGAGCGCCGGCACGGTGACCTTCGCGGGCGCCCCGCTCGGCGGTCTCGCGGTGGAGGAGGTCGTGCGCCGCGGCGTGGTGCTCGTGCCCGAGGGACGGGGCATCCTCGGCTCCCTCACCGTGCGCGAGAACCTGCGACTCGGCGCCTACCAGCGGCGCGACGCGCGCATCGCCGCCGACCTCGAGCAGGTCTCCGCGCGCTTCCCGGTGCTGAGGGAGCGGCTCGGCCAGAAGGCGGGCTCGCTCTCCGGCGGCGAGCAGCAGATGCTGGCGATCGCACGCGCCCTGATGGCGCGGCCGCGGGTGCTGTTGCTGGACGAGCCGTCGCTCGGGCTCGCCCCGGTGGTCATCGCGCGCATCTTCGACATCATCGCGTCGCTGGCCCGAGACGGCGTCACCGTGCTGCTGGTCGAGCAGAACGCGGCGGAGGCCCTGCGGCTCGCCCACCGCGCCTACGTGCTCGAGACCGGACGGGTGGTGCTGGAAGGCAAGGCGGCGGACCTGCTGCAGCATCCGCGCGTGCGCGAGGCCTATCTCGGCGCATGACGCGGCCCATGGAGGAGATCTCATGAACCCGACCGAGATGCGATCGCTGATCCCCGCGCTGGGGCTGCCCGAGTACTGGTACCCGGCCCTGCCCGAATCGTCCGTCCCCCGCAAACGGCCCACCGGGCTCAAGATCATGGGCGAGGAGATCGCCTTCTTCCGCGACAAGGACGGCACGGTCACCGCCATCGCCGACGTGTGCCCGCACCGCGGCGGCTCGCTGCGGCGCGGCGACTGCCACTACCCCGGGACCATCGCCTGCCCGTACCACGGCTGGGTGTTCGACGCGCGGGGCGAGTGCGTGGCCGTGCTCTCCGAGGGGCCGGACAGCCGGATCCCGGGCAAGGTGCGCGGCCGCATCTTCCCGACCCGGACGCTGAAGGGCATGGTGTTCGTCTGGATGGGCACGGGCACCCCGGCGCCGATCCAGGAGGACGTGCCGCCCGAGTTCTTCGAGGGGGAGGACACGGTGGTGATGACCGCGACCCGCTACTGGCCCGTGAACTGGCGGGTGGCCCTCGAGAACGCCCTCGACTCCCACGTCATGTACGTGCACCGCAACGCGCTGCTGCAGCTCATGGAGCCGATCCTCCAGTTCGGACCGGCCGGCTACCGGCCGCGCATCGTCAACGGCCGCGCCGCCCTCGGCTACATCCCGGCCGACCAGGCGCCGCGGCCGGCGCGCGAGTACTACCCGGGCGTCGACGGGTACTGGCCGAAGTCGCAGTGGCGGCGGCTCTGGCTGTGGGCGTTCGCCTGGCGGCTGCGGCGGCGGGCCACGCGCCCGCCGTTCAATCCCGACGAGGAGTGGGGCATGCACACGTTCATCGACGGCCAGCGCGTGCGCTCCGGGGGCCACCACCTGCCCAGCATGTTCCGCTTCGACTTCGGCACCCACATGTACACGCGGGCCTGCGTGCCGGTGGACGAGCAGCTCACGCGGGTGATCTACTACCACGCGGTCCGCCGGCGGACCGCGGTCGGCCGGGCCCTCGCGCGGCTGTTCTTCGTCGGCTTCCAGAACTGGGCCATGAACGCCAACTTCTCCGACCAGGACTACCGGGTGATGGCGCCCCAGCGCTACGACACGCCCGAGAAGCTCTCCGGCACCGACGCCGAGGTGATCGCGTGGCGGCGGCTGCTGCTGAGCGCGCGGGGCATGCCGGCCCGAACCGACCTGGGCGCGATCGACGAGCTTCGCGACGACAGCATCGCCGGGCTCGGACCCGGGCCGAGACCGCGATGAGCGCGACGGGCGTCGACACCGGCATGGACGAGACCAGCGTCCCGGTGGCGGAAGCCGCGCCCGCCCCGGGACAGCAGGCGTGGCTCGACCGCGCGCTCGCTCTGGTCGACGAGCGCGCGCTGCTGGACCTCGCGATGCGCATGATCGAGATCCCGAGCCCGACCGGCGGCGAGGCCGCGCTGGCCCGCTACCTGGAGGAGGACCTGCGCGGGCGCGGCTTCAGCACCACCTATCACGAGATCACCGAGCAGCGCGGCAACACCATCGCGCGGCTGCGGGGCGACGGCACCGGCGCCGACCTGATCCTCTACGGCCACCTCGACACCACCTTCACCGGCGACGCGCGCGAGGACTATCCGTGCGTGGGCCCGGCCGATCGGCCCGATCTGCAGCCGCGCGCCATCCTGCGCGACGGGCTCCTCACCGGTCTGGGCATCTCGAACCCCAAGGGCGGCGCGGCCTGCGCGATCGCGGCCGCGGATGCGGTGCGCCGCGCGGGCGTGCCGCTCCGCGGCGACCTGATCGTCGCCCTCGTGGCGGGCGGCATCCACAAGCGGCCGACGACCGGTCTCCATCGCGACTTCCGGGGCCCCGCCTACCAGGGCTTCGGGATCGGCTGCGAGTACATGCTGAAGCACGGCGTGCGCGCGGACATGGCCATCAGCACCAAGCCGGGCTACGCGGTGGTGTGGGAAGAGCCCGGCCAGTGCTGGTTCACGGTGCGCGTGAAGGGATCGCTCTGCTACTCGGGCATGCGCCAGTTCCAGCGCACGCGCAACCCGCTCGTGGACGCGGCGCGCCTGGTCGAGGCCCTGGAGGCGTGGTTCCCCGAGTACACGAAGCGGCACACCCGCGGCCAGCTCGCGCCCCAGGGCGCGGTCGGGGCCATCGAGGGGGGCTGGCCGTTCAAGCCCGAGTTCATCCCCGGCGTGTGCCACGTGTACGTGGACCTGCGCACGAATCCCCACCAGAGCATGCTGTCCGTGAAGCGCGAGATGGACGAGTTCATGGCGGGCTTCCTCCGCGCCCACCCGGAGATGGACCTCGACTGGGAGATGACCCTGTCGGTACCCGGCTCGCGCACCGACCCGCGGAGCTGGATCGTCCAGAGCTGCCTGCGCGCGTGGGAGGCGGTCGAGGGCCGTCCGCACGCGTTCGTGCGCGACCAGAGCGGCACCACCGACGGCAACGTGCTGCGCAACGCGGGCATCCCCACCGCGCGCTTCGGGCTGCCCGGCCTCATGAACCCCGAGGCGGGCTGGCCGCCCAGCTACGACGCCTGCCGCGTGGACGCGCTGGGGCGCCTCACGCGCGCCTACGTGCACGCCATCGTGGACACGTGCACCCGGCGGCGCGAGGAGGTCGCGGCCCCGTGACCCCCGCGAGCGGGCCGCCGGTGACGTTCGCGGGACTGCCGGGCGCCGCCCAGCCCCGCCCCGGCCAGATCGCGGTGCTGGGCGTCGAGCACGCCACGCCCTACGACAAGGGCAAGCCGAGCCACTCCGCCGGCGCGCCCGCGGCGCTCCGCGCCGCCCTCACCGGATACAACCGGCTGCCCGACCACTACGACTTCGACCTCGGCGGGTTGCGGCCGGACGTGGCGGTCGATTGCGGCGACGTGCCGGGCGATCCCGCGGATCCGGCGGGCAACCGCGAGGCGATCACCGCCGCCGTGCGCGCGGTGCTCGACGCCGGCGCGATCCCGGTGGTGCTGGGCGGCGACGACTCCGTGCCGATCCCGATGTTCCGGGCCTTCGAGGGCCACGGGCCGCTGACCGTGGTGCAGATCGACGCGCATCTCGACTGGCGCGACGAGGTCCGGGGCGAGCGATTCGGCTGGAGCAGCCCGATGCGCCGCGCGTCCGAGATGGCGTGGATCCGCGGCATGGTCCAGGTGGGCCTCCGCGGGGTCGGCAGCGCCCGCGCCGAAGAGGTCGCGGACGCGCGCGCATGGGGATCGCGGCTCGTGACCGCCGCGGAGGTGCACCGGCACGGCATCGCGCCCGTCCTGGACCTGGTGGAGCCCGGCGCCGCCTGCCTGGTGACGGTGGACCTCGACGGCCTGGACCCGTCGGTCATCCCGGCGGTGGCCGCCCCGGTGCCGGGCGGACTGCTCTACTGGCAGGTGCTGGAGCTGTTCGCGGGGCTCGCCGCGAGGTGCCGCATCGTGGGATGCGACCTCGTCGAGCTCATGCCCTCGCGCGACGCCACCGGGCTCAGCGCGCTGACCGCGGCCCGGCTCGCCTGCAACGCCATCGCCGCGATCGCGGCGTCGCAGCGCCGGCGGTAGCGTCCCGACCGCCTAGAACTCCCGCAGGTGCTCCCGGAGGGTCGTGCCCTTGTACTCGGTGCGCACCGCGCCCCGCTGCTGGAGCAGCGGGATGACCTTGTCCACGAAGGGCAGGACGTAGCCCGGCCAGATGCCCTGCCGGATGGCGAAGCCGTCGCCGCCCACCGCGTCGATCGTCCGCGCCAGCTCGTCGGCGACGCGCTCCGGGGTGCCGATGTACGGCTTGGAGTCGATGCTCACCTTGCGGGTGGCGATGTCCCGCAGCGTCGGGGTGCGCCCGGACATGTAGAAGCGGTCCAGCTGGCTGCGGATGCCCTGGATGGCGCGGGTCTGGATGGCATCGGGGAGCGGCCTGTCCAGGTCGTAGGCGGACAGATCGATCTGCATCATCGTCGAGAGCGACGCGAGCCCCGCCTCCACCGGCGCGTTGGCGTACAGCTCGTCGGCGCGTTGCCGGGCCTCCTCGTCGGTGTCGCCGATGATGGGCTTGCTCAGGAAGAACACCTTGCACTCGTCGGGATCGCGGCCCTGCCGGGCCACCCGGGCCTTGAACGCGTCGTAGTACTGCTTCATCTCGTCCACCGTCTCCCGCGAGACGATGACCGCCTCGGCGTGGCGGGCCGCGAAGTCCTGACCACGGTCGGAAGCGCCGGCCTGGATGATGACCGGCCGGCCCTGCGGCGACGGCGTCGCGTTGAGCGGCCCGCGCGAGCGGTAGTACGCGCCCTCGAAGTCGATGGGGTGCACCTTCGCGGGATCGGCGAAGGTGTCGGTGCGCTGATCCATGACCACCGCGTCGGGATCCCAGCTCGACCAGAGCCGGTAGCACAGCTCCATGTACTCGTCGGCCCGGTCGTAGCGCTGGTCGTGGTCGAGCAGCTCCGTGTAGCCGAAATTGAGCGCCTCCTCCACCTTGTAGGAGGTCACCACGTTCCAGGCCGCGCGCCCGCGGCTCAGGTGGTCGAGCGTCGTCATGAGGCGGGCGAGCAGGTAGGGCGGGTAGAACGTGGTCGACAGCGTGGCCGCGAGGCCGATGCGCCGGGTGGCCGCGGCCATGACCGCGATCAGGGGGCCGGGATCGTGGAACGGCACGTGCTCGGCGTAGCGCAGATAGGCGTCCATTCGCCCCTGGTAGGTGCCCGGCACCGCGAGGCTGTCTCCCAGCATGATCAGGTCGAACCTGGCGCGCTCGAGCGCCGCCGCCATGTCCTGCCACAGCTCCGGCCGGGTCCACTCGTAGCCGCCGGTCCGGGGCCCCGCCCAGCCGTCCAGGCCGAACCCCGCGTGGGGATTGAACGCGCAGAACCACATCAGGTGCATCTTGGTCATGGTCGGGCTCGCCCTCCGTCGTTCTCGCGGGGGCCAACCCGGCCGGAACCGGTCCCCGCCTCCTGCGCAACCTACCACGGCTGCCGCGTGCTTCTCACGCGGTTCTCACGTTCCTCTCACGCTCCTCTCACCTTCGGGTGGGACATGGTGGAGCACACGTCCTGGTGGCGGTGCGGGAGCGGCCGCCGAGTCGATCGAGGAGGCACGAGATGGTCCCGACGTCTACCGTCACGAGAGTGTCCGTCCTGCTGGTGGCCCTGCTCCTCGCCCTGCCCGTGCGGGCGCCCGCGGAGGAGACGCCGGTGCGCGGGGGCGAGCTCGACTTCGTCGTGCCCGCCGCGGGCTTTCCGAGCATGGACGCCCACCGGGAGGAGACCTACGCGGTCATCCATCCCCTGCGTCCCTTCTACAGCCTGCTGATCAAGGTGGACCCGAAGAACCCGTCGGACCCGACCGCCTTCGTGGGCGACGTGGCCGAGAGCTGGACCAAGAGCGCCGACGGTCTCACGTACACGTTCAAGCTCCGCAAGAACGTGAAGTTCCACGACGGCAACCCGCTCACCTCGCGGGACGTGAAGGCGAGCTTCGACAAGATCATCTTCCCGCCCGAAGGCGTGGTGAGCGATCGCAAGGCCATGTTCTTCATGGTCAAGAGCGTGGAGGCGCCCGACCCCACCACCGTGGTCTTCCGGCTGAAGTTCGCCACCGAGGCGTTCATTCCCGCGCTGGCCAACCCCTACAACTGGATCTACGAGGCCGACATCCTGGCCCGCGACATCCACTGGTACGAGACGCACGTGATGGGCAGCGGCCCGTTCAAGTTCAAGGAGTACGTGGCCGGCTCCCACGTCTCGGGAGTCCGCAACCCCGACTACTTCATGCCGGGCCTGCCGTACCTGGACGGCTTCCGCGCCATCTTCATCAAGCAGGAGGCGCCGCAGCTGGCCGCCATCCGGGGCGGCCGGGCCATGATCAACTTCCGGGCCTTCCCGCCCAAGGCGGTGGAGGACCTCCGGGCCGCGATGGGGGACAAGCTCGCCGTCCAGGAGAGCCCGTGGAACTGCGGCCTCTACCTGGCCCCCAACCACAAGGCCAAGCCCTTCGACGATCCGCGCGTGCGTCGGGCCCTGTCGCTGGCCCTCGATCGCTGGGAGGGATCGAAGGCGCTCTCCAGGGTCGCCATCGTCAAGACGGTCGGCGGGCTCGTGTTCCCGGGCTCACCCCTGGCCGCGTCCCAGGCCGAGCTGCAGACCATCGCGGGCTACGGCACCGACATCAAGGCCGCCCGCACCGAGGCCCGCCGCCTCCTCCGGGAGGCCGGCGTGCCCGACGGCTTCTCCTTCAAGCTGCACAACCGGGCGGTCGAGCAGCCCTACAAGGCGGTCGGCATCTGGCTCATCGACCAGTGGCGGCAGATCGGCCTCAACGTCGAGCACTGGGTGGAGCCGACCGCGCCCTTCTTCGCGACCCTGCGGAACGGCAACTTCCAGGTGACCATGGACTTCAACTGCCAGGCGGTCGTGAATCCCGTGCTCGACATCTCGAAGTTCCTCTCCAACGACCGCTCCGCCTCCAACTACGCCCAGTACCAGGACCGCACGCTGGACGGCCTGTACGACGAGATCGTCCACGAGACCGACCAGGGCAAGCTGAAGAGCGATCTGCGGCGGTTCGAGAAGCGGGTCCTCGACGAGCAGGCCCACTACATCATGACGCTCTGGTGGAACCGGATCGTCCCCTACAACGCCCGGCTCCACGGCTGGAAGATCAGCCCGAGCCACTACCTGAACCAGGACCTGGCCAACGTGTGGCTCGCGCCGGAGTAGGCCGGTGGGCCCGCGTCGTTTTCTATGCGCCGCTATCTGGTGAGGCGGTTCCTGATGATGTTCCCCACCCTCTTCGGGGTCGCGCTGTTCATCTTCGTGCTCATCCGGCTGCTGCCCGGTGACATCGTGCAGCTCCGGATGGCCGGGGAGGGCGGGTTCGTCAGCGAGGAGGCGATGCAGCAGGAGCGCCAGCGCCTCGGCCTGGACCGGTCGATCGGACGCCAGTTCGTGGACTGGATGAAGGGCCTGACCCGGCTGGACCTGGGCCTCTCCATGTGGACGGGCCGGCCGGTCACCTACGAGATCGGGATCCGGTTCCAGCTCTCGCTGCAGATCGCCATCATGGCGACCCTCATCGCGATCGCGCTCGCCCTGCCCCTCGGGACCATCGCGGCGCTCTACCAGGATCGATGGCCCGACTACGCGGTGCGCGTCTTCTCCATCGCGGGGCTCGCCATGCCCTCCTTCTGGCTCGGCATCCTCATCCTCCTCGGCTTCCTGATCGCGTTCCACTGGACTCCGCCGATGGTGTACGTGCCGTTCTGGGTGGATCCCTGGGGGAACCTCTCCCAGCTCATCTGGCCGGCCCTCGCCACCGGGTACCGCTACTCGGCGGTGGCCACGCGCATGACGCGCTCCGCGGTGCTCGAGGTGCTGCGCGAGGACTACATCCGCACCGCGCGGGCCAAGGGCATCCGGCGCAAGCTGATCCTCACCCGCCACGCGCTCAAGAACGCGATGCTCCCGGTGGTGACGGTCATCGGGCTCGAGTTCGCGTTCCTCATCGGGGGGCTCGTGGTCACCGAGCAGGTGTTCAACCTGAACGGCCTCGGCAAGCTCTTCGTCGACGCGGTCACCCAGTACGATTACACGATGGTCCAGGGGCTCGTGCTGCTGGTGGCCTTCGTGTTCATCCTGTCCAACTTCGTGGTCGACCTGCTCTACGCCTGGCTCGACCCGCGCATCCGGTACCGCTGATGGCGGACGTGGCCCTGCCCGCGCTGGACGTCGAGGAGGCGGCGCTCGCGCACGGACCCGCCCGGCGCGCGCTGGCCGCGATGTGGCGCTTCGCGCGCCGGAAGCCGCTCGGGTTCGCGGGCGTCGCGGTGGTGATCGTCATGGTGCTGACCGCGGTCCTCGCCCCGGTGGTCGCGCCCTACGATCCGCTGGCGACCGACTACGGCGCGATGTTCGCGCCGCCCGACGCGCGGCACTGGCTCGGGACGGACTCGTTCGGGCGCGACGTGCTCTCGCGCATCATCTTCGGGTCGCGGACCGCCCTGCTCGTGGGCTTCGGAGCCTCCGTGGTCGGCGCGACCGCGGGCCTGATCATCGGCACCGCCAGCGGCTACTTCGGCGGCCGGATCGACATGATCGTGCAGCGGATCCTGGACGTCTTCCTGTCGTTTCCCCTGATCGTGCTGGCGCTGGCGGTGGTCGCCATCCTCGGCACCGGCACCTTCAAGGTCATTCTCGCCATCCTGGTGCCGATGGTGCCCCGCGCGGCCCGCGTCTGCCGCGCCACCGCGCTCTCGGTCCGGGAGAGCCCCTACGTGGACGCCGCGCGGGCCTGCGGGTACGGCCACGTGCGCATCATCCTGCGGCACATGGTGCCGAACGTCATCCCCCCGTACCTGATCGTCCTCACCGCCTTCCTGGGCCAGGCCATCCTGCTGGAGGCGTCGCTCTCCTACCTGGGGCTCGGCGTGCAGGAGCCCACCCCGGCCTGGGGCCTCATGCTCCAGGGCGGCGCCGCCGAGTACGCGGAGAGCGCGCCCTGGATCCCCATCTTCCCGGGCCTGGCCATCAGCCTGGCCGTGTTCGCCTTCAATCTCTTCGGCGACTCCCTGCGGGACGCCCTCGACCCCAAGCTGCGCACCCTCTGAGCGCGGCGGCCCCGTGCGTCGGGCCCGGCGGTCTCCGCCCTCGGGGCGGCGGGTCGTGTCCCGCGAGGGATAGATGACGCTCTCGGCGGAGCGATACATCCAGTCCACCGCGTCCGGCGCCAGCGCGTGCGCGTCGTGCCCCCGGACGGCGGCCCGCTACTCGGCCATGACGTTGCGTCGAGCCGGTATCATCGCCCCCTCTTGATGGCCCAAGGGCCGGATATGACGGGCGCCATAACGGGCCGGCGGCCGAGCCAGCTAAGGTCGGGCAGAGCTCACACGTCTTCAACGAGGAGGATGGGGCGGCCATGCCTGGACATCGCCGGACCCTGCCGATGTGGATTACCGCGCTGATGCTGTCGTTCGCCACCGTCGCGACGGCGGCCCCGGACCAGAACGCGGTGGAGCCGACGGAGGGCGAGGAGCGCGCGGTGCTGACCGACGCGCCGACGGTGCCGCCGCCGATCACGCGGAAGCACGCCACCAAGGTCGTCGTGCGCCTGGAGGTCGTGGAGACCGAGATGACCGTCGCCGAGGGCGTCCGGTACTCCTTCTGGACGTTCGGCGGGAAGGTCCCGGGCAAGTTCATCCGAATCCGCGAGGGGGACCTGGTCGAGTTCCACCTCGACAACCACCCCGACAACAAGATGCCGCACAACATCGACCTGCATGCGGTCACCGGCCCGGGCGGGGGGGCGGCCTCGTCGCTCTCCGCCCCCGGACACAGCTCGGTGTTCTCGTTCAAGGCCTTGAATCCCGGGCTGTACGTCTATCATTGCGCCACCGCTCCGGTGGCCATGCACGTGGCCAACGGCATGTACGGCCTGATCCTGGTCGAGCCCAGGGACGGCCTGCCCAAGGTGGACCGCGAGTACTACGTCATGCAGGGCGATCTCTACACGAAGGGACCCAACGGTCAGCCCGGGCTGCAGCCGTTCAGCATGCTCAAGGCCATCGACGAGCGGCCGGAATACGTGGTCTTCAACGGCGCGGTCGGAGCCATCGCCGGAGACAAGGCGCTCCAGGCCAGGATCGGCGAGACCGTCCGCCTCTACTTCGGCGTCGGCGGGCCGAACCTGACGTCCTCGTTCCACGTGATCGGCGAGATCTTCGACCGGGTGTGGCCCGAAGGGAACACGTCGGTGGTCTCCCACAACGTGCAGACCACCATGGTGCCCGCCGGCGGCGCGGCGATCATCGACTTCAAGGTCGAGGTGCCGGGCACCTACATCCTCGTCGACCACTCGCTCACGCGGGCGTTCAACAAGGGCGCGCTCGGCATGCTCAAGGTGGAGGGCGGCGACAACAAGATCGTGTACTCGGGGAAGATCAGCGACGAGGTGTACCAGCCGGAGGGCAGCCGGATCCGGGTGACCGACCTGCCGCCGCAGCCCGCGCGGCCGGCCTTGACGAGGAAGCAGCTGCTCGACCGCGGAAGGTCGGTGTACACCACCAACTGCGCGGCCTGCCACCAGGCGAACGGGCAAGGGATTCCCAAGGCGTTCCCGCCGCTGGCCCGCAGCGACTACCTGAACGCGGACAAGGTGCGCGCGATCCGGACCGTGACCGGCGGGCTGCAGGGATCGGTCACCGTGAACGGCGAGAAGTACAACGGGGTCATGCCCGCGTGGACTCTCTCCGACGAGGACGTCGCCGCGGTGCTCACCTACGTCTACGGCAGCTGGGGGAACTCCGGCAAGGAGGTGTCGGCGCAGGAGGTGAAGACCCATCGCGCCAAGGGCAGCGCGAAGGCGTCGGAATGAAGACCGCCGGCGCGCTGATCGCGGTGACCGCCGCGGCCATCGCCCTGGCCAGCGGCACCGCCGCCGGCGGCGCGGCGGCCCCGGAGGACATGGCCCTGGTGCCGGCCGGGCCGCCGGCCGCGTTCTTCGTCCCCGGGGGATCGGGCGTCCCGGCCGCGGGCGCCGACCGCGGCGCATCGGCCGACGTGCCGGCCTTCCTCATCGACCGGCGGCCGGTGACGCGCCGCCAGTTCGCCGAGTTCCTGCGCCGCCGGCCGGAGTGGTCGCGGTCGCGCGTCGCGGCGGTGCTGGCCGACGCCCACTACCTCGAGGACTGGGCGTCGGACTTCGATGCGGGAGCGCGGGTGCCGCCGGACGCGCCGGTCACCCGCGTGTCCTGGTTCGCGGCGAACGCCTACTGCCAGTGGCGGGGCAAGGAGCTGCCCACCGTGGACCAGTGGGAGCGCGCCGCGGCCGGCGACGGGAAGGACACGGCGGCCACGCGCGATCGCATCCTCCGCTGGTACAGCCAGCCCGCGACCGAGCCGCTCGGCGTGGTCGGCCGCGGAGCGCCGAACGCCTACGGCGTCTACGATCTGCACGGGTTGATCTGGGAGTGGACGCTCGACTTCAACAGCACCCTCATCAGCACGGACAGCCGCGATCCCGGCGGAAAGGACGACCCGCTGTTCTGCGGCTCGGGCAGCCTGGGCGCGGTCGATCCGAGCGACTACGCCACCTTCATGCGCTACGCCCTGCGGAACAGCTTGAGGGCCAGCTACACCACCAGCCGCCTCGGATTCCGCTGCGCCGCCGAGCCCGACCGGCCATGACCCGGATGACGCTGGTCCTCGCGATGGCGCTCGCGGTCCTTCCCGGGGCCGCCCGGGCGAAGGACGAGCCGCCGCACAGTCACGGCGACCACCGGTCCCTGGACGTCGACCGGCCGGCTCCGCTCTCGGGCTCGTCGATCTACCAGTCGGGCAGCGAGTGGACCGACATGGACGGAACGCGCGTGCGGCTGCGCTCGCTCCGGGGCCGGCCGGTCGCGCTCGCGATGGTGTACACGCACTGCACCACCGCGTGCCCCCTCATCCTCGCGAATCTGCAGCTCATCGAATCGACACTGTCGCCGCAGGCCCGGGAACGGGTGTGGTTCGTCCTCGCCTCCTTCGATACCGAGCGTGATCGGCCGGCGGTCTTGAAGAAGTTCGCGGCGGCCCACGAGCTCGAGCCGGCGCGCTGGCGGCTCTTCCACGGCGGCCGCGCCGCCGTGCGCGAGCTCGCCATGACGCTCGGGGTCCGCTACAAGCAGAAGGCCGACGGCGACTTCGACCACTCCAACGTCATCACGATCCTGGACCGGGATGGGGTGGTTCGCCACCAGCAGGTCGGCCTCGGGGCGGCGCCGACCGAGCCCGCAGCCCTCCTGGAGCGCCTGGCGCGGTAGAGGCGCCGCGCTCAGACGTTCGGCAGCACGCGCTCGCCGAGCCGCGGCTGCTGAGGCCGGATTCCAGTACGCGCGCAGACCTTCGTAGACGTTCGCCCCTCGCAGGACGGTCAGCGTGAACACGCTGAGCATCGCCTGCTCCGGGTCCACGACCTTCCCGTCCAGCCAGACCTTGAAGCGCCTGTCGCGTG